>ERZ778017.2352-NODE-2352-length-15498-cov-4.226251_pt1 | contig 15498 bp, 16 predicted proteins | sample MGYA00375747_ERZ778017 | MGnify/ENA primary metagenome ERZ778017 (study PRJEB29350, sample SAMN05509838) | bioreactor metagenome | biome: bioreactor; material: wastewater | place: South Africa: University of Cape Town | collected 2014-03-17 ...
TATTCTGCCTACTGCACGATTCGACTTATGGATGCTGCACCAATGCCGTTTCTGCGGGACAGTCTTGCTTTGATGCGCGCTCTCGCACTGGTCTCAGCCAGTGCCGGACTGCTCGTCCACGCATTCACGCTTCCCGCCGCGGCTCAAAGCGGAACCGTTGCGGTCACGGGCGATGGCACCAGCAGATTACTCGGGCCTCCTTCCGTCGGTGACGACGGCAAGGCCGGAGACAAAATCACGGGAAAGAAAGGGCGAAAGAAATCCTCGTCGGCTCATGGCAAGGACACGGAGACGGCGAGCCGTGAAGAATCGTTTGAACCGATCAGCGGCGAGAATGCCATCGCTGCACTCGTCAACGACGAGCCTGTCACGGGTTTCGAGGTCGATAGACGCGCCATCCTCCTCAGCGGCGCCTCCGTTCAGAACCAGGCGAAAGCGAACTTCCAGGCCATCGTCAAAAATCCCAAGACGACGCAGCGCCTCAAAGCCCTCCTCAACCAGGTGGTCCAAGCCAACCCGGGCAAGTCACGCGACGAAGTCATTGCGATCTTCGAGAAGCGCAAAAAAGAGTTCGGCATAAGCTTGCAGCGTGAAGCTTTCCAGAGCGCGCGCAAGTCGGCTTTGCCAGCCATGCGGAAGAAGGCGCTGGAGGAACTGATCGACGAGAAGCTCAAGCTGCAGGAAGCGAAGAAGCAGAGCGTCACGATCGAGGATTCCGAAATCAACCGTGTGCTCACGGGAATTGCCGAGCGTAACAAGATGACGCTTGATCAATTCAAGAAGCAGGTCGGCGGCAGCCTTGATCCGATGAAGAGCAGAATTCGGGCGGCGCTCTCCTGGAACGAGGTCGTCAGGCGCCGCTTCGGACCCCTCATCAACGTCAACACCAAGGACGTCGACAAACTCGTCGCCGAAGCGACCGGGACTCCGCAGGCTGACGTCGAGTTGCAGCTCCAGCTCGTGAAAATTATGCTTCCGAAAAAAATGGAAGAGCACGGTATCGCACAGCGCATCGAAGATGCGGAAAAGATCCGATCGCGCTTTTCCGACTGCAAATCGACCGCAACTGCCGCAACCGGTGTTCCGGGTGCCAAATTCGAGGTGTTGGGCAAGAAAAAATCGTCGACGATCCCAGAACCAACCCGCACCCTATTGCTGAATGCCAGCGACGGTGAAATGTTGCCGCCGACGGTTGGCGATGGCGCCGTCGAGCTCTACGTCGTCTGCAGCCGCGATGCCGTCCAGACGGCGCTCGAAAAGCGCACGGCCGCCGAGAACCAGCTGAAGCAGAAAGAATTCGAGGTCATGGCACAGCGCTACCTCAAGGATCTCCGCGAAGACGCTCATATCGAGTATCGTTGAGCATGACCGCTCGATCGGGCGTGCCGCGCCTACCCCTCGCTTTGTCGATGGGTGACCCGTCCGGTATCGGACCGGAAATCGCCATTCTCGCCTGGTGCCATCGCAACCGCGACGGACTTCCACCCTTTGCCATCTATGCTGACCTCGCGCTCATGCACGAGCGCAGTCGCATGTTGGCGCGCGATGTCGAAATCGTACCGATAGCGGATGCCGGAGCGGCCGTTGATGTTTTCGAACATGCGCTTCCGGTCGTCGATGTGCCGCTGGTTCGGACGGCGCAGCCGGGCGTGCCGGACGCTCAGAACGGCCCCAGCGCCATTCTTGCCATCAAGCGCGCCGTAGCAGACGTTGCTGCGGGACACGCGGCTGCCGTCGTCACCAACCCCATCGCGAAAGCCGTCCTGTACGACGCCGGATTTGAGTTTGCGGGACACACAGAATACCTCGGTGCACTGGCGAAGGAGTTCTGGCCGACGGAACCGGCTGATCCCGTGATGATGCTTGCGTCGCCCGAGCTGCGTGTCGTGCCGGTCACGATCCACGTTCCGTTGAAGTCGGTGCCCTCGTTGCTGACGACAGAGCGCATCATCGAGACCGGCAGGATCGTCGCGGCTGCGTTGAAGCGGGACTTTGCCATCGCGGATCCGCGTCTGGTCATCACCGGTCTCAATCCTCATGCCGGAGAGGACGGCGCGCTTGGGAGCGAAGATGGCGATATCATCGTGCCGGCGATCGAAGTGCTCAAATCGGAAGGTCTGAACGTCACCGGTCCGCATTCGGCCGATACGCTGTTCCACGCCGCGGCGCGCGCAACGTACGACGCAGCGATTGCCATGTATCACGATCAAGCGCTGATCCCGATCAAGACGCTGGCTTTCGATGAAGGCGTGAACGTCACTCTCGGCTTACCTTTCGTGCGAACGTCGCCCGATCACGGCACGGCGTTCGGCATCGCGGGCAAAGGAACCGCGTCGCCTGCAAGTCTCATGGCGGCGTTGAAGCTTGCGGCTCAAATGAGCGCGCGCAGAATGCATGCGACCACCCGATGAAAACGGCTCCCGGTTCCGACGGGCTCCCTCCCCTCCGCGATGTCATCGGCCGATACGAACTCGCCGCAAAAAAATCGCTGGGACAGAATTTTCTACTCGATCTCAATCTGACGCGGAAAATTGCGCGCGCGGGCGGTGATCTCAGCGGCCGCACCGTGATCGAAGTCGGGCCCGGTCCTGGCGGACTGACGCGAGCGCTGCTCATGGAGGGCGCCCAACGCGTCATCGCCGTCGAGCGCGATGAGCGGTGCCTGCCTGCGCTCGCGGAAATCTCAAGCCGTTATCCAGGCCAGCTGGATGTTCACTCCGGCGACGCGCTCGACATTGACTGGAGCAAGCTCGTCGGCGGCGGACCTCCCGTCACCATCGCAGCCAACCTGCCGTACAACATTGCGTCGGTGCTGCTCACCGGCTGGCTCGAAACCGAGCCCTGGCCGCCGTGGTTCGATCGCATGGTCCTGATGTTTCAGCGCGAGGTTGCCGAGCGCATCGTCGCTCAGCCGCGGAGCAAGGCTTACGGCCGTTTGTCCGTTCTGGCACAATGGCGCACTGAAGCGAGGATCGCGATGCACCTGCCGCCTGAAGCCTTCACGCCGCAGCCGAAGGTTGCTTCGGCCGTCGTCGATTTTCGTCCGATCGCGAAGCCGGAACCTTCATGCCGTGTCGCGACGCTTAGCCGGGTAACGGCCGCCGCCTTCGGTCAGCGCCGGAAAATGCTGCGATCGAGCCTGAAGCAGCTGACGGCGATGTCGGAGCTTCTCTTGCGTGAGGCAGGGATTGCGCCGGAGCGGCGTGCCGAGGATTTATCGGTCGCCGAATTTGCGCGGCTGGCGCAGATCGTCGACCGCGGCGATCTCGCACGGCGTTAAAGCATAGCCTGCAAATCGCGCACGAACTCGGAAAGCCCCAGCAAGCGCTCGCGTTTCAACCGCTCGGCCGTCAGGATGGCATGAAGCGCACCGGTGCTTTGTTCGAGATCGGAATTGACGATCACATAATCGTATTCGGGCCAATGGCTGATTTCGGCCGACGCGGCCGCCATGCGTCGGGCAACCGTCTCGTCCGAATCCTGGGCGCGTGTTTTCAAACGCTGTTCGAGAATGCCTCCGGACGGCGGCAATACGAAAACGCGGACGACGTCGCCCTGCATTTTCTCGGAAAGCTGCTGCGCTCCCTGCCAATCGATATCGAACAGCACGTCCTTGCCGGCATGAATGGCGTCTTCGACGGGCGCCCGCGGCGTACCGTAATGGTTGTCGAACACGCGCGCCCACTCGAGCAGATCGCCTCGCGTCTTCATGATTTCGAACGCGTCGCGATCGACGAAATGATAGTCGATGCCATTGCGCTCGCCGGGGCGCGGCGCACGCGTCGTGACCGAAACGGACATGGCGATGTTGCTATCGGCTGCGAGCAGGCGGCGCGCGAGCGTGGTTTTGCCGGCGCCCGACGGCGAGGAGACGATAAAAAGAAGACCGCGCCGCACGATGTGCGGATCGGCGAGCGATGGGTTGGCCGGCGTTTCTTGTGATTTTGCGGTCATGCTATTCGACGTTTTGAACCTGCTCGCGGAATTGATCGATTACGGTTTTGAGCTGCAGGCCTAGCCGCGTGACATCGACGGCATTGGCCTTCGAGCAAAGGGTATTTGCCTCACGGTTGAACTCCTGCGCCAGAAAATCGAGCTTGCGCCCCACGGCGCCGCGCTCGTTCAATATGTCCCGCGCCGATGCGACATGGGCCGAGAGGCGCTGAAGCTCCTCTTCGACGTCGGCACGGGTCGCGATCAGAACGGCCTCCTGATACAGGCGATCATCGTCGAGCGTGCTGGTGGCATCGATGAGCCTCCCAACGGCATCCTTGATGCGTGCTTTGATCGCATCCGGCGTGCGCGATCGGGAAGCCCTGACGCTCTCTGCCAGCTGATCGATCTGAGATATCTGCTCGATGATGATGATTTCGAGACGCGCACCTTCGGAGCGGCGTGCTTCGCCGAGCCTGTCGAGTGCGACTTCGAGCGTTTCCGTCATGGCGCGCTCGCGCGCCGCGCGGGCGTCGGCGTCTTCCTGCGCCTGATCGGCGGCTTCGAGAACGCCCTTGATCATCAGGAATTGCGCCGCGTCCGGCTGCGATGCTCCGCTCAATGCGGAAACGCGTTCGGCCGCCTTGATGACGTCAGCGAGAACTTGCTCGTTCAAGCGGATGGCGCCGTTCGTCTGTTGCTTTTCGATCGAGAGCGACAACGAGACGTTCCCGCGTGCCAGGCGTTTGGCGACAGCCTCGCGTGCGGGAATTTCGAGCGCCTCGTAGCCGGGCGGCATGCGCAGGCGGACATCGAGTCCTCGGCCGTTGACGCTGCGGGCCTCCCACGTCCAGCTCAGGCCGTTGGCCGAAGCGTCGGCACGCGCAAAGCCAGTCATGCTGGAAATTGTCATCTGGGGCGGTCTCGGCTGGACGTCTGGCGCGCAACTTAACGGGTCGAACCGAATCCGCCAACCCGAGGACGAAGCCGGGGTCCTTTCTTCGTTACTGGCGTTTGGGCTTACGAACCGGTAGCGGAATGTCGGCCGTGTCCGTCGCGTTAGCCGATGATGACTCGGCCGATCCGCCGCCGGCCGATGCGCCGTTGCCGCTGGCCGCTTCTGGATCGGCTTTACCTGCTTTCGTCACGCGTTCGGACTGGGCCGTCTTTCCTTTGTGGGAGTCGTCCTTTTCCTGCGGAATCGGCGCCCGATCATCCTTCCCGGCGTCGGCCGCGGCGTTGCTCTGCTTGGCTTTCTCCTTCTCGACGGCGCGCCATTTCTGCACCGCGGAATTGTGTTCTTTGAGCGTTTCAGAGAACGCGTGTCCGCCGCTGCCGTCGGCGACGAAATAGAGGTCTGCCGTTTTCGCGGGATGCAAGGCGGCCAGTATCGCCGATTTACCTGGGTTGCATATCGGCCCCGGCGGCAGGCCGCTGATCTGATAGGTGTTGTAGGGCGACTTCGTTTCGATATCCGCTTTGGTGATGCTGCGACCTAGGGCACCTTGGCCCCCGACGATGCCGTAGATGATCGTCGGATCGGACTGCAGCCGCATTCCCTTCCTGAGCCGGTTATAGAAAACAGCCGCCACACGATCGCGCTCGTCGGGACGGCCGGTTTCCTTCTCGACGATCGATGCGAACGTAATAAGTTCTTCCGGCGATTTGATCGGCAGATCGGGATCGCGGCCATCCCATAGCGTGCTGATCGTTTTCTGCATCTCCGCGTGCATGCGATCGAGGATCTCCTGCCGCGAAGCACCCTTGGAAAAATAATAGGTATTGGGGAGCAGCGTCCCTTCCGGGGGAACGTTGGTGATTTCGCCGCTGAGGCTCGGCTCGGCTTTCAGTCGCTCGACGATCTGCTCGCTGGTCAGGCCCTCGGGCAAAGTTGTTTTGTAAAGGATCGATTTTCCCTCGGAGAGCTTATCGATCACGTCACGCATCGAAGCGTGTTCCTTGATCTCGTATTCGCCAGCCTTGAGTTCACCGTTGTTCTTATGGCTGAGGAGGCTCAACAGCAGGTGGCCGCCGACAAACGTCCAGCGGTTGTCAATGACGCCTTCCCTCTCCAGCCTTTCGGCAATCGCGATGCGGCCTTCACCCTTCGGAATGACGACGGTGCGCGTTGTGGCGAGAGGGCCGGGATTTTCGAATTGGTTGTAAATGACGAATATCGCGCTGCCGATGACCAGCATAAAGACAAGGGCGACGGTCAGGATGCCACTGATGACCCGGACAATGCTGGAAACGGTGCGCGACGGCTCACGCGCATCAAGGCCGCGCGGCCGGCTCGGAGCACGGCCAGGCTCAAGTCGCTCGGCTGGGCTCCGGGCGCCAGCGGTACGGACAGTCTTGCTCCCGTCCGGGCGTCGTCTCTGCTGACTCATGATACTGCGAGTATTGTCCTTTGAAGAAGCAGCTAGCGAGTGACCGAGACTAGCTCAACCACACTACTTCATCAGCCCCCACCCCGGCGGGGACGCTCAACGTAAATTGTGGCGAAACAGCGGAGTTGGACGAGTCTCAGGCCACGCGGCGCAGGACAAGCGCGGCGTTGGTCCCGCCAAAGCCGAAGGAATTCGACAGCGCGATATTGATGTCACGCTTCTTCGGCATGTGCGGAACGAGATCGATGGCCGTCTCGACGGATGGGGTGTCGAGATTGAGCGTCGGCGGCGCAATGTTATCGCGGATCGCGAGCGTCGAGAAAATGGCTTCGACCGCGCCGGCGGCGCCAAGCAAGTGGCCAACCGCTGACTTCGTCGACGACATGGCGAGCTTGCCTGCAGTGTTGCCGAACAAACGCTCGACGGCCTTGAGCTCAATTTCATCGCCCATCGGCGTCGACGTGCCGTGCGCGTTGATATAGTCAATCTCGCTCGGCGCGACGCCCGAGCGCGTCAGGGCCATCTTCATGCAGCGGTAAGCGCCGTCACCGTCTTCGGCCGGTGCGGTGATGTGGAAGGCGTCGGCGGACATGCCGTAGCCGATCACCTCGGCGTAGATCTTGGCTCCGCGAGCTTTCGCATGCTCATAGCTTTCGAGAACGACGACGCCCGCACCCTCGCCCATCACGAAGCCGTCGCGATCCTTGTCGTAGGGACGAGACGCCTTCTGCGGCGCATCGTTGAAGCCCGTCGAGAGCGCCCGACAGGCAGCGAAGCCCGCCATCGAAATTCTGCAAATCGGACTTTCCGTCCCGCCGGCGACCATCACATCGGCATCGTCGAGCGCGATGATGCGCGCCGCGTCGCCGATCGCGTGCGTGCCGGTGGCGCAAGCGGTGACGACGGCATTGTTGGGTCCGCGCAGCTTGTGCTTGATCGAGACATAGCCGCCCGCGAGATTGATCAGCCGCCCTGGAATGAAGAACGGCGAAACGCGGCGCGGACCTTTCTCCTTGAGCAGGAGCGAGGTGTCGGCGATGCCTGAAAGTCCACCGATGCCGGAGCCGATGAGAACACCGGCCCGCTCTTGCGCTTCCGCAGTATTGAACTTCAGGCCCGAGTCCGCGACGGCCTGATCGGCTGCAGCGACGGCATAGATGATGAAGTCGTCGACCTTGCGCTGCTCTTTCGGCTCCATCCAATCATCGGGATTGAATTTGCCTTCTGCCGTCGGGCCGCGCGGAACAAAATTGGCGATCTGGCAGGAGATGTCGGAAACTTCGAATTCCTCGACACGCCGCGCTCCGCTCTGTCCGGCGAGCAGGTTCGTCCAGGCGGCCTCCACACCGCAGCCAACGGGAGAGACGATACCCATTCCTGTAATGACGACTCGGCGCATAGGGTCTTCTTGTTTGGCTGTTGTCACTGAATGCAATCGTGCGTGGGGGCGCATGAAGGGGGCCGGTTATCCCAGCCCCCTTCTGATTCGATCCGATCGGCGCGGTTTGGATGCGCCCAGAATTGCGGATGAACGAGGGCCCTTAGGCCGCGCTAGCGTTCTTCTCGAGGAATTTCACGGCATCGCCGACAGTGAGAATGTGCTCGGCGGCATCGTCGGGAATCTCGACGCCGAATTCTTCTTCGAAGGCCATCACGAGTTCAACTGTATCCAAGCTATCGGCGCCAAGGTCATCGATGAAGCTGGCATTGTCGGTGACCTTATCGGCCTCGACGCCAAGATGCTCAACGACAATTTTCTTAACGCGCTCTGCAACATCGCTCATCGTCAATCCTCGTGTCTTTCTATTATTCAGCGCGCCTTAATGGCCCGCCCCGTTCGCCTCTGCAGAACCCGCTGGAAACCGCATGCCTGTTTTCAACTTAAGGGAAATCCGGCCTGCTCGGATAGGGGCTCGCACCCGTTTCAGAAGTCTTTGTTTGATCGCCGTAGCGTGAGTCTTACGCCGAGGCATCGTTCTCGCGTAACGCAATGCCGGTTTGTCCCCAGCTTCGCGTTGTCCCGATGGCGTGCTTTCCACACCTCAAAACCGTGGTGTCGTTAACACACTTCATGTGGCTTGCAAAGAACGTGATGACGCAGCCTGCAACGCGTTGATCCCACATGAGCAAAAGCACAAGAAAATGAGACGCTGCGGGCGTTTACCATCGTTTGCCTTTGCTCACACCATGGCCATGCCACCGTTGATGTGAAGAGTTTGGCCGGTGATATAGCCGCCTTCATTCGAGGCGAGATAGAGACAGCCCGCAGCGACGTCCAGGGTCTCGCCGAAACGCTGCGCCGGAATAATTTGCGCGATTTCGCCCTTCTGCTTTTCGGTCAAAACATCGGTCATCGCGGTTTTGATGAAGCCAGGCGCGATGCAGTTTGCGGTGATACCGCGTGATGCAACTTCTCGCGCAAGCGATTTCGTCATGCCGATCATACCCGCTTTCGAGGCGGCGTAGTTGCCCTGCCCCGGATTGCCGAACACGCCCGATACCGACGCGATGTTGATGATACGTCCGTAACCGATCTTCGAACGCATCATATGGCGTGACGCTGCGCGGCAAAGCATAAACGTCGACGTCAGATTGACCGCTATGACATCGTCCCACTGGTCGTCCTTCATGACCATGAAGAGATTATCTTTCGTCAGCCCAGCGTTGTTGACGAGAATGTCGAGGCGGCCGCCAAGTGCTTTCACGGCCTCGTCGATGAGCTTCGCGACGCTGGCGCGATCGGCAAGATCGCAGGGAAGAACGTGGACGCGGTCGCCGAGTTCCTTGGCCAGCGCATCGAGCGCTTCGGCCTTGCGACCTGAGATCGCGACATTCGCGCCAGCCTTATGAAAGACCCGCGCGATCTCGGCGCCGATGCCGCCTGTTGCACCGGTCACGAGTGCGGTCTTACCCGTTAAATCGAACATGAACTCTCCTTCAAGCAGTCAGTGCGGCTAGTGCCGCGTCGATATCGGCCGGGGTGCCGAGACTTACGGCGTTCGCCGTCGCGGCCGTTCGCTTAACGAGCCCAGCGAGCACCTTGCCGGCGCCAATTTCGTAGAAGTCGGTGACTCCGCTTGCCGCCATGGCCGCAACCGACTCACGCCAGCGCACCGTTCCAGTCACCTGCTCGACGAGGCGCTTTTTGATCTCATCAGGATCGGAAATGGGTGCTGCTAGCACGTTCGCGATAACAGGTACGACCGGCGCTTTGAGCGTTACGTTCGCCAAGGCTTCAGCCATTGCATCGGCCGCGGGCTGCATCAAGGCGCAATGGAATGGCGCGGAAACGGGAAGCGGCACCGCGCGGCGCACGCCATGTTTCTTCCCGATTTCAGCGACGCGATCGATCGCGGTTTTATGACCGGAAAGCACGATCTGTGTTGGATCGTTGTCGTTGGCAACCTGGCAGACGTCGCCCTGTGCCGCTTCGGCTGCTACCTTCTGAGCGGCTTCGATGCCGACGCCAAGAAGCGCCGCCATCGCGCCGACACCAACCGGAACGGCCTTCTGCATCGCCTGCCCGCGAAGCTTCAAGAGCCGCGCGGCATCCGCGAGCGAGAATGTTCCTGCGGCAGCAAGCGCCGAATATTCTCCCAGCGAATGACCGGCGACGAACTTCACCCTGTCGGCGAGCGTGAAGCCTTTTTCCTTTTCGAGAACGCGCATAATCGCCATCGAAACCGCCATCAGCGCGGGCTGCGCGTTTTCGGTCAGGGTCAGCGTCTCCTTCGGCCCTTCCCAGATAAGGGCGGAGAGCTTTTGCCCGAGCGCGTCATCGACCTCTTCGAATACGGCACGGGCCGACGGAAAGGCATCGGCAAGCGCCTTGCCCATGCCGACATCCTGGCTGCCTTGGCCTGGAAAGACGAATGCGCGTGTCATTGAAAGCTGAAAATCTCCGCTGGAGTGCCGCTTAAAAATATTCGCGGCCCGGTTTGGCGGCCTTAGTCCACTCCCGCCCAGCCTCTGTCAAGGCTGGGACGGGCCGATAGCGGACACCTGCGACTGCATGGAAAGAGAAAGCGGGCGCCGAAAACAAAGCGCCCTTGGAGCGCAATGGTTTTTTGCGATCCGGACCGGTCAAAGCATGGGTTCGACGGGCTGAAATGCCTCTCGCGTCGTCGTTTCGAGATCAGCCCTCGACGGTTTCGACCTCACAAAGCTCGCCATCAATCAAATCGAACAGGACGTCCTCGCCGGAAGCTTCAGCGGCGGCAAGGGCTTCGACGAGTTCCTCGTCGATCGGGGCTACTTTCAGCTCCGAGAGGTTTTCTGACGCGCCCATTTCCTCCATCGTCGCTTCGCCTTCGCTGCGAGCTTCCTCCTCGCTTTCGGCGATCGCCCAAATCGTTTCTTCGGTATAAGCTGCAAACTTCATGCTCTTCGTCTCCCTAGCGCGCCGCTTTCTAGTCCGGCTGGCTTCTTAGGCCATGATTCCCTGGCGCCGGGAGGTCCACTTTGGTCGGTCCAGTGTGAAATTGCGGCACAGTGGCGAAGCGGTCGCGGCCTGGGGACGCGCAGGGACGGTTTGGCCCTGAAATGCTTGCCGGGGGCCGTAAATCCTGTATAAGCGCGCTTTCCGTTCCGGCTGGAGGCTGAACGGGGGCCTAAGTTGCATGGGCTTTTACCGGGCAACTTAGGAGGCGTTTCGGAACGCCGCTCCCCAGTGTCTTCTCCTGATAGGTACCAGATCGGCCTTTCTCGGGCCTGATTGGGGCTTTGCGCCGGCGGAAAAGCAACTCGCGTCGAGAAACGCGACAACTCGAACCGAAAGGCCATCGTATGCCGCTTTATGAGCATACGTTCCTGGCGCGCCAGGACGTTACCCAAGCGCAAGTCGAGGCCCTGATGAAAGAATTTCAGGGCATCGTCGAAGAAGGCAAAGGCAAGGTCACCAAGCAGGAGTATTGGGGACTGAAGAACCTTGCCTTCAAGATCAAAAAAAATCGCAAGGCCCATTACGCCTTCTTCAACATCGATTCGCCGTCCGACGCGGTGACCGAGATGGAGCGCCGCATGGGTCTCAATCCCGACGTCATCCGCTTTATGACCATCCGCGTCGACGAGCTCGAAACCGAGCCGAGCGTGCAGATGCGCAAGCAGGATCGTGACGATCGTGGCGATCGTGGTTTCGGTGGTGGCCGTGGAGGCCCGCCGCGTGGCGATCGTGGTGGTTTCGGTGGTGGCCGCGAAGGCGGCTCGACGTTCCGCTCGCGTCCGCCGCGTGATGGCGACCGCGGACCCCGTCCGCCTCGCGACGGAGAGGCGCCGCGCGCTCCGCGCCCGCCACGTGATTCCAACCCAGGCTCGGAGGGCTAACCCATGGCTGAAATCGCTTCCAGCGGCGGTGGTGCCCGCCGCCCGTTCCAGCGTCGGCGCAAAACCTGCCCGTTCTCGGGCGAAGGCGCGCCGAAGATCGACTACAAGGACGTTCGCACGCTCGGCCGCTACATTTCCGAACGCGGCAAGATCGTCCCGAGCCGCATCACCGCGGTCTCCGCAAAGAAGCAGCGCGAACTCGCGCGTGCCATCAAGCGCGCACGTTTCCTCGGACTGCTGCCGTACGTGATTAAGTAATCGCTTCCCCCCTCTCCCCGGCCTATCGGGGAGAGGGGGAATTCAACCGTTGGGTCGGAGCGGGAAACCGGATCCGGCTCTAACCGCTCGAAGGGCGGGACAGCAGACGATGCAGACGAACGTTTTTCTCCTTTCTCTTGCTGCCGGCATCATTTCCGCCGTCGTTTTCGCCTCCGCGACGACCGGCGCGATGCTTCTGCGCGTCATTCTGTTTCTGCTGACGCCGCTTTCGCTCTATCTCGCCGGGCTTGGTCTCGGGGCGGTTGCCTCGGCGATTGCGGCCATTACGGCCACCGCGGCCGTTCTCCTCATCGCCGGACCGCTGACGGCTGAAGTCTATGCCATCAGCACCGCCGTTCCAGCCGTCATCTGCACGCGCATGGCGCTTCTCAGCCGTGGCACCGAAACAGGGCGCGAGTGGTATCCGCTCGGACGCATCGTCGTCATCGCCGCCCTCTTCGCGGGTTTGTTTGCAGCGTTGGCGTTGATCGTGATGGGCGGCAACATCGACGCCCTGACGAAGATGCTTCGCGGCGCGGTCGAGACTTTCGTCAAATCAGAGCTGTCGCGCATTCCGGGAGCGCCCGCGATCGGCGCTCAGGAGATCGACGAGATCACGCGCTCGACCCTGTCGACGCTCCCCTGGGCGCTGGGGTTGCTGGCAATGACGACGACGATCCTCAATCTATGGCTTGCGGGACGTATTACGTTGGCTTCGGGACGACTGGTGCGACCGTGGCCTGACCTCGCGCAGTTCAAAATGCCGGCCGGAGCCACGTTCGTTCTGCTCATCGCGATCGGCTTGACGTTCACGGGCGGTATCACGGGATTGTTCGCGGCAAGCTTCGCGGCTCCGTTCACGCTTGCATTCGCGCTCGTCGGCCTGGGACTGATCCACGTTCTGACGCGCGGCTCGCCGTGGCGCACGTTCATCCTGACGGCACTTTATACCGGCGCAGTTCTCGTGCCGCATATCGGTTTGCTGCTTGCGCTCGCGGGACTCGCCGAAACCGTCTTCGGCTACCGCACCCCGGGCAAGCCCCCCGCCCCGCCGAATTCACCAACTTGAAATCTTGGCTTTGATCATTCGAACACGAAAGGAAACTCAACATGCAAGTCATTCTGCTTCAGCGCATCGGCCGCCTCGGCCAGATGGGCGACGTCGTCAACGTCAAGGACGGCTACGCACGCAATTATCTGTTGCCGCAGAAGAAAGCGCTGCGTGCCACGGAAGAAAACAAGAAGGTCTTCGAAGGCCGCCGGGCGCAGCTCGAAGCCGACAACCTCGCGCATAAGACCGAAGCAGAAGCGGTTTCCGTCAAGCTCGACGGACAGTCTTTCGTTCTCATTCGCGCCGCCGGCGACACGGGCCAGCTCTATGGTTCGGTCTCGACGCGCGATATTGCGGAAGTCATCAGCGCGGGCGGCTTTACCGTCGACCGCAACCAGATCATCCTGGACAAGCCGATCAAGGCTCTGGGCCTGACCCCCGCCAAGGTTCAGCTTCACCCGGAGGTTGTCAGCACTGTTTCGCTCAACATCGCCCGCTCGCAGGATGAAGCCGACAAGCAGGCGCGCGGCGAAAACGTAACGGTTGTCAAGGACGCGGCGCTGGAACTCGAAACGTTCAATCCGGATGCCGAGTTCGAGGCCGGTGCGCCAGCCGACGCAGGCGAAGACGCCGAGCACTCCTAATCGATTGTCCGATCGCTTGGCCTGTTCAACCGAGTCGTTTTGCATATCGAAGCTTGGCCGCTGCTCGATTCGCAACGGCCAAGCCTTTCCGGAGCGTGGTGTTGATAACGGGGAGAGCTTAGCCGTTCTCTGCCGCGGCACAGGGTAAGGGTCGCGGAATCTGCTAGCGTCCGGCGCATGGCAGATCCCGCAGTCCTCGCAACCGAGAAGCTCAAGCAGGCGACCTCGGCACATGAACCGCTGACCTTTCGTCAGCCCCCGCATAACCTTGAAGCCGAGCAGGCCCTTCTTGGCGCGATCCTCGTCAACAACGAGGCCCTCGATCGCGTTTCCGGATTCCTGTCTCCGCAGCACTTCTTCGATCCGCTGCACGGGCGCATCTACGAGACGCTCGCGACCCTGATCCACGCCGGCAAGACGGCGACGCCGATCACGGTCAAGACCTTCTTCGAGAATGCCGAGCCGATCGACGCAAACATGAGCGTGCCGCAGTATCTCGGCCGCCTCGCCGCGAACGCGACCACCATCATCAACGCCGCCGAGTATGGGCGGACGATCTACGATCTGGCGACGCGCCGGTCGCTCATCCTCATCGGCGAGGACATGGTCAACACGGCGTACGAAAGCGCCGTGGATCACGCGCCGCGGGCCCAGATCGAGGAGGCCGAGGGGCGGCTCTACTCGCTCGCCGAGCAGAACAAGTACGGCAAAGGATTCGAGACCTTCAAGTCGGCGCTGACGACCGCGATCGAAATGGCGAACAGCGCCTTCCAGCGCTCCGGTCATCTTTCGGGCGCATCGACAGGGCTCGCCGACCTCGACAACAAGCTCGGTGGCCTGCAGCGTTCCGACCTCATCATTCTCGCCGGCCGCCCATCGATGGGAAAAACGGCGCTCGCAACGAACATCGCCTACAACGTTGCGAAGGCCCATCGATACGAGCAGCGGCCCGACGGAACGAAAGAGACGACGGACGGCGGCATCGTCGGCTTCTTCTCTCTCGAAATGTCATCCGAACAGTTGGCGACGCGTATTCTGGCCGAGCAGGCGGAAATTTCGTCGGAAAAAATCCGCCGTGGCATGATCGACGAGAACGAATTCCGCAAGCTGTCGGACGTCGCCAATGAGATGTCGCGCATTCCGCTCTATATCGACCAGACGGGCGGCATTACGATCGCGCAGCTTTCGGCGCGGGCGCGCAAGCTGAAGCGTCAGCATGGCCTCGACCTGCTAGTCGTCGACTACCTACAGCTGCTGGCGGGCTCGAAGGCGCGCAGCGATAACCGCGTTCAGGAAATCACCGAGATCACGACCGGGCTCAAGGCGCTCGCCAAGGAGCTCGCCGTGCCGATCATCGCGCTGTCGCAGCTCTCGCGTCAGGTCGAACAGCGCGAAGATAAGCGCCCGCAGCTTTCTGACCTTCGTGAATCGGGCTCGATCGAGCAGGACGCCGACGTCGTGATGTTCGTTTTCCGTGAAGAATATTACGTCGAGCGTCTGAAGCCCGCCGAAGGAACGCCCGAATTTGCCGATTGGATGACGAAGATGAGCCAGGTCTCAGGCAAGGCCGAAGTCATCATCGGCAAGCAGCGTCACGGTCCGGTCGGCACGGTTGAGCTGTCGTTCGAGGGACAGTTCACGCGCTTTGGCAATCTGGCCAGAGACTATATGTTGCCGGGCCAATGATCGGGATCGGATCAATCAAATGACGGTGGATGCGCGCATGTCCGGCAATCTGGCGAGCGCGACCGGTAGCATCACGATCGATCTCGGGCGGGTCGGGGCGAACTGGAAAGCACTGGCGGCGAAGGTGCGGCCAGCCCAATGCGGAGCCGTCGTCAAGGCGAACGCCTATGGCCTCGGCGCCAACCGCATCATTCCGGCTTTGGCGCGTGCCGGA
>ERZ778017.2354-NODE-2354-length-15491-cov-9.127105_pt1 | contig 15491 bp, 12 predicted proteins | sample MGYA00375747_ERZ778017 | MGnify/ENA primary metagenome ERZ778017 (study PRJEB29350, sample SAMN05509838) | bioreactor metagenome | biome: bioreactor; material: wastewater | place: South Africa: University of Cape Town | collected 2014-03-17 ...
CGGTCATTGCCATGAATTATGGCGTCCGGATGTCTACGAAAGGCTGGTCGGTCCAGTTTCGACCCTAAGCAGACATCCGACTAGCTGGCGCATAGCGAGTCTGGGTTAGGATTCGAAGCTGCTAGTTGCGCGGCACACGTCGTCTAAGGTTCCTCGTATGGACAGCGAAGAGTTATTGAACGTCATCGCAGCGGCGCTGACTTCGGTCACGAACCCGCACTACTACGAGGACGAGCGAGGGTTCCAAGGCGAGTTTTACGCGCAACTGCGCCTGCGGCTGCGGGACATGGCGCTGCCGGAGGGCGCGTTGCTTCGCGAGGAGTACCAAAAGAAATTGGCAGAGCATGGTTTGCGGATCCGTCCGGACATCATTCTCCACGAGCCGTTCGATCCTAGTCGGCATCGTGGTCGGGACGAGGGTAACCATGCGGTGATGGAACTCAAGCGACGTGCCACTCCCGGCACCGCCGCCGACGCGTTCACGAACTTGGTCGCGATGATCGACGCTCTGAACTACCCACTCGGCGTTTTTATCAACATCGATTCGCCGAAGACCTGGGCGGAATCGGTGCCCGAACCCCATCGCGCGCGCATCGTCTGCCTGGCGGCCCATCTCGATGAGAACGGCGAACCCCTGGTGGTTCGCGGCTGAGTCAGAGCTCAGGTCCCGGCCATCGGAAATTCGGTCGCGTCCCTCGAGCCTGCCGGGCCCGGCCCTGACCGTGCCTTGACGGTCCAGGGCGACTGGTGTTTTCTCCGGGCATGGCTGGCATCTATACGCTCAACTCGCGCGGTAACGTCATGCTCCCGACGCTCCGCGAGCACTTCGCGTGGACCGATGCTCAGGCCTTCCGGGAAATCCAGCACTTTCACCGCGATCTGTTAGACATCCTTCGCGCGAAGCGCATCGACTATGCCTCCCTGCGAAGCGCGCTGACCCCACAGCCGACCAAGCACGAGGCAGCGTTTCTGTTCGACGAGCACCGCTGCGACAAAACGTTAGCGCCGGGTGTGGATTGTACCGATGCGCTTTTCAGGGCGCTTGACCCCAAGACGACCCACAGCATCCTCGGCGGTGAGCTGGCCGACGATCGGGACGAGATCGCGCGACCGCTGCTGGCCCGTTCGGCGGTGGTCGCCAAGGATCTCGATTTCAAGCATCCGTGCTTCTGCTACGTCCTCTACGTCAACAACCTCTCGGCAGGGAGCGTCGCCGTCATCGACGGCAAGCTGCGGGCGAACAAGGCCTATCTCGGTTACGTCCCCTGCACCTATGCGAGCCTTGCCAAGACCTTCGTCTCGATGCGCCTGGTCCACCTGATGATCAAGCAGGGTGGCACTGTGATTCTCGGTCACGAGGATGACCGCCCGAACATCGAGAATTGCAACCTGCATCTCCACGACTACACCGCGCTCGGGCTTCGGATGAAGAGTCTCCAGTCGATGTACTTCAGCACCTTCCTATCCTACAAGCCCGAGCAGATGTTCCTGCAGGAATCTGACGACGACTTGGAGATCGCGCTGCGGTCGATGTCAGAGGAGGTCGCGCCGCTCGCCGAGTTCACGGTCGTCATCGGCGACGACAAATTCGACAAGTACCTCAAGACCGCCAAGCTGGGAAAGCTCAGGAGGGCCGGCCTCGACGGCCTGACCAAGGCCGAGCTGGAGGCCGCCATCCGCGAGAAGCTGCGAATGAACTACCTCTACAACATGGAATGGGTCGACGAGGACACGCACCGGCTCAGCAAGTTCAATATCATGCTCGAGTTCCCGCGGCAGGGCGGGCCGCCGGAGCGCACGGTGGTCGTCCTTGAATACAGGCCCGCCGAGCGGATACTGAAGCTGATAACGATGTCTTGATCGTGCAGGGCCGGGGGCGGCATGACTGAGCTTGTCGCATACCGCGGGCGGCCTGGCCACAACGGGACAAAGCCCGCATTATTGCCGTACTGCCCCTCGGGATTGATTGATGTTCAGCCTGGAAAGCCTGACCTCTGACCGTACGCGCCCGATGGTCGCGAAGTGCCCGAGGTGTGGCAAACCACACCACTACACCAACCTGCGGCATCCGATCATCAATGATCCCGGGTACTGGGAGGTGAGGTGTATGGAGTGCGGGGAGATTTTCTGCATTCCCGGCTTGCACGACGTCTTCGACTCGTACGCGGATGCGCAGGTCGACATCGTGAATAGAAGCGAGGACGACGTCGACGAGTCCTCGCACCCTGTGGCGACCGAGATCGCGATCTACCGGCTGAACTTGAACCGCCTGGCGTTGGTGTACGACCTGGCGAGCTGTGCACTCTACGAATGCCCTTGCGGGCAACAGCTGGATGAACTCGCCTACGAACAGCTAGGCGCCGAATTCGAAGACATACAGCGCGAATACACAAGTCACTTGAACTATGCCCTCAAGGGCCGCTTCGATGCCCACTATGTGACGGTGGATGTCGCCTTCGAGTGTGCCTGCAGCCTGTCCCACACGGCCACGCTGTACACGCGCTTCCTGATTGACCCCGCGAAGCGGCCGAGGCTGGAGGACTACATCCTCGCAGATGTCAGCGGAGTGGAGCTAGGGGAGGTGCTGGACGGAATCCGTTCTAAGACCGATGCGATGGATCTGCTCGGCAAGCTCATCCTGCGCTGGAACCTCTTGGCCGACCAGATACTCGTCGCTTCTCCATTCGTCGGCCACCAGTACATGTCGGCCGCAGATCAGTTGACGGTCTGGGAATGGCTCCTCGGTCTGCTCGATCCGCAGATCGCCATCTTCCTCACCCGGTCGACGACGTGGAAGAGCTACCGCAAGTCGCTGGCAGACGCAGGGTTGCCTTCGGATGTGCTTGAGAAGTTCGGGTTGGAGAACAAGGTCGTCTCCGCTGGACGAAGCAAGCAGAACTTCCACGCCAAGTTCTATGCCGGCATCTCGGAAGACTGGAGCGAGGTCTACGCCGGCTCGGCAAACCTCGTCCGCGGCCCGTCTATCGAGAACACGTCATTCCGCCGCATGAGTCGCGATTCATTCGACCGCCGCTACTCGGATCAAATGGAGTTAAAGGAACCTCTTCCCGCTGCTGCTTTCAAGGCTTCCGAGAGATCTACGAACATCTATCGAAGCTGTCCAAGACGGGGTTAGCCAGGAGAGTTGATCAGGAGTCCGAATGCCTGTCGGGTGTCCGGTAGACACTGACCGCTTCTGGCCGCTTCTGGCCGAATCCTGTCGTTCAAGTCATCAGCGCACTACTTCGCAGCTGGCAGCTCCTCCCACCTAGTTGTGTAGCACTTGGAGAGCGCCGACTGGTTCATTCCCCACAGCGGCTTCTCCATCTCCCCTTTGCGCGACCGGCATGCACTTGAGGCAAACCCAAGCGCCCCACGTCCGAAGCGCGCATTTGCGCGATCCAACACCTCCATGAGGACCTTGGAGCGCGGATCGACCTGAGAGAATAGGTCCACCTGGTGCTGGTTCCCGTTGGTCAGGTCCAACAGGCCGACGCCGGCCTTCTTGTAGCGATACCCCTGCCGATACATCCCCCGCACGAGGTGCTGCGCCAGGCGCAGCACCTCGCGGGTGTCGGACGTGGGTGCGATGAGGCTCATCGCGCAGGAGGGGTGGTACTGCCGTGCATCCGGCTTGAACGGATTGGTGTTGAGCCAGACCCAGACGCCGTTGGCCTGCAGGGAGCGGGCGCGCAGCTTCTCGCAGGCCCGTTGGGCAAACGTCGCCACGGCCTGGTGGAGGTCCTCCAGCTCGACCACTTCCCGACCAAACGAGCGGCTGACCACGATCTGCTTGCGATCCGGCTCGCTCTCTTCCAGGTCCGCACAGGCGATGCCCTGCAGCTCCCGCTGGGTCCGGGCCAGCACGACGCCGTAGCGGGCCCGCAGGGTCTCGGGATCCGCGCGTGCAAGGTCTGCGGCCGTCAGGATGCCCTCGGCGCCCAGCCGCGCGGTGAGCTTGCGCCCAACGCCCCAGACGTCCTCCACGGGGAAGCGCTCCAATGCCGGATCCCCGCCAAGTACTGTCACGACCCCGTGGGTCGTCTTCTTGGCCAGCTTGTTGGCGAGCTTCGCCAGCGTCTTGGTGGGGCCGATTCCCACGCAGCAGGGAATGCCCACCCACTGCAGGATGCGGGCGCGTACCTGACGCGCCACGTCCTCACGCTGCTCCTCCCGGATCCCGGCGAAGTCCACGAAGGACTCATCGATCGAATAGACCTCCACCCGGGCGAACTGGTCGCGGAGGATCGAGACCACCCGCCCGGACAGATCCCCGTAGAGCCCGAAATTGGCCGAGAAGATCCGCAGCCGCCGGCGCAGGGGAGGGGGCACCTCGTGGATCGGTTGCCCCATGGCAATGCCCAGGTCCTTGCACTCCTGGCTGCGGGCGATCACGCAGCCATCGTTGTTGGACAACACGCACACGGGCTGCCCGCGCAGCTCGGGCTGGAATGCCCGCTCGCAGGAGGCGTAGAAGTTGTTGCCGTCGACCAGTCCGAACATGGGACATCCCCTCAAGCAGGCTCAGGCCACCGGCAAACGGGTGACGGAGCCCAGCTCGCCCCGAACCTGACGGATCAGGGCAAGGACGCCCTCGAAGCGATGCAGTTCGGCCTCCTCGCTGGTGGCGCGCACATAGGCCACCGGATTGTCCAGGACATCCAGCATCACGGCCCTGGCCGAACCGTCAGAGTTCAGGTCCAGTCGGGCCTCGTAGATGCAGATGGCGGTCCAGGAGCGCCAGCAGCGAAGGGTGTCGCCATCCAGCCAGATGGCCCAGCGGTCATCCATGTCCCGCGGCCACAGGCCGGCCTGCAGTCGCTCTAGGTCACCCGGTGGAATCACGAAGCCGCAGCGCAGCGGCCAGCGGGCCCCTGCGAGCGGCTGCAGCTTGGCCTTCCATGCCTGTGCCATCTCGCTCATCGCATGCGCCTCACTTGGCTACGGAAGGACCAGGTCACCACGCCCCACACCTCCAGCTCGACATCGGCGGGCACCTGGATCGGCGCGTGATCGGGGTGGCCAGAGTGCAGCTCGAACCGGCCGGCCCACTTGCGCAGTTGCTTGCAAACGAAGCCGCCCTCCCAGATCGCGATCACGATGTCCCCGGGCTGCGGGTTCCTGCTGCGATCCACGACGAGGGTGTCCCCGGGGTAGATGCCGAAGCCGACCATGGACTCGCCGGTGTCGGCCTCCATGAAGAACGTGGCGACCGGGTTGTCGATGCAGCGCTGGTTGAGGTCCAGCAGGTCCTCGACGCCAAAGAAGTCCTCGGCAGGCGAGGGGAAGCCGCAGGCGGCGCGTACCGACAGCAGCGGCAGCGCAAGGCGCGTCGGCTCGATGTCGGCGGGGCCGACGGTGCCGGGGGGCAAGGGGAGGGTAGGAGCAGGAACGGGCATGGCGGCAGTCTCGGGGACGGTGGGCTCACCGTTTGAGACGGGTCATGATAGTGCGTTAGTAGTAATACTACTAACATGCCTTTGTCGGCAGGGACTTCCGGCTCACAGCTCAGGGCATTTGTGAGGCTTGGGGCCATTGGCCTTGTCGCGGTCAGCAGCCCCGTCATCCCTGGCGGGGCGCGCAACGGGTGGATGTCCTAGCCGGTGGGCCGGTCCCGTGCGTTGCCGACAGGATCAGGGTACGTCCACGCTGCGGCTGTCACCATCGGTAAAAGCCTTATCGTCAGGTCAGAAAAATCCGAACAGGAGGCTCCATGTGCTACTCAGCTCAAGCCTGGCAGGACTACCGCAAGTACACGCGCGAGTTCGGCTCCACCTTGGCCATCGATGAGTACATCCGCCTGTTCTGGAGCCAACGAAAAGCCGGCAATCTGTCCAAGTTCCCCAAAGCGATGCTGGATGCGTTTGCAGGAGGAAAGACAGAGAAGGAAGCCACTGTCGCGAAGCTCATCGCGGAGTGGCGAGGCGAGCAGGCCAGTGCCATTGAGCAGGAGCTGTTCGCTCAGAAGAAGCGGCTCGCCGATGCGGAGCGCACCCTGCAGACGAAGGTGACGAGGAAGGCGCAGAACGACCAGCGCATCGCAACGGACAAAATCGGGCGCGCAACGCAGCGCCTGAAGGATCTACACCGCCAGGACTCTCTGCCTAGGGACAGCTGCTTCTTCCCGGGCCAGTACGCCACTGTGATGTTTAGCGAAAACGGCCAGCTCAACGTCTACCCCATGCGCTACGGCTGCAGGCCGGCGGGCAAGCCCGCCTTCTATGACACCAAGTACCCCGGCACCTACAACGCTCGCCGGGACAACCTGGAGGGATTCTGGAAGGGGCAGTTCGGCCACAGCCACGGCCTGATCGTGGTCGAGACGTTTTATGAAAACGTTGAGGGTGAGGATGGGAGGAACAAGGTGCTGCAGTTCACCCCACGGAATGGCGGGCCAATGTATGTGCCGTGCCTGTACTCCCACTGGACGGACCCCAAGGGCGCAGATCCGGAACTATGGTCCTTTGCGGCCATTACGGATGATCCGGAACCGGAGGTCGCCGCCGCCGGCCATGATCGGACGATCATCAACATCAAGGCCGAACACATCGACGCTTGGCTGAATCCGGATCCTGCCCACCTCACCAGTATTTACGCCATCATCGATGATCGGCAGCACCCGTATTACGAACACCAGGAAGCCGCATAGCTGCGGGCATCCGCTACAGCAGCACGTGCTTGAAGATGTAGTTGGGTTCGCAGGGTTCTCAGTTCCGGTGGGGGTACGGCGAAGTCTCAGGCGGCGCGACAGGCTCGACTATCATCCGGGTTTGCTCTACCAACCGGGAAACCCGCGTCGCATGAATCAGGCTGCACTTTCGTCCTTCATCTGGTCGGTTGCCGACCTGCTGCGTGGCAACTACAAACCGCACGAATACGGCCGCTTCATCCTGCCCTTCACGGTGCTACGCCGACTGGACTGCGTGCTGGCACCGACCAAGGGCAAAGTGCTGGCCGAGCATGCCAAAAAGACCGAGGCGGGCGTCAACCCAGATCCCTTCCTGCGTCGAATCGTCGGGGACGCGAGGTTCTACAACACCTCCCTCATGGACCTGCCCAAACTGCTGGGCGACCAGGATCACATCCGCCAGAACCTCTACGACTATGTGCAGGGCTTCTCGCCGGAGGCCCGGGACATCTTTGAGCGGTTCGATTTTTACACCCAGATCGAACGCCTGGCCAAGGACAAGCTGCTGTACCTGATCACCGAGAAGTTCGCCAACATCGACCTGCACCCGGACCGCGTGGACAACGCGCAGATGGGGCATGTCTTCGAGGAGCTGATCCGCAAGTTTGCCGAACTCTCGAATGAAACCGCGGGTGAGCACTTCACGCCGCGCGAAGTCATCCGGCTGATGGTCAATCTGATCTTCATCGAGGACAGCGACGTACTCACACCCGGCAATGCCGTGGTGCGGACGATTTATGACCCGACGGCCGGAACGGGCGGCATGCTCTCAGTTGCGGCCGAGCATCTGATCGAGCACAACCCCGCCGCGCGCCTGACTCTGTACGGGCAGGAGCTCAACGACGAGTCTTACGCCATCTGCAAGGCGGACATGCTGATTCGTGGACAGGACGTCGGGAACATCTTGCCGGGAAATACGCTCAGCGAGGACGGCTTCACTCACCGCAAATTCGACTACATGCTCGCCAATCCGCCGTTTGGCGTGGAATGGAAGAAGGTGCAGAAGGTTGTCACCGATGAGCACGAGCTGAAAGGGTTCGACGGCCGCTTCGGCCCCGGCCTGCCGCGCGTGTCGGACGGCTCGATGCTGTTCCTGCTGCACCTCGTGTCGAAGATGTCACCGGTGGTCAACGGCGAAGGCGGTAGCCGCTTTGGCATCGTGCTTAACGGCTCTCCATTGTTCACGGGCGGCGCCGGCAGCGGCGAGAGCGAGATCCGCCGTTACCTGCTGGAGAACGACCTGGTCGAGGCGATCATCGGCCTGCCGACCGACATGTTCTACAACACCGGTATTGCCACCTACGTCTGGGTCGTTAGCAACAAAAAGCCCGCTGACCGACGGGGCCAGGTACAGCTGATCGACGCCAGCAGCTTCTGGCGCAAGATGCGAAAGAGCCTGGGCAGCAAGCGCAAAGAGATGGGCGACGAGGACATCGCCATCGTCACCCGGCTGTTTGGCGACTTCACCGAAGCCGAGCGGGTGACCGTGCTGGATGCCGAAGGACGCGAGCTGGAGCAGCGCATCGTCACCGGTACCGACACCCCGCCAGTGGCGCCCGTGGGCGGCAAGCTCAAGCGCGTGCCGATCTCGCGGATCTTCGACAACGAGGCTTTTGGCTACACCACTATCACCGTCGAGCGCCCGCTGCGCGACGAGGCCGGCAATGTCCTCAAATTCGACAAAGGCAAGCAAAAGGGCAAGCCGCAACCCGACAGCAGCCTGCGCGATACCGAGAACGTGCCGCTGAGTGAGGACATTCAGGTGTACTTCGAGCGGGAGGTGCGGCCGCATGCACCGGATGCGTGGATCGACGAGGGCAAGACGAAGGTCGGCTACGAAATTCCGTTCAACCGCCACTTCTACGTGTTCGAGCCGCCGCGCCCGCTAGAGGAGATCGATGATGAGCTGAAGCAGGTGGCCGGCAACGTCGTGCGGATGCTGGAGGGGCTGGCGGAATGAAGCTGTCCAGGTATCCGGACTATCGGGATAGTGAGGTGGAGTGGTTGGGATTAATCCCGGCTTCGTGGGAGCCTGTGCCACTGAAGCGGGTCGTATCGCTCATCGAGTCGGGTGTTAGCGTCAATGCAGTTGATGAGCCGGCTGATCGTGGCCAGCTTGGCGTGCTGAAAACGAGTTGTGTCTATTCCGGTCAGTTTGATCCAGCTCAAAACAAAGCAGTGGTTGAGGACGACCTTGCTCGTGTTGCATGTCCACTGACTGCTGGGGCTTTGATTGTCAGTCGAATGAACACGCCTGCATTAGTCGGGGCGGCAGGACTGGTGGCCAAGAGTGAACAAGGCATCTTTCTCCCTGACCGCCTTTGGCAAGTTCACTTCGGGGCTGTATTCCCCAAATTCGTCTATTACTGGACGCGCACACCGACCTATCGCGCCCAAGTAGAAATGGCTTGTTCCGGCACAAGCTCCAGCATGCAGAACCTTGCTCAAGACGCGTTCTTGAACTTCACTTTGCCGCTGCCAACATTGGAAGAGCAGGTCACAATTTCATCCTTTTTGGACCGCGAAACCGCCAAGATCGACGCGCTGATTGCCGAGCAGGAAAAGCTGCTGGCGCTGCTGGCCGAAAAGCGGCAAACCACCATCTCCCACGCCGTCACCCGCGGCCTCGATCCCAGCGTTCCGATGAAGGACTCCGGCATCTCGTGGTTGGGTGAGGTGCCAGCGCATTGGAATTGCGGCGGGCTGACTCGATTTATCGGTCCCGTTGTGGACTATCGAGGGCGAACACCCACAAAGGTGGACGATGGAGTTTTTCTCGTGACCGCTAGGAATGTCCGGGGTGGAAGGATCGATTACGAAGCCTCGGTGGAATTCGTTGACGCGTCATCGGCGGCATCACTCCTAGCTAGGGGCGAGCCAGAAATAGGCGACCTGCTTTTCACAATGGAAGCGCCACTTGGCCAGGTTGCACTCATTGACAGGACGGACATTGCGCTTGCCCAACGCATCGTGAAATTCCGAGGACAAAGCGGTGTGCTTCGTAATGATTACCTGATGTACTGGATTATGAGTAGCGCCTGCCAGGCGAGGTTGGAGACATTGGCCACCGGATCAACAGCCCTCGGGATCAAGGCAAGCAAGCTGGGGATGATTGAGTGTCTTGTTCCGCCGGTTGAAGAGCAAAGTCAGATTGTGAGATTCATTGAGGCTGCAATAGCGAAGATAGATGTCCTGAGTGCTCAGGCCGAGAGCGCGATTGAGTTGCTCAAAGAGCGCCGCGGTGCTCTGATCGCCGCCGCCGTCACCGGCCAGATCGACTTGCGCGACACTTCTCTTGCCTGACCTGGGAGCCGCCTTTATGCGCCTACTGCACTACATCGAGATCCAGAACTTCAAGCGCTTCGGCGAACGCCAGCGGATCAATCTCGACCATCCGTCCGTACTAATCGGTCCGAACAATTGCGGCAAGACCAGCGCCATCCAAGCGCTGGCACTGTGGTCACAGGCAGTGCAAACCTGGTACGACGCGCGAAAAACCTCGTCGGCTAAGGAGCGGACCGCTACCTCGATGAACCGCCTGAACATAGTTGCTGTACCTGTGCAGCGTACGCGCTTTTTTTGGCACAACACCGCCGTGCGAACAGGCAACAAGGACATCCCACTGATAATCACCGTGGGTGTGCTGTTCCAAGGACAGGTGAGGCCGGTACCCATGCGCTTTCGCAACCAAGGCGACGAGCTGATCTACTGCACGCCTGACACGCCTGAAGTGATGTCCGATCTCGAGCTCATGGCGCACGCCGCCAGCCTAAAAGTGGAGCTGCTCTATCCGATGTCAGGCCTCGACACGGAGGAGCCAATTCTGCAGCCTGGTCGGGTGGACGTGCTGCTGGGCCAGGGCAGGACGGCCGACGTTCTTCGCAACTTGTGCTTAGCGGTGGCCAAGTCTTCTCAGGACGACTGGACTCGCATTGTGTCGCTTATGCAACGCCTGTTCAGCGTTGAGCTGGAGGCGCCGCGGGAGACCGCGCGTGGCAGCATCGCCATGCAGTACCGCCAGCCCGGCGCAAAGGAGGCTCTGGATGTGTCGTCTGCGGGTCGCGGATTCCTGCAGATGCTGCTCGTTTTCGCATACCTGTACTCGCACAAGGGCAGCGTGCTGCTGGTTGACGAGCCAGACGCACACTTGGAGATCCTGCGCCAGAAGCAGGTGTACGTGCTGCTTCGCGACATCGCGAGCGAAAATGGTTCGCAGGTGGTGATAGTCACGCATTCCGAGGTGATCTTGGAGGAGGCGCTGGACACCAATCTGACGCTGCTGCTCGACGGTCAAGCAGATGACCTGGCTAGCAAGGCCGACATCCGCAACAGTCTCAAACATTTCGCTGCGGACCACTATGTCAAAGCCCGTTCTCGTGGGTATGTGCTGTACGTAGAAGGGGCGACCGATATAGACATGCTGCGTGCCTTGGCCGAGCGCATTGACCATCCGATCGCTAGCCAGTGGGATGAGCGTGTCAACGCGTTCTACGTTCAGAACAACTACCCCGCGCAGGATGCCGATGCCGAACTGGAACGGGTGGAGGGCGGTTTCGGGATCACACCCCGCCAGCACTTCAATGGGTTACGTAACCTTCTTCCCCAGCTCAAGGGGCTGGCAATTTTGGACAATGATGGGCGCGACCGGGCCGGCAGCCGCGAAGGGTCGCTGACAATTAGCTATTGGCGTCGCTATGAACCTGAAAACTACTTTGTAACGCCGAGCTTGCTGCGCAGCTACGCGGCCCGCCACTACGCTGATATGGAGCTGTTCGCCGGTCACCAGCAGGAAATTGACGAGGTACTGGACGCTTTGGTGCTAGAGCAAGTGTTTGACGGCGACGGGGGCGACTTCTCCACCTGGCAGCAGTTGCCGCCAGACGCGGCTCAGCTGGTATGGGTGAGCAAGACGGAACGCCGCAAGCTAAGTGCCTTCGCGGAGGAATTCTTTCGCCGGTTGGCGCACCGTCTGGGACATCCAATGCTGCTGAAGAAGGGAGAGCTGCACCGGCTGGTGGCAGATGCGCCCACGGCGTCCATCGCATCGGAAGTCACGGAGAAGCTGGACTTGCTGGCTGCGCTGTTCACACGCGCGGTCCCTCCGGAAGCTGTTGAAGAAGGGACGGAAGAGGCGTGAGCGACATCCAGCTATTTCGCCTGCTCGCCGAGCAAGCCGTTGAACTCCCAGGCCGCGCCGCTGCCGTCGAGCGTCAACTGCAATCGCTGATCGAATTCCAAATGCCCGCATTCCTCGGCGTCCGCTTCCTGGCCAGCGAATACGCGACGGGCAAGACCCACAAAGGGCGCATCGATTCGCTGGGGCTGGACGAGAACGGCTGCCCGGTCATCGTGGAGTACAAGCGGCACAGCAACGAGAACGTGATCAACCAGGGCCTGTTCTACCTGGACTGGCTGTTGGATCACCAAGCCGAGTTCCGTTGGCTGGTCATGGAGCGGTTGGGCAAGGAAGTTGCGGATGCCATCGACTGGACCGGCACGCGCCTGCTGTGTATCGCTGCCGACTTCACCCGCTATGACCAGCACGCGGTTCAGCAGATCCCCCGAAATATCGAATTGATCCGCTACAAGCTGTTTGGCCATGACCTGTTGCTGCTGGAGCTGGTGAACGCTGTCAGCGTGAGCGACGCCACGGCCGGCAAGGCGGAGACGGCGGCGACCTCCTCCGGTGAGCCAAAGGCCAGCGGGAAGGACAAGACGGCGGCTGAGCAGCTTGCGCAGGCGCAGCCCGGCATCCGCCAGCTCTACGAGTCCCTTGCCAGCTACTTGAATGCCCTTGGCGATGACGTCCAGGAGAAGCACCTCAAGCTCTACACCGCGTTCCGACGCCTGAAGAACTTCGCCTGCGTGATTCCCTACCGGGACAAGCTGCTGGTGATGTTGAAGCTGGATCCCGATACCGTGGCATTGGAGGAGGGGTTCAGTCGAGACACCCGCAACATTGGAACGTGGGGCACGGGTGATCTAGAACTGACTTTGCGCACGCCGGCTGATCTTGAAAAAGCCAAGCCGCTGATGGATCGAAGCTACCAGGAAGGCTGACCCGAGCTGGGGGAACAGGGATGAATCTGCACCAGGAACACCACTTCGAGCGCGAGATCTGCGCACATCTTGCTGCCAACGGCTGGCTGTATGCCGAAGGTGATGCCGCCCACTACGACCGCGAATACGGACTGTTCCTGCCGGACCTGCTGGCGTGGATCGAAGCCACCCAGCCTGACAACTGGCAGAGGCTGCAGAAGACCCACGGCCCGCAGCTGGGTGAGCGACTGGCCGAACGGGTCCGCAAGAATCTGGACGAGCGCGGTACGCTCGACGTGCTGCGCCGCGGCGTGGAGATGCTGGGGCTCAAGCAGCCGCTGTCCATGGTGCAGTTCAAGCCATCGTTGGCAATGAATCCGGTGACCCAAGCGCACTATGCGGCCAATCGATTGCGGGTGGTGCGGCAGGTCAAGCACTCGCCCAACCGCCCCAACGATTGCCTGGATCTGGTCCTTTTCGTCAACGGCATCGCGGTGGCGACGGCAGAGCTGAAGTCGGAATTCACGCAGAGTGTGGGCGATGCGGTGGATCAGTACCGGTTCGACCGGCATCCGCACCCGAGGGGCGGCTTGCGCGAGCCTCTGCTGGCCTTCCCCGGCGGCGTACTGGTCCACTTCGCAGTCAGCCAGGCCGAGGTGATGATGACCACGCGGCTGGCTGGCGAGCAGACCCGCTTCCTGCCGTTCAATCGAGGCAATGCCGGTGGGGCGGGTAATGCACCCGATCCGGAGGGCTTCGCTACCCGTTACCTCTGGGAGGACGTCTGGGCGCGCGACGGTTGGCTGGAGATCCTGGGCCGCTACCTGATCGGCAAGCGTGACGAGAAGAAGCTGCTCCAGGGCGTGATCTTCCCACGCTACCACCAGCTGGACGCCACCCGAAAGCTGGTCGCTGATGTGCGCGAGCACGGTGCGGGCCAGCGCTACCTGATCCAGCATTCCGCTGGCTCGGGCAAGACCAATTCGATTGCGTGGACAGCCCATTTCTTGGCCGACTTGCATCGCGACAACGTCAAAGTGTTCGATAGTGTCCTGGTGGTTTCGGACCGCAATGTGCTGGACAGCCAGCTGCAGGAAGCGATATTCGACTTCGAGCGCACCACTGGCGTGGTCGCCACCATCACCGGCGAGCAGGGAAGCAAGAGCGCCCAGCTGGGGCAGGCGCTGAAGGACGGCAAGAAGATCATCGTCTGCACCATCCAGACGTTCCCGTTTGCACTGCAGGCCGTGCAGGAACTGGCTGCGACCGATGGCAAACGGTTTGCGGTGATCGCCGACGAGGCGCACAGCTCCCAGACCGGTCAAGCCGCCGCCAAGCTGAAGCAGCTGCTGAGTGCCCAGGAGTGGGCTGACCTGCAGGACGGTGGAGAAATCGACACGGAGGCCCTGCTGGCCGCCCAGATGGGTGCCCGCAGCGCAGAGTCCGGACTGACCTATATCGCCTTCACCGCCACGCCCAAGGGCAAGACGCTGGAACTGTTCGGTCGGCCCGGTCCGGACGGGTTGCCGCAGCCGTTCCATGTGTACTCCATGCGACAGGCCATCGAGGAGGGTTTCATCCTCGACGTCCTGCGCAACTACACGCCCTACGACCTGGCCTTCCGCCTGGCACACGACGGCAAGGAATTCGACCAGACCCAGGTCGAGCGCAGCACGGCAATGAAGGGGATCATGCAGTGGGTTCGCCTGCATCCTTACAACATCGCCGCCAAGGTGCAGATCGTGGTGGAGCACTACCGCGAGAACGTGCAGCCGCTGCTGGACGGGCAGGCCAAAGCGATGGTGGTGGTGTCTTCCCGGCAGGAGGCGGTGCGCTGGCAGAAGGCAATCCGCGAATACATCGAGCGGCAGCACTATCCGCTGGGTGTCCTGGTGGCGTTCTCGGGCGAGGTCAATGACCCGGAGTCCTATCCCGAGCCGGTCACTGAAATCAGCAAGCTGCTGAATCCCGGACTGAAAAACCGCGACATCCGCGAGGCCTTCGCACAGCCGGAGTTCCACTTGCTGCTGGTCGCCAACAAGTTCCAGACGGGCTTCGACCAGCCGCTGCTGTGCGGCATGTACGTGGACAAGAAGCTGGGCGGCATCCAGGCGGTGCAGACGCTGTCACGCCTGAACCGTGCACATCCCGGCAAGACGACGACCTATGTGCTGGACTTCGTCAATGATCCCGGTGATGTGCTCGAAGCCTTCAAGACGTATTACGAGACCGCCGAGCTTGAGGCGACAACCGATCCGAACTTGATCTTCGATTTGCGTGCGAAGCTCGATGCCGCTGGCCACTACGATGATTTCGAGGTGGAGCGGTTGGTCAAGGTGGAGATGGACCCTCACGCGACTCAGGCGCAACTGGTGGCTGCCATCCATCCTGTCGCTGATCGACTCCTCAAGCGATACAAGGCCTCGCAGCAGGCCAGAATCGCGGCAGCCGCTGCAGAGGACGGCAATGCTGAGAAGGCTGCCAAGGACGAGCTGGATGCCCTGGTCTTGTTCAAGGGCGACATGACGTCGTTCAACCGCCTCTATGCGTTCCTGTCGCAGATGTTCGATTACGGCAACACAGACATCGAGAAGCGCTTCGTCTTCTACAAGCGGCTCTTGCCGCTGCTGGAGTTCGGCCGCGAACGTGAATCGGTGGACCTCTCGAAGGTGGTGCTCACCCACCACACCCTGCGAAGTGGCGGAAAGCAGCTGAACCGCCCCGGCTTTCCCGGAGGCTCATTCCCTTGAGAGGATTGAGCAAT
>ERZ778017.2355-NODE-2355-length-15489-cov-5.191849_pt1 | contig 15489 bp, 13 predicted proteins | sample MGYA00375747_ERZ778017 | MGnify/ENA primary metagenome ERZ778017 (study PRJEB29350, sample SAMN05509838) | bioreactor metagenome | biome: bioreactor; material: wastewater | place: South Africa: University of Cape Town | collected 2014-03-17 ...
CCCACCCCAGCGCCCCCCACGCCATCCCCGGCGCCGCGCGAACCCGCGCTATACCCGCCGCCGCGCACACCCAACCCAGCGCCGCCCGAACCCGAACCCGAACCCGCGCCCGAACCTGAACCCGAACCCGAACCCGCGCCCGCGCCATACCCGCCGCCCACCGCCCGTGACATCCGCCCGCGCACCACCCATCCAGCCAACGCCCCTACGCCGACCGGCAGCAGCACGACCACGAGCAGCCAGGGCGAGGCGGTCTCGGGCAGCGCCCCGAGCACGGGGATGCCGGGCACCACGCCCAGCTGCGTGCCGGACGGCGACACGGCGGAACCGGCGCCGACCGCGAACCCCGGTCCGGCGACGAACGAGAGACCCCAGACGACGAGCGTGGGCAGATACGCGAGTTGCGCGAGCGAGACGACGACCACGCCCATGACGTCGAGGTTCGCCGATTGATACAGCGAGATCACCTCGTCGCCACGGAACACGAGCGCGACCACCACGCCCAACGCACCGACCCCGAGCAGTCCGCTCAGCGCCACAGCCGCCCCGCGCAGAGCAAGCGTGGGAACCTCCGGCCACAGCCCGGGCAGGTCCGACACGAACTCATGAAGCCGCCCGACCAGCCCCGGATCGTCACGCCACACGGTGCCCACGGCCCCGGCCAGGCACGGCAGCAGGAACACGAGAACGGGCAGCAGCACCGCCTGCCAGAGGGATGCCTCGACCAACGGCGTGCGCGCGGTCAGGCCCACCACGACGCTCACGGCGGCGAACGCGACGGCGCCTCCGGCGACCCCGGCACCCCACGCGCCACTGCGCCCCGCGCGCACGCCCGAGCGCACCCCGCGGTATGCCGTGAAACACGCGAACGCCAGCGGCGCCAGCGAGACGACGAAGGATGCCGCCTGGTCGGGGATGCCGGTCACAGCGAGATACTCCGCCGGCAGTCGCACGGTGAACGGCACGAGGTGCCCCAGCTGCCAGACGACGGCGGTCGCCGGCCACAGCGCGTCCCACTGCGGGGCGCCCACGCCGAGCACCCACAGCAGTGTGAGCGTAGCCAGCACCACGGCGAGGCCGACGGCCGCCGCGATGAGCGCGTCGAACGCGGAGAGCAGGGCGATGAGAAGGCGATGCATGGGCGAATCGAGACTACCCAGAGCCGTGGCATCCGCCCGGGGGGCACGCCCGCACGATCGCAAACACCCCGCAATCACCCGGGACACGCGCACGCGGCGCACGCGCGAACGCCCGCGCGGCGCACCCGCGAACACCCGCGCGCCGCACGCGCGAACACCCGCCCGGCACGCACCGAGCGAGGCACGCGACGAGACATTCCTGAAAGATGCTGTGCAACCGGACCGGTGACGCTATGTTTCTCTCGGAGGTCCCCCACCTATGAGCACTGCCCCTGCACACGACACCACCGCAGAAGACGTCCGTCCGGCTAAGAACGGCTTCGACAAGTTCTTCGAGATCAGCCGACGCGGATCGACCCTCGGCACCGAGATCCGCGGCGGCATCGTCACATTCGTGACGATGGCGTACATCGTGATCCTGAACCCGATCATCCTCGGCGGCACGAAGGATGTCGCCGGCCTCGCCCTGAACGGCCAGCAGGTGGCCGCCGTGACGGCGCTGACCGCGGGCGTCATGACGATCCTGTTCGGCCTGATCTCGCGACTGCCGTTCGCGTTCGCGGCGGGCCTGGGCATCAACTCGTTCCTGGCGGTGAGCGTTGTCGGGCAGCTGACCTGGCCCGAGGCCATGGGGCTGGTCATCATCGACGGCCTGATCATCGTGCTGCTGTCGGCCACCGGGCTGCGGCGCATGATCATGGACGCCATCCCCATGGAACTGAAGATCGCCATCACGGTGGGCATCGGCTTGTTCATCGCGTTCATCGGGATGGTCGACGCCGGGTTCGTGTCGGCGACCGGCTTGGGCTCCCCGCCAGTGGGCCTGGGCGCCGACGGCTCCATCGCGACCATCCCCACCGCGCTGTTCGTCCTCACACTGCTGCTGGCCGCCATCCTGATGGCGCGCAAGATCAAGGCGGCGCTGCTGATCGCACTGGTGTCGGGCACGGTCCTGTCGATGATCATCGAGGCCATCTGGCATCTGGGTGCGAAGGGTCCGAAGAACCCCGGCGGCTGGTCGATGTCGATCCCGACGCTGCCGTCGCAGTGGCTGAGCATGCCCGATCTGAGCCTGGTCGGCCACGTCGATCTGGTGGGCAGCTGGGGCCGGATCGGCGCGATCGCCTGCATCATGCTGGTCTTCACCCTGGTGTTCTCGAACTTCTTCGACGCCATGGGCACGATGACCGGGCTGGCCGAGGAGGCGGGCCTCTCCGACGGCAAGGGCAACTTCCCGCGGCTGAAGTCGGCGCTGATCATCGAGGGCGTCGGTGCGGTCATGGGCGGCGCGACCTCGGGCTCGTCGAACACCGTGTTCGTCGAATCGGCCTCGGGCATCGGCGAAGGCGCGCGCACCGGCGTGGCGAACCTCGTCACCGGTGTGCTGTTCCTGCTCGCGATGTTCCTCACCCCGCTCACCTCGATCGTGCCGAGCGAAGTCGCCGCGGCCGCCCTGGTGATCGTCGGTGCGCTGATGATGTCGCAGATCCGCCGCGTCGACTTCCACGAGATATCTGTGCTCATCCCGGTGTTCGTGACCGTGGTGGCCATGCCGTTCACGTACTCGATCGCCAACGGCATCGGGGCGGGCTTCATCGCGTGGGTGGTCGTGCGGTCGCTGGCCGGCAAGGCGCGGCAGATCAGCCCGCTGCTGTGGATCGTCGCGGTCGGCTTCGCGATCTACTTTGCTCGCGGACCGCTCGAGCTGCTGATCGGCGGCTGATCCCGCGGCATCCGTTCCGCGCACGGGGACCACAGTGTCGCCAGGCAGGCGCAGCAACTCGACGACGACGACCACGACTGCCACGCGCTCGACGGCCACGACGGATGCCGCGGTCAGGGGCCGCGTGAACAACACGGTCCATGCCGCCACCGCATCGGCGACCGCGAGGATCGTCGCGCGACATCCCTCGCCGGTGATGCCACCTGGTGCTGCCGCGCACAGCGCAGTAGTGTCCCGAGGATGACAGGGCTCATCCCATATCTGCACTTGCGCGGGATCGCACGACAGGCGCTGCTGTTCTATCAGTCGGTGTTCGGCGGCGAGACCGAGATGAACACCTACGCGGAGTTCGGCCGCGACGACGGGCCTCCGGATGCGATCGCGCACGGAACGCTGCAGGGGCCCGTCGTGCTGTTCGCCGCGGATGCCGCAGAAGGCGAGCCGGCATTGCGTCTGGAAGGCGTGATGTTCTCGCTCCTGGGCTCGGCGGAACCCGCCGTGCTGGAGAGGTGGTTCGCGAGACTCGCCGAGGGCGGCACGATCATCGATCCGCTGCAGAGGCGGGCCTGGGGCGACCACGACGGCCAGGTGACCGATGGGTTCGGTGTCACCTGGCTGATCGGCTACACCGGGTGATCAGCCCTCCCTGGGCTCCAGCACGAACACGGCGATGATCCGGTCGGTCTTCGTCTGGTACTCCGCGTAGGGCGGGAAGGCGGCAACCGCACGCTCCCACCACAGGTCACGCTCGGCGCCGGCGGTCTCGTGCGCGGTGTAGTCGCGCTTGTCCGAGCCGTCCTGCAGCTCGACGTGCGGACTCTTGCGCATGTTGCCCGCCCACTTGGGCTCGTCGGGTGCCCCGCCCTTCGAGGCGACGACGGCATAGCGTCCCTCGTACTCCACGCGCATCAACGCGGTCTTGCGCAGAGCCCCGGTCTTGGCCCCGACGGTGGTCAGCACGATGATCTTCAGACCGTGCAGCTCACCGCCCTCGGCACCGCCGCTCGCCTCGAACTTCTCGGCCTGCTCCCGCGCCCACGCCGCCGTGCTGGGCTTGTACTCTCCGCTCAATGGCATGGCTCCACGATATCCCGCGGGTGGGCGCGCCCGGTCAGGTGTGCAAGACGTGGCATCCTTCGCCCGATCTCCGTCCCAGGACGCCGCATCCCAGCGTTGACGCGACACGACGGGACGGCGCGCGCGGCGCGCGTACGCTGAGGGCGGATGCCTCGGCCGCCCGCGCACACGCGGGTCGAGGCATCCGCCCTCAGCGGCGCGTCAGAGCGCGTTGATGATCTCGCGCATGAGCTCGGCGGTCTCGCTCGGCGTCTTGCCGACCTTGACACCGGCGGCCTCCAGGGCCTCCTTCTTGGCCTGCGCGGTGCCGGACGAGCCGGATACGATCGCGCCGGCGTGGCCCATCGTCTTGCCCTCGGGTGCGGTGAAGCCCGCGACATAGCCGACGACAGGCTTGGTCACGTTGGCCTTGATGAACTCGGCCGCCCGTTCCTCCGCGTCGCCGCCGATCTCACCGATCATGACGATCGCCTTGGTCTCGGGGTCGGCCTCGAACGCGGCCAGAGCGTCGATGTGCGTGGTGCCGATGACCGGGTCGCCGCCGATCCCGATGGCCGTGGAGAAGCCCAGGTCTCGCAGCTCGAACATCATCTGATAGGTCAGCGTGCCCGACTTCGACACGAGGCCGATCGGGCCCTTGCCGGTGATGTTGGCGGGGGTGATGCCCACCAGCGACTCGCCAGGGGTGATCACGCCGGGGCAGTTCGGGCCGATGATGCGGGTCTTGTTGCCCCTGCTCTTCGCGTACGCCCAGGCCTCGGCCGTGTCGCCCACCGGCACGCCCTCGGTGATGACCACCAGCAGCGGGATGTCGGTGTCGATGGCCTCGATCATGGCGTCCTTCGTGAACGCCGGCGGCACGAACGCGATGGACACGTCCGCACCGGTCTGGGCGATGGCCTCGGCGACCGAGGCGAAGACCGGCAGCTCGACCGTGTTGCCGTCCTTGTCGACGTGCGAGACCGTCGTGCCGGCCTTGCGCGCGTTCACGCCGCCGACCACGTTCGTGCCGGCCTTGAGCATGAGGGCGGTGTGCTTCGTGCCCTCGCCGCCGGTGATGCCCTGGACGATGACCTTGGAGTCCTTGTTGAGGTAGATCGACATTCTCTTGTCCTTGTCTCGTCGTCGGGGTCAGGCGTTGGCCAGCTCAGCGGTCTTGTCGGCGCCCTCGTCCATGCCTGCGGCAAGGGTCACGAGGGGGTGGTTCGCCGCAGCGAGGATCGCCCGGCCCTCTTCGACCTGGTTGCCGTCGAGGCGTACGACCAGCGGCTTGGTCGCGGCATCCCCGAGGATCTCCAGTGCCTTCACGATGCCCTCGGCGACGGCCACGCACGAGGTGATGCCGCCGAACACGTTGACGAACACGCTCTTGACCTGCGCATCGCCGAGGATGACGTCCAGTCCCGCCGCCATCACCGTGGCGGATGCCCCGCCCCCGATGTCCAGGAAGTTCGCCGGCTTCACCCCGCCGTGCTTCTCGCCGGCGTACGCGACGACGTCGAGCGTGGACATGACCAGGCCCGCGCCGTTGCCGATGATGCCGACCTGGCCGTCGAGCTTCACGTAATTCAGATCGTGCTGCTTGGCCTTGGCCTCCAGCGGGTCGGCGGCCGACTTGTCCTCGAGGGCCTCGTGGCCGGGGTGACGGAACGCGGCGTTGTCGTCGAGCGAGACCTTGCCGTCGAGGGCGATGATCTCGCCCTCCTCCGTCTGCACCAGCGGGTTGACCTCGACGAGCGTGGCATCCTCGCCCTTGTACACGTTGTAGAGCTTGACGAACACCTCGGCGACCTTGGGGGCCAGTTCGTCGTCGAAGCGGGCGGCCTTCGCGATCTCAAGCGCCTTGGCCTGATCGATGCCGGTCAGCGGATCGACCTCGACGCGGGCCAGCGCCTCGGGCTTCTCGACGGCGAGCTGCTCGATCTCCATGCCGCCCTCGACGCTCGACAGCGAGAGGTACGAGCGGTTCGCCCGATCCAGCAGCACCGAGAAGTAGAACTCCTTCGCGATGCGCGCGCCGCCGGCCACCATCACGCGCTTGACGACGTGGCCCTTGATGTCGAGACCGAGGATGGCCTGCGCCGCCGCATACGCCTCGTCGGGGGTCTTGGCGACCTTGACGCCACCGGCCTTGCCGCGGCCGCCGGTCTTGACCTGCGCCTTGACGACGACGACACCGCCGAGCTTCTGCGCCGCGGCCTTCACCTCGTCGGGGGTGTCGGCGATGATGCCGGGGAGCACCGGCACCTCGTACTGTTCGAACAGGTCTCGTGCCTGGTACTCGTAGAGATCCACGTGCAATCCTTCGTTGGGACGAATGCGGGGTGGTGAGGCGAAAAACGTCTCGATGTCGAGATAAATCGACCAGTCCCCCAGCCTACTACCCGAGCCTGGGAGGCCCCTTCCCCGGCCGCCGTGCCGTCGGAGGGACACCGAGCACGAGGCATCCTGCAGCGGCCGGGCGGATGACGGTGAGTGAGGTGTGGGCGGCCACGACTACTCTCGGAGCATGGCCACCTCTTCGCCGGCGCACACCGCCGTGATGTCCGCGGCGCTGGATCTGTTCCGCGAGCAGGGATTCGAGGCGACGTCGGTCGAGCAGATCGCGCAGGCCGCGGGAGTGTCGCGGTCGACGTTCTTCCGGCAGTTCGGCGGCAAGGACGACGTCGTGTTCGCCGACCACGAGCTGCTGCTGGACATGCTGCGCGAGTACCTCGACAGGCCGCACGAGAACCCCTGGGTGGCGGTTCGGGATGCCTCGATCAAGGTGTTCCGGCACTTCGCGGCCGACCCCGAACTGGCTCGGCGCCGGTACGCCGTGGTACGCGAGGTGCCCGCGCTTCGCGAGCGCGAGATCGTCACGGTGTTCCGGTACGAGCGGCTGTTCGACGAGTATCTGCGCGATGCGCTGCCGGGCCTTGACCCCGTGGACGCCGTGAGCTTCGCCGCCGTCGTCACCGCCATCCACAACCACGTGCTGCGCCGGCTCATCCGGGGAACCAAGCGCGTGCCGGTATCGGTGCTGCGCGATGCGCTGGATGACGCGATGCGCCGCTTCGGCGTGCTCGGCGAGCAGGCGGCTCCCGCCGACGACGACATGGTGGTCGCGGTCTTCCCGCGCCGGATGCCCGCCGCCGAGGTCGCGCGCCGACTGCGCGCCGACCTTCCCGGCGCCTCCTGACCCGACCGGCAGAGCCCATCCCGGCCGGCGGCTCGGCTGTGGATAACTCGGACGGAGGCCTGGCGGAATCGCTACGGTGGGCTTGTGAATCGTCGCCTCGGGTTCGTCGCCGGCGTCATCTGCGTCATCACGCTGCTGGCCGGTTGCACACCCAAGCCCGCCCCGACGCCGACCGCGCTGTTCTCCAGCGAGGCAGCGGCGTTCAAGGCCGCCGAACAGACGTATCGCGCGTACGTCGACGCCTTGAACAAGGTCGATCTCAGCGAACCCGCCACGTTCGAGGACGTCTACAAGTGGGAGACGGGCGAACGCCTAGCGGGTGACAAAAAGGCTCTCACCGACTATCACGCGCGACACGCTTCCATGACTGGAACGACCAAGATCATCTTGCTCCGCCCCCACCGGACGAACTCTGCTTTTTCCAAAGCAACCCTGGCAGCTTGTGTCGACGTCTCCGCATTGCAGATCCGAAACGCAAACGGCAACTCCCTCATATCACCCGACCGTCCCGACGTGCAGAGCATCACGATCGAGGTCAGCGCGATCTCCGACTCAGAGTCGAGATTCCTTGTTGCGTCAGTATCTGGTCGGTCTGGGGACCCCGAATGCTGAGTCACCGCTTCGCTTTCGTTGTCCTTTGCATAACCGTGATCTCGGGAGCAACCGTTCTCCATCCCACTTCATCGAAGGAATGTGTCGGGCTGGGCGGCGTAGCCACGAACAACTGCGTGGAGACTGGCAACGACAATTTGGTGCTGGAGGGCAGTCAGACGACCAACAGTCGTTCTCAGTCCGAGCACGGGTCAGAGAACAGAGACAACCGCCGAGTCATGGACGGCACCTACCGCGACACGCGGAACGCAGCTCCGATAACCGATCATGCACCACCCGACGCACCACAGGACTACGGCACTCGGCCGGCTGTGGACTGCGAGAGCCCGAGCACGCCCTGCAGTCTGATCCCGACCACGCCGACCCCGTCACCCACGACGTCGCCGACGGCGCGCACGATCCCCGCCGTGACACTGACCGACCTCGCCGTCTTCCGTCCTGCCACGCCATCCCTCACGAGCGAGCCCGACCGTGCTGGCATCGCCGGTCTCCCGGTCAATCTCGTCGCGACAGCTCACGCGCAGACACTGCACGGAACCCTCTTCGAACTCCCTGTGGCGGTCCGGTTCACACCCCATCACTACACGTTCACACACGGCGATGGCACAGCAGCATCCACCCGCACCGGGGGCACCAGTTGGAAGATCACGGGTGACCCACAGTTCACACCATCCGCGACCAGCCACACCTATGCGCAGCGCGGCACCTATTCGGCGACCGTCACCGTCTCCTACTCGCCCGCCGTCGACTTCGGCGACGGTGTCTGGCGGCCCGTTGCCGGCTACGTCGCGGCGACGAGCACACCGCAGAGCATCCGCATCTACGAGGCACACACCGCGCTCGTCGCACACACCTGTATCGAAGACCCCCGCGGCCCCGGCTGCTGACATCCGTCGTCGCTTCGACCGAGGACAACCTCGTCGAACCGAAGACAACCTCGTCGAACCGAAGACAAGGTCGGCACACCGAGGACAAGGTCGGCGAAACCGCAACCGCAACACGGGGTGGGACGGAGCGGGCATGATGGACGAATGCGGTACGAGATCCCCGCGCCGATGCTGGCCAAAGCAGTCCCCGCCGTGCCCGAGCCCGACAGCGTCGCCGGCGGCCTCAGCTACGAGCCGAAGTGGGACGGCTTCCGCGGGCTCATCGCCTTCGACGGAAACGCCGTCGAGATCGGCAGCCGCGGGGCGAAACCGCTCACCCGCTACTTCCCCGAGCTCGTCGAGGCGTGTCTGCGTCTGCTCCCCGAACCGTGCCTGCTCGACGGCGAGATCGCCGTTCCCACCGGGTCGCCCGGACACCGACGCCTCGACTGGGAGGCCCTGACCCAGCGCATCCATCCCGCCGCCTCCCGGGTCGCAAGGCTCGCCGCCGAGACGCCGGCCATGTTCATCGCCTACGACCTGCTGGCCCGCGGCGACCGCGACCTGCAGCCCGCGCCGTTCCAGACGCGCCGCGATGAGCTGGAGCGGCTCATGTCCGGGCTGCCGCATCCGCTGCACCTGACCCGGACCACACGCGACCCCGATCTCGCGCGGCGGTGGCTCGACGAGTTCGAGGGCGCCGGGCTCGACGGCGTCGTTGCCAAGCCGCTCACGCAGGCGTACGCCCCCAACAAGCGCACCATGTTCAAGATCAAGCACGCGCGCACCGCCGACGTCGTCGCCCTCGGCTACCGGGTGCACAAGTCCGGAAGCGGGCTCGGCTCGCTGCTGCTGGGCCTGTACACGGCCGACGGACGTCTCCACAACGTCGGCGCGGTGTCCGCGTTCAGCAACGAGCGTCGGCTCGAGCTCGTCGACGAGCTCGCACCGCTGGTGGAGACGGATGCCGAGGGTCGGGCGATCACCGGCGAGACCGACAAGTCCCGCTTCAGCGCCGGCAAGGACGTCTCGTTCGTGCGACTGCGCCCGGAACGGGTGCTCGAGGTGCGGTACGACCAGTTGGAGGGTGCACGGTTCCGTCACACCGTGCAGTTCGAGCGGTGGCGGCCCGACCGCGACCCGCGCTCGTGCGCGTTCGATCAGCTCGAGGTGGTCTCCGCCTTCGATGTCGACCGCGTGCTCGCCTGATCCGTATCCGTCCCGCGCGACGGAACCTCCGCCGAACCGGGCTGCGCCCCTTCCCGACCCGGTGGGGTGAACTCCACCAGCGGGATGTCGGCGTCACCGCCCGCCGCGTAGTCCATGGCGCCCTTCAGCCGTTTCCACGCCGCCGGGTGCGCCGCGGCATACCCTCGCAACGCCGCCACGGACTCCTCATGACCGAGCAATCGCGCCTGCGCGCGCACCCGACGCGCGCGCCCGGTGCTCAGGTACGCCACGCCGTTGGCCGCGATGTTCCGGTACCACTGCGCCTTCGCGCCGAAGCCCGATGCGACCACGACGCGGTTGCGCGATCGCTCGGCCACCTCGACGACGACGTACCGCGGCTCCTGCGAGGAGCGACCGAGATGCTCGATCATCACGAGCCGACGTCCGAAGATCCAGCCGAGGCCGGCTCGATACAGCGCGATGGGCGCCCGCACGAGCCAGGGGGTGCGCAACGCGGCGGCGATCGCCCGGTCGACGGGTCGCTCAGTCATCGTCCTTGCGCGCACGGCTGGGCTGCACGCGCGGTGGTTCACCGGGCATCTTGGGGAACTCGGGCGGGAAGGGCAGCTCGCCGAGCCCGTCTGCGACGTCACGCTCCCACCATTCCAGCAGCGTGTCGATGCGCCCCGGACGCTCACCGAACCGCTCCCACGCATCACCCAGCTCGGCCAGGCGCTGCGGGATCGTCCGCACCGTGAACGCGGCGGGATCGACGGACGCCAGCTCCTCCCACGTCACCGGGGTCGACACCGTCGCGCCGGCCAGGGCCCGCGGGCTGTAGGCGCCCGCCATCGTGCGATCGCGGTTGGCCTGGTTGAAATCGATGAAGATGCGCTCCCCACGCTCTTCCTTCCACCAGTCCATCGTGACCCGCTCCGGCATCCGACGCGCCAGTTCCCTGCCCGCGGCGATCACGGCGTGACGTACGTCGAGGAACTCGTGCGTGGGCTCGATCGGACAGAACACGTGCAGCCCGCGGCTGCCGCTGGTCTTGATCCAGGCGTCCAGTCCCGCCTCGGCCAAGACGTCGCGCAATGCCGGTGCGACGGCGACCGCGTCGGCGAAGTCGGTGCCCGGCTGCGGGTCGAGGTCGATGCGCAGCTCGACGGGCTCGTCGGTGGCCGATGCCAGCGACGCCCACGGATGGAACACGACCGTGTTCATCTGCGCCGCCCAGACGGCCGCGGCGATCTCGGTGAGCACGAGCTGGGGATGCCGCCGTCCGCTGTTGTAGGTGACCGACACGCTCTCGACGTAGTCGGGCGCGCCCTTGGGCGGGTTCTTCGAGAAGAAGCTCTCGCCGTCGATGCCGCCGGGGAACCGCTGCAGCGACATCGGCCGGTCGCCGTTGGCCGCCAGGAACGGCTCGCGCACCGCGACGAAGTACTCGGCGAGCTCGCGTTTGGTGATGCCGACCTCGGGCCAGATCACCCGATCGGGGCTGGACACCGCGACCTCGCGGTCGCCGAGAGGTCCGGGCACGGTCAGCGTGATGCGCTCAGAGGCCATGGGTCCACGGTATCGGCCGCACCCGACATCCGACAGAGGGCGGATGCCGCGACCGTCAGTGTCCTCGCCGCGGAAGCCGGCGATCCAGCGCCACCAGCAGCAGAACGGCCACGCCGAGCGCCACCAGCACGAAGGCCGCCGCGTGCAGCCCGGCGTCGGTGGCGCGGCCCGGGAAGGCCAGCGCGATGAGCGCCGACGCGAAGATCGCGCCGAGATAGCTGGCCGTGCGCAGAAGCCCTGAGGCGACGCCGATCTCGTCGGGCGTGGTCTGCGTGTACAGCGCCGCCTGGTTGGCGGTGGAGTTCATGCCCATCACGATCCCGAACACGAGACTGAGCACGACCAGCAGGACGATGCTCGTCGTCGCGCTGACCATCGTCAGCGCGACCGCACCGACGATCATGGCCACGGCGCTGATCAGCTGCGGCGTGCGCACCAGGGCCCGACGGGCGATGGCAGCCGCGCCGATGGCGGCCACGACGCTCATCGGCAGCATCACCAGCCCGCTGACCCCGGCTCCAAGGCCACGTCCCTCCTCGAGCCATTGCACGTAGCCGTATAGCACCGTGTAGGCCGACATCAGGGTCAGCGCCTGCCGCAGGTAGGTGCGCACGAGCGGACCGTTGCGCGCCAGCATCCGGACATCGATGAAGGGATGCTGCGCACGCCGCTCCCACACGATCAGGGCCGCGACCGCCGCGACGAACGCCGCCGCGATCCACCAGTTCGGCCGGGTGATGTCGGAGAGCACCGCGATGAGCGCGACGACCGCTGCGGCGAACAGCGCCATCCCGGTCACGTCCAGGGCACGAGCAAGCGCGCGCACCGAGCCGCGCGCACGAGGTCCGTCGGCGGGCAGCCACGCGAGGGTCATGGCGATGCCGACCAGGCCCAGCGGGATGTTCACGGCGAAGACCGCCGGCCAGTCCCAGACACCGACGAGGAGCCCGCCCAGCGGCAGGCCGAGCGCCGATGTCACCTGGCCGGCGATCGCGATGCCGCCGAGCACGCCGCCGGGAATGCCGGTGCCGGCGGTCTCTGCCCGCGTGCGGATCATCGCCATGGCCGTCGGGTACCCCGCGGCGGTGCCGATGCCGATCAGCGCGCGCGAGACGATGAGCCAGCCGAACGCGGGGGCGAACGTGCCCACGATGCCGGCGATCGTGACGATGCCCAGCCCGCCCAGGAACACGCGTCGCGGCCCGAACTGTGTAGCCAGGCGGCCCATCGCCGGCTGCGCGACGGCGCTGGACACATAGACCGCGGCGACCAGCGTCGCGGTCTGTCCTGCGCTGACGCCGAAGCCGGCGGCGATCGCGACCAGCGACGTCGCGATGATCGACGAGTTGACCGGGTTCAGCGAGGTGCCCCACAGCAGCGGGGCGACGAAGCGCGCGCGAAACGGCCGCTGCACTGTCATCGGGGCACCGTTTCGGATAGAGCTCGCCCGGGCGGCGACCCCGCGCGCCGGTCAGTCCTCGTCGGCGTCGTCACCGGAGGGGGATGCCGCAGACTCGCCGGCCTCGTGCTCGTCGGCGATCCCGTGCTCGGGCTCCGGTTCCGGCAGCGCCATCACCGGTGCGAGCTGGTCGCGATCCAGCCGGATCCAAGGGCCCACCGCGTCGACGACGATGCCGTCGATGCCGGGGTCGCCGCGCAGCGCCTGGCCGAGCTGAGCCGGGGTGAACGGCATCGGCCGGTCGTTGCGCCCGAGCGCCACGACCTCCAGCGGGTGTGAGAACACCGGCAGGATGCGCTCCCCCGCCTCGGTGCGCGACTCAGCCACGCCCCAGTCGTCATCGTCCGAGGCCCGGTTCACCGCGATCCATAGCGGCACCCTGGTGAGCGCGTCGGCGACCTCGGCCGCCGTGCGCTCGGTGCGCGGTCCGCAGACGAGCTTCTTCAGCGTGCCCTCCGGGTCCCATTCCTCGAGCATGCGCTCGATCAGCGCGCGCGGCAGCACGACGCTCGCGGGAGCCGACGCGTGGTCGATCATGATGCCGGCGAAATCACCCTGCAGCACATACTGCAGCACGCCGACGGCGGGCTGACCCATGGCCGACGTCTCGGTGTCGCCATCGGCTTCGACGGCTGCCGCGAGCGCCGCGCCCGAGCTGTACATCATGACGAACTGGCCCTCTTCGCGCGTCGCGATCGCCAGCGGCAGCGCCTCACCGGCGCTCATCAGCTCTTGTGCGTTGCCCTTGACGCGCAGATACACCGTGCCCTGCAGCAGCTGACGCGCCACGCTGAGCACCTCGTGCGGCTCGGGGTTCTCGCCGAGCGTCGCCAGCTGCCCGCGCAGCACCACGTTGTCGGGCAGGCCGGGAATCGTCTCGGCCGGTGCGGGCGGCGCGCCGGAGGGCGCGGGCGACGGGGTGGTGGCGCTCGCACCGAACCCACCGTACGACGTGGTCGAGATGCCGACCTGCGGCGTGGGCTCGGCGTCGCCCTCTGGCGCCGGAGCGAGCGGTGCACTGTCCTGGGCGGCGGCAGCATCAGCATCCGGCGTCTCCGGCGATGTCTCGCCGCCGCGAGGCTCCGCCTCGTTCTTGCCGGAACCGGTCGCCTTCGGACCACGGGAGAAGAGTGCCATTACGCCACCCTAACCCGGGCGCACCTGCGTCACCGCACGGACATCGGCATGCACGGCCCATTCCCACGAGCGGCGCATTCACGCCAGGAACAGCTCAGAGCTTCTGGATGGGCGCGATCTTGATCAGCAGCTTCTTCGCCCCGGCGGTGTCGAACCGGACGTGCGCGACCCGCTTCGCGCCCTCGCCGGTCACGGCATCCACGATGCCCTCGCCGAAATCCTCATGCCGGATGCGGTCACCCGAAGCCAGTTCCATGTCGCCGTTGTCGCGCACCCTTGCGGGTATGCGGTTGGGGAACCTGTCCATCGCGGTCGACTTCGGCTTCAGCGCCGGCGGATCGTCGCTGCGACGCTGCCCCCACGGACGCCGCGCGTTCAACGCGCGTGACTGCGTTCCTCCGCGCGAGTTCACATCGCCCGGCGACTGCCGCCAGTCGATGAGCTCGGCCGGCACCTCCTGCAGGAAGCGGCTGGGCATCGCCACCGTGATCTCACCGAACTGCGCACGGGTCATCGCAAGGGTCAGATACAGGCGCTGCCGGGCGCGGGTGACGCCGACGTAGAACAGCCGGCGCTCTTCGCTGGGACCGCCCGGCTCGCCTGCCGAGATGCGGTGGGGCAGCAGGTCTTCCTCGACGCCGGTGATGAACACCGCGTCGTACTCGAGGCCCTTCGCCGTGTGCAGGGTCATCAGCGACACCGTGCCCGACGCGTCGACGAGATCGTCGGCGTCGGAGACCAGCGCCACCTCGGTGAGGAAGTCGAGCACCGTCCCCTCGGGGTTGTTCCGCGCGAACTCGCGAGCCACGGCGATGAGCTCGTCGAGGTTCTCGAGGCGGGCCTCGTCTTGCGGATCGCGGCTGGCACGCAGCGCGTCGCGGTACCCGCTCTTGTCCAGCAGCACGGTGAGCCCCTCGGCCACCGCCGTGGGCGAGGCGATCTCACCCGACGAGGGCAGCATGAGCTCGGACGCCTCGGCGAGCACGGCGTCCAGCCGCGCGATCGCCGACTGCAGCTTCGGGCCGACGCCCAGCGCCGACGCGTTCGCGAGCGCGTCACGGAACGTGATGCCCTCGCCGGACGCGTAGCGCGCGATCGTCTCGATCGTGACGTCGCCGATGCCGCGCTTGGGCCGGTTGACGATGCGCCGCAGCGCCATCTCGTCGGCGGGGTTCGCCACGGCGGTGAGGTAGGCGAGGGCGTCCTTGATCTCGGCGCGCTCGTAGAACCGGGTGCCCCCCATGATCTTGTACGGGACGGCGGCGCGGATGAAGATCTCCTCCAGCGCCCGCGACTGCGAGTTCGTGCGGTAGAACACCGCCATCTGCCCGTATGGCATGCCCGCGCGGCGCAACGCATCGACCTCGTCGGCGACGAACTGCGCTTCATCATGCTGCGAGTAGCCGGTGTAGCCGACGATCTTCTCCCCCGCGCCGACATCCGTCCACAACCGCTTGTCCTTGCGGTCGAAGTTGTGGCCGATGACGGCATTGGCCGCGCTCAGGATGTTCTGCGTGGAGCGGTAGTTCTGCTCGAGCAGCACGACCTTGGCGCCG
>ERZ778017.2357-NODE-2357-length-15487-cov-5.141783_pt1 | contig 15487 bp, 8 predicted proteins | sample MGYA00375747_ERZ778017 | MGnify/ENA primary metagenome ERZ778017 (study PRJEB29350, sample SAMN05509838) | bioreactor metagenome | biome: bioreactor; material: wastewater | place: South Africa: University of Cape Town | collected 2014-03-17 ...
TGGCATTCACTTGTTGGAATGGAGCAAGAACCGGAGCTCAGGGATGACGCGTAGTGTATATACGTGAGTAAGCTAAAATAAACCATCACTGAATGGACGACACCAATGCCAAAGCAGGCGATATCAGCAGCCCTAAATTAAGCACGGGAATAAAAGCAGAGCGGGCGATATTTGTCTGCGTTAACGAAAAAAATTGTACGTTTGTGTCGCGTGATTCATTCCAGTAAAGCAAGACAAGGGATTTTAGACACACTGGGTGACACAGAGTTTCACGGAAAAAGCTTAACAACGGGCAGTATGTTGTTGCTTTGATCTTATCAGAATCTTTGTAGCAGTTTGTGTTGAACAAATTTGTCTAGATCGATGATTTAGGCAAATGTGCAGTGTTTGCAGCCATTGGTATTCTTTTGCGACATCTCATACATATTGTACTATTGTCTGGATAGATGCATATGGCTGCAAATACAGATTTGTCGAGGTATCAGCATACAAAGGATATCATATCATAATGTGAAATGTATTGGAAACGACCACTGTAGGAATGTGATAGACGCTTACAGTGCTTGTAACTGTAGAGATGACATGCCGTAAGGGGTACCGTACGGCTGACAGTAAGTCTTCGCCAGTAATATAATCTTCTCTACATGAGCTAGCTGTGCTAACCTACTGTTTGTATTATAGGCAATTGCTTCATTAAATGGTATGACTCTATACATGATACTACAATAAACAAAATAGTACAGCCACTATTGATAATTATCATTGTTACATCTGTAAATACCAGCAAACCTTTCATTATCGTTCGAGATATTTGTTTTGATTTGTTTTGAATTGAATACTCATTAGGGATTTTATGCAAATATGGTATGGCATTAGACCATATCAAATGTGGATTTCATTGACTAGTTTCGCCTTTTTCTTGGTCAACTGTGGAGATTTCTGAATCATCATTAGTGGTCTTGCCTTTTTGCTTTTCTAACTTAAGTTCTTGGATTAAGTCATCCCATTTGGACAAGACCTCGTTACATCGCTCATGCAACTTGAACGAATCTGCATATTCTAATTCTTCATCTTTTGTAATACATTTCAACACCTTGTGGATCTTGGTTTTCCTCAACAAGTCAACGGTAATGGGGAAGTCAATTAATCGGTATAAAATTAGCCGTGCTACAGATAATTCATCCGCACTTGGTGGTGATAAACCTTTGGTATCTTTTGGCGTAGATGGTTGATTTCGTTGAATTAAGGATCGTTGTAATTTGATACGGCACAACCATAATTGTTGTTGCTTTTCTTCTTCTGTAATTGGTGGCTTACTGTTCAGTGGTGATCGTAATTTATTATTATTTTGATGGTTTCCTTTACCATTGCTCTCTGATTTCAGATTGGACAAATCATTTTTTTCGTTTTTTATCTTCTTGCGGGAATTTTCCAATTCTTCTTCTCTTCTTCGCTTTCGAAGGGCTCTTGGGTCAGATTCATCAGGATCGGATTTGGATTTTTGTTGATTGCTTTTTGCCTTTGACAGTTTGACGTTTTCTTGTTCGTCTTCCTCACTCTCTTCTAAAGCATCGGCTTCTTCACCGTCGTCCTCTTCGACATCCTCCTCTTCTTCATCTTCGACCTCCTCTTCATCTTCGTCGTTGTTGAACACAGAATCCATGAATTGATCAAAATCCATTTTTGTGGCCAATAATGCATCGTTCACATTAGTGGTTCTTGCTCTAGACGATTTTTTTGAAGGTTTGTGATTTGACGGAATCTCGTCAATCTTGGAAGACAACTTTTGTCTTGAAAGCTTTTCTAAATTCTTCTCGTTCATCCAGTAAAAGTCACCATCAGGGATGAAAACCACACAATAATTAGCAGTTTTCTTTTTGGCTTTCAAAACTGATGGTGGAATTTGTGAATCTGGCATCACGTATGCTGGCCACGGAGGGTAACCGGGCATTTTGGCCAATACCAAGTCTTTAGGTTCAAATTTTGGTTTTGGAGCCATGGTGTAGTACTAGTTTGGAAAGATATAAAGCAAATATTGGGAGTTTGGATATTAGGTAGTTGGAACAGGGATTATGATATGTCAAATGTCACAACACCGAAGGGAAAAAATGTGAATATTATGTTAATGACGCTCTCTATAGTACCACTAGGTTTGATATAATACTGTTAAATGCGGATTAAGAAATTGGTGCCACGTAACAACGAATATTTCAAAATGTTGATTCAGTGAAGATAACCAAATTGTCAAAAAAAGTTACTTATAGCACCAAATTATGGCTTGTTAAACTAAATATTAGCACGGGAGTAACTGTGAGTAGCAGTGGGCACAAAAGAATGTAATATTCCAACCGACTCCAATTGATGACCTAGGCTCGGACAATGAGTTCGGACTTCTCTAGGTACAAGGGTCAGTAAAATGTACACAGAAAGATGATGATGACGGCTGCACAGTTAAATACACGTTCAGACAACGAGATCACGCGGCACTAGCAACGTCCACCAAGCAAATACAAAGTGTACGACTTTGGTTAAATAGTGATGAACCGACAAGAAGTGGCACAAAAACGGAGAAAACAGTGGATCACGTATTCACTCCACTAACAAACCAACAAACACAGTACGGCAACAAACAACGGCAATTGAAACCAATTGAGGTTGTATAAATAAAAAAGAAGATAATATAAACAATTTTGCCATAGTAGCATTGTTGAAGGCACATAAAAAATGGCGATTTCACTGTATGGGAATCTGTACTATGTGCACACCAGTGAATTTCATGTTGCTAGCGTAGTAAAGTTGGTGGGAAGAAGATACGGGGAGGAGTCGACAGCAATGAGAATGAGCCCGTTGGAGATGGTAAGTTTGGGGTGGAGGAATATAACAAACGTGTTGTTTAGGGGAGTATGACTGAATTATGAGGGAGAGAGTCAAGAAGCGGAGGAAAATGGTGAAAGCACAAGGTCCGGATCGATTACGGTAATGCCGAACAATCAGGACTCGTGTCGTGGCGGGGCTACCGCCATTGGACGTGGTGCCGCCATGGGCTACTGCGGGAATACCTGGACTGTACCGGGAGTTTAGTGTAGACGGTACATGGGCATTTCGGGCATGCAGACAGAATCGGTGACAAAGAAGTACAGAGATTGGTAGCACAATGGGATTAAATAGTATAGAGTTTGCTGCCGGATGTGGATTGATGAGTTTGGCCACCTACTTAGAAGACAGTAGTAGAAGTAAGGTGTTACCGGGGTAGGAGAAGGTATTACAGCGTGTGACTACGCCGAAGATGTAGCGTGCGATCCTAGGCAATTTTCCTGTAGTGGGAACATGCAGTGGGAGAAAATAGTCCAGGAAGTTTATCCGTGGGCAGAAAAGACACAACCACACAAATAGAAGTGGGGTGAGTTACACTGTGAATACAACAGGCCGACGCAGATAGAGGGGGATCTAGCTACTGGAGAAGTTAGTAGAAACTTCGGGGCCGTAAAAATTATATCTATGTAGTTCATGCGAGAAGAAAAGACCCGTAAACAATAGAATGGCCATACCAGACGTAGCTAAAGACGACATGCAGCGCTGTTTCAGCAAGAAAACATACTGGTATTATTCTGAGAACAGGCAGTGTGGGCCACAGAACGTAGACCTTAGAGTGTAGACCTCCGGAGTAGAAACTTGACGCTATGGTAGACACATGCAATACCCAATTCGTGCAGTTCGAACCGAACCTGTAGCCCGTTCACAAATAAGCAGCAACAGCACCACCTCTGGCACCCCTATATACCTATGATCACCTGCACCCCACTCAACCTTCTACAAACTAAATCAACCTTTGCCTTTGTCTTTTTGTCTCTGTCTGTCTGTCCATCACCTGGTAGCTGCACCTTCACTAATTAATCATGTTTCATGCATGGTCCTAAACCAAACTGAAAATTGTCAGCGCTACCATGATTTATCATTTTACGTATTCCTATACACTGCTACTGCGAATTTAGCCTCACCAGACCATTTGCACTTCTTTGCACCATCACGAGTTTGCCGCTGTGTGAGGAGAAAATTACCACTGGTTGTGTTTATCGCATCGCCATTATCGTATTGTATTTTTGCGTTTGTTTTTGTGCTATCGGCGTGTTGTGATTGTGATTTTCTTGCCCGACATTTTTTCTAAGCTTGTTGGTTGCAACAAATTTTATTTTTGGTCAAGACTTACAGTTATCGCTAGGACACCGTCGTGCCACCATGGAGTTGAAGCGCCGTTTGGAATTGCCGTCACCTGAGACTGTTGGGTCCGTTTTCAAACGCCAAAAAGTCCAGCATCCCATTAATCCACTGATTTATTCAATTCCGCCAACCATCATCCCCATTATAAATCATCCAAATAAAGTCACCGACTTTTTCACCGACTTACCACCACCTCATGCTAACTATGAGTTGTTCAACAACCAAATAGCAAATATTGTATCGCAATTCCCTCCCCCGTTACCACCATTGCCTCCCCCAGTAGACAGAACCACCGGCGAAGATCAGGAAAACGCAGGGATAATGGTCCCATTCATATATCCACCTCCACCAATTGTAAATCGTGATAGCTTGCCATACTCAATAAACCACTACAGACACAATCTATCTCTTTACGACTCAGCAAAGAATTCCAACTCGTTGAGGAAATTGAAAACCTTCAAGAAAATGATACAAAATACTAACGAGAACTGGTCCAAAAACGTGGCTGTCGATTATAACTCACAAGAAAACTACCTTATTGTACCTCCATTACCGTTTCCGCCGCTTAATTACATGCCTTATCCATTAAATGCAGATAAGTCGGCATTGACACCAGACGACGTATTTTCAACATTCTTGCAAGCCAACGAGGTCCTTCCGAGAATAGATATGATTGTCGCAAGCGCAGCAGGCTCGCTTTTTGATATTAAAGATCAGGCACAAAATGAAGGGTTCAATATCGAGAAATACAAACAATTCAAGTTGTTGCAGCTGCAAAATGACAAGTCAAAGAACAAAACAAATTCTTCCGATGACGAAGACAATGATTACGCAAACTATATTGAAAATATCGATGTTGTTGAATATTATGATAACTACGACCAAAATCCAACATTACTACCATACACACAAGAAGATGTCATAATACACCAAAATTTAAGCTCTATGCGTTGTCTACTTGACTCAAAGAAATCCAAACCACAGGAAACATTGGATGCATTGATTCCAACTGTCTCTGACTTTGAATTTCCGGTCTCATCATCAGATATAATATCAAATCCCAACAAAGACGTAATCACAGCGAATGGGATTCACAAAGAAAAAAGGCGACACGAAGTATCCAAAAGCATTACAGAGTTGGAAGAGTATGAGCAGCAACATCGAGAGCAAATATATCTAGCAAAGAAGCAACAGTTGTTGAAAAAATTAAAAGACCTCGAATCCTCGAAAATATCATTCTCCGATCCACAGATAATTGACAAAGACTTGCAAGAATATGACCGAGATATGCAAATATGCCGAGATGAAGAACTACTTCGGTTGAAATTGGAAGAAAACTACGAAATGTTAAAAAGTTCGTTGATTTTCTATCAGGATTCCAACAGAATTTATAAAAATTTGAATGCAATCATGATCAATAAGCTAGAAAAGTTGAAGGGATTTTTCGAGTTTCAAAGAAATCTTTTCAACGATATACTTACTAATCGAAATTCAGAGTTTCTTGATGTGAAACATAAAGACGCTGTCAAGTTATATGGCGGTTTATCACATCACAATTATGCAAATGAGATAACTCACATATTGAAGGAGTCACTCGATGAAGCAACTAACGCGAATGAGGCGACGGATGGTAATAATCCTGTAGAACAGCTTTCGACTCCAGTACATCCTCGTCAAAACTTGATGAAATTGTCCAAAGGAATTCTGTCAGTGTATGACTTCATGCCATTGATTACTCCAGGTGAATTTAATATTATAACAGGAGACATTCCATCGCAGAAACCCAAAAATTCATCTACGTCATCTAACAAGCAAGCCATTTCAATCAAACATCAAATTTTCAAGAGCCCATTGTATGATAAGGCTACATCAGGATCCGACTCTAATATGAGTGAGTCGAGTGCCACGCCAACGATTAAACGGAGAGGAAGACGAGCCAACAATCCCCAAAATGGACCTCCTGGTACTCTGCCAGGATTTGGAGGAGGTGATAAGTCCGATAACTCCAAGTATTCCGAGGCAGCATTATTGGCCAAGATCATGAAACATTTCTACGGACCTCAAGGTGCCAATGCCGAAGAGTACCAAAAAGATTTGAAACTTATGGGAATCAAGAGTGTCTGGCCACCATTGCAAAAGTAGGTACCAAATCAAATATACGCATCTTAGTACAATCAATGTTTGTAAGAGTACATTTAGTATTGAATTAATGATATACATATTGCAACAAGTAATAAAACAGGGTAATATTTTTTTTGTTTTTGGTTTGATATAATACAAAATATTCTAATAACACAGCATGAACAATTAGAAATGAAATAATTAGTCATTGCCCACTAGGTTGCAGCGATCAAAACAAGCTTGTGGTTAATAGTCTTCAAATTGTGCGTATAATGCAATCGCAACATTAGTTAAACCCAACACAATTGGTAAAGAGCCCAACACAGCAGCAAACGAGCTGTAGAGACCCAATTGGATAGCAACATAGTTGTGCACAGCATTGCAGATTCCGCCTAAAGTGTTCAAAGTAGTCAATGACGACCGGCCCGAGATGAAGTAGAAGATCAACACTTTTGACAAGGAGAACACAAATGGATCGAAAGTGTAGATTCTTGCAATCAAGCCCTCTTCACCGTCGAAAACCAACACTCTCTTGGAGAAGTTGACAAAGTACGAGATGATTCCTGGTAAGATGATGGAAGACACAGTCCAGATCAAAAATGTCGATACCACCTTACAGCTGATCAAGGCAGCAAAGTCTGGGGTCCACCACGAGCTAGTGCCCAACCATGGCAAGTTGTCCTTCAACAACTGATGGTTCAAAGTGTTATCCTTCAATTCAACGACAGGAAGGAAAGTGTAGACAAAGTACACAAATTCCACGAAAAGCTCCAAGTAAGCCAAGGTGACGGTTTTCGACAATCTGTCCCTCAAGTCCTCCGAAAAGTCAGTGGTGGTAATTCCCACCGAGTCAGTGAATTCAAGAACCTTGCTGTAAGCACACTCGGTGAAATCAATGACCGGATCCACGAGCCATCTCTTCAAGTCCAATGGGGGACCTTCAAAGTCTTCATCGTCCTTGTCAGCATCATCGTCGTTTTCTTCGTCGTTTTCTTCGTCGTTTTCTTCGTCATCGTCTTCTTCCTCCTCGTCTACGTGCGATTCCGTCAATGTCTTCTGGTCATCAGCATCCTGCTCCAACAACCCCTGGACGGTCAATTCCCCATCCAAAGGATGCTGTTTGACGTAGGCATCCAACTTTTCCACCAAAACCTTCTTGGTGTCCTTTGCATAACAATGGATCTCGAGTTTCTTCAACACATTGACCAAATCGGCCTTCTTGTAGTGACTATAGTCCGACATTGCAATTATTGGTACTAGTCCTCAAATAACCACAAACAAATTCGTAAAAAAATAGCGTCAATTGTTTTGTCAATCAAGTCACTGACGCCAGAAATTAGATGAAATTGGATTTGTTTACTTTATAATGCTTCCATATGCCATATATTATCTTGTGTACCTAGCAAAATGGGATATTTTGATTTCCTTTGTTGCGGGCGTAGATACGTGCCGGAGTGTTGTGATTTTACTCAAATAAGAAGGTGTCCCGTTTGGGGCTATCCATTTCTGGCCTGCCTGACGTGGTGTGTGGCGGGCCCACATTACTGGGATGGCCCAGGCAGAATTCCACTAGCAGATCGGGGTCGATTTGTGTGACAGATTTGGTTGGTTCTGCCGTTTGCAATCCTAGACCAGTTTGTGGTTTTTTCTTCAGTGAGAAATTTGCGAGTTTTGTTTCTTCCTTCTTTCTCGTTTATCGTCGTATACTCGTATTGGACACCGGGCGGATTGTTCGTGCCACTATACTTGAGTAGCATTGCGACCTTTTCCTCCGTTTTGATCCAGACTTTCCTTTATAAACGGGCTTTATCATTTGCCCCCAATGAACCAGTACATGTTGCGTGGCTTCCTACCACCGCCATTGCACCTACGATGCGGCCATACAAGTGCCATTGACCGTCCGCTAGGTCTTGCCTTGGGCTACTGTTCTCCAATTCACATTTTCACAAGACCCATCAAATCATCGCCCACACCATCGCCATTGTCATCATCACCATCGCCGTTCATTAACACTATACCCAGCACATCCACACAGAAACGTCGATGTCCACCACCGCATCCCAGTTTCAACAAGAGATTCGTTTCATATGCCCATCGTAAACAACCACTTTCCACACAATATACGAGCTCCACGACACACCTACCGAACTCTAGAGCAATAACACTACTACGACCGTTCTCGTCATCGCCAACAGAACCACCGAGAGTCAACCAATTGGGCATTCAGTATCTCTCGGAATCGTTACACAAAAAAGTGTTCCCAAACCATGATCCCACAGCTTACGCCAACCCAAAGCACCCGTTGCTCATCGACATTGCCAAAGATCACTTGAAACACAATCAATTGCTCGGAAAAAAGACGTTGATCACAGAGCCAATCAATATCGACAATTTCCCTCTGATCATAGGAAAATCATTGGACCAACACTTCTACAATATAGGGAAACAATCGAGCGTGCCGTACTACGAGATGGCAGAATCATTCCTCAGTAATACACTGGAGTTACCACCAAAGCCGTCGAAATGGAAGTTCAAATCGGGTTGGACCCGATACGCCCCCAACGAAGCACCAAAATCGGTTGAGTATCCATTGGAGGATGAATTAGTGTTTGACGTTGAGGTCCTTTATAAACGATCAAAATACCCAATTATGGCAACATGTGTTTCTCCAGAAGCATGGTACGGTTGGGTTTCTCCATACTTAACCGAAGAATCAGACGACTGGGAACACTTGATAAAGTTGGATGTACTAAAAAAGCCCAAGCTAGTTGTGGGTTACAATGTATCATTCGATCGTGCTAGTGTTTTGGATGAGTATAACATCAAGCAATCTAAAGCGTTTTATCTAGATGCTATGGCATTACATGTGGCTGTCAGCGGAATTTGTTCTCAACAACGCCCAAAATGGATGAAACATAAGAAAAATAAGCAATTATTAGATGACGAAGATGCTGATGTAGAACCAGATTCTCCAGCAGATGAGTCTGCTTTTGCGGTATTTGCTCAACAAGAAATAACACGTCAAATTGAGACTGAATTAAATGAAGACCCTTGGTTAGACAAAGGATCAACCAATTCTCTAGCAAATGTTGCCTCATTTCACTGTGGATTGAAAATGGACAAGTCTGATCGAGATTACTTCAGCGGTGAAGATCCACAAGATATAGTGAATAACTTCAATTCATTAATGAATTACTGTTCAAAGGATGTGGAAGCAACGTTTGCTGTTGGGAAAAAGTTATTTCCAGAATTTATATCCAAGTGTCCCCATCCAGTTTCATTTTCGGCATTACGACACCTTGGCACATTGATTTTACCCACGTCAAGAAAATGGGACAAGTACATTCAAGCTGCAGAAGAAATTTACCAGTCAAATAGATCACAAGTAACTAAAAACTTGTGCGATAGAGCAAATGAATTAGTTGCATATATTAAAGAAAAGGATGAAACCTTGAAACCAGATTTAACAGATCCTTGGTTACGACAGTTGGATTGGTCTATAAAGGAGCCCAGACTTAAAAAGAATGGGGAGCCAGTTGCAAACCAAGCCTTTTTGACAGGGTACCCGCAATGGTACCGTGATCTTTTCAAATCAATTCCTGGGAAGAAAGGAGAACGAGAAATGAACCTCACAGTTCGTACAAGGATAACACCGTTATTGTTGAGACTTAAGTGGGAAGGATTCACATTGTTATGGACAAATTCTAACGGTTGGTGCTTCAAAGTTCCAGATAATGAAGCCTTGATAGAAGACATGGAAAAAAGGAATTATGTTAAAGCTAATTTGACAGAAGACGAAACTATATCGTTATTGGATGAACTTCGTGAAGAAACACAGAACTATGTATTGTTCAAAGTTCCACATCCAGATGGTGCCTCAAAACGATGTACATCAATTTTGTCCAAAAGATATTTGCAATATTTCGAAAAAGGTGTTCTTACTTCTGAATATAACTTTGCTCATGAAATCATCGGATTGAATACGTCTGCATCATATTGGATGGGAAACAGACAAAGAATCATGGACCAATTGGTTGTATACAACGATACAACCCAAAAGAAAACTCAATTTTTCGATACCAAGAAAGAAAGTCAAGCAAATTCAGAAATGGGAATTATTCTTCCTAGATTATGTAGTATGGGTACGATTACGAGAAGAGCTACTGAAAACACATGGCTAACTGCCTCCAATGCGAAGAACAATAGAATCGGCTCGGAATTGAAATCTCTTGTTGAAGCACCTCCAGGGTATGTTTTTGTCGGCGCAGATGTTGATTCAGAAGAGTTGTGGATTGCCTCACTTGTTGGTGATTCCATGTTCAACATCCACGGTGGTACTGCTCTAGGGTGGATGACTTTAGAAGGAGATAAAAGCGAAAAAACCGATTTGCATTCTAAGACAGCGGAAATACTTGGAATTTCACGAAATGATGCAAAGGTTTTTAACTATGGAAGAATATATGGTGCTGGAGTAAAATTTGCAACTAGGCTTTTGCAACAATGCAATCCGAATATATCACAAAAGGATGCAGAAAAGACAGCAGCAGCTTTATATGAGAAGACTAAAGGATCAATTTCGGCATCAAATGTCTTTCCGAAGCCAGTATATCATGGGGGTTCAGAGTCGATTATGTTCAATGCATTAGAAGCGATTGCATACCAAAAACAGCCACGAACACCTGTGTTGGGAAGTGCAATTACTGATGCCTTAACTGCGAAAAATTTGAACAAGAACTCATACTTAACGTCACGAATTAATTGGACAATTCAAAGTTCCGGAGTCGATTATTTACATCTATTAATCGTATCCATGGAGTACTTGCTTGAATTGTTCCAAGTCCAAAATGCTAGATTAGCCATCACAGTACACGATGAATTGCGGTATATGGTTAGGTACGAGGACCGTTACAAAGTTGCATTACTTTTGCAAATCAGTAATTTATGGACAAGAGCAATGTTTTGCGAACAACTAGGTATAAAGGAAGTTCCACAGTCTTGTGCATTTTTCTCTGAGGTTGACATCGATCGTTATCTTAGGAAGGACGTCAATGCTGATTGCATAACACCATCCAACCGAATTGCACTTCCTCCAGGAGAATCTTTAGACATAAAGCAATTATTGGAGAAGACTGAAAATGGTAAAATCTTACCCGTGAAAAAGAAAAAAATCAATAGGTTGTTCAAATACAATCCTCGAACTCCAGTAATTAGTACGTTAGAGAGTGAGACCAATATCAATTTGAAAGTTGCAAAATTGCAAGCACAAAACAGTACAAGCAAAAAAGATTTTAGACAAAATATCAATTTATACATTAAGTTAAAGGAAATGGGAGAGGGTAAAAAGCATAGTAAGAAATCTGAAGTCAATCCTGTTAAATCAAAGGAATCCAACACGACAAACAAAACAAAACCCAAAGACACAACAAAGTCCAGAACTACAGCAAGAGCGCTTCCTGAAGTAGAACTAGGAAGTGATGACTGTGGACAATTAGAAAAGGAAGTAGAGAAGTTTCGACCGCATAACAGACATACAAGATCAGTCCCAAGTCGACCGAAGGCCATTAAATCACGAATTCTTCGGAGGTTGACGGGAAAATCAACAATGGGACAGCTGAAATTAAAACTCAATAACCGGTTGAGATCCAACATCTTTCGACGACCTGATAATATCAATACTGTGAAATTATCGGCGTGATGCAAAATCAGAATGATGTACAATAAGAATCGTTATCAGCATATAAAGGTCGGGCCACTGAATCTACTTCTTTTTATAATTGACGGACACTGTCATTAAGGTTTTGATGAATTAGAAATAATTTAGATAATTGATAGAGAATTGAAATTTCCGTCGTTAATGTTCAATCTAATTCATGTTTGGTCAAGTTGCAGCAATTGCAACAAAATTAGGTTTTCGAATGAGTTACGTTACGGTAGACTATTCAGGGGTGTATTATTATGTATTTAAGGTTATTTATTGTACAATAGGACGAAAATATTATAAGTTAAAGAGTGTACTTATTAAGTATAAGTTTCTGCTTACACAAGTATTTCTAGAACCCTTTATCGAGATAGCATTACAATCAAATAATTTTCAAGCCTCTTGTCTCCGTTTATTCCTGCCAAATGGCTGGATAATTTTATTCCTGGCACAAATTGGAGTGGTCCATGTCGACTCATGGAAGTTCCCGTATAATGTTGTTATGTTCTACTCTACAATATTTGGGGTACAATCATCATTTTTTGTAATAGCAAAGTACTCAGGGAAGACAAAATATTTTGTACTACAAGAGGGACCAAAATCCATAAATGAAACCAAAAAGAGCAGCTCATGTCGCTCGAGTAATGATTCAGAAAACGCTACTGGCAGCATTGGGTGGTGGTGCCACAGTACGTTCTTGGCATCGTAATATACCGACACTGCTGCCGCAATTTGATTTTAGTCCATACTAACGTCGTTACCAGTCCAAAGCCATGATTTGATGCATAATGTTACGTTTTTGTTATCGGTCTGGAACTGAACGAACTTACCGCCGTGTAAACGGATGGTTATTGTAATAAGCCGCAAATACTTTGTTAGATTTCGAATATTGATAAACCCTGCGTCATTTTCAGTAGATCTGATCGGTAAGGTTTCAGCCCGATTATCGTATTACAAGCTGGTTCATGTCGGCCATATGAATATCTTCTGTTCTATTGTGTATTGGTCGTATTGTTCCACGTTTTCTATCAGCTGGGTGACGGCATGGAATAGGTTTACGAAACGGTGAAATTGGCGAAAAAATAGACCTGGACTTCCATCGCATGACAGTAATAATGAGCTCTACGTACAGTAGAACCCCAGACTTGTAATATAATCGACTATCTTGCACCCATCATTGGCATGCGGGAACGTCCGAGGAATCATGGTTGCAAAATCGCTCAAGGGTTCCAAATAACAACGGCTAGATTGCGACGGAGAACAGACGCACGTTAACGTACGGTTACATAGTACCGGGAATTCTCCCACCTACCGCCGAAGTCTGTCTCTACGGTGACCACAGCAACGGGCCCACCCCACTACCGCTACCCCCATCGCGAAACACCCAATCGTACCGAGAAGATGGGTGTTTCCGCAAAAATACATTTACCAGCCGTGAGGCATTATCTTCCGCGACAGTCCGATAGGACGCTGCTTTCGCTGACGTAGTTGTTGCACATCGGACAATTTTAAAGCAGACACTTACTACTATACCACACTGGTGCCAATACACGAGCAGCCACTGTCGCCTCCTCAGCCGTCTCCATTGTGCTGTCGCTACATTTGTCTGTTGTTTGATCGGCAGTTCTGGGGACCTTCGGGACTAAACTCCGTGGTAGCGCCGACGTACATAATGACATACATTATTGACGGATACGATTGTGGTAACCAAACATCCTAAACGGGAGGGGTTGCCACGTGACGTAAATTTATCTAGCCAAGAGGATATTATGGCATTAACAGCAAAAGAGAGAGGTAAATTGGAGGTCCGTTCCACACAGCCAGCGAGGTTCTACAGAGTTAAATGGCGGTAGCGAAGAGGTGGGGTGACATTCAACAAAGCAACAAAAGAAACAAAATTTTGGTTTGCAAAATTTGATAATTTAATCCCGCAGACGACGGGTAATAAATTTTCAGATTTGGTAGGAACAATCGGCGAGATTTTTTTTAATTTAAATAGCGGAGGAGAGACGCTTGAAAATTTACAAATTTATAATTTATTATCTTCCTATAATCAAATTTCAACGATGCTTCCAGCTGGGGTTATTTTAGTTTTCTGCTTGATCTTTTGCGCCTTTGTTGCTGTTTGTGCTGTCTACATCCAAAAGAGATTGAAGGCTAGAAAAGCTGCTCAAAGATTCTAAGATGAATATTAACATCTACTTAATTAATTATTATGGCCAGGGCGATTGCACTGGTGTTATATTTCAAAAATAAACCGTGGGATTTAATTGTTAGAATTTAACTAATTATGGGTTGTATCAATAACTACATTGTGTGGAAGGAATTGGGGAATTCCGACCGTACAATAATATATTAATGGGGATTAATATCAATAAATGTTTTCATAGACCATAAAACTGTAGATGGCGTTGCCAATGTAGCCTTAGACTTGAATTCCAGCTTGGAATGTAATTTCAGTATGAAACCTTGCAAACTGCAATTTCGGTGTGGGAGATGCCGGTTGGTCAGTTAGAGTCTTAAACGGATTTTACGCATTGTAAGCGAATGATGGCTAGCTCGTCGTAGTCTTGGTCTGATTGCGTGCTCTACGCCTATCTGGGTCTACACTCGGCCTACGCTTGGGCCACAGTTAGCCCACACCTGGCCGACATTTATTGGTCCCACTTCGCTTGGCACCATGTTTATGGACCTACTACGTCACTTCCAACTAGAGTCATACGATTTCTTACTCTGGTACGATTGTTTACCTCATCGCACGGCCGTTAATAATTGGTTGAGCCGAATGGTCCATTCTCGAATCGGTCATTGGACCAGGGTCACATCTCGCCAGAAGAAGCCGACGATCCACACCACAGCGCCGAGAGTCCCGAACTGCTAGTGTTCAGTAACTATGGTACTAAGTTCTGTCGGACAAAACGTTGGCCGACCTGCACTAGAACAATGCTACTCACATACCGACCACTTCGGAACGTTCTCTCATTGGCCAGGGCTAGTTAGCCGTTGCATCTTGCCAGACACACCAGAAATCTCAGTCTTCTCTCTCTGGCCGGCAGGATGGGTGCAGTGCAAAGTTATATACAGTATTCAATTATATCATTTATAAGATGTCAACAACATCGTTGTAGCTGAATCAACTCTAAATATTCCTTCTACGCCACATACTCCAAGTAATATAAACGGACAAGGTACGAAGTACAAAGTTCCTGCAATGACCCGCTGATGGTCCAGCAAGCAATAGCCCAACCAGCAAGCCCAATGTGGACAAGACATAACATGCGACAAGACATAACATGCGACAAGACATAACGTGCGACAAGACAAACGTGCGACATGACAAAACGCGCGACAAAATTTCAAACCACCAGATACGTGTACGCACAGAATGTCCAACCACAACCCACTGGCACCCACCACAATAGCGCTGTGTTTCCAATGCAGCCACACACT
>ERZ778017.2358-NODE-2358-length-15484-cov-7.060017_pt1 | contig 15484 bp, 6 predicted proteins | sample MGYA00375747_ERZ778017 | MGnify/ENA primary metagenome ERZ778017 (study PRJEB29350, sample SAMN05509838) | bioreactor metagenome | biome: bioreactor; material: wastewater | place: South Africa: University of Cape Town | collected 2014-03-17 ...
ACGTTATACTTCTTGTCGATTTCTTCCACATTCAACTTAGTCATGATGGATAGTCGGTTGTATTAGATACCATTGGCTACATTTTCCCAAATATTTATAGGCATTTATAGTAATCAATGGAAAACACAGTTTCGGCTCGGGTGCAATTGAAGTTCTTTTAATTCTGCATCCACAGTTTTCGCATTTCCAATTGGTAGCCTGAACAGAAGTTCCAACCAAAAAAATAATTTTGCAACCACAGTTTCCCACCATCACTTACGATGGAATGAGTACTTCTGAGTTACCGTTTCCGTCCTCATTGGTGCAAAATTAAAGTAAATGAGGTGTAGGTTTTGCATTGTTTAAAACCTCACACTATATAGGTGAAAGGAAAACATACTTGATGTCTTGAGGGCATTTAATAGTGGGAAAAGTTAATCTTGATGTAGTGTACATTTAATTGCTTTACAAGTATTTTTGACTGTTTTCTTCCGTTTATTTAGATTTTGACTGATATCCCTTTATCAATTTTTGGAATCGTACTGTGGTTTTCGTTTCACTTCGCGCCTGTTTTTTTGCACTATCTCACGTTATTTCCTAAGTCATGAAACGAGTATATGGCTGCAAAAACACATGCAATTCAGTAGGAACTCCAACTAGTGAACTCTTTGTTGTTAGTGTATTCCTTGGAGCTAAGGTGCTATTTTCCAGTTAACATAGAGCTTGATTCCTATTTACACGAGTGTTCTTTCACTTTTGAAAACACGCAATAAGGCACTTTTAAAGCTACAGCTCCAGCCTTTAGAATATATATTACGATTTTTGTCAATTGACTCCACGTTTGCTTATCGTAGAGTATTTTCTTAATTGAAGGAAATTAGTCTCTAAATAAACTTTGAGACATATCTATCTAGGTACGCGTTTCGATTCCTTCCTGCGAAAAATACTGGTTAACTCAACCGGATTTTATAATACCACATTATACAAGTCATTCTAGACTAATAATGAATCTTGTAAGAACTGGATCATTTTACTCAATTTGCGATACAAGAAATGATTCAGAGAGATTTTCAATATAATGAGAAATAGAATTATATTAATTTTTTTTGAAAAACCTATAAATTTTGCCTAGATAGTGAACTTAAAGTGTATCATATATGAACCCCAATTTCCCGTATGCAAGTTTATTTCAGTATTCAATGCTTTTGCCAAACTGTAAACTAGAATAGAACATGAAAAGACACTTTACGTCAAATGTTTTTACATGGGACAAAGCATTATCGCTTAAGACAAGTTGATATCCAAGTTGTTAAAAAGAATAGTAACACTGATACCACTGGATATAACGTGGTATTAAAGCTTGTAATCCTAACTGCAATCGAATCTTTCATCCATTCCCATGGTGATTTTGTAAATCTAATAACATCGTTAATTAAAACCGCGTATAAGATTATCAGTGGGTAACAGTACTTTTGAATTGTGTTGCATCATTATCTGTAATTAATTCCGCGTTTTTCTGATGATTTAGAAGATACCTGTAAACATACAAAGAAACTCCATTTGATGGTTATATTCTACACATGTTTTAGATCGGATACGAATAATATATTAATACCTATAAGGGAATCGATCTTTGGTCCTAACTTAACAATAGATGTCGACCTTTTTTGTCAAGTGCACTTGCTTTTGTAGTTCGAATGAAGTGTAGGGCTGAATTCAGATCCTATAATCAACAATCAAAGGAGGACCATTGCTCACAAGGAATTTCTTCCGAAATTGAAAAACATCAACCAATCTAACTACAAAAGTAACAGGTCAATCTTTACACATTAAGCATTTTTGTGATTCGTCTTTGCGTAAGATAAGCGTTGATGGAATATATACGTATTGATTTATTTGTAAAATTCAACATACTGATAATTTCCAACCAAAATCGTCACATATGTCAATCCAGTCAACACAAATTTTTCCATTCGGGTTTCGTTTCCACGATTCTTTGATCACATCCCATATTCTTCTTACGTTTCCAACTTTGTACCTACTATAGACCGTATCCATAATTTTATCCAACTTCATCCTGTCAAATTTAAAGCAACTGCAAATCCCACAAATGAGCAACGGCATATTCAAAGAGCTGACAAGATCAGATTCAGCAAGCTCCTCTAACAAACTGAAGCAACCTAACAAGAGGTATTGAATCTCGCTTGAAATTGGTTGTGTTTGTTTAATGTAAAGCAACAAGTAGATTTTACAAGTCAACCGATGTAACTCAAACAATTTCAAATGACGGTAGACTTCACCAGAGTCCAACAAATTGAGCTGGGAGTCTATTGGTTTACAAAAATTAATTTTGTTCAACAATTCGTAATACTTTTCATCAACCTTTTTGAAAATATTAATTCTTTGCAAACTTACATCAACCATGTTATCAAGTTGATCAAAAATGGTTTTCCATTCCTTCCGCAACTCAACGTTCACATTCATAATTTCTCCTAATAATAAAAAAATTGGTTGTATACAACCTTGATAAGGATCTATTCCATAATTATCTAGCTCTAATAACTTGTTGATCTTGAAAATATCGTTATAATTATTCATAGAACATATAGTTCCTTTTGAAAGAGTGGACGAGCTCATGATATCATGAATTTGAAAATTGGCGATAAGAAATTTTGAGTCATTCGAATAATCAAAGTCTTTAAGAAATTTTAGGACTCCACCATACTTTTGGAGCAACTCACCACACTTGTTGAAATAAATGTACCAGTTATTCACATCACCGGAGCATATTTGAATACCTAGAGCAACTAAGTAATATGCCAATGTAACTAAATAGTCGTACTTTACCAATGGTGGTCGCACAAACGATTTCGCTCGAAGGAGATAATCATTGACAATAGATACATCACCGTCTTTGTGAAACAATGCACCCCACGCTGCTAAACTATTCAGTAAGCATTCATTTGTCACTGCCAACGTGAAAAATGTTTTAAGAAAATAATTCGATGAATGTGGACTAATGGATAACAAATGCGCTACTTTAGTTTCAAAATAATCTAAATACTTGCGACCAGTTTCATCAAGATAAACATTAAACGTCGAGGAGGGACATGTGTAAAGTGGGAAATTTAAGATTTCATTTAGGTCTCCATTAAGGAAATCATCAACTGGGGACATATTCAGAAAACTTTTAGTATAGGTCACATCCAGGAGTTGACTAGGCGAATCAGTAAGCGGCAAAGAAGACTTCACTAATTGATGAGACAAAGCCTCAGCATTTATAATCTCACTCAAATCCGTAACGCTCTCCAAAGATGATGGGTCTCCAGATTCTAGGCGATGTTTTAATTTCGACTTCAGCCTGGGTACATCATTCAACTTCTTCTTGATGGCTGATAAACTAAAGTTCTTATAGCCCCACTCACACGACAAGCCTCGTTTCTGACAATAGTTGCATGTAGGGTGGGTTTCATCACATTTTTTCTTTCGTTGTCTACAAGTAGTACAGCCTGTCTTAGACCTAGTGGATTGGCGTCTTTCACTGGCAATTCTGGAGGTATTAACTGTCTTCACATTCGAAAGTTGATCGAACGAACTCAAATCAAATGTGCTGAACATCACAGCGTCATACTCAAATCACTGCTATCAAGAATACAAATTGCGTTTGCTAGGTTGTTAATTCTGGTACCAAAATGCGACCCCAGTAGTCAAAAATCAGGACCAAAATATGTCGTGGTCAGCGAAAAATGTCGCGTGCTCAACTTTATTAACCTTTTGTCAGTTAAAACTTAATGTCGTAATTTTTTGACATAGCTTGTCGTTTTTAGTGACTAAACTAAATCAGACCAAGACACTTCATCTCAATTAAAGGAATTCAAATCAAACCAGTTCAAAAGGTTCGATAATCTTGAAACCAACTGGATATGTCTACGACAGAGAGTAGTGGAAATTCAGATTTGGATCCGGCAAAGAAGAAACACCGTACGTCAAGATCGAAATATACCCGGCCCTGTGACGCCTGTTCATTTCGAAAGGTTAAATGTGATTTAAATACACCTTGTTCTAGATGCAAAAACCATGACATTCCTTGCACATTTAATCGAGTGAGAAAGAAATGTGGTCCGAAGAAAATTCATGAGAAAACTCGGAACCTGATCGTTGCTTTAAACCAAATGACTGTTACGAACAAATTTACCCCAATGATTCCTATTGACAAGTTGCTTCCTTACTTGCAAATTTATCAAACTTGGTACTACGGAGTATGGCCTGTAGTTTCTGTTGCGGATCTTATAACTCGTTTGGTTAATGCAGAGCATAATGCTAATAGTGACTCAGTTTCTGCGTATTCGTTAGCTTGTGCGATATCTGCTGCGATATTCAGCCAAGTGGTGTTTATTACCTCTAATAGCCATTTGGCGAAATTACCTGAAGATATCAAGGTTTCAGATTTCGTAAATGAATGTATTAAGTCAAGAGAGACCATAAATTATCGCTTGAAAGCTACATCAGAGAGTTTGTTGACGTCGTTTTTCCTATATCTGTATTATGTGAACCTGAAAGGTGGTATTCATTGTGCAATAACATATTTGCGAGAATCGATTTCGTTTGCACAACTTATGGGTCTTCATAATGTTCATACCTACAGAGAAAAGTCGTCTGCCGAAACGCATAGGTTTAGAAAGATATACTACTTGTTATTGGTGACAGAAAGATTTATGTGTATTGAAGATAATGTTCCTGTAATTCTAGAGTCGACAATTCCATTCCCATCATTAAACGACGAAGAGTACTCCAATTTGCTTACCGGGTTTACCGAATTGGTAAAAGTATTTGCCATCCCTGACAAACAATTTTTTGAAAAAATTTGTAAACTCAAATTCGAAGATGTATTTGACGTCACTTCGAAACAGTGGATCACAGATATCCAGCTACAGCTTTCTAGAATTTCCATTGCTGAAACATTACCCGAAACTCAAAAACTAAATATTATCTTAAGCAAGTACTGGATGGAATCACTAACTTGGCATATCTCGTTAAAAAATCAAATATTGAATAACACTGTTGATTGCTTAACTTATGATTTCCCGATAGAAATTGCTAAAAACTTTTTACAGGATATTAGACATCTATCAATTTTTGCATTTGAATCAAACGGACCTGGTGTTTGTATAAAGTTACTTGAATTAGCTACTGGAATAGTTGATTCGTTAGAGCTTAAAAAGGAGCATACTACTAAAGAGATTGGATTTAACTACTTGAGTTCGATTTTCAGTTTAATATCAAGATTGAAAAATGATATATCTCTACCAACTGACATGTATGAAAAAATCGAAAATATAATAAAAACAAGATCATTTGCATCCAAAACAGGCTATATTTCAGAATTAGATGATACTTCGAGTGACGGCTCATATAGCATACCATCACCATTCACTCAAATGGCAAATGCATTTTCCATGTCACTGAACGCCAAGGCAGAAGATCCTATAGACTTGTCATCTTTTAAATGCGAACCAGAATATAACCAAATTTTCAATGGTGTTAATGATGTCTATAGAAATTTTCTGTCAGCTTCGTCAGACAAGTGTTGAATTGAGCATTCAAATATCTGTATGAAAATAGTACGATGTAAGTTTACCACTAATATTCATTAAATGAGAAGTACTGAAACGAAGGAAGTATCCATGTATTGTAGCATTAACTCCAATAATTCATTAGGACATTTGCCTTAGAAGTGGTACTGCATTAGTAAATATCCAAGCCAAATGCAAATATGTGGAAGATTCTCTAACCTTGGCATTGGTTTAGTGAACGATGTAGGTGTAGATTTGCACTTGATTAAAAACACGTATTGAAATTAGTCATCTTCAATGTCAGTCTCCAAATCACACATTGTCCTACAGTTTGGACAATAAAATTGTGGGTAGCTTTTAATGATTATAGGACGAATGCATTTGTAATGCCATGCATGCGAACATGGACTCATAAACAACGCTTGACATGGTTCAATTTTCATCAAGCAAATTGCACATTCACTTAATTCGTCGGGCAAAACATTTCTCGTAGACGATGCGTCAACGTTGTCATTAATCTGCAAGCTTTTAATTTTTTTATGAATTTCTAAATTGAATTGATTGACCTTACGCTGCCAACTCTTGTTAAACTCGCATCTCATTTTCACACAACGATACACTTCTTCTGTACCACCACGGTAATCCATACCCAATTGAATGATATCACCATCAATTATTGGCATCAAAGTTGATTCCTGCGAAGCTGGTGATAGCCTTATATGGTTTAAGAATGTACCAGATGATGATTTACAGTCTTTCAAAAACCATTGACCGTTCTCGTTACACTGGAATAATGCATGAGTCCTACTAACAACCTTTGATTTGAATACGATTGGTGCAGAACTTCCTTGTGGTGCATGAGCCCCTGCCTTATTTTTTTCGGTATATCTGCCAATGGCAATGTTATCGCTAGGTTTGAGTTTCCGAATGATAGGGCTGAAATAGAGCCCAGATGATGATGACGAATGATCGATTAACGGTGTTAATCGGACCGAAAAGAATCCATCTTTATCCATTCCAGCGAGGTTATCTATGGAATCCGACTCAACAACTGTTACGTTACCAACCACGTCTGTATCATCATTCAATGCGCTACCATCACGATCTACACCTGATGACGAAGTCCCGTTAGTCGGAGGTTGACGTGAGCTTGAACTTACCCTAGAACTTTCTTGAGATAAAGCATTAGATGCATTCTCTGAACCATTAGATGTACTTTCCATCACTGTACGTCTCGAAAGATTTACATCCTGTACTTGATCGAGATGCCGCTCCCCGCTTGAATTTGTTGGTGATGTAGCATTCTGATGTGCACTTGCAAGTAGCGTGCTTCCAATCACAGTATTTTTTCTCGATAGATCAAAAGCATCTGTTTGAGAGTCATTTTCAATGTTGTCACCCACAGGACCAATGTTTGATTTCTGGTCTTCCTCGGTGTTCAAAGCGTTTGTATTTGTATCATCTTGCGAGCCTGGATCTTGCAAAATTTCACTATCTTGTAATGCTTCAGTCATAGATTCCTTGTTGGTGGCTTTATTATCATCGACATCTAGAACATTTCTATGTAACGGAATTGCTCCTGGGATGTTATAATGAAACATTTGCGACAAAGAGTTGTCATTTGATGATTGTACGGGGATTGCCAGTTCATTTGAAGAGTTATGGCTCAAAACAGCAACTGTGGCCCCACGACCATCCATGTTGCCATTTGCATGCGGAGACAACGATAAGTCATCTGTGAACTTGGCCAAATTTCCAATCGTAGGACTATTAGACAACATTTCGTCGTGATATAACCCTCTCAAACTACTACCAATGTTAGAAAGTAAATTTAGGGGAAAACTTGGACGCCTGGTATCTGGCTTTGCGGAATAAAGAGTTTGTCTGGTATGAGAAGTATCCGACATTACCCTGATACCACGAATAAAGTTGATACAACAAAATCACCAGCCTATAGTATGAAAAGCTCCACTAACGTAGCCTATGTTTCAAAACCAACTAAATTTGATGATTTTGGTAAATGTCGCATTCGTGATTTTTGGGTCAATAACCCTCACGACATTATGCCTGTATAACTTTCTCACCAGCACTTTTTGAACTAAACTTGCCTATCTTCCACGACCTCTATACTACACTACTGACCCTCCAAGGAACATTCTCCACCAAATGGTTATAATTCCATGTTGATGTAAAGACTCAAAAAATACTGACAAAATACCTTTATCAATACACTTACTCAATGCAACTCCTTGTATAGATTCGAGTGTTGTCTGTCCTTATTTTGGCGGGGCCCTGGTACGTGTTTTGTTCATACCATAATATTCTAGCAATTCTTGTATATTAGTACTATCTTATCTACTTCGAGGAATTTCAAGTTTCATGTGCATAATAAAAAAAACAATCGGTGTCGATGCTTTTCTTTTTCGGTTAAAGGTGTCTATGTAGTCCAAGGTGTCCCTACGCTAATGTTTTGATCTGGATAGTTATTGGGTAAATACTACAACAAACGATATACTAAAATGTCAATTGGTTTTCAATTTGTTTAGGGGCTTGAAGAAGTGAAAGTTCAAGAATGCTTCGTCTATGGCGGAGATCAAGTTGCTTTATATCGTTTTTTTCGAAAGTTTTAGCACACTCTTTTCTATAAACAACCGCCAGCATCATTCTATCGGTGGTGTAAGTTTTCAGCTGAACAAATGTACTCAGTTAAGCTACTTCAATATGTTGTCTGATATACTTGTAAAATGTAAATTTGAGTACTAGGTGCATAGATCCAAACTACTAAATTTGAGTCGCAATATATGTTGCAGAGTATTTATCTCTGGGGAATTGACTGACATTTGAGATGGCTTAAACGGCGTTTTCTCGTATACACCAAAGAAAAGGGGATTGGCTAGCCCCTTGAACTCTAGAATATGAAACTTTCGAGATCTATGGATACATACGAATCCACAGCTCTAGGTTATAGACTTGTTACTTGGGCTATAAAACAAAATACGGCACTCATAAAAATTGCTTTCATATCCCAGACCAATCGGATTCAATAGATTTTTGTAGACTAAGTAATATAAGGAGGCTCAAATGATTAGATTCCAAAAATAATAATTCAAACTGAGCCATTCCCAAAGCAGCAAATTCCTTGTTGTTTTAACGCATGACGTCCGAAATCATAGAACAAGGTTAATAATGCCGCAATTATAAACGAAATGAATTTTATCTGAAAGTGAAGCAAATATGATCCTAATATGATCCAAAAAGATCCCGAAGAAGGAAATGTCTAAGATTGGAATATGATTTGTTACATGAGAACAAGAATACAAAGGAAGCAGTTTTTAAAGCAATTTTATATTTTGAAAAATAAAGGTCGAAATTTTCTACAGTGTCTGCTCTCCAAGTCTACAATCTAATGATCAGATAAGTGAAGATTCCCTGAACCTCCACCTGAGCCTTACTAGTGGGGATGGGGAACAAATTTGGGTAATGCAAGTAAAACTGTCAAGGACAACTTTTCAAATGAATTACAGTCTTGTTCATATTTGCTCAGAAACAGTCTGGAAAAATTCAAACAAGTTTTATAGAAGGTTTCCTTTTTCCTTTAGAAGCAACTCGAGCCTTCGGAGCTTCAAATACCAGCAACATTTAGTTTCGTGAAACTCAACAATTTACTTTACCACCGACATTTATAATTCAATTAGGCATACATCTCACAATAGCGATTCTTGTTTTCAAAATTACTGGAGATCTCATAAAAGTTGGAATCTATTGTAGTTTCAAAACCAACTGAAATACAGATATCGAGGTGTACGGATTGAATTCACGAATAGCAAGAACTATATGGTTTAGTGATCCTTTTGTGAATTATTCCAATTTCGCAAAGTTAAAGTCACTATAGAGTTGTTAGCTTTAGAAACTACATTGAACAACAAGTTTAGTTTGCGAAACTAAATTATTAAACATAGTTCAAAGTTAGTTCAACCAATATTTCCAATTAACAGTTAAAAAAAAAAAAGATCCAATGGAGAAGAAAAACGGAGAAAGGTAGTTTACCATTTTTGTTATGCTTTCGTCTTAAGAGCTGAATCAATCGAATATTAAATAATGAATAATGAATTTCAAAAAGTTAGAATTAGGACCAAACAAAGAAAATTTTAATTATTTTTTGTAAATACTACAAAAATGACTACTAAACAAAGCTTTATCACGGATTGTTATTGCTTCATAATGTATTAACTTTCTGATATTAATTAGATTTACTTTCAAAACACCGAGGTGTCGCAAACTGCTACATTTCTCTTTTTGAACGTTTTTGGTTTGATACATTGCTTATATCCCATTTAGCAATCTTGCTTGCAATACCTTAATGCTTTCATTAAGCTATGTTAAATTTCGACGTTAATGGTTAAACCTTAATAGTCAGACTTACTTTATATTACTACAATACCCATCAAGGTTGATATAAGAATTCATTCTTTTATCAAGGGCTATTATTTCAGATGGTGTCAAAGTGTCTGGAAAATTGATCCAAGGGATCATGATTCTGTATTGTCTGTTAATTTTGATTCTCAAATGAAGCTATTGTGTCTTCTGTATCAAATATTTTGACGGCACACCTTTCCCTAATTGTTTATTTAAAACATTTAGATGCAAAAGCTTGTTTCTTAGTTTCAGGAAAATGAAAATGATGCACGCCAATGGAATAACAAACCAAGTAGATTTTCAAATTTCTCCTAACTTTAAATCAACTATGTAAACTTGGAATAATAGCAAGTGTATTTTCAGCTTTGAACATCTGTGCAAAAGATTTAAAACTAAGTCAAGTAGGATTTTCTGTCCTTATACAAACCGGTAAAAATTATACGGTGTTTTCTTAGTTTTCAATTCCATGGGATCAGAACGAAATTAATTTAAACCCAAAACTTCTTTAGGTCGATTCAATTTTCATTTAATGTGGGTTGGTTAATGATAATTAAGAAATGATAATTATACTTTTTGCTATGGAACCATTTAACTAATTATCGATTTAATGGCTGAAACGGACAACTTGATCATCTAAGATAGTGATCACCACGGCGACAAAATAATCAAAAATCATTGTAAACATAATACATTTAAAAGTATAATTCGTAGTTTTACAATATCTTGAAAATAGAGAAGAATAACACGATTTCACTATAATTTATTCTACTTTAAACACTAGTAGAATGAAAAGTAATGGAGTACTATTTCCTCTAAAAGTGTTTACTAGGTGACAACCAGAGGCTCCTCGTTGTTGTGGATACTTAAATCAATACCTTGATGACGAAACAAAAAAGGATTTTGAATTTTAATTTCTTGTAATACAAGTGTTTCACGTAATGGATTTAAAAACCAATAATGAAAATGAATATTCTTGCTTTTTACAATTTAAAAGTTAAAGAAAAACTGAACGATTATTGACATAAGTTGGTACCAAACGTAATCAACTACAATAAAACCAAATTAGCCAATTCGAAACATTAGTTGAGTTAACATTCAAAGGATTGGATTGAAGATGTTAGTGTGGATGAAATAAATTAGTTATCTTTGACAATGTAGTAGCCATTCAGTCATCTTGGATTCTTCAAACACTAATATTAAGGGCCCAAAGTCCCTTTGAGACCACCAAAGTCATCATTCCAAGTAATTCGTTTGTGTAGCAATGTTTGAAATTCTGAAGGTATAAAGTAATTATTTTCACTGCAACATGTGAAACTCAATGGTTCGTTACGAGAAAAATAGTTCTGAAATTGAACTTTATAACCTCGTATTTTCCAAATATGCGGGACGCGCAGTTAATCATTCAAAATGGTTTTGTTTAATGAGCCAAAAAATTCTAACACACCAAATGATACCACTTTGCATGAATTTCACAAAACGGGTAGAAATACGTTTACCTTCGGATAGTCTTAGGTTAGAAGTACAATTTAGCAAGACAGCAAATACTTAAGTAGTGACACAATTGACACTGATGTGTTCACATGTCTGAATGTTAATAGGACAACATTGAAGTTAATGGGTGGTATGAATGTTTCATTTTCTAGACTTGTAGAAGGGAATAGAAGATTATTTTCCAATATGTGCAGACGCTAAATTTGTAAGCGACGTTAGTCTAATTCCTGCTTATTATTTACGGGATGCAGAATACTGCCTTTATATGCGCACTTTCACCAAATATAGAGAATACGTTTCTTAGATGTTATCGAAGGCGTATAGATGGAGCCACACGTATAAGACTCCACTGTGAGGATATTTCGTGCCCGATCTAGAAACTAGACGAAATGCCGATCTGTAGGCTGAATCTTAATATTTACACCTTTTCGAAACGAAAATTAGGATTGAACTATTCCAATTCTTTTTAACGGGGTAGGACCCTTGTAAATCTAATGAATTTTTCCAAGACGGAAGAGAAAATCTACAATTGCAGTCAAACTTAATACAATTCTGTCGAAATTTGTTTTGATATGGTTATTCTAGTTAACACTGTGAATATGCAGGGATTCATTCATGCACCGCCTTTGGATAATTACGAGTATATTTTGCATCTTATCATCCTACATGGAAACAAAGATCGCAATTTGTTCTCATTATTATTGCGTATGTCCAATAAAAACTGCCATAGATTGGAACGTATAAGCTTGGATGTAGTTCATGAAGAGGAGAGTGGAGTAGGGTTCATATTATGATTAGGTTTCCATTTAAGTATAATTCAGCTGCTTGAAGTAGCTTTGTTTTCCTTGGGATCCTAGAGTATTTATCTAATAATTTTTTTTACTATTTAGATCCATGGAATTTTCATTTAACAATTCTCAGTGAAATATTCATACATGCTGCAAGACTTCCATCCGTAGTTAAATCTCAAATAAAATGCTACAAAAGCACTCTATAGACCATTTCTTCTAGCATTGAGTTTAAAACTACATCATATAATTCAACATTCAGTCTGAACCGCTTCTGTTGAAGAAACCCTCCTTATTAAGAACAATTTCCTAAATATCATAGGATTATGGAAAATACTTGTAAGACGTTGTTGTAGAGCAAGCACGTGAAACACAATTGAAGAAAAATGTGCAGTCAATTCTTTGTAAACATGTGGAGATTATTTTGGCAAAATATACGATGTGCCCCACAGGATTTAACTGAACCCAAAAGAAAGGGTTTGAAGTATGTTTATTGTACTATGATAGCAATGTCCAAATTCGGAGTCCAATACGAAAATAAATTGAATATATGGATTCCAATAAAATGGTTCGATCGCAATAGCTAAAACGGAAATCTTTCGCTTTCTGTTCCAGTGTATGTACCGACTTGTAGGGTTATTGAATTATCTCATTCAGGGCTAATCAAGTTGAAGAGATACTTCCTGAAGTGTGTGTAATCGGATCAAATATTTGCGTTGATATATTGAGACATTAAAAATAATCGCGAGAATCAATTGCAATGGATTCAATAAAATCCGGGTTAGTAAACTATCAGTTATTTTCGCATGTATACCCACGACTTGAATAAACCCCACCATTCACACCGGTTTTCACATTGACAAATTTGATTCAAGATAATTAAATAGAATGTCACCTTGGTCTACCGGAAGGAATGAAAAAAATCACTCTTGCAATAACCATATAATCCGACTTAAACTTTCCAACGACAAAGTTTTTAGTTTGTAGTTTAAAATTCACACTAATGCATTATATTGTTTACCAAAAGTAGGGAGACAAAAATGATTAAGGAGTGATTGAATTTGCAATTTGATGGAAAACTGTTTGACAGAATTTTCTCAATTCGTAAACCATTCACGCATTTCACGTCATCACTTACACTGGACATGGGCTTCTATTTCTGCACCTGTCCCTACCTGCCTTATTTTGCGTTATTTAAGTTGTCAAATCACACGCTCGGTTAAACCGCATACAATCTGCACAAGACATTCTGTGCATGAAATTGAAGTTGGTTTTCCGTATATCAACAGAAATGTCCTGCATACAACGAATAGAAAACTACTTCCGTTTACAAAAGCAAGTGGTATTAATTATTTTCCAACGCTAACAACCCGAGAGATGACTGCTCTTGCATATTTTTAGGTTTAAAATACTTTAATCTTTTCATTTCATTAAGACCATTATTAAACGCATGTTGTATCTTGATTAGAATTTCTTCAATGCCAGGAGGCATTGTGTTGAATCTTTTTCAGGATCATCCTCCCCATTCTGGGTAAAATTCTAGTTCGTACGGTTGAGTCAATTTAAGAGAAACGAATGTTGGATGTTGGTGTCCACTAACGTCTGAGCTTTAGTTTCCATTAAATTAGCCTGTTTTAAGTTATTTTTTATGCAACGGCAATTATTTTATGTTAAAATTGGCTGCAAAATTTCCGCCCTACAGTGAAAACGATTGGGAGACTAACCGCAGCTATGCCTTACCAAATAATCGTTGTGGGCGTTGAAGTACACTACACAACCACTCAGCTAGTCTTTGGAAAATCACCGGACACAGATCGATGTATTTAAAGCGGCAAACTGAACCCTTTTTTTCTATATTTCTCTACGGTACAAAAATCTTTTGATTAACGAAGCTTTGGAAAGGTTTCCTAAATGTTGATCAAAAATTTGTTGTTAGGTATAGTCCTGGTTATTTCAGCAGTTGCAGCTGTTGAAATAACCGAAGATACAGTTGTGTCTGGTACTATCAATTTGGGAATTGGTCAAATTACTATTGACCCAAACGTATATTACTCAATTTGGAATAATGCAATCTCCGCCTTTACAGGTTCAATTAACGTTGGAGAAGGTGGTGGATTATATATTTCTTCGAATAGTAATTTGGTTGGATTGTCTGTTACTCTTCTAGGAGTAATCAATAGTGTAACAAATGATGGTATAATCTCCTTAAACTCTGTGCAATCATTAACTGCGCCAAACTATAATATCATCGGTTTGTATTTTACAAACAACGGTCAAATTTTCATGGGTGGAGATGGATCCGTTGGAACACCCTACATGGCAATCGCATCTTCTAACTTTGATAACGAAGGTTTGATGACATTCTACCAAAACACAAAATCAACTGGTACTGTCGTTTTAGGGGGTGGTCTAGGAGTCTTGAGTAGTATCACCAACAATGGGGACATTTGTTTCTACAATGAAATCTACCATCAAACAAGTAAAATTGCTGGTAATGGTTGTATTCATATTCTTGCTTCTTCAACAGTTATTTTAGATACACCCCTGGCTTCCATCGATACGGACCAAGTTATCTACATGGAATCTCCAGATTCCGAATTATTAACATCAACTGTGACTGCTGTACAACCATACACGATTGCAGGATTTGGTAATGGTAATTTTATTGGGATCAACACTCCCATTTTAAGTTGGAAATATGACAGTACTACAGGAATGTTGACTATCTACGGTGGTCCTTTCAATACTCTTCCACAAAAATTTAATATTGGGCTCGGTTATAATACCGCTGACTTCGATATTGTTTCACACATATTTCCTGGACTTTCGGCTCCATTAAATAATGCCATTGTATACAATGCTCCTCCTCCAAATCCGGCTCCATCCAACTGTCACGCCTGTGAAATGATTCCTGTCGCTCCCCCACCAACATCCTCCTCAACAATTGCAAGCTCGTCTGCTAGCCCAAGTTCATCAGCTGCTGCTAGTTCATCAGTTGCACCAAGCTCGTCTGCTGCTGCTAGTTCGTCAGCTGCACCAAGTTCGTCAGCTGCCCCAAGCTCATCTGCTGCCGCAAGCTCATCCGCAGCTGCTAGTTCGTCAGCTGCCCCAAGTTCATCAGCTGCCCCAAGTTCGTCTGCTGCACCAAGTTCATCAGCTGCACCAAGTTCGTCTGTTGCACCAAGCTCGTCTGCTGCCCCAAGTTCATCAGCTGCCCAAAGCTCGTCTGCTGCCCCA
>ERZ778017.2359-NODE-2359-length-15474-cov-5.865555_pt1 | contig 15474 bp, 13 predicted proteins | sample MGYA00375747_ERZ778017 | MGnify/ENA primary metagenome ERZ778017 (study PRJEB29350, sample SAMN05509838) | bioreactor metagenome | biome: bioreactor; material: wastewater | place: South Africa: University of Cape Town | collected 2014-03-17 ...
CTCCGAGCGCTAGAAAACGCCACGGTCGCTCAACTCGTGAAGCTGTTCACGCTGTGAGTCGCGCCGGGCTTTTCGGAGGCTAGTTTGCTTGAGTCAGGCGGCTGCCTGACCAAATCTGAACTATCACATCTACGGCCTCGTAGAGGCGGAGGTGATCGAACCAATGCACCCAATCCTGCGTGGCGATCTCCACATCCAGTGGGTGCGCCCAGGGCCCCCGGTGAAGAACCGCCTCAGCCTTGTAAAGGCCGTTGATGGCCTCTGCGAGGGCATTATCGTAAGCGTCGCCTCTGCTGCCCACGGAGGCGGCGACACCGGCTTCCGCTAGTCTTTGCGTGTAGCGAATGGATAAGAACTGCGAGCTGCGGTCGCTGTGGAAAACCAGGCGCTCAGCATGATTGCGAGCCTCCAGCGCCTGCTCCAGCGCGTCCAACACCAAACTAGTCTTCAAGCTGCGCGTCACCCGCCAACCGACGATCCGTTTCGAGAACGCGTCGATCACGAACGCCACGTAAGTGAAACCACCCATGGTCTTCGCGAAAGTGACGTCGGAGACCCATAACGCGTTGGGTCTTGAGGCGCTGAAGTCGCGGTTCACTAAGCCAACTGGCCTCTCCGGAAGCTCATCTGGAATGGTGGTGAAGACCTTATGCCCGCCGCGGCCGACGCCACGAATGCCGAGCTGGCGCATGAGGCGCTCCACAGTGTAGCGTGCCACCTGCACGCCAGCGCGCTTCAGCTCGCGCCACACCTTCCTAACGCCGTACCGCTCCTTGCTATCGACCCTCGCGCGCCTGATCTTCTCCAGTAACACCGCGTCGCGCTGCGCCCTCACTGATAGCCTCTGGGGGTCGCGGGCGCGAGTCTGATGCTCGAAGTAAGTGCTGGGTGCGATAGGCAGTTGTTTGCACATCGACTCGACCCCGAACTCACCCCTGTGCTTGGTGATGAAAGCGACCGTCACTTCGGTCGGCGGTCGAGCTCCGCCTGGGCGAAAAACGCCGCGGTGGATTCAATCCGTCAGTGCAACATGTCCATGGAGGTGTTGCGTGGCGAAGATGGGCCGGCCGGGTATGCCTGACGAGCGCAAGCGAGAGTTGTGGGATCGTTGGCGCGCTGGGGAGTCGATCAGCCAGATCTCAGTGGCGCTGGCGAAACCGCCGGGTTCGGTGTTCACGATTCTGCGGCACTACGGTGGCATGGCTTGAGCGCCGCGTAAGCGCCGGCCGGGGTTCTTGTCGCTGGCTGAGCGCGAGGAGATCTCCAGGGGGTTGGCGAGCGGCAAGTCGCTGCGGCAGATAGCGCGAGATCTGGGCCGCGCGCCCTCGAGCATCAGCCGTGAGGTGAAACGCAACAAGGGCGCGCGGCATTATCTTGCGGTCGATGCCGACGATCGAGCCTGGCGCCGTGCGCGCCGGCGCCGCCCCTGCCTGCTGGCCGGGAACGAGGAGTTGCGCGTTTTCGTGGCGGGCAAGCTGGCCGACGACTGGTCGCCGCAGCAGATCGCGGGTCACCTCGCCAAGTGTTACCCGGTGGGTTCTGGCATGAGGATCTCGCATGAGACCATCTACAAGTCGCTGTTCATCCAGACGCGCGGGGTGCTTAAACGCGAGTTGCAGCAGCACCTGCGCTCCAAGCGTCCCATCCGGCGGCACAAACGCAGCTCGACCAAGGGTCAAAGGCGCTGTGAGATCATGGGCGCGGTCTCCATCCGGGAACGCCCAGCCGAGGTCGAAGACCGGGCCGTTCCCGGGCACTGGGAGGGCGACCTGCTGCTGGGCTGCGGACTGACGCAAGTCGCGACCCTGGTGGAGCGTGCATGCGTTACACGCTGCTCGTGGAGCTCGACGGGCGCGACATGAACAGCGTCACGGAGGGCCTGAAGCGCGAAGTGATGCGCCTGCCTGAGGAGCTGCGCAAGAGCCTGACTTGGGATTGGGGCATGGAGCTCGCCAACCATAAGCAGGTCAGCGTCGACACCGGCCTGCAGGTCTACTTTGCTGACCCGCGCAGCCCCTGGCAGCGGGGCAGCAACGAGAACACCAACGGCTTTCTGCTCCAGTACTTGCCCAATGGCACCAGCCTGAAGGGCTTCAGTCAGGACGAGCTGGATGAGGTGGCTAGGAAACTCAACACCAGACCAAGGAAGACCCTTGACTACGACCCGCCAGCGGCTAGATTGGATGCACTGTTGCACTGAGACATTGAATCTACACTCGCCGTCTTGAGGATCTCGTTCGCCCGCTTCAGCTCCGCCACTTCCTTGCGCAAGGCCTTGATCTACTCGCGCTCCGCGCTCGTCACGCCCGGCTTCTCCCTGGCGTCAACGCGCGCCCTATCCACCCAGCCACGCATCGTGTCCATCGGGATGCCCATCAACTCACGCAAGCGCCGGAAGAGGAGCCACTCAGAGACTCCTCTGGAGCTTCCTGACGCCGCTCGTAGTACATCCGGATTACCCGGTCTCTCGTCTCCTGGTCGTACTTGGTCCGCATGCCTCATTCTCTCCTTTCGCGTGGAAGGAGAGTCTCCATCAAACCCAGTGCAGTTTAGGCCGCCCTATACAGGGCGAGGACGGTCTTCCGGGTGCCGGGACCACCTCGGGCCCAAAGTTGGCGATCGAGAGGTAGATTTATGACGAGCATCTGCTCGCTCTGGTCGAGCAGATCCCAGCGAGGTATACGTAGCGGCATTCTTACCCCCCCAAGGTGCAGCCCACAGAAAAGAATGGAAACAATCAGGTGGGCTCGTTTCGCTCTTGCTATCGAACAATTCTCATTCTTACATGGCTGTCACACGCATTTTCGAGCCGCGCTAAGTACCCGCGTTCCTAACTTGGGGTGCAGGCTCTGGGAGCGACTTCAGCCGTTGCAGGATCCGACGGTTCGTTTGGTAAGTGGTGGTCAACTCGTGAAGTACCTGGGCCTTCCTTCGGCCGACCTCGCTCAGGAAGCGGCTGGACACCGTGGCCAGCACCCCCAGCCACCAAGTATTCGTTACGGCGGCCACACCGCCACCTATGAGGTAAGCGAGGTACGCATGTCCGGTCCTGTTTCCAGCCAGTTCAAGTTTCTTGTACAGCGATAGGCTCTCGGCTTTGTACGAAGTGAAGGCGATGAATGCCAGCGTGAACCACGGGGGCAAGAAGTCGAAACCTAGGTCGGCCGCATCTGCAGCAGCCTCTAGGCTTGCAGTAAGATCGGCGTTTGCGATCCCGCTGTTAACAATGCCTTCGCTGATGCCGCTAAGCACTAGGTGGCTGTAAACCTCATCGGTGGTGACAACATCTATGGCGGGGTTCTGCTGCATGGCAGCCACCACATATGAAACCGAGTCCGTGGCCTTCGCTTGGATCAGGGCAGCAATCTCGGGATCTGGCCCCGCTACCGCGATGTCCCACCCAGGCTGATTCGCAGAGTTAGCTAGAGTTGCCTCATATCCATCGGGAAGGCGGCTGGCGTTGAGATAGTCAACGTACTGCTGCTCGAATAGTTTGCCCTTTACCGCGCTTAGGAAACCAGGAAGTGAGCTTTCGTCCAAAGAGCGAACCTTGTCCTCGAAGGAGATGGACTGTGACATCTGAGGATATGCGGCCTCGTATGCCTGGACCACCTCTTGCGGGATGTGGCTAACGGCTAGTAGAACAGCCAGCGGTTCGCCTCCTACGAAGATGGTGTCCCCGGCCCGTTTGCTCCTGATCAGCTCCCGATACAGGCCGCCTTGCGCCTCGATATCGTGTTCCAGCTTCTGTATCTCCTGCTCGTGGTCCGAGAATACGGACGCCAAGCCCTTAGCGCTGGAACGTAGGCCGACTACTGTAGAGCGCGTGAAGGTTGCGGCTCCTTCTACACCAGAACCTACGGCCTCGGCAGCTTGCCTAACTCGTTGCTTGGCCTTGTCGAGGCTCTCGACCGTTCTCGCTTTGGTGACGGTTTCAAGAACTGCGTCCTTGGCTTCACGGACTGCGTTCTTCAGGCCGCGGTACAGCTGACGGCGATTTGTCGACACATCCGCCGCACTTGGGCGCTTGCGATCACGTCTTCTCTTAGGGTCGGTCATCGCTCAGTAACCATGTGGATCCAGCGCCAAGACCTTGGTCGGCATACGTAAGAGGGTAAACGGCGTTACCTCCCCAAGGTATTCGGAGATTCCCACCTCAGCTATCTGCTTTTTGGTGTCCAGGATCTTCGGGTGAGACGCCTCCCACAACGGGTGAATCACGGTCACCGCCCGGCGCGCTCCTTTGAATCTGCTTGTGAATACGGGAAGAGTTGTGCTCTCTGGCAACGGCGTGAATCCGAGTTGTCCAAGGCTATGCACAATGCGCGAGTCTTTATCCTCCACCATTGGAGCCCAATGACCGTCCCTCAGCTCCAACGAACTGGTGCGATCCGAGAGGAGGCTGATCATGTCCGTTGCTAGCCGCCAGTCGAGGATCGGGTGATACGCCATGTTGTCGTAATCGCGCATGCAGAGCGCACAGCTAGCGTCGCAAGAATCGCTATGAGCTATCCAGTCTGATACGACTTGGTGCTCGAGAGTCTTTAGGAGTCCGGAGAACCGCTCAGGGTCATGGAAGTGCGTGGCGTAACCGGCGCCATTCTCTAAGGCGTCGCACAAGAACGCTTGGCCCTCTGCCATGCCATCCCTTGCCGTAACGTAAAGCCCACAATCGAGTTCATTGGTTTCAATGTCGAGGGCTCGGGCAGCTCCGCTTCGCAACGCGAAGGCAAGGCTGTACCAAGCTGCGCGTCCTTCGACGGATTGGGGTTTGGCCGAATGTCCATTCGGCCAACTACCCATTCCGACCTGAAGTATGTCGGTAGTTCTGCGGGCTAGGAGAGCAACGGGGGCGGTGGAAAGATCGTCCGGCTCTCCGCGCGAGTTGCTGGATCCCACTTGGTAGGCGCCTGGGCTCCCAGGTGCTTCTCTGAATACGAAGCCTCCGCGCCCATCGTTATCGTTTAGTGATAACACCGTATCGTTTCCGCTGATTACTCTAGAGTTGGCGACGTCGTTTACAGAGCCTTCTGCCGAGAGCCCAAGCATCGGTCGACTGGTGCGGCCTCTGAACTCGAAGAACCCGCCGTAGTCCTTAGGTTGAGAAGCCACGTAGAAGTCCCGCGGTTCTCGAGCGTCCAAGACCCGAACCTCTGGCTGCCCACAGGTGGGGCAAGCTTCATCTTGATTGCCTACTTTGCCTTGTAGCGCCATGGATTCGATCAGGGTATGACACGACGAGCAGATGCCGATTGGCCTTGGATTCTCGTTCCCGAGGGGTGGATATAGGCCCGGCTCCGTTCCCGTCCGACGGTTTCCCTTCGGAGTGAGGGATACTACGCCTGCGACCGTATAAACGAGTTTGTCTTTTACGAGGCTTGCTCCAGGCGCAAACGAGGAAATGGCCTGCTCTAGGTCCCTATCAACCACGTTCTTCGGTGGCCATCCGCTTCTTAGTCCGTTCAGGTATAGACGCCGAGTACGAGTAGGGAACCCGAACATTGGCAGTAGGCCAGCATTTGCAAGCCGTTCGCTTATGTCGCGTTGTGTAAACCGAGAGTCGGACGCAACGTTCGAAATGACTTGAGGAATCTCGGATAGCGATCGGAAGGAAAGGTCGATATCGCTACTGTCTAGCTTCGTGTATGTCGCGAGCTGGCCGGCTAGTCCACGAAGTTGAGCGAGTTCTCTTTCGTCTGCTAGATAGGCTTCGAGTTGCTTTCGCCAATGCGACGAAGGGGACTGCCAGTCCGCCGCTGTTCCGAAACTCCCATGCACGCTTTCGCTTCCGGCCTTGGGGTTGTCCGTTACGGGTCGGAAGCTCTGGAACGCTCTCCGTAGTGCTTCCTTGACGAGAACTCTTTGGAAGATCGAAGCACTCGCTGTGTCGATGAACGGCGGCGGCGGTGGGTCACCGGTGATGGCTTTGGGATTCGCAAAGTAGTACGAGTCGTGTGTCCTGCCTCTGCAGAGCGTTACAGCGAGGCTAAGACCAGCACCTCGGCGTCCGGCGCGGCCCACTCTTTGCTGATAGTTGAAGCGCCGCGGGGGCATATTGCCCATCATTACGGCGCTTAGCGCACCGATGTCTACGCCGGCCTCCATCGTGGTCGTAACGCTCAACAGGTCTACGCCCTGGGCCAGGGGGTTCTCGCCATCCAAGAAGACGTTCTGGAAGCGCCTTTGTCTACTTATGCGATCAGAGCTGTCGGACTGGCCAGTAAGCTCTTCGGAGTTCATGCGGAATAACTGACCGCCTGGCCCTGCCAAGTAGCTGTAGTAGTCGATGGAAGCCTGACCGACGCGTGCGTCGGCCTCTACTACACGACCATCGCCGCAATGTACGCACCAGCCCGCTGCGCGATGAAGGTACTGCGCATTGCACTTAGTGCACGTGTATCGATCCGTGTCTTCGCTTGCAAGGACAAGTACAAGGTTCTCTGGGTTCAGCATCTCTCCGAACATCCCAGGCAGGATGATCTTGGCGTCGAGGAGCAGATGCTTCATCCTTTCTTCGTCTAGGCCGGCATTGGCTAGATGAGTCCTTGTGGCCTTCGAGAAATTGACCTGAGTTCCCGGCTCGACGAGCTTCGTTCCAACATACTTGCGGCGCAGCGCAAGTGATCGGACGATTGCATCGGCTGCCTCTTGCTCGGTGTTCGACGCATTCTTGAGCGGGGCCGAAACATATCCCAACCCAAAGCCTTCTAAGGTTCTGACTCGGTGGGTAAAGAGGACCTGAACGAGTTCTGTTCGGAGAAGCGCGCGAGCGCGCTCGTTGTACGATCGGGCGCCTTCGCTGGGCCCTGGCTTGGGCACGCCATCCATCCAGTCGTAGGCTTCGTGCCAGCGCTGCTGGGGCGCCCCTTCGCCTTCGCGAAAGAAGAGGGCCTCCCTGGATGTGCCGGCAGGGCAGATCCCTAGTGTTGCGAGCTTTAGGAACACCCGGTCGACTATTAGGGTCAATGGGGCACGGTGAGGGTAGTTGCTAAGTGCGCTTAGCAGGTCGTTCTCTAATGGCTCGCCCAGGCTTAGAAGGCGTAAGCTCTTCACAACCTCTGGCGAGAACCGCCGAAGCTCCGAGAAATAGGATTTGTCATCTGGAAGGACGTCTTTCTGGGCGGCGTGCGCGAGCACCGGGTTCGCTTTATGTACTTCTCCCAGAAAGTGGTCTGGCTCGGCGGCTTGATTGCAAACGTAGCGCACTGCGCCTTCTAGGCTTGCGGAGCTTTCTCGTATTACCGAAAGCGCTGCTACGCGAACTACGTCCCTGAAATGATCCAACTCTACGCCCGCCGATAGCCTTGCCGCATCTTGCCTACTGTCGCTAAACGCAACGAGTTTGCGAGACTCTTCGTTGACCTCTCGAAGGAGCGCTCCGGCAAGGACCTGTACTGATCGCTGCACCCCCGTACCGTGCCGGCGCAAAGGCGTCGGGAGCACAGGGCGGCCGCCGTAATCGGTTTCGCAGCAAGGACACTGTGAGGGGAAAGCCGGAGCCTGTTCGGTTGCCTTCGACTCGACTCTATAGGCCCAGACAGGAATGGCGCCCGGTTCACATGCAACGGAGATATCGTTGATGAGCTCTCCGGTTGCGTTGAGCAAGAAGGCCTTATCCCACCGCCTCTTCACTTCTTTCCACGTGTACGGCTTTGCCTGGAGAGATGAAGCGTCGTGGGCATGGACTGGAAGCACTATCGCGTACGAGGCGTGCTTGTCTGACGCGGGATTGTCTGGAACGGCAGCGAGGTCCTGGTTATCGGAGCTCAGTACTTCTGGCCCACCGGGCGGAGTCGAGCGGCGCCCGCCCAAGAAGACCTCTCCGCAAACCTCGCACACTATGAGTTCATAGACGCGAGAACTGCATTGGGGGCACGTCAAATGATGTTCGGAGAACAGCCTGCCAATGGTTGGTTTCTCGTCTGGCTCGTGGTCATGGCAGTTGGGATTCGAGCAAGCCCATAAGTTGTGGATGTTCTGGTAGAACATGTGCGACCGAACAGGCTGCAGCGCTTGACCATCTGGGCGCCTTGCTTCGCTGAGAAGGAGTAAGAGGCCGCGAAGCGGTTCTAGATCAGTGGCGTCGCCGAAAAGCTCCTTGGCTAGCTCTGGGGTTGGAGTTGCTCGAACATTGCCTCGGCTATCAGTACACGCCTGTTGTAGGGCATCGGCTGCGCCGATATGTGTCAGCACATTCGCCAAGTTCTGATCTTTTGAAGCGCCAATATCCTCGCAGAAACTCTCTAGAGTGGTGGTTTTCAGTAAAGATCTGCCGCCTACAAGTTCCTCTTCGGGGCAAGATTCGGATACCTTCCTAAAAGCCTCTCTGTGGGAGCCGAGATTTGCCGTTTTCGAATCCGAGGCCTTGTTGCCAATGAAATCGAACCGATCCTGCGAGCGTCCAAAGAACTCGCTCAGGAAGCCGCGGCCGGAATCATTCTCTGGAATGCTCGCTGAGGTAGCAAGGATTCTCAATTGATGGCTATCCGGCGTCAAGCCCAGGCGGTTCAGGAGAAGCCTGAGAATGTAAGACACTTCCGTGCCTGCTGTTCCCCGGTAACTATGGAGTTCATCCACCACTAGGTGAAGACGATGGTTGGGGTTTTCGGCTAGCCAATCTCTGGTGGCATCGAACATTGGTTGCTCGATGTCGCGCATCAGCATGATGTTGAGCATCGAGTAGTTGGTGATCAGGATGTCGGGAGGAGACTCGTGGCAGTCCCATCTGCTCCACATCTCGCCGCCAGTTGGGTCCTGGAAGTTGTACTCGTCCTGATTGCCAAGCTGGACCAGCTTTTCTCGTTCCGGCCGCAGCCTGTCGATATCTCGGAGGTGTTCACGCAGGCGTTGCGTTCTCTTGGGTTCCGCTGGGCCGGCCACCGGCGTCTCGCCGGTGTAGCGACCGAAGGTGATGCGGTTCCCGTTCGTTATTTTCTCGACCCACTCTGCAGTTTCTGGCTTGTCGAGGACAGAACGGATGCGCGTTAATTGGTCCTCGACTAGGGCGTTGAGGGGATAGAGCACGATAGCCCTGATAGCGGCTGGTCTGGTTGCATGAGCCCATTGGGACTCTCTTCCGCTTTGGTGGCGCCACCAGTAACGGGAGTCGTCTGGTTGCCGGGCGGGGCTCCAAGTCACCATTTCCCGTGCCAGTTCTGCGAGGACTGGGAGAAGGAAGGACTCGGTCTTGCCCGAGCCAGTCCCGGTTGTCACGACTACATCGCGACCGGCAATGCTGGCTTCCAGCGCTCGCAACTGGTGGGCGTACAGTTCCCTCCCCTGCGGAAAGAGGGGCGCAGCGAGAGGTGAAAGCGGAGCGTACTCTGGCGGTAAGAGGCGTGTGGCGCTCTCCAATGTATGGCCACTGCTCTCATATATCGGTACCGGCTCGATCAAGGGGGGCTGGGACAAAACGCCGGAGTCTTTTAGGAGGCGATAGCGCTCACGCTCGAGTGTCTTGTTGTGAAGAGGGAAAGAGCTTTCTACGAACAGTCTGTAGATGTTCTCGATCCGGCGCTGAATGGCTATGGGGTCATTCAAGTCACGAACTCCCTAGGCTTGATTTGTAGACGCGATGTAATGGCCTCCGCCAATTGGGGAGAAACGTTCTGATAGATCAACCACCCCTTTTGAACACTGGGCATTAGGCCACTGCCGAGCACTAGGGCCCGTTCATAAGCTTCGGGGAGACGCTGATCCTCCATTACAGCAAGTTGCCACGAAGCTGGATCGTATTCGGGTGCGAAAAGAAGGTGATGTAGGGCCAGATGGAAGAACCTGAGGCTGTACCAATCGCCAGATCTCCAGTTGCCTTCGGTATCTAGAAGCAGGTGGAGGGTCCTATCGCTGGGTGTGACAACCTTATAGAAGCCAGGCACATTCTTGAACGGTCGGTTCGAGAATCCGTTCAAATCATAGGTGAGGAGCTTGTTGTTATAAGGATCGACGTGACCCACTTCCCTGTAGCCTGCGATTAGATCCGACACAGTTGGTAGGTTGCAGGCGATTAGTTCTGCCGCAAACCCGTCGGCTTCATCGGCAACTATGAGTCGATCTGGCCCCATAGCCTGTCGAGTAACCGTCCCGTTGGCTACTGCATTCCGAGCCCCTGTCAAGAAACTCAATGTGCCAGAAGGCGTGCGGGCCGATACCGTCTGCGCGGGATTGATACTCCAATGCGCACCATCTGGTGACATTTCCAGGTGGCCGAGGATCCTCAGCGTGCGGGCCATGCGGGTCGCTTCTCCGGTCCGGTGCATGCCGAGTGCCGTGCACGCGCGTTGGAGCTGAGACCAAGTTCCGTTACCGATCGAGCTGAGATACCAGAGCAACTCGTTCGCAGCATGGCTAGGATTCTCTTCGTGGACGAGTTCGTCTGCGAACGGGTCGTCTAGAGCTTCCCGCTGCATTACGCGGTACTGAATCGTCTGTCCTAAAGTAGTTAGCCGGAGTTCCCCAGACGTAAAGTTCCTGAACTCTTCATGGCTTTGAAGGTTGTCGGCAAAGCCCCTTAGTAAGGGGCAATCGCTGAGTGCATCCTCGATTGATTCAGCTTCAGAAGGCGTGTCCGTAACAAGGCCGAGTATGAAGTAGAACTCCTTACCCGGACGCTTTTCTAAGCTCAAGGAGATCACGTTGTCTGAGAGGCGTCTGTTCCGGACATAAGCGGATAAGCCGGATGCTAAATCGTCCGGTTTCCCCCTATGCCTGTAAACGCGGTACCACTTGTGGCTCAAGTTGCTCATGCTTCCCCCGCTACAATCTGCGGACCCATCAGGCCGAAGTCCTGGGAGATCCGTAGTTGATGTACGCCCAAGTCAGATTGACTAGGAGCTGGCAACGAATGCCAGTCAACTAGGTTCACTAGTACTCTTTGGGTCCGCCCTCTCGCATGCGCTGTAATCTCGTACCCCCCAACGCCTTGCCACTCGATGTCGATAGCTACGTCGCTAGTGGGGTCGCAGGTGACGGTGCCTTCTTGTATGGTCTCAGCGTCCAGGGAAACGGAGAAGCCGACTTCAGAGTAGTAAGAGTTGACACCAATTGTTGGAGGGGAGAACTGTAACCAGGACTTCTTGCCAGGAACAACTAAGCCGCCGGACGTCCTCAAAGAGAAGGTGCTTACGGGGCAAATGGCTTCGCGTAGAACAGAGGATATGTCGTTTGCCCCGCTCAGCTGATGCGCGATAACGAGCACTTCTTCGTACTCGGTCCACTCGTCTCCGAAAGCGTCTGACTTGGCTTTACTGCTGTACTTGAGCAAGCCCTGCTCAGTAGCCCGTTCGATGTCCCCGGACAACGATTCATGCGCAAGAAGTACGAAGTGCTCTCCTACTCCGGGTTTGCCAAACGAGCCGAATGCCGCCTCGTCGTATTCATCTCTTGTGAGCGCCCACGCTTTTCGGCTCGGCAACAGCAATGACGTGAACTCGACGCTGCCCGTCAGTGGTAGAGAGAGTCCGTCTCTGAGGGTCTCGGGAGTTACCTCGAGGGCCAGAGGCTCGAAGTATCGACCCTGTTCCATGAGCTGAACCGAGTCTTCGCCTAGCTCGACGCTAATTGACCCGTTACTACGCCAAGGGCGAACTGGAAGCAACCGGTACCGAGGCTCACGCGTTCTGAAGTGAAGGGTTCTGTAAAGCCCGCAATGTATGGTCGAGCTTGATGTCCTTCCGACACCCTTTCCAGTCATCCCTGCTGTGGTATCGAGCCAGTCGGAGTAGATCTCCTGGAGAGCCCCTTCTACTGCCTCCGCATCCGATCCAACCCGACTAAGTAAGACACTGATTTGCGTTGTGAGGCCACTGCTCGAACGGAGAAGCGTTGCGAGAGCTTCGCCATCGAGATCGCGTGGCCAACTGTTCTGAGCAAAGATCTCTGTCAGCTTCTGCTTATCTGCGTCACGAAAAAGGGCTTGGCTGATCGCGTAGTTTATGTAGCGCCTGGCCCCCTCGCCCGGACGAGCGGTTGGCATAAAGCCACGTAGCCGCAGCATTCGCCCCCACTCGAGCCAAAGTGGCTCTTCGGCGTTCGAACCAGTTTCCATTCCCTTTGGGCGGGCATTCTGCTGACTGATGCGGGAAGTGCCAAGGGCGCGATTGAGTCGAGCGAAGTAGTTGGATTCGTGCAACTCTCCAGACCTACCCATTCGCGAAGCCACCAGCACAAGGGTGGCCAGGAATGGAAGGCATTCAAGCTGAGTTCCGTCAAATCGTTTGAACGAATGGAGGTTTACGCCATCGCCCTGTACGACGCGCTTCTTGACGCTATCCAGGAAGTCGGTTGCCCACCCATCGCTGGGCTCGTCCCTTAAGAAGCGGCGACCGATTCGCTCTAGCGTTTCATCGGATATCTCGAGGTAAATGGTGCTTCCCGCAGGCACGCCGCGCAGAAAATACGCATGCAGTGCTCTGTTCCAGTCGCCGTAGCTTGGCACTTGACTCCCCCTTCGCCCGCTGACGGTTACTCGCAACTCGTGATTCCCGATGCGGTAAACGCCTATTGGCGAAACACAGTTCGATTCCTCTTAGGCTACTTAATAGGCTCTGACGGCATTATGTCAAGGGACACCCAGTTCCCGGCTCTGTGTCAGTTCTGGTGACCCCGCTCCTGGCCTCCTGAGGTTCCTCGGCTGGATGCTCTTTGGGTTAGGCGGCCTGGTAGAGGGTCTTGTTGCGCGGCAGTTCGATGCTCGCCCGGCCGTACATGCTCCTCTTGATGTGCTTCACGCGGTTGACGTGCCCCTCGGTGGGGCCGTTGCTGTACGGCAGGCTCAAGGCGTTCAGCAACGCCGCTTGGTCGTTGGCTAGGCCGTGAGGTAGCGGCCGAGCTCACGGCAGCCGGAGGCTGCAACCTCCTCGCTCCAGGCTTCCCGGCCGGCCCTACCCCGCCTGCGGATGACGTCCACGCCGCGGCGGGCGGGGTCAGCAACCGCCGTGGCTTCGGGCAGCGCATGTTCAAGGGCGCCGACCAACTCGGCATCCTGGCCGCTAAGGTCCTCCGGGGCGTGGAGCAGTAACCAGGCCAACGCCCTGGGTGGACGGCAGGCTCGGCGGGGCCCGCGCCGCTTCGGGTGGGCTGGCGGCGCGCCAGGCCTGCACGTACCTGCTCACCATGCGCCTGTTGCCGGCGTAACTCAGCTCGCTGATCTCCCGCGCCAACTGGGCGGCGTTGCGGCAGCCCTCCCCCTGCGCTTCACGAGGTGTTGAGCGTACGGATCGAGCTGGCTGGGGGTGCGCGCTCGGCGGCTGAAGTCAGGCGGGACGTCGCGCGCCAGGTAGGTGGTGATGGTGTGCCAGTCGAGACCGGTGTCGCGCGCGATCTCGCTCTTGCTCTTTTGGGCGGTGTGCAACTCGTGGACGCGGTCGAGGCGCGCCTGCCTCCACGCCTGGCGTTCCGCGCGCCGCTTGACCTCGCTGGCTGGGGGAATAGTGATTCGTCCAGTAGACAGCGGCAGCTCCGGCGCGGGCGTAGCCTCAGCCGCCTCTTGCGCAGCTTTGTCACGTAACCCGCGCGCCCAGGCGGCGTGGCGCCGAGTCACGAACCTCTCGAACGCTTCCACCAGGTTACGGATTAGGTGCCAGCGGTCGAGCACCAGGGTTGCCTGCGGCGCCGCCCAGCGGACCGCTTCGGCATAATCGCGTCCCGGTCGCAGGCGATCACCTTTAACTCGGGGTGCTGGTGCAAGTAGGCCATGATATGCTCCAGGCTGCGGCCCACCAGCGCGTCCACCGGGCGGTGCGTCTCCAGGTCCACGACAAGAGTCCCGTAGTTGTGGCCGCGGCGGAAGGCGAAATCGTCGATGCCGACCACCGTCTCCATCATGAGCTCGGGCACGTGCGCCAGGCGCAGGTAGCCGCTGGCGCTGCCCGGCAGGCCGAGCACCCTGCCCACGCGCCGGGCGTCGCGGGCGCTCACCAGCAGCGCTAGTTGGGTGAGCACCTCGGCTAGGCGCAGGGTGCGGCGCGCGAAGGGCGCCAGCACCCCCGGGAGGCGCTCGCAGAAGACGCTCCTGGCGCAAGCGCCATTGTCGCAGAAGAACTTCCTGACCCTGAGCTCCAACCGCACCCTGAAGCCGCTGACGGGCAGGTCGCCGGCATGGCGAACGTACCGACTGTGAATCCTAGCTGAGCGAACCCCGCAATTGAGACAGGCCGCGGCGGACACGGTGGCCGAGAGTTTCAGGTGGTACGTGTCGCCGATACGGAAGATGCCCTGCAAGGCGAGCACGCTCGGATTGGGCAGTAGGCACTCGAGTTCCATGACGCCACCCATCGCGCACCAGAATCGACCATGCTTATCCGGCTGGCGTCACAAAAATTGGCGCAGAGCCGAAAGCGGACGTCCCTTAAGACCGACGGTACGGCGTCCGCTGACACATTATTACGGACGACCACTGTCGCCGATCCTCTGGTTTCCCGTCTTTGCTGCCACTAGCATCGGCCATGGATGCGACAGGTAATGACGTAGTGCGCAAGAACCCGCCAATCTACTTGGCGCTTGCTCCTTTGCGGCTGGCAAAACGCTGTCGAGTACACAAACCCGCTCCAGCATCCTCGGAATCAATCCGCTCTCGCATGCCCCCAGGATTGCGCCCTCGACGGACCGATCTTGCCGTATTACCACCGTGAAGAGTTTCGCGAGCTGCTCGATCGAGGCCCTCTCCAGCTCTTCGGGGTCGTCATGCAGGGCTCGCGCCTCTTCCGTCCCCGCCCATTGCGACCAATGGAAGCCCATCACCACGCAACCATCCTCGTACGCGACCTCGATCATCTGGCGCACCGCGGGCGAGTAGTCGACGTAACCCCAGATTCCCTGTGTTGGACTCGTGAGCCGCGCTGGGATGACTGTTCCTGGCCCTAGGTCGGGACCCAGCAGGCTCGTAGCGAGCGCAGCTAGTCTAGTCGTTGACGGCGGTGCCTGAGGTTCGTTCACATGTTCCCTTCTCTACTGCTGCGCTCGGGCGCGCCCGAGCGCGCGGCTATTTACTGGGAGTCGCGCTTCTGATTCGCCGCGTTCAAAGCCACGCCAGCCAACATCGCCGCCCCCGCCCTCTCAACCGACCGGTGGATCTCCGAACGCCTGTTGCTCAACATGAACGGCAGGCTGATCATCAGCGCGAAGAACCGCATGAACAGCTGGATCACTTTGCCTGCTGGCCCCCACGGCTCGGGCATCAGCAAGGGGGCCATCAGGAGCCACATGACGAAGATCCCGAGGTGCCAACCCACGACGTTCAAGACGCGCTCCTGGGTAGACACGATGTCGTCCTCGAGCGTCACCACGCCCTTCACGCGCCGCACCTCGCCACGCTTGGTGATCAGTCTGCCCGCCGCCTCCAGCCGCGCCATGACGTCATCCTCAGACAGCGTGTCCACCGGCGCGTTGAACACCATCAGCTCCCGGCCGTTCCGAGGTTTAGCCGCGACGGCATCCACAACAGCACCCGCGTGCTCCGCCCGCGACTCGGGATCG
>ERZ778017.2360-NODE-2360-length-15455-cov-8.184740_pt1 | contig 15455 bp, 11 predicted proteins | sample MGYA00375747_ERZ778017 | MGnify/ENA primary metagenome ERZ778017 (study PRJEB29350, sample SAMN05509838) | bioreactor metagenome | biome: bioreactor; material: wastewater | place: South Africa: University of Cape Town | collected 2014-03-17 ...
CGCGCTCGTGGCGGACGTGGGGTTCAAGCCGAACACGCCGTTGGAGGTGGGTGTGAAGCGGTTCGTGAAGTGGTACAGGGGCTATTACGGGGTATAAGGCGAGAGGACGCGCGTCCGCAGCGTCACAGACGCACGAGGTGCGGAGCCCGAACATGTGGCGTCGCATGCCTGCCGCTAGAGTAGTGTGTGGCACACCGGTTGGGGGCGAAGCGAGCAACCAGGTGGTACGTTCAATGGCCCGGAGCTGGTAAGCCAGCAACTACGAAGCCGAAGGTGCATGTTGAAGCATCCCGAACCTAGCTTGATCAACAGACTGTCGCTCTTCTTCTCGCGTGTGTCGCAGCCGAGCGCCCTGGCAAAGTCCTGCTTGGACTTGCTGGCCTTCGTGCTCGCAACGCCGCTGGCTTTCGCGCTACGGTTCGACGGCGTCATCCCAGCCAACATCCCGCTCTTGCCGGCGATGTTGCTCCTGGTGCCCTACAAAGTGCTGCTGAGCTTGGTGCTAGGTCTTCACAACCGGTCCTGGCGTGGGTTCACGTTCCGCGACATGTCGAGCCTCCTGGCGCTGGCGGCCCTGGTGGCTGCTCCCGGCACGATTCTCTTGCTGTTACTGTCACCCACCACGACCATCCCCTGGTCGATGGCGATTATCGACGCTGGCGTGACCCTACTTCTCATGGCCGGACTCCGGGCGTTCACGCGCTACAGGCATGAGCAGTCGATTGCGCGCCTCATCGGACCCGACTTCAGGAAGCGCGTTCTGGTCGTTGGCGCGGGTGAGGCGGGCGCGCTGGTGGTGCGCGAGCTCAACAAGCACCCCGAAACCGGCATGCGGGCGGTGGCGTTCCTCGACGACGACCCCCGCAAGCTGGGCCAGCGCGTGTCGGGCGTCATGGTGGTGGGTAGCGTCGACGACGCCTCGGACGTCATAGTCACGCAGGGGATCGACGAGGTCCTCATCGCCATGCCCTCCAAGGGCGGCCGGACCGTCCGCAAGGTCCTCGAGCAAGTGAGGCAGGCCAAACCCAACCTGGTCTACAAGATCATCCCAGGTATGTACGAGGTGCTTTCCGGCAGTGTCGACGTAAAGCGTATCCGCGAGGTCGACATCGACGACCTCCTGGGGCGCGAGCCCGTCACGCTCGACTCCGAAGCCATCCTCGGCTACCTGAGTGGCAAGCGCGTGATGATCACGGGCGCCGGCGGTTCCATCGGCTCAGAACTCGTGAGGCAGATCTGCCGCTTCAACCCTGGTGAGCTCATCCTGTTCGGCCACGGCGAGAACAGCATCTACGCCCTCGAGCGCGAACTCGACCGCGACCACCCCGACATCCAGTACCACGGGGTCATCGGCGCCATCCAGAACGGCGCGCGCCTCGACTACGTGTTCACGCGCTACCGGCCCGACGTCGTGTTCCACGCTGCGGCCCACAAGCATGTGCCCCTCATGGAGGAGAACCCGGAGGAGGCGGTCTTCAACAACGTCATCGGGAGCCGCAACCTGATCAACCTGGCGCTCAAGCACGGCGTCACGCACTTCGTGAACATCTCCACCGACAAGGCCGTTAACCCAACGTCGGTCATGGGCGCCAGCAAGCGCATGGTCGAGTTCCTCGTGCAAGACGCCGCGCGCCGCGCCGGACCCGGCCAGACCTTCGTGTCCGTCAGGTTCGGTAACGTCCTTGGCAGCCGCGGCAGCGTCATCCCCATCTTCAAGAGCCAGATCGCGGCCGGCGGGCCGGTTACCATCACCCATCCCGAGATGGTGCGTTACTTCATGACCATCCCGGAGGCTTCGCAGCTCGTGCTGCAGGCCTCCGGCAACGGCCGCAACGGCGAGGTCTACATCCTCGACATGGGCGAGCCAGTGCGCATAGTCGACCTGGCGCGCGACCTGATCAGGCTCTCTGGGTTCGAGCCAGATGTGGACATCCCCATCCGCTACACCGGCATCCGTCCTGGTGAGCGTCTGGTCGAAGAACTCATGACCGAGAAGGAGCGCACCTCGCAGACCGCTCACGAGAAGATCTTCGTGGCGCGCACCGAGCCGGTTGATTCCGCAGCGCTCACCTCCACCATCGAGGCGCTGCAGAACGCTGCACTGCGCTCGGATCACTCGCGCATCAGGGCTCTGTTCGAGGGCTTCCTCGAAGGGTGCCACTTCACGCCTGTGGTCCAGACGAGGAACATCGGCGGGCTGCCGACGGAACCGCGCACCCTTTCCTGACCCGCCGGGGTCGGGTCATTGGGTAGCATCTGCCATGATCTATCAGACCATCAAAGGGGTGCGTGTGCCGGCGCTCGGGTTCGGCACGTACCTCATCAAGGGCCAAGACTGCGTCATGTCCGTGGCCGACGCCTTGGCGCAGGGTTACAGGCACGTCGACACCGCCCAGAGCTACGAGAACGAGCCCGAGGTGGGCGAAGGGCTGCGGCGCTCCGGTGTGCCCAGGGAAGAGGTCTTCCTCGTGAGCAAGCTGCGTCCTGCCAACTACGGCCGCGCCGAGGAGTCCGCCCGCGAAAGCCTAGCAGCGCTGGGCAGCGGTCACATCGACCTGATGCTGCTGCACTGGCCCAAGGAGCCAGTCGCCGTTTCCGCGGCACTGGAGGGGTTGGCCGCCCTGCAGGCGGAGGGGTTGATCAGACACGTTGGCGTCAGCAACTTCCCCACGCGCCTGGTGGCGGCGGCGCAGGAGGTCACCGACGTGTTCTGCAACCAGGTGGAGTACCACCCGTTCCTATCGCAGGCCAAGGTGCTTGAGCAGGCGCTGGAGCTCGACCTCCTCGTGACCGCCTATCGGCCGTTGGCCAAGGGCCTCACGCACGACGAACCCGTATTGCAAGAGCTGGCGGCTAAGCACGACAAGACGCCAGAGCAGATCACGCTGCGTTGGCTCGTTCAGCAACCGAAAATGGCCACCATCCCGAAGTCGGCCAGCCCGGCGAGGCGCGCGGCCAACATCGACATCTTCGACTTCGAGCTGTCGGATGCCGACATGGCGGCCATCTTCGGCCTGACTCGTGGACAGCGCCTCGTCAATCCCGAGAACGCACCTCAGTGGGACGTATGAGGGTACTCGTCACCGGCGGCGCCGGGTTCATCGGCTCGCACATGGTACGCGCGCTCCTGGGGCGCGGCCATGAGGTCGTGGTGCTAGACGACCTCTCCACGGGCAAGCGGGAGAATCTTCCGCAGGCCGACCGCCTCGACCTGCTGGTGGGCGACGTGGCGGACGCAGGCGCCGTTACGGCTGCGCTGAGCGGTTGCCACGCATTCCTGCACCTGGCGGCGGTGGCCTCGGTCGAGCGCTCGGTGCGCGAACCGCTTGTGACTCACCGCACCAACCTGCTTGGCAGCATCCAGCTCTTCGCTGAGGCGGCCAGACAAGGCGTACGCCGAGGCCTCTACGCCTCCTCGGCGGCCGTGTACGGGGACGCGCAGACGCTTCCCCTAGCCGAAACGGCACCGCTACGTCCCCTCACGCCCTACGCCATCGACAAGCTGGCCGGCGAGCAGTACCTCGCCTACTTCCACCGCAGCGGTGCCCTCGACGGCACGGCCTTCCGCTTCTTCAACGTCTTCGGGCCACGGCAGGACCCTCTCAGCCCGTACTCGGGCGTCATCAGCATCTTTCTGGATAGGGGCCTGCGTGGAGCGCCGATCACGGTATTCGGCGACGGCGAGCAGACGCGCGACTTCGTTTACGTAGGCGACGTAGTGAGGGCCCTTATGGCTGCTCTGGAGAGCGGCGGCGGTGCGCCGGAGTTGCCCGTCTACAACGTGGCGCGCGGCGAGAGCGTCTCATTGACGCAACTGCTCGACGTGGTCGGCTCGCTGCCCGCCGTGCGCGCCCCCCTGTCAGTAAGCCACGGACCCGCCAGACAGGGTGACATACGACACTCGCTCGCCGACACCAGCAAGCTGCGCAGCGAACTAGCGTGGGAGCCCCTCACCACGGTTAGGGACGGTCTGCTGGCCATCGCCAAGCAGGGCTGAGGCCGCTGCTCAAGCCACACCGGTGCTCACCAGCCGCGGCGAGGCGTGCAGATAACGGCTGACGCGGCGCTTGGCGGCGATGTCCTGGAACACGCGCTCGACCTGTTCGGGCTGCAGCTCAAGGGCGGTCGCCACCTCCGCGGCGCCTACGCCGTGGTTCACGGCGTAGAGGCACAGGTCCATCTTGTCGTATGGCAGGGAGAAGTAGAACTCCTCCTGGCTCTGCGGCATGGAGTAGGTGTCGGTGGTGGGTGGCCGCGAGCGGATCTCGGCCGGCACGCCGAGCGCCTCGGCGAGCTGGTAGACCTGCGACTTATAGAGGTGAGCTATCGGCTTGATGTCGGCAGCGCCGTCGCCGTTCTTGACGAAGAAGCCCTGATCGTACTCGAGCCGGTTGGGGGTGCCGAGCACCGCGTAGTTCAAGCGGTCGGCGTGAAAGTACTCGAGCATCTTGCGGGTGCGCTGCTTGAAGTTCGTGGCAGCCACCACCTGCAGGTACTCCTCGAGCGGTAGCCGCTCTCTCACCACGGTGCCGTCCGGCGCCTCGGCCACCACAGAGAAGATACGGAAGGCATCAGATTCTATGACACTCGGCAGCACGATCTTGACGCGCCAGCCTGTCCCGTAGTCGGGTATGACGCGCTTGAAAGCCTCGTCGCGACGGCGGTAGCAACCCACGGCTTCCAGGACGGGGGTTATATCCTCGAGCACAGTGGCTATGCCCGCGGCGCCAGCGGCTAGATTGCTTAGGGCGAGGGTGTCGGCGGACGAGTCGGCCTCCGGCATGAGCACGCCGAGCACCTTGTCGGGCCCGAAGGCGCGGGCGGCGAGGGCGGCCACCACGCTCGAGTCAATGCCACCGGACAGGCCGAGCACGCCACCCTTGCGACGGAAGTCACGAACTTCGCGGCGCATCACGTCCGCTATGGCGGCGATGGTCGCCTCGGGGTCGGCCAAGCGCAGGACGTGCGGGCCGAAGGCCTCAGCCACGCTTGGCCACTCCAAGGCGCCCGCCCACGTAGGCCACGATGCGCGCCACGCTGTCGAGGTTCTCGGGCAAGGTGTCCTCGTCTGGAACGCTCACCCCGAAGCGTTCCTCTATGAACATGATCAGCTCGAGCACGCCCATCGAGTCGAGGACGGCCGCTTGAGTGAGGGAGTCGTCGGCCCCGAGGCCGGCGCCGCCGTCGTCGAGGATGAAGTTGTCCGCGAGGAACTGCCTCACGCCTTGTTCGATAGTGGCGGTAGAAACGCTATTAACAGACATCCGTGTTCGCTCCTTTTTGCGCCTTCCGTGGGAAGCGGGTGGCCGGCCACCGGGGACTCACGCCAGCTCCGCTAGGCTCTTCTTCCGTACCTTACCGGTAACGGTCTTGGGCAGGTCGGTCACGAACTGCACATCGCGGGGCACCATGAACCCCTCGAGACGCAACATGGCCTCGCGCTTGAACGCCTGCTCCGTGAAGCTCGCGCCGTCGTCTAGCACCACGAAAGCCCGGATGGCCTGACCGAGCAGCTCGTCTGGCACGCCGATCACCGCCACCTCGCGCACGCCAGGCACTGCGGCAAGCGCGTTCTCCACCTCCACAGGGCTGACCTTCTCGCCGCGGCTCTTGATGATGTCGTCCGAGCGGCCCATGAAGTAGAGGAAACCGTCCTCGTCCTTGCGGAAGAAGTCGTGGGTGCACAGCACGTGCTCGCCGGGATACTTGCCCGGCTTGAGCATGTGCTCCGTCTCGGCGGGCAGGTTCCAGTAGCCGAGCATGACGTGCGGCCCGCGCACGTAGAGGGTGCCCGTATCGCCGGACGGCACCTCGGCCCCGTCCTCGCCTATGAGATAGGTTTCGGTGCCAGGGATGGCCTTGCCGACCGACATGGGCTTGTCGAGCACGAGCTCGGGTTCGAGGAAGCAGACGCGCTTGCATTCGGTGAGGCCGTACATCTTGTACACGAGCGCCCCCGGGCTCATCTCGAGGAGCCCCGGCACGTAGTCGTCAGGAAGGTGAGCCGCCGTGTTCGTGAAGCGCCGCACCGACGGCATGCCGATGGGCGCGTTGCGGTGCAGGGCGAGCAAGGTGGCGAACACGGTGGGCACGCCAGGGAAGACGGTCACGCCCTCGTCGACCACGCGCTTGACGATGGCGGCCGGGAACGCGAACGTGCGCTCGAGCACTAGCGTGGCGCCTAGGTGGACGGCCATCAGGGCCTGGTAGAGGCCGTAGTCGAAGGCCAGAGGCAGTACGTTGAGGATCCTGTCGGTCGCGTCGAGTCGTAGGTACTCGACCAGACTGCCCTGGGTGAACACCATGTTCTGGTGGCTGAGCATGACGCCCTTGGGGTTGCCCGTGCTACCCGAGGTGTAGACGAGGGCGGCGAGGTCGAGGGGGATGGTGCCGGGGGGTGTAACCGTCGTGCTCGTCGCCTCGGCCATGGCGAACATGTCGAAGGCCTCGTGAGCGCCCTCGGCCAAGGTGGCCTCCGCGGGCTCAGCGCCCGCCACAACGAGCGCCCTCAATGCTGGCAACACCGTCTCCGGGCGCTCCATGAGGCCGACGACGGTGCGCGCCAGCCGGCCCTCGCTGAAGACAGCCGCCGCACCCGAATCGGCAAGCACGTAACGCAGCTTGTCGTCCTTGGTCTGGGGGTTCACGACGATGAAGGCGGCTCCCGCATACAACGCGCCGTACACGCCTGCTACTACGTCTGCTGAGTTCTCGAGGTAGATGGCCACGCGGTCGCCGCGCGCCACGCCGCAGCTCTGAAGCAGCGCGGCGAAGCGCAACGCCCTGGCATGCAACTCGCCGTAGGCTACGCGCTCGTCACCCGCCACGACGGCAACCTTATCGGCTTGCGCAGCCGCGCTCAGCGTCAAGCTGTCCTGAAGCAGCCTCGCGTACTTTGGGAGCATCTTTGGTTCGCCCTTCCGGCCCGGCCTTGGCGCCCACGCGCCTGGGAGCAGGCCCGCCCACGAAGTCTAGCCGCTAGCACTTACGGGCCGCTTACGCCCGCGACGGTCTGCACCGCGCCTTCCACCACGACTCTCGTAGGCGTGGCGGGGGCGGCCAGAGCGGGACAGCGCACAAGTTGCTCATCCAGGAGCATGGTTGAGAGCACGCCCACGAGGCCCATCTCGTCGCTCTCGCTCAGGCCGACCTCGGTGTAGCGCTCGGCCTTCTGAGCCAGCCTTTTGACGTTGGGGACGTTGAAGAGGCCAGTGGCGGCCAGCCGGTCCTCGCTGAGAAGCTCGCGCACGTATTCGGGCGCGCCCGGGCCGAAGAACGCCCTCAGTATGGGCGCCCGGTAGGGCCGCTTCGGGCGCCGGTTGATCTCCTCGGGCAGGACCTTGGCGAGCGACTTGCGCAGCAGGAACTTTTCCTGCAGGTCACGGAGCCTGAGCCGCTCAGGAAGCGAGGCAGCGAACTCGGCCACGTTGACATCAAGGAACGGGAAGCGCCCCTCGACCGAGTTCGCCATGAGCATGCGGTCGCCCTGCGAGTGCAGGAGGAAGCCGGTGAGGAACGTGCTTATCTCCAGGTACTGCGCCTGGCCGAGCGGGCCCATGCCGAAGTAGGCCGGGGGGAGGCGATCGACGATGCGTTGCTGCGGGTCGCCCACCAGCGCAGCACTCGCGAGAGCGTCTGCCCCAAGGAAGCGCAGGTTGCGCGCCGTGGTACGGAAGCGTGGGCGATGGCTGTAAAGCGGGTCGTCCAACTCGAGCATGCCGCCCTTGAAGAATTCGGCCATGAAACCCCCGCCCTGCTGCAGATCGCGGGAGAGGTACGGGTAGAGCTTGCCGAGCAGGCGCGGGCGCAGGCGCGACTCCGGCTGCCTGGCCCAGAAGCGCCGCACCATAGCCTCTTGGAAGATGTTGTAACCACCCAGCAGCTCATCTGAGCCCTCGCCCGTCAGCACCACCTTGAAACCCGAGTCGCGGACGAAGCGCGAAAGCAGCAGCAGCGGGCCAGGGGCGGTGCGCAGCATGGGTTTCTCGGCGTAGCGCACCACTTCCGGGAAGGCCGCGGCCACTTGGGCGTCCGAGACCCGAATGCTGCGGAGATTGACTCCCAGCTCGGCCGCCATGCGCTCCTGGTAGCGGGACTCGTCGAAGCGCGGATCCTCGAACGCCACGCTGAACGCCTCAAGGGGTCCGCGCGTGTGCCTGCGGGCCATGGCCGTGGTGGCGCTGGAATCCAGGCCGCCACTCAGGTAGACGCCCACCGGAACGTCAGCGCGCAGCCTGATACGTGTGGCGTCGTCGAGTACGGCAAGGAGCTCCTCTTGCAACTCGCCGACCTTGGCGCTTCGACTGCCCTCGCGGGGGCCGAAGGGCAGATCCCACCAACGCACGGGCGCCTCAGCGCCTTGGGGTCCCACCCAAGCGAAGTGGCCGGCTGGCAGTTCCCGTATGCCGGGGAACGCACTGCGGTCCGGCTGCACGGCCCAGATGGTGAAAGTCTCGACGAGCGCGAAGGGGTCAATACGTCGTTCGGCGAGGGGGTGGCGCAGCAGGGCCTTGGCTTCGGATGCGAACACGAAGTCGGTGCCGTACTGCGCCACGAACAGCGGCCTTACACCGAAGCGGTCGCGCGCCAGGAATAGGCGCTTCGTAATGCGGTCGTAGACGGCGAAAGCGAACTCGCCGTTAAGCCTGTCGAGGCAGCCTACGCCCCACTCTTCGAAGGCGTGAACGATGACCTCGGTGTCCGAGTACGTGCTGAAGCGGTGCCCCAGGCTCTCCAGCTCAGCCATGAGCTCAGGGTAGTTGTACACCTCGCCGTTCTGCATGACCCAGAAACGGCTGTCCTCGTTGGACAGTGGCTGGTCACCACCTGCCAGGTCGACTATGGACAGGCGCGTGTTGACCATCCCGAAACTACCGTCGAGGTAGAGGCCGACGCCATCAGGGCCCCGGTGGGCCAGCTCCCCTGCCATCTCGAGGAGGAGGCCGCGGGGCGCAGTAACTGAGCCATACAGGCCGGCCAAGCCGCACATCAGGCGTCCGCCCTCACCTTGTGGCTTCGGTCACAAGCCGCGCCACGATGCCGCCTGCCTCGTGCAGAGCCTCCTGCGTCAGCCCCGGATGCACCTGGAACATGAGCGATAACTCGCCGAGCTCCTTGGCCACCGGCAGACGCTCCGCGGGACCGAGGCCGCGGCTCGTGAAGGCGGCCTCGCGGTAGATCTCGCTGCAACTGCCCGAGGTGACCGGTACGCCTGCCGCCTCGATGCTCATCTGGAGCCTGTCCCTGCTCCAGCCCTGCTTCAGGGCCTCCGGCCTCAGGTAGGCGTAGAACTTGTAGTAGGCGTGGGTATCGCCCTCCGCCACTATCGGGATCCGCAGGGCGTCCAATGGCGAGAGGTGGCTCCGCCAGATGGCGGCGTTGTGGTTGCGCTGCCCCGTGCTCTCTTCCAGCTGCGCCAGTTGTCTGCTGCCAACCGCGGCTTGTAACTCGGTCATGCGCCAGTTGGAGCCGAAGTCGGTATGCAGCCACCTGAAGCCGTACGGGTGGTCCTTGCTGAAGGCGAGGTCATGGCTCTTACCGTGGTCCTTGTAGGACCAGGCCCTCTGCCACACCTCCTCGTCATCAAGTGCGATCAGGCCGCCCTCGCCCGCCGTAGTGATGATCTTGTCTTGGCAGAACGAGAACGCAGCCACCGTGCCGAACGAGCCGACGGGGCGGCCGCCAAGCATGGCTCCGTGCGCCTGGGCGCAGTCCTCGATGACGCTGATCCCGTGCTCCTTGGCGAGCTCCATGATCGGCAGCATGTCGGCGGGCCAACCGCCCAGATGCACGACGATGATGGCCTTCGTTTTGGCGTTGATGAGGGTCTCGATGGTGGAGGCCGTGATGTTGCCACTGGCTGGGTCGACGTCGGCGAAGACGGGGGTGGCCCCCTCAAGGTAGGCTGCCCCAGCAGAGGCGATGAATGTCCGCGGCGTGGTTATGACCTCGGCGCCCGGACCGATCTCGAGCGCCTTGAGGGCCAGCTCGAGGGCAACGCTGCCGTTCATCAGCGCCACTGCGTGCTCGCGACCCAGATAGGCGGCGTACTGGCGCTCGAAGCTCCAGACGCGCTCTCCGGTCCACTGGTTGACCTTGCCGCTGCGCAGCACGGCGGCCACGTCCTCAATCTGAACCTCATCGAAGTGCGGCCATGGCGCCCACGGCGCCTTGAGCCTCTCCCCAGGCGTGATCTGCTCGCTGTAAGTCGCCATCAGAGGCCCTCCTCGTGGCCTGACCGCGGCCACCCAAGGCGGCGACCACGCCAGGATTGTATGTCACGAGCTGCCCCTTCCGGCTTAAGATTTTCCACGGCTTGGGGTTGGGACGGCGGAGCGACTACAGGGATAGAATCGGGCGCAACGCTCTAGGCCGCCGGGAGCTCTGGTGGCAAGGGGGTCTCGTTGAGGGAGGTGCAGGTGCAGCCAGCTTCACGCCAAAAGGTGCTCATCGTGGGTGCCGGTGGGCTGGGCCGGGAGGTTCGGCAGTACGCGGTGGACGCCTTGGGTGACGACGACTACGAACTCGTCGGACACTTGGACGACGCCCCAGAACGTGTCTTGGCGCAGGGAGCAACGCTCGTCTTGCCTATCGTCGGCGGCGTGCACGATCACGTTCCCCAGCCGGACATCCACTACCTGATGGCAATCGGCGACCCCGAGACGCGGGGGGAGGTCGCCAACGCCTTGCTGGCGCGCGGGGCCGTCTTCCGCACTATCATCCACCCCTTGGCCTACGTCGCGCGCAGCGCCACGATTGGTACGGGCTGCATCATCGCCCCGTTCGCCACGGTCGGCGCGGGCGCCGTCCTCGAGCCTTTCTGCCACCTCCACTTCTACGCCTCTTCGGCCCACGACTCGCACGTCGGGCCGTTTGCATCGCTGTCGCCCTACGCGGTCGCCAACGGTCAATCTGCTATCGGAGAGGGTGCTTTCCTCGGCACCCACGCCACCGTAAACCCCACCAAGCGTGTCGGTGCGTTCGCCAAGGTGACCGCCGGATCGGTCGTGTATCGTGATGTGCCGGAGAGGTCGATAGCAGATGGCAACCCTGCCCGGTCTAGGCCCCTATTCAGATTCGGAGAGCGCCCAGACGCCCCTACCAGGCCCAATGACCCCCGTCAGGACCCCCAGAGTTCGGTTCTCGCCAAGTGAACTTGGCCGAGGCCAGCCAGACAAGTAGGATGAACAGGATGAACAGGATGAACAGGAAATTTACCTGGACGTTGCACTTCGGGCTAGTGGCCCTGGTCATAGCCGTGCTGGCGGCTTGCACCGAGACCAACACCGGACCAACGCAACCCCGGCAGTTCCACTTCACGGCCATAACAGGCGCGCAGCCTGGCGAAGTAGTGACTAGCAACGTAGTCACCATCACGGGCACCACCCTGCCACTCGATGCCAAAATCACCGGGGCGGACGCGGTCATGTTGATAAACGGAGACCCGGCGTCCGCATCTCCCAAGGTCAAGCCAGGGGACAAGCTGTCCGTTCGCATGACGGCTTCCGCCACGTTTGGCGCCCAGGTGAAGGCTACGGTCACGGTGGGCACGGTGAAGGCCGACTTCTCCGTCACTACACGGGCCTCTAATACCGCACCCGACGCCTTCGAGTTCGAACCTTTCACCGGCGCGGACCCGAACGAGGAAGTCATCAGCAACACCGTCGAGCTCGCGGGCTTCGACGGGACCCTCGAGGCCAGCGCCACCGGGGGCATCCTCATCGTCAACGGTGACGATCAGACCGAAGCGGTGGAGGTGGCCGCGGGCGCCATGATCGCCGTGCGGGTCACTGCCAGCGCCGATTATGAGGACGCTGTCACCGCCACTGTCACCGTGGGCACCGCCAGCGCCGACTTCGTCGTCACGACCAAGGTCCAAGGCCAGCCCACTGCGTTCGCGTTCACGCCGGTCACCGGGGCAATGCCCGCCACGGCCGTCACGAGCAGCGTCGTCGCCCTCGAAGGCTTCGACGGTACGCTCGCGGCAAGTGCTAATGGCGGCACTCTCATCGTCAACGGAGTCGACCAGGCAGGCGCGGCGAACGTGGTGGCGGGTGACACTATCGCCGTGCGCGTCAACTCCAGCGCCGATTACGACACCGCAGTAACCGCCACCGTCACCGTTGGGGTCACGTCGGCCGACTTCGTCGTGACGACGCGAGTCGAACCGGTTGCTCCCACGGTCACCTCGTTTACCTCAAGCGTCGCCAACCCCGACCCGGGGCAGTTAGTCACGCTTAGCTGGGCCATCACCGGCGACTACGACACCGCGACGCTTACCGGCCCCGGCATGACCCCGCAGGACGTCTTCGGCCAAACCTCGCAGGCGGTGACAGTTCCCGGCAACGCCCCCACGGCGGAATACACCCTCGAGGTGACGAACACCGGCCTGGCCGCGTCGGACGACGACTCGGTCAGCCTCTCGGTGCCGCTGTGGGTATGCGAAGTCCCGTCTGACGTGGTGACTTTTGAGGATCCGCTTCTCGAGGCCGCCCTGCGTGACCTCGTGACCACTTTCCCCACCGACCCGACCCTCCCCATCACTTGCGCGCTCATGCAAACCCTCACCTCATTCGACAGCAACAACTACGACGGCAACGAGGGTCACATCCAGTCTCTGGTGGGCCTGCAGCACGCCGCCAACCTGCAGAGCCTAGTACTGCAATACAACGAGGTCTCCGACCTTAGGCCCATCGCCAATCTCGACTTGCTGACCACCATCAACTTCGACAGGAACCGCGTTACCGACCTGTCGCCCATCTCTGGACTCACCAGCCTCGTCGAGGCCGGATTCTGGGACAACGGGCCGGTTCCTGGTGACGACCAAGATGGCATCGTCGACCTCAGCCCGCTCGCTGGGCTCGTGAACCTGGAGGTGCTCTACCTCAGCGACAACCACATCTCCGACTTGACTCCGCTGACCGGCCTCACCAACCTCAGGGTGCTTTTCGCCATCGGTAACAACGTCTCTGATCTGAGCCCGCTGGCAGGGTTGACCAGCCTCCGGACGCTCCGCGTGGGCTTCCAGCAGGCGGACGGCTCCATCACCAGCATCGCGCCGCTGGCCAACCTGACCGACCTCTCGTGGCTCGAGCTTCAGTTCTCTCGCGTCACGGACCTCAGCCTGCTCGGCACCCTCACCCACCTTCATGAGGTCAGCCTAGAAGGCATGGCTCTCGACAACGCGCAGGTGGCTCCGCTGCTTGGCAACCTTTCGTTCCCCGACCCCACGGTGGCCACCAGCGACCTGGGAGTTGGGGCGTCTCCGACCGCCACGCTGAACCTCGCCAGTAACTGCATAGACACGCTCGATCCGGCCACCAGCACTCTCGTCGCGGCCCTCCAGTTGCGCCTAGTCACCGTTGAGGGCTTCACTCCCGCCGAACAGGGTCTGTGCCTGACGGGGGCGTCCTTAACCTCCACCCGCGACGCGCGGTTGCAGGAACTGCGCATGAGCGGCGGCTACCGCTAACGGCCTGACGCCGGCCGCCTTGACGGTGGCGTGTTGAACTGCACACTCGGTCGGGCGCCCTGGAGGCGCCCGACCATTCTGTTTCACGCGCGAGTACCCTCCGCTGGCGTGGCTACCCGCCATGTTGCCCGTTCTGGTTTAATGACCTTCCATTGAGCGGCGCCACCACGACCCACGATCCGACTATAAAGCGAGTCTTCGACATCGTCGGCGCCGCCGCATTGCTCGTTGTGCTCTCTCTCGTCCTCGCGGTGGTGGCGGTCCTCGTGAGGCTCAAGCTCGGCCGGCCCGTCCTCTTCAAGCAGGTCAGGCCCGGCCGGGATGGCCGGCCGTTCGTCATCCTCAAGTTCAGAACCATGCTCGACGCCTATGACGCAGTAGGCAACCCGCTGCCCGACGCTGAGCGCCTCACGCCGTTCGGCAGCTTCCTTAGGAGCAGCAGCCTGGACGAGCTTCCGGAACTGTGGAACGTCATGCGCGGCGACATGAGCCTGGTCGGCCCACGGCCGCTGATCATGGCCTACCTGGAGCGCTATACGAAAGAGCAGGCCAAACGGAACCTAATGCGGCCCGGCATCACAGGCCTGGCTCAGGTCAGCGGGCGCAACGCCCTGTCCTGGGCCCAGCGCTTCGAGCTCGACGTGCAGTATGTGGAGAACTGGTCGCTCCACCTTGACATCGAGATCCTCCTGCGCACGGTTTGCAAGGTTTTGCGCAGGGACGGCATCTCTGCCGAAGGGCACGCAACCATGCCCGAGTTCCTCGGGTCAGATAAGTCACAGTCGGCGCCCGTCTCATCCGGAGGCCAGGCAGGCACACGCCGTTCTCACGACGGCTAGCTAGACTTCTAGAAGCGGTAGGGAGATAGACCGCTTAATCGAATGCGATGAGGCCTGATTCGCAATTTGGGCGCTTGAATCAGGTGGAGCGAGTAGCGCAACCGGTCGGTTTTTTTGTTGTATTGCGAGCACATTCGTTTTCCGTCGACCTGGTTAAGTGCCCGTAGCCGGACCCACAAAGTCCGAGACCTTGGCACCTGAGTACACCTGTGCTCACTGGACTGCCCACCGGATGGCAAGGAGGCGCGAGAACCCCTCCGCCTGGCGAGACCATCCAGCAGGAGACACCGATGCACCGTAGGTCGACTTCGTCCGAAGGTACCATGCGACCCCAAAACCACTACCGGGCCCTCGGCCTGACCCTGATTACCGCGCTGACGCTGCTTCTGACGTCGTGCTCCCAATCCACAATCGCTCGTCCAGAGCGGCCGAACGAACCAAAGCCACCCATAGACGTCGCGTCCGAGTGGACGAGCGTCAACATCGGCGAGCCCGCCCGGCTTGGCGACACGGTCGTGGAGGACGATAGCCTCGTAGTCCTCGCGTCGGGCGTCGACGTCTGGAACAACTCGGACTCCTTCAGGTACATCTACCACCCCCTCAACGGCGACGGCGAGCTCACGGTGATGGTCGACAGCATGCAGGCGCCGGACGAGTGGACCAAGGTGGGGTTGATGGTGCGCGAGGATCTTAGTGCTTCGGCGCGTAACGCCTTCATCCTGCTGACCGATTTCAACGGTGTGTTGTTCCAGCGCCGCGAGGTGAAGGGCGGCGCCACCGACGACGTGCTGCCCGACGGCACCTACATGCGCGACTACGCTGCCTCAGCCCCATGGTGGCTGCAACTCGAGCGCGCCGGCGACGTTCTCATCGCCAGGCACTCGCAAGACGGCAACACCTGGAGCGAGTTGGGCCGCGTGGCCCTGGCCATGCCGGACGACGTCCTGATAGGCATGGCAGTGACTAGCCGCAACCCCGACGCGATAGCGCGGGCCGTGTTCACCAACGTCATGCTCCAGAACGCCGAGAACCCGGCGGAACCGAACGAGCCAAGCGAACCTGCCGACCCCGGCACGCCAAGCGAGCCGACGGTGCCACCCGTGCCTATTTCTGGTCCGTCTGTGTCTATGTCGTTCTCGCGGAGT
>ERZ778017.2361-NODE-2361-length-15454-cov-5.366193_pt1 | contig 15454 bp, 10 predicted proteins | sample MGYA00375747_ERZ778017 | MGnify/ENA primary metagenome ERZ778017 (study PRJEB29350, sample SAMN05509838) | bioreactor metagenome | biome: bioreactor; material: wastewater | place: South Africa: University of Cape Town | collected 2014-03-17 ...
CATGACCAGCAGCGCGTCCACCATCGACGCACGTGCCGCGTGACCGAGGCCCGCGGCGTCGTCGCTGGTCAGCAGCAGGATGTCGTAGTGCGATGCCCGCGCCTCGGTGACCACGCCCGCGACGATCTGCATCACCACGTGCACGTCGACACCCGAGCGCAGCGGCGCCTGCAGCCCGATGACGTTCGTCGATCGGGATGCGAGCGAGCGAGCGCTGGCGTGCGGGCTGTACTCGAGGTCGTCGATGGCCTGCGCCACCCGATCCCGGGTCTCTCGCGAGATCGTGCGCTTGCCGCTCATCACGTACGACACGGTCGAGATGGACACGCCCGCGGCGCGCGCGACATCCGCGATGGTCACCATGCGGTCTCCCTCAGATCGATGTCCTCCACCCGGCCGGGCCTCAGCGCCACACGACGCCCGGGCAGGCCCGGTGCGTGCACCTCTATTGTGCGGGTTCGGTCGCAGTGGAGGCGGATGCTGCGTACCCGGCCGGCGCTCCAGGCCACGTCCACGCGGATCCCGCCGCGGGCGCGCACGCCCTGCACGCGTCCGTCCGGCCACGCGGCCGGAAGTGCGGGCAGTACGCGGAGCACGCCGTCGTGCGACTGCACGAGGGCTTCGGCCACCGCCGCCGTGAACCCGAGGTTGCCGTCGATCTGAAACGGCGGATGCGCGCTGAACAGGTTCGCGTACACCCCGCCGCGGTGCGCGCCGGCCTCGTCGGCCGCCGGCCGCAGCGAAAGGCTCAGCTGATCGGCGACATGCCGGGCGTCGCCGAGCCGGGCGTACATGGCCGCCCGCCAGGCGAGGGCCCAGCCGGTGGACTCGCGGCCGCGCGCGGCGATCGATGCAGCAGCGGCGCGGGCGAGCGCCGGCGTCGCGTGCGGTGTGATCTGCGCGAACGGGAACAGGCCCACCAGGTGCGACAGATGCCGGTGATGCGGGTCCGCCTCCCGGCGCGGTGGGTTCCACTCCTCCAGCAGTCCTTCCGCCGAGACGGCGGGATCGGGCAGCAGCGCTGTCCGCTGCGACAGATCATCGACCCATGCCTCGGTGCGGCCGAGGGCGGTGGCGGCCTGTGCGCAGACCCGGGCGAGCTCACGCAGCAGGGTGGCATCCATCGTCGAGGTGGTCCCCACGCTGTGCGGCGCGCCCGCCGCGTCGAGGTAGTGGTTCTCCGGCGAGGTCGACGGGCTCGTCCAGGCGCGCCGCCCGTCGACCTGCATCCACGACAGCGCGAATCTCGCGGTCTGCTCGAGCACCGGCCACGCGCGCTCGCGCAGGAACGTGCGGTCGCCGCCGAAGGCGAAGCGATCCCACAGGTGCAGTGCGAGCCACACGCCCCCCATCGGCCAGAAGGCCCACGCCGGATCCCCGTGGCCATCGCCCACGGGAGTCGCGTGGCCCCAGGCGTCGGTGTTGTGGTGCAGCACCCAGCCGGCGGTGCCGTGCAGCCGGCGGGCGGCGTCTGCTCCCGTGGTCGCCGCGATCCGCTCCACGAAGCGCAGCAGCGGCTCGTGGCAGTCGGCTAGCCCCGTCGTCTCGGCCGGCCAGTACGCCATCTGCAGATTGATGTTGGTCGTGTACGCGCATGACCAGGGCCCGGGCAGCTCGGCGTTCCACAGCCCCTGCAGCGTCAGGGGAAGCGCGGAGTCTCGGGAGGAGGCCGCCAGCAGGTAGCGCCCGTAGTGGAACATCAGGGCGGAAAGCGCCGGGTCGGGCCGCTCCTGCGCGCGCTGCACCCGCACATCGGTGTCGATCCGGCCGGCGTCGTCCGGCCCGGGCAGCTCCAGCGTGCAGCGCCCCATGAGCTCGGCGTGCGCGGCGGCGTGCGCGACGTGCGCGGTCACGGGGTCGTCGCGCAGCGCATCGGCGGCCTCGAGCACCGCACGAGCGCGTGAGACGGCGCCGGATCGATCCGCGCGCTCGCCCGGCAGCGGTGGGGCGGTGGCGGTGCCCACCAGCAGGAGGTGCGCGCGGGCCGGGGCGGTGGCCAGGCGGCCGCGCTCGAGGCGGCCTGCCGAACGGATCGCGACCGCGCCGGTGCGGCCGGACTCCGGGTCGTAGCGCACCGGCTCGGGCGGATGCTCGTGACCCGGCGCCACGTCGACGGGCAGCAGCCACTCGGCGACGACGTCATCGCCGGCCGCGCTCAGCGCGCACGCCGGCCGCAGCAGGCTGCCGATCGCCACGGTCACCCGCACCGGCTCGTCGGCGGTGATCCGGTGCACGAGGGCACAGGTCGGGATGTCCGCCCAGGTCTCGTGGCGGACCGATGCCGCACCCACCCGGTACTCGAGGGTCACGATGCCGGTGCGCAGGTCCAGGCGCCGCCGGCACGACGGTTCCGGTGCGGATCCCGTGGCCAGTGCGGATTCCGTCGCCAGCACCGGTTCGACCGCGATGTCCAGATGCGCCAGCGGCAGGTACGCCTGCACCCACGGGGTCTGCTGGCGCTGCAGCAGGCGTTCGGCCTCGGCAGGATCGCCCTCGTCGAGCGCGGCGCGCACGGCGGCCAGAGCCTCGGGGCCGCCCTCGGCGACGGCGGCGAGCGGGTCGGCGGCCGCCGCTCCCGACCAGGCCGTGATGTCGTTGAGCCAGAGCCGCTCGCCGCCCACGCGCCCCGCGCACATCGCCGCGCGCGTGCCGTTGCCGACCGGCAGGGCGTCCGTCCACCGCGTGGCGGCGCGACTGTATCGCAGGGTGTGGAGAGCATCGCGACTCTGCGTGGACAGCGGCACGACAGCTAGTATATGGTCTGGTTGTTGAAACGCTTCGACACTGGCGGACGACGACTGCGAAGATCGAGCCACGGAGAGCCTGGAGCCCATGTCACCGACGACGCGCGACCCTGATCGCTTCACGGCGCTGTCCGCGGAACTGGGCATCTGCTTCGGCGGCGACTACAACCCCGAGCAGTGGCCGCGCGAGGTGTGGGCGCAGGATGTCGAGCTCATGCGCGAGGCGGGGGTGAACCTCGTCACGGTGGGTGTCTTCAGCTGGGCGAGGATCGAGCCCGCGCCCGGGGCACGCGAGTTCGCCTGGCTCGACGAGGTTCTCGAGCTGCTGCACGGCGCCGGCATCGCCGTGGACCTTGCCACACCGACGGCGTCTCCGCCGGCCTGGCTGGGCATCCGGCATCCCGAGACCCTTCCCGTCGATCTCGACGGCGTGCGGCTGGTGGCCGGATCGCGCAACCAGTTCACCCCGGCGTCGCGCGTGTACCGTGCGCACGCCCTGGCGATCACCCGTGACCTGGCGGCGAGGTACGCGCAGCATCCCGCCGTCCGGATGTGGCACGTCGGAAACGAGTACGGCCAGCTCGACTACGGCGACGAGGCCGCCCGCGAGTTCCGGCGGTGGCTGCGCGAACGCTACGGCAGCATCGAGGCGGTCAACGACGCCTGGGCGACGGCGTTCTGGTCGCAGCACTACGCCGGCTTCGACGAGATCGTGCCCCCGCGCCGCATGCCGTACATCGCGAACCCGGCTCAGGCTGTGGACTTCCGGCGGTACAGCTCGGATCAGCTGCGCGCGTGCTATCGCGAGCTGCGCGACGCCATCCGCGATGCCGGGGCCGCACAGCCGATCACGACGAACTTCATGGGCTTCTTCGCCCACGTCGACTACCGCTCGTGGGCGGGCGAAGTCGACGTGATCGCCGATGATCAATACCCCGATCCGGCATCTGCCACTGCTCCTGCCGACATCGCCCTCGTGCAGGACCTGATGCGGTCGCTGGGCGGGGGCCGCCCCTGGCTGCTCATGGAACAGTCCGTCAGCGCCACCTCGTGGCGCGGTCACAACCTGCCCAAGTCGCCTGCGCGTGCACGTCGGGACTCGCTGCAGGCGGTGGCCCGCGGCGCCGACGGCGTCTGCTTCTTCCAGTGGCGGCAGTCGCGCGCGGGCGCCGAGCGCTTCCACTCCGCCATGGTGCCGCACGCCGGCGCCGACACCGACGTGTTCCGCGGGATCGTGCGTCAGGGGGCGGATCTGGCCCGACTGCGCCCGGTCGTGGGATCCCGCGTCCAGGCGCCGGCTGCGATCCTGTTCGACTGGCCTTCGTGGTGGGCGTCCGACGAGCCCGCGCTGCCCACCGATCGCCTGGACACCGTCACCGAGATCACCCGGTGGTACCGCGCGCTGTGGCGCCGTGGCATCGCCGCCGACATCGTCGCGCCCGCTGGCGACCTGATCGGCCGGGGTCTCGTGCTCGTGCCGCACAGCTACATCCTCGAACCGGATGCCGCCGCCGCCCTGGCGGCTGCCGTCGACGCCGGCGCACAGCTGGTGGTCGGGCCGTTCAGCGGCGTGGCCGACGGCAACGGGCACATCCTCGCGGGCCGGTCACCCGCCCCGCTGCGTGAGCTTCTCGGTGTGAGCGGCGAGGAGTGGTGCGCGCTGCCTGACGTGCGGATCTCGACGACGCCCGCCTGGCGTCCCGGCGCGGCGTACGCCGCGTCGATCCTCGGTGAGCGGCTGCGTTCCGATGGCGCCGAGGTGCTGGCGTGCCACGCGACGGGGCCGCTGCAGGGCCTGCCCGTCCTCACCCGGCAGCGGCGCGGCGCGGGCGCGGCCTGGTATCTGGGCGCGGTCGTGGACGACGGGCTGCTGGACGCGGTGATCGGCGAGGCGGCGACCGGCATCGACGGCGCCCTGCCCGGACTGCGCGTGCTGCCCGACGGGCTGGAGGCCGTGCGGCGCGGCGACGCACTGTTCCTCCTGAACCACTCCGACGACCCGGTGAAGGTGCCCGTGCCGCATGGCCTGGTCGACCTGCTCGCCGACGAACAGGCTGCGGGCGAAGAGACCGGAACCGTCGTGGCCCTCGGCCCCGGCGACGTGCGCGTACTGATCGAAAGGCAGGACCGGTGAAGTTCACCGACGGCTACTGGCTCACCAGACCCACACTCACGCCGCTGTACGCGGTGGAGGTCGACGACATCCGCGTCGACGAGGTGGCGGGAACGATGACGGTGTACGCGCCCACGGCGGTGATCCGTGACCGGGGCGACACCCTGAACCGGCCGATGCTGACCGTGGTGTTCTCGGCGCCGGCGCCCGGCGTCATCAAGGTGCACGTGGAGCACCATGGCGGCATCGTGCACCGCGGCCCCGACTTCGAGGTGCGCGGCGACGAGGGCTTCCGCCCCGACGTGCGCGTCGATGACGAGGCGGGCGTGCTCCGGGCAGGCCCGCTGTGCGCGCGCGTCGCGCGCACAGGGCCCTGGCGCGTGGACTTCGAAAGCGACGGCCAGCTGCTCACCAGCTCGCTGCCGCGGTCGGTCGGGCACATGACCGGCACCGGGAGCACGCGCACCGGAGTCCCGCAGACCTGGGTGCATCAGCAGCTGAGCATCGAGCCGGGCGAACGCGTGTACGGCCTGGGGGAGCGCTTCGGCGCGTTCGTGAAGAACGGGCAGACCGTGGACAGCTGGAACGCCGACGGCGGAACATCCAGCGAGCAGTCCTACAAGAACGTGCCGTTCTACCTCACCAGCCGTGGGTACGGCGTCTTCGTCGACCACCCGGGCAATGTGTCGTTCGAGGTCGGCAGCGAGGTCAACTCCCGCGTGCAGTTCTCCGTGGCCGGCGAGTCCTTGGACTACTACGTCATCGCCGGACCCGAGCCGAAGGACGTGCTGCGTCGCTACACGGCGCTGACCGGCCGGCCAGCGCGCGTGCCGGCCTGGTCGTTCGGACTGTGGCTGACGACCTCGTTCACCGCGAGCTACGACGAGGGCACCGTCGCCGCGTTCGTCGACGGCATGGCCGAGCGCGACATCCCGCTGTCGGTGTTCCACTACGACTGCTTCTGGATGCGCGAGTACCAGTGGACGGACTTCGAGTGGGATGCCCGCGCGTTCCACGATCCCGTGGGCCAGATCGCCCGCATGCACGAGCGCGGCGTGCACGTGTCGGTCTGGATCAACCCGTACATCGCCCAGCGCTCGGCGCTGTTCCGCGAGGCCGCCGAGAGGGGCTATCTGCTCCGGCGCGCCGACGGCAGCGTGTGGCAGTGGGACATGTGGCAGGCCGGCATGGGGCTCGTCGACTTCACGAACCCGGATGCCGCCGACTGGTACGTCGGCAAGCTGCAGGGGCTGCTCGACCAGGGTGTGGACACGTTCAAGACCGACTTCGGTGAGCGGATCCCCGTCGACGGCGTGGTCTGGCATGACGGGTCGGATCCCGAGCGCATGCACAACTACTACGCGAAGCTCTACAACGAGGTCGTGTTCGGTGCGCTCGAGCAGCACAAGGGCACCGGCAACGCGGTCGTGTTCGCGCGGTCGGCGACGGCCGGGTCGCAGCAGTTCCCGGTGCACTGGGGCGGCGACAGCGACTCGACGTTCCTGTCGATGGCCGAGTCGCTGCGTGGCGGCCTGTCGCTGGCGATGAGCGGGTTCGGCTACTGGAGCCACGACATCGGCGGTTTCGAGGGGACCCCGGATGCCGGGTTGTTCAAGCGCTGGGTGGCATTCGGCCTGCTCTCGTCGCACTCGCGCCTGCACGGCTCGTCGTCGGTGCGCGTGCCCTGGGCGTTCGACGACGAGGCCGTCGAGGTCACCCGGCTGTTCGCCAACCTGAAGATGCGGCTCATGCCGTACCTGGCCCGCGTCGCCGAGGAGGCGCATGCCGACGGCATCCCGATGATGCGGCCCATGCCGCTAGAGTTCCCCGACGACCGGTCGGGCTTCGATGCCGACACGCAGTACATGCTCGGCGACGCGGTCCTCGTGGCGCCGGTGTTCTCGGCCGACGGCCACGTCGAGTACTACCTGCCCGAGGGCGCGTGGACCTCGCTGCTGGACGGCGGCGTGACCGAGGGGCGGCGGTGGATCCGCGAGACGCACGGCTTCGACTCGCTGCCGCTGCGCGTGCGGCCAGGCACCGTGCTGCCGTGGGGCGCCGTCGACGACCGCCCCGACTATGAGTGGGCCGACGGGGTGACGTTGCGCTGCTTCGCCCTGCCCGACGGCTTCGACCAGATCGTCACCGTACCCGGGTCGGCCGGGCCGGCCACCACGTTCCGCGTGCGGCGCGTGGGCGTCACCGTCACCGCCACGAGCGGCGACGCCCGTGCGAGCTGGTCGCTGCAGGTCGGTGCCTGTACTGCGTCGGCCGCCGGCGCCGGCGAGGTGGCCGTCACGATCGAGGAGGAAGTCGGATGAGCACCGAGCTGTTCCGCGACATCCACGCGCCGCTGGCCGTGCGGGCTCGCGACCTGCTGGACCGGCTCACCCCCGGCGAGCGCATCGCGATGCTGCACCAGGCGGCACCGGCCATCGACCGGCTCGGCGTGGCGGGCTTCCACACCGGCTGCGAGGCGCTGCACGGCGTCGCATGGCTCGGGACGGCCACCGTCTTCCCGCAGCCGGTGGGGATGGCTGCGACGTGGAGCACCGATCTGCTGCGTCGCATCGGCGAGGTCGCCGGCACCGAGGTGCGCGCCAAGCACGCGGCCGACCCCGCGGTGAGCCTGAACGTGTGGGCGCCCGTCGTCAACACGCTGCGTCACCCCGGCTGGGGCCGCAACGAGGAGGGGTACAGCGAGGACCCGCACCTGGCCGCGCACCTCGCGGCGGCCTACGCGCGCGGGCTGCGCGGCGATCACGAGCGAGTGTGGCGGACGGTCCCGACGCTCAAGCACTTCCTCGCCTACAGCAACGAGACCGACCGGTCGACCACGTCGTCGCAGATGTCGTTGCGCACGCTGCACGAGGAGGAGCTGCCCGCGTTCCGCGAGCCGCTCGCGTCGGGCGCGGCAGGCGCCATGATGCTCGCGTACAACCGCGTCAACGGCGTTCCCGCGCACACCCAGCCCGAGCTGGTCGCCGAGGCGCGCAGCTGGAGCGAGGAGTCGATCGCAGTGGTCTCGGATGCCGGTGCTCCCACGTTCGTCGTCATGCCGCAGCGTGCGCAGCCCGACCACGCGCACGCCGCCGCGGCGCTCCTGCGCAGCGGACTGGACTCGTTCACCGACAACGACGCGGATGCCGCGCCCACGATCGCGCACGTGCGCGACGCGCTGGCACAGGGTCTGTTGACACCCGCCGACATCGACCGGGCCGTGCTGCGCCTGCTCGAGCTGCGTCTGCGTACCGGCGAGTTCGACGGCGACGCGGACCCGTACGCCGGCATCGGCGCCGACGCGATCGACGCCCCCGGTGCCCGGCAGCTGGCGCGGGAGGCCGTGGGCCGGTCTGTCGTCGTGCTGCGCAACGACGCCGGCATCCTGCCGCTGGCGGCGCCTGTGCGCATCGCCGTCGTCGGGCCGATGGCCGACCTCGTGCTCACCGACTGGTATTCCGGCACTCCGCCCTATGCGGTCGGCATCGCCGCGGGGCTCGCCGAACGCTACCCCGACGCGCGGGTGGAGGCCGTCACCGGTGCCGACACCGTCGCGTTGGCGGCCGGCGGCAGATACGTCGTCGCTTCGGCAGACGGCGCGACTGTCGACGCCTCGGGGCGCGCGGCCACCGAGGATGCGCTGTTCGACGTGACCGACTGGGGCGACGGCATCCTCACGCTGCGCTCGCATGCCAGCGGGCGGCTGCTCACCGGCGGGGCGTGGCCGATGCGTGCCGATGCCGAGCGGGTGGGCGGCTGGGTCGTGCAGGAGAGCTTCCGCCGTCACGTGCACGCCGACGGCGCCTGGTCGCTGCTGCATCTCGGCTCGGGCCGGTGGGTGCGCGTCGCCCGCGACTCCGGGCTGCTGCTGGCCGAGGCCGCGACGCTCGCGCAGGCCGCCCGTTTCGCCGCGCGCACGGTGCACGCGGGTGCACAGGCGGTGGCGGATGCCGCGGCGGCGGCCGACGTCGTGGTGGTGGCCGTCGGCAACGATCCGCACCTGTCGGGGCGCGAGACCGAGGACCGCCCGCACCTGTTCCTGCCGGACGCGGCCGTGCAGGTGTGGCGCGCGGCACGTGAGGCGAACCCGCGCAGCGTGCTCACGATCGTCTCGAGCTATCCGTATGTGCTCGGCCCGGGCATCGCCGATGCCGAGACCGTGGTGTGGTCGAGCCACGGCGGCCAGGAGCTCGGCCATGGCATGGCCGACGTGCTCAGCGGCGATCGCGAGCCGGAGGGGCGCCTGGCCCAGTCCTGGCCGGCCGACCCGGCCCAGGCCGGTGACCTGTTCGACTACGACACGCTGCGCCAGCAGGCGACGTACCGGCACCAGCCGGCGCCGTACGCGTTCGCGTTCGGGCACGGCCTGACCTACACGACCGTCCGGTACGAGAACGTGGAGCTCGGCGACACCGTCGTGGACGCACCGGCGGCCACGCTGCGGCACCCCGCGCTCGCGCCCGGTGCCGGTGAACACGTCGTCGGCGCGACCGTGCGCGTCCGCAACATCGGCAGCCGCCCCGCCGAGGAGCTCGTGCAGCTGTACGCGCTGCGCGACGCCCAGGGTGCGGCGCCGCGTCGGCTGCTCGTGGCGTACGAGCGGGTGCGACTGGAGCCCGGGCAGGTGCGTGAGGTGGCACTGCGCTTCGCACTCGAGCGCCTGGCCGTGTGGGACGACGACGTGCGCGTGGCCGGTGCCCCGGCCGACTGGCTGCACGCCGGTGCGCTACGCGTGCGTGCGGGGTCGTACCGGCTGGCCGCCGGGCCGTCGGCCGACGCGCTCCCGGTCGCGGCCACGCTGGTCGTGCGCTGACCCCGCCCGCCACGCCTCACGTCGCCAACCCGCGAGGGCGCATCTGGCCGACGAAGGCGCGGGTATTCCCCGCTCCCTCGGCCGTCAGGAGCACCCTCGCGGAAGGCAGGTGAGGGGGTGGGGGTCAGCGTGCGGCGACTCAGCGACCGAGCGCGGCCAACACGAGGCCGGTCGGGATGCTGACGGCCAGCACGACCACGAGCACACGGAAGCCCCACAGCAGCAGCAGGTGCGTGGGCGCACCGCGCCGGCTCGCGATGATCGTCAGCACCAGCGCCACCACCAGCAGCGCTCCGCCGGCCATCGTCGCCGCCAGCGCGCCGGACAGCTGCCCGGCCACCACGCCGATGTTGCCGAGGTTCCACAGCACGAACGCGGCCCAGACCACCGCGGGGCGCGCGCGCTGCGCGAGCCAGCCCAGCGCCGCGCCGAGGCCGGCCTGGGCGACTCCGGCGACCAGCACGATGTAGGCGACTGCCCAGGCGATCTTCTGCGTGATGATGTATGCGGCGGCCGCCGACAGCAGGCCACCGACGATCACGCATACGAGCGCGCAGATGAAGAACGGGAGCGCCCGGCGCAGTGCGCCGGGCGCTCCCGAGGTCGTGTCGGACACTCGCGTCACACCAGGATCCGCAGCGGCTCGGCCAGCAGATCGGTGAGGTCGCGCAAGAACGCCGCCGCGGTCGCACCGTCGAGCACGCGGTGGTCGACGGTCAGCGTCAGGCGGGTGCGCGGCCGGATCTGCACCTCGCCGTCGACGACCACGGCCTCGTCGGCGGTCGCCCCCACCGCGAGGATCGCCGCCTCCGGCGGGTTGATCACCGCTGTGAACGTGTCGATGCCGTACATGCCGAGGTTCGACACCGAGAAGGTGCCGCCGGACATCTCGTCGATCTTCAGACGTCCGGCGCGAGCGCGCGCGGCGAGGTCCTTGACCTCGGCGCCGATCGCCGACACCGACTTGCGGTCGGCGTCCTTGACCACCGGTACGACCAGGCCGTCTTCGAGAGCGACGGCCACGCCGACGTTCACGTGCTTGTGCCGCAGGATCGCGTCACCGCCGAACGAGGCGTTCACCTCGGGGTGCGCGGCCAGGGCCACGGCCACCGCACGCACGATGAGATCGTTGACGCTGATCTTGACGCCCGACTCGGCCAGGCGCGTGTTGACGTCGCGGCGAAGCTCGGTCAGCCGCGACGCATCCAGCACGGTGGTCAACTGGAACACCGGAACGAGCGCGGCCTCGGTCAGACGTCGTGCGGTGACCTTGCGGATCTGCGACATCGGGACGACCTCGTCGTCGGGCTGCACGGTGCCGACGGGAGCCCCGGATGCTGCCGACGCCGACGCCGACGCCGACGCCGCCGGCGCCGCCGGAGCGGGGGCGGCGGGTGCGGCCGCCTTCGGCGACCCCGACCCGATCAGCTGTTCGATGTCGGCACGGACGATCCGGCCGCCGGGGCCGGTGCCGGTCACCGTGGCCAGGTCGATGTCGTGGGTGCGCGCCAGCGAACGCACGAGCGGAGTCGCCTTGATCTTCTCGCCCGGCTCACGCGCGGGCGCGGCGGCCTTCGCGGCCTCATCCCCGTCGCCCGCGGCAGCCTCGGCCGGCGGGGCAGCCTCGGCGGGCGCAGCCACCGCGGCGTCCTCCTCCTCAGCGGCGGGTGCGGCCGGCGCAGCCTGACCGGCGGTCTCATCCGACTCCGCCGGCGCGGCCTCGGCCGGTGCCGGCCCAGCGGGCGCAGCATCCGTCGAGCCTCCCGAAGACCCCGACCCGTCGCCGATCACGGCAATGGCGGCGCCGATCGCGACGTTCTCGCCCGGCTGCACGAGGATCTTCTCCAGGATGCCGCCCTCGTAGGCCTCCAGGTCCATCACGGCCTTGTCGGTCTCGATCTCGGCGAGCACGTCGCCGCGCTGCACGGTGTCGCCCTCGGACTTCAGCCACTGGGCGATCGCGCCCTCGGTCATGGTGTCCGACAGACGCGGCATGAACACATCAGGCATGGCTCACGGTCCCCCTTCTAACGCGCGAACCGCGTCGCATCGAGCTGTTCGTTGATGACCCGGATCAGCGCGTCCGCATCAGGCAGCGCGATCTTCTCCAGCGACTTCGCGTACGGCAGCGGGATCTCCGCCGCCGCCACGCGTCGCACCGGGGCGTCCAGGTAGTCGAAGGCGCCCTCACCGATCGTCGCCGCGATCTCCGCGCCGATGCCGTAGGTGAGCCAGTCGTCCTCGAGGATGACGGCCTTCCCGGTCTTGCGCACCGAGCGGCACACCGTCACGCGGTCGAGCGGACGCAGGCTGCACAGATCGACGACCTCGACCGAGATGCCCTGCGGCGCCAGGCGCCTGGCGACATCGGCGGCGATGACCGCCGAACGCGAGTAGCCGACCACCGTGATGTCGGATCCGGGCACCGTCACCTTGGCGCGGCCGAACTCGGCGACCTGCTCGCCGGCGGGCACGGGTCCCTTGGTGTTGTACAGCGACAGGTTCTCCAGCAGCAGCACGGGGTCGTCGTCGCGGATCGCAGCGGTGAGCATGGCCTTCGCGTCGGCCGGCGTCGAGGGTGCGAGCACCTTCAGACCGGGGATGTGCGCGTACCAGACCTCCAGGTTCTGCGAGTGCGTGGCGGCCAGCTGCTGGCCGCCACCGCCCGGCGTGCGGATCACCATCGGCACCGAGGTCTGACCGCCGAACATGCCGTAGATCTTCGCCGCATGGTTCACGATCTGGTCGATCGCGATGAGCGAGAAGTTGATCGTCATGATCTCGACCACCGGGCGCATGCCCAGCATGGCCGCACCGATGGCGGCGCCGGTGAAGCCCTCTTCGGCGATCGGGGTGTCGCGCACACGCTCGGGCCCGAACTCGTCGAGCAGGCCCGCGGTGATCTTGTACGACCCCTCGAAGATGCCGATCTCCTCGCCGAGGAGGATCACGTTCTCGTCGCGCACCATCTCCTCGCGCAACGCGTCGTGCAGCGCCTGGCGGTAGGTGATCTCAGGGGCGGATGCGGCGGTCTTGTCTTCGTTCTCGGCCATCGCCGTCATGCCTCCTGCTTCTGCGCGCGGTCCGTGTCCCACCCGGGCGCCAGTACGGGGTCGCCCGGCATCAGCCGCGGCGCATTGGGAACATCGGTCGCGTACGTGAACTGGAAGAGCTGATCCGCACTGGGCTCGGGGCTCGCGTCGGCGAACGCGATCGCGTCGGCGACCTCCTTCACGGCGTCGCCGTCGATCTTCTCTGCGGCCTTCTCGTCGAGCACGCCGTCGGCGATCAGCTGTGCGCGGTAGGCCGGCAACGGGTCGAGGTCCTTCAGATGCGCGGTCTCCTCCTTGCTGCGGTAGCGGGCGGGGTCCACGACGGAGTGTCCCCGCAGCCGGTACGACATCACCTCGAGGATGCCGGGCTGGCGCTTCTCCCGCGCAGCGGTGAGCATCTCGACGGCGGCCTGGCGGACGACCTCGGGATCGCTGCCATCCACACGGCGGCCCTCGATCCGATACGAGGCCCCGCGCTTGTACAGCTCGGGCTCGCCGGAGGCGTTCTCGACGGTCGTGGCCATGCCCAGACCGTTGTTGATGATCACGTAGACGATCGGAAGCTTCCAGATCGCCGCGAGGTTCAACGCCTCGTGGAACGCGCCGATGTTCGTCGTGCCGTCGCCCATCTGGCACATCACCGCCTCGGCATCCGGACCGGGCTTGCCGCGATAGGTCAGGGCGAGGGCGGCGCCCGTGGCCGGCGGGATCTGCCCGCCGACGATGCCGTAGCCGCCCAGCATCCGCTTGTCGACGTCGAACATGTGCATCGAGCCGCCCAGGCCCTTGGAGACGCCGTCGCTGCGGCCGAACAACTCGGCCATGACACGGCCCGCGCCCATGCCGCGCGCGATCGCATAGCCGTGGTCACGGTAGTTCGTGAACAGGTAGTCGGTGGGACGCAGCGCCGTCATGAGACCGACGACCGACGGCTCCTCGCCGAGGTTCAGGTGGCAGTAGCCGCCGATCTTCGCCCGCTGGTACATCTCGCCGGCGCGCTGCTCGAACTCACGGATGAGCGCCATCTGCCGGTAGTAGTCGACGCGGGTCGCGGCATCCGGCCCCGAACGCGTCGTGGCGGATGCACGCTTCGCCGGTGCCTTCTTCGCGGCGGTCGCCGGCGTCGCGGATGCCGCGCTGCGCGCGCGGGTGCCCGTCGATCGTGCGGGTGCCTTCGTCCTTCCTGTCGTCGTCTTCGCGCCGTCCGCACGCGCCGAGCCGCTGGAGGCGGCTTTCTTCTCGCGCTGCGGATCCTGCGTTCGTCCGGCCATTGTTGAATCCCTTTCACCGAACAACGCGGTTTGTGACCGCGTGCCTCGTCAGGGACCGGGCGGCTGCTCCTGCAGCACGAACCGATCCTCGCTTCCGCCGCATTTCGGGCACACCAGCGGCGGGTGCGCGCCGCGGATGGTTTCTCCGCAGACGCCGCACGCCCATTCCAGAGTCCGGCCGACCAGGTCGTGCCGGCTGAGTATCCCGACCAGGCGGCCGGAGGAGAGCACCGGGACGCGGCGGATCCCCGACGTGACGAGGATCCGGCGGACCTGCTCGATGTCGGTGTCGGTGGTCACGCTGATGACCGCGGTGGTCATGACGTCCTTCGCCGTGCGGCCGCCGCGGGTGAGCAGGTCGAGCTCGCTGACCAGTCCCAGCACCACGCCGGTCTCGTCCACGACGGGGATGCCGCTGATCCGTGACGACGTGAGCGTCTCGGCGACGTGTCCCACCGGGGTGTCGGCGGTGACCGTGATCACCGGCGCGGTCATCACCTGACCGGCTGTGATACCCGCTGCCGCGCGCGCGTGAGTTGTCATCGTTCCACCTTCGTGTCCCTGTATCGCAGATTACCAGTCGCCGGGCGCCCGATGGACGGGCCCTGGCGCGGGCGGATCGGCGCCTGGTCGGTGTGCGCGGGTGTAGACCGGAGATGGCGGCGAGCCGCGTCGCCGAATCGAATCGAGAGGTGACACGCATGACCGTTTCGCGGATGTCGTTCGCAGGGGCGTTCCCGGAGGGTCTGGGAGCGGTGCTGGGCCTGGAGAAGGCGGTCGGCGCCAGCGGGCTCGAATCCGGGCTGGTGACGCTGGTGAAGCTGCGCGCCTCCCAGCTGAACGGCTGCGCGTACTGCCTGGACATGCACCTGCGCGAGGCCCGCGAAGCCGGGGAGTCGAACGCCCGGCTCGACGTGGTGGGCGCGTGGCGCGAGATCGACAGCAGGTTCACCGCCCGTGAACGGGCCGCGCTCGCGCTCACCGAACAGGTGACGCACGTCTCGCAGGGCGGGGTCACCGACGACGTGTGGACCCAGGTGGAGGCGGAGTTCTCCGAGCACGAGATCGGCGCCCTGCTCACGGCGATCTCCGCGATCAACGTCTGGAACAGGATCGCGATCACGACCCACCAGCAGCCCGAGGGCTGAGGCGGGCCGGTCGCGCGATGCGTGCCGTGGCCGGGGCCGTGGCTGCGGCATCCATCGCGCGCATGCCGTCCCGCGATGCCGCTCGAGGTGGGGAAGCGACCTCGCGGGACGGCGTCTCATGGGTGGGCGAGCGCAGGTGGCGCACAGCGCGGGCCGGGCCGTGCGGGATCGGGCGCGCGGGTGGGTCGGCCGGGGATGCGTCGCGGCCGGGATCATCCTTGCGATGTACGCGGATGCATCCGCCGGCCGACGCGGGGGCGGATGCCGCAAGATCGGAAGAGCACACGTCTGAACTCCAGTCACGCCAATATC
>ERZ778017.2368-NODE-2368-length-15427-cov-4.865860_pt1 | contig 15427 bp, 9 predicted proteins | sample MGYA00375747_ERZ778017 | MGnify/ENA primary metagenome ERZ778017 (study PRJEB29350, sample SAMN05509838) | bioreactor metagenome | biome: bioreactor; material: wastewater | place: South Africa: University of Cape Town | collected 2014-03-17 ...
GTGTGGGAGTTGGAATTTTGGGCAAAAACAATGCGGTGGGAGGCCACAAGAACTGGACTTTAGCTCCAATTGTAGGAGAGGGCCCGGTTTACTCAGTGACAAACTGGAGCCAATGGTAGAAGGAAAGTGTAATTAGAATGAACGAAATAGGACCAAGTTAGTATATTTTCAATAGGCAAATAACTTGTAGAGTTTTGGTGCGTCGTGTAGATTTCTGTTCTTGTGGAGAAGCTGCAGCCAACATAGTGGTACTCTGCTGTTGAAACCTAGAAGTACAGATTCTGTGGAAAAGAATTCTAGTACAAAGAAAGAAGAAGAAGATTAATGTTTGAAAGTTGGCGTCTCCTTTGTTCTTTTTGTGTGAGATTTACTCATTGTTGTGCGAGATTTATGTTGATGCATGAAGTCCGAAAACGAAGAATGGTTGATGATGGAAACATGGTTCAGGATACTATGGTTCACAGTGTCGTATTGGGATAAGAGTTAATGGGACTGGATTTTTGCTTTGGTGAATTTCAAGTAATAGTTGGGGCATTAGCTGGTCTGGTTGACCAGAGTATTGATTTGTGGTTTGTACAGCAGACGAGAGTTTGACTGGCGTAGCCTTGCAATACCACGAACTTTGCTCAAGACTAACGGAACGCTACATCCGATCTTGAGTCAAATGTGGTTCCATGGATCTGTGTGTTTTCGTAATTTTAACTGGTTGTGAAGCTTTATCCAGATCCAGTTTATTTGATTGTGGTTCACCACATATTTGCGGTACAAATACTCATTTTGTCTTCTGAATTAGGAGTTTGCAAACTACGACTTTTCAACTGGAAAGCACATCAGTCGATTCAGTAAAATACCGCAACCTGGTAAGTTATGCACTTTTTATTTTCCTAGCCAAAATCTGACGTTCTTGATCGGATCGGATCCGTCAAAAGTGAAAAAGTTTAAAAGAGCATTTTCCGAGTTATTTTCTGTTGGCTCGATTTGGCATGAGCATGTAAGAAATCGACTAGACTTGCAACAAAACATTAGATCCAATAATTCACTTCATGCATGCAAATAATTGGCACCTCTTAATAACCTGGCCACTTAGTGAATCGATAGAGCATCAATGTCCTGGCTTATACGAAGAATCAACACATTTGCATACGCTAATCTATTGATCTCACTCAACCAAAGTAGAGCAATCTCTGGCTTCGTAATTGAATAATCGTGCCACGGTCAGATCTAAATATAGTTCCTTCAAATTCGGATGTTGGTACATCCAAAGCCTTGCAAGGCTGAAGCAAAATAATTGAACAAGGCTCATCAGCACTTAAGAGGCTTGAAATTACAAAACATAGTACAATAAGTTACGTAATGCATCCATTAACACCTATACCCATAAATAATATACTATACAAAAGAAGTAAAAAGAATCAAAACCCACAGCTTCATTGATTATTTACCTTGAATCAACTTCTTGATCAAGTTGGAATTCTCAATGAACTCTTTTTCATTGGTATCGCCAGCCTCTTCTAACTGTTTGGCTTCATCCATTAATGGTAAGATACATAACCAACCTGTTTCTGTTCTAAAATGTCTTGATAATGCGTCGGATCTGGCAAATTTCTTACCACATCCCCATGTGGTGACCCCGTCTTTCAAGTAACCTTCACATTTGAAGTTCTTTACTCCATCATGAAGTAATTCGTGTCTTTTCTTATCGTGGGATCTAGCAAACAGCTTGTTGCACTTGCTACATTTATAGGGCTTTTCTGTCGAGTGTGTCTTCATATGAGACTTCAAGTTATAAGGTTTTTGAAATGTCTTCGAACAGACCTCACATTGATAGCATGGAGCATCGGCCAGAACAATAGTTTCGCTCTTCTTCCTTCTTTTACGTTTTAATGAAGGCGACACTGTATACGATACAAGAGACGAGTAGTCAATCTTGAGTGGCTCCTTAGAGAGTGGTGAACGACGAGCATTGCTTATGTTCATACCATTCTGAGAGGCAACCATTTGTTGATGAGATTGTGGAATATACGATGGGGATTGAAATTGCGGTTGAATAGGCACAGAGTATTGTTGATTGGTAACATACTGTTGCGATTGCATCACCTGTGGCTGTTGATACCGGTACTGCTGTGGAGGAGGAATCATTTGTTGCACTACTGCAGGGTCCTTGTACACTGGAGGAAGGTAGTAAGGAGTTTGGTAGTTTGGGTATCTGTATAAGTCAGGATGGGACGAGTTAATAGCAGGAGCATAACTTGATTGGGGGATAAAGATCAGTGGAAGTTGAATATCCACATTGGAATTTTGTTGTGCCATCATGATAGATTAAAACAGACACAGATAGTGCAAGATAGCTTATTATAAGAAACAACGCACACTAGTAAAATAAGAGGAATGTCCGGAGACTCACACCGACAACCGAGGATCGCGAATAAATCACACCAACCTCAAGACAACAATAGCAAGATTGCGAAAATTAAGATTTTAAGTTCAACGGTGTACAGAACAAAACTGGCTTGTTTCCATACAATTGTTCATCAATGAAAATAAATGTTCGAATCCTTGGCAAAACTGTCAACTTATATATAAATGCATCATCAATTATTATGACGACAAAAATAAAAAATATTGGTGAGGGATTTTCTCCCATGAATCCACACCGTATTCGGATAAGTGAAATTCAAGAATCACTCCACCTTGGTAGTACAAGGCTTGAGGTTCCCAGTAATTTTCCTGACTTGCCGGTGGTGATATCTGACACTGGGATGGCATTCGATCACCTTCAATACCTGTCAACGAGTTCCAAGCATTTTTCTAGTCGTATACCTTGGGCTTAATACGTTAGTTTTTCTTGGCACCGATTGATCCGACAAAACATCCTTATTTTAAAAAGAGGGCACAATCTTGTGCCATGACAAAAAATAATCTCGGATCGAATGGCGGTAGTAGATAGTGAACCAATTACAGGACAAATATTTTGGTTTATCAAAAATATTCAGTTATTATTACCATTATTGGTAGTAATATGCCGCGGGGTTACAGCCATGTTTCAAACTGCTGTGCCATGATGGGAGGCGTCGGTATGTCTGGGCGATTTAAATTTTTGACAGGTTTAAAGCCTGGACTGAATCTCTTGGCGCTTGAGAATCTGGGGACATCAATATTTATTATCGTCTTTAACGTCAGACAAGCCTACAGTGTTGGACCCTTCCAATAGGACTGCTGTCTCTCGCCTACACCAACAGTACAGTGGGTTTGTTGTAAGTGATCGTCACCGTGTCGTATATGCATATGTATATTTTTCTTCCCGTGCTACCAACAAATTCCCTAGGTGGACATGGTACAGAGGGTTAATTGGTGCGTGAGGTGAAAGAGTCCCCGCTATGCAAACGAAAATGTCTGGTCTAAGGTCCCACATGTCATGACGACCCTTGTTTACCAGTACTCATGTAGCTTGGGCGCAAGCTGACTTCCTTAAGATTATCATAATATTAATATATATGGTAATATACTAGCGCACAGTCGAAAACTTTGCAGCATACTTCCGTGGTGGTGCGGCCAGTCTTTTTATGCCAACTAGAATATATGCAACTATCCCAATCGAAAAAGATCACGGAATACTGTGTTTGAAACGATCAACTTTGTGCATAATTGTTCATGTACATCGTGCAGGCCCTCATCGACTTCTGTCTGCACATCTTGGCAGCTCTGACTTCAATGAACCAGCTCTAACTTCAATGAACCAGCTCTAACAGGTTTCTTGGTCATGTTAAGTCAATCATATGCCATCGTTGCCTAGTATCTCGAAGTTCTACTGTGTTCCAACTTGTCATGCACTTCATCCTCCAAATTCGTCTATGTGATAGTTCGTATATGTTTCCGTAAATCTGTGTGTGTCACAAACTTCTAGGAGCCGAAATATACTCTGAGAGTTCAAGTTGGTTACTACGTCACATTCAGTTTTACTGAAGTTTCCTCCTTAACCGGAAATAAAGAACAATATCCTCGAAAAACTAGTGTGTACGTGTGTGTGATTGAAATAGACAGTTTTATGCACCAGACTGGGTTCAGATTATTTTAGGTGCTACTTCACTTTAAAATCATGTTCATTTTAACTGGAGGAGATATTATAATTGCATCTTAGCCTTGCGTGAACTTCTGTGTTGAATATGCAAGGTTTGGGCGTATGAAGTTAGAGCATGCAGTTTGAAAAACATTGTGCGTTTGCAAGTACGACACTACTAGCGGCATCAACCGCTTGTCACTTGTAGTTAGCTTTCCCTTTTAACCACATATTATATCCAAGTTAATCAATTCACGAATCAGTAGAATCCCAATGAAGAAAACAAACTTCCTTTGTATTGTACAGTTACTAGATACTCTTGGGTTCATCGTTTCTCAACAAATTTCAAATAACCATGCATTTCAAGTAGTAGATCAAATAGACCAATAGATTCGGTCATTGACCTCTGATTAAAGTGGTGCATGTTTCTAGAAACACACTCAATAGTTCCAATAAGTTCACGACGCAAACTGATGAATAGCTGAGAGACTGTTTTAATTAAATGTGCATCCTGCGGTTTTGTTAGAAGAACACCCAACGCTGGTACATTAGAAGAAATCTAAAACTTTCATTGTCCTCAACAGCATAATGTTTGTATTGTCTTCAATTCAATACATCCAATGTACGCAAGCCACAGATTTATTAGTAAATGAAAGCAAAATTTTCTTCTGGTACAGTAGCAATTCCCCACTAGAATCAACTTGACAGACCCTACCATGATGTCCATGAATGAAGTATGTTGCGAGCCTTTTCTATTTCAACATTGCTGAATAAAATTTGAACTCATTTGAAAGACATGAACAATACCCATATATCCATGGTTTCTGAATACAATTGTTCCAGGATCTTACTTTTGTTATTATTCTTCTATAATATGGTGTGGTTTAATCGATCGAGGAACGGATTGTGCTTACTTTATGTTAATCTAGAGTGTAAAACCTTGTCACCTTTAAATATTTAATGCAATATTCCATTCACAACCAAGAACGTGAAGTTAAGGTACAACAATTATCTTACTGTGTATTTCTGATAATCTGAAGGGACATTCACGAACATAGCTCAAATTCTTAAATTAAACAAACCAATGATGCAACCTCATTCCACTATTTATATTGAAGGGATACAACCTATATCATCCAGGTGGAAATTTTACTTGAATGGAAAGCAATATTTGGGTTCCCAAGAAGACGGAAACTCTATTATTCTTAAAAGTCATTGGTGAGTTGTGTTTGTAATTTATCACTGTTCTATCTTCAAACTTGATGGTTACTGCAATAACTTTTACGTGAAGGCAACCCTATCGTGGTTAACATCTTTGTTTTACCTACTAATGACATGAGGAGTATTTTTAGATAAAAAAATGTATAGATTTGATGACAAGTTTACCCTATTTCTTGCGAATTGGATCCCAACAGTCGAGTCTTTGTTCTGTTGAACTACTTAGGGTCATTTATACCCTTCAGTTTGTAAATTATTTCCTCAGGGCAATGCAGGTGGATTTTCAAGACCTTTTTCCATTGTAGGATAATCATTTTTTTCACTTTGTTTCCCGGTTATAGGTACAAAGGAAGCTGAAAATTCTTTCCTAAGACCTTACAACAATATCCATGCACTGTATAGTAATGCAATCCACGTCGTAATTATAGTATCATATAACAGTACACTGTAAATTTAAATGTTAGATTAATCTTTACCACAAGTAATTTTATAAATGTTGTCCAACCACGAATGTACTTTTACATTTCAAAGTTGAACTTGTAATAGTAAACAATATTTGGTAGGTGGCAATTCAGCATATTTCTTGTAGATATTCAAAGCCATAAGCAAATATCTACGCTTTAGTTAAGCGAGATAAGAATGAAATTCTCAGGCTGCTGACCCACGACTCAAGAGTGTAATTGTATCACTCAAAAATAGCCGTAACACTTACTATTTTGGAAATAAAGACAGTTTTAAGTGTATTAAGTTGAACTACAACGCAGAATGCCTGCATTCCTGTCATGAACCTCAAATGTAGAACATTTTAGAGTCCACTGACATTTCAAAGTGCAGTTAACGCGTTTTAGGTGGAAAATATACCTGCGGCAGAACTTCGACAATCTCAACGATTTAGTCCGGAGGTGGACCATGAGCAAGAACTAGAAATTATTAACTGATTGTAACTTCACGTACCCTACAGTTTGTTTGTCATGCAGTTTTATGTCAACGAATTTAACTTGTGACAAAAAAAGGGGTACATGTAAGTTTTGCAGCCAACTACCCCCGAAAGCCGTTTAACTTAAAATGCACTTAAAAACGAGTTGGCTTCCTAAATAGGAAGATGATAAAGTAGTTCACATTCCACATGATAGCTATGATAACTGTGAAGGACTCAAATAAACGGTCTACTTGTTCAAGGTTTATTTGAATTCTCATCTGTCGCTTTTAGCGATTTTCGCAATATTTTAACAACTTCCCTTAATATTGTTGTCAACCTTGTTTTTCGATTTGACTAGTTCTCCAAACGCTGTACTAGTGTGGGATTAAAATATGGTGTCTGCATCTACTGTTTCAACCACTGTTAATGGACTAGCACAGATAATAAGGCTTTTTACTGAGTATCCAGCCTTAGGAACAGGATGATGATTTGAATTGATTGGTGCCACCAACGTCTTTTTCCAATTTTCGTAGACTAATCTGTTCGGTGGGTACTTTTGACCCAAAGATGCGCTACTTTCTATTGTCTTTCTTGTGGATTAGTGCTCTATTTATTCTACAGTTGATGATTTCTATTAACAGAATTATTTTGGTTTTCTTTTGGGTGGATGTTTTATTCCATTCTTCGGATATTTGCATGGGCTCTTAGAATCGCCTGGATCAAATCTCTTGAAAATGCTCGGATGGGAATTCTGGAGTGTACTCTTGATTATTCCGTCTCTTATGCTTGTGCCCATAAAGCTGCTGTTGGCTGCAAGAATCTTTACTTGGAGGCATCCAGTTGGTGGCTCAAGGAAGCTGTTCTGGAACACAAAGATTGTCCTATACGGTATAGTTCTAAGACTTATGGCAATGATATTGGTTGTGGTGGTGTAAGATACGTTTATGCTCTATCGGTCTCCGCCTACGTAAGATACAAAAGAGGGTGCAATCATCAGGAATTTTCACCACCTCGTACTCGTCAATGGCAGCGATACTTTCGTGGTTGGCATACGTTTTTCCCACTACAGGTCAGGATATCAATATTTATACGTAACGGTCTGATGTATTGAGTCTTTTTGCCATTTATTATGTGGTTAAATGTGCTAAAGAAAAGGCCGAAGAACCTTTCATGAAACGGGTGTCTAATCACCGTCATGCCGATCGAGTTGTTGCCGCCACACATCATCATCATAACATGGTACAACAAGTTGCTACATACAGAGTAAGTTGGAAACACAATGTCTCATTGATTATCATTACAACGTCATTAATATTTCTTGGTGCCAATATCAACACCATTGTCTACTTCCAAGCTGATATGAATGCAACCACTGAGTTGTGTACATTTTTGGGGTTATTTGAAGCTGTGATCAATGCCGTTTATATTGTTGGAAGAGCCGATTTGAGATTTTATGTCCGGACCGGCTGCCCAGGAGCATCAAAACTGCAGAACAATCGCTCCACAGTACTCCAAAGTACCAGAGCTTCCTTAGCCCAGTTGCATCCATACTGTACGACAAAAAACCAGAAAGCCATAGAAATGAAGACTACACATCCGAAGATTACTCACTGATTACTTGCTTCGAATTTGACAAGAAAACAAAGCCAACGATCACCTCCATGGTACTATACCGACGAATTTCGCTTCTGATGGTCCAACCATACCGGTGCTACACACTAACACAATAAAATAGCGTCCTGACTTGCCCAGAGCCGTTTTCACAAATTCCCGTTGTGACTCTGGTACTCCGGACGTTTGCAGCCATAAAGTTTATTATTTAAAATCATGCAACCAGATAAGCGCATACCAATAATGATGCGGCTGAATAAATGGTTTATATTGAAACAAACGAAGAGTTTTCAAGATGGCCTCCTACAGTACCAGTGGTCCCAATGTCAGATACAGAGACAGATTCTAAGTTGACCAGCTTGGATTCGCAGTGTGTCGATGAAACATACGATTTTGTCAAGCACCATAATCTTTCAGATGCAGAATTAGACACCAAACAGTCCACCAGAACTACATGGAAATTGGACCTCTACATTCTTCCCATCCTTTGTATCATTTACTTTCTCCAGTATCTTGACAAGTCTCTTTTGAACTATGCGGCTGCTATGGGAATTAAGAAGAACTTGGAAGGGAACGAGTTTGCTAATCTTTCCACCATTTTCTATGCTGCTTACATTTTTGGGGAACCGTTTGTTGCTGTGTGCTTACAGCGGTACAGATTGTCGTGGACTTTGGGTATATTCGTGTGCTGCTGGGGTGTTGTGGTTGCGTGCCATGCGGCCTGTAAAACTTACGCTGAGTTGATGGTTATCCGGACGTTGTTGGGGATTTTTGAATCGTCTTCAGCCGTTGGGTTGATTGTGATTTCGGGGATGTACTACTCCAAATCGCAACAGGCTGTTAGAATGGGTATTTGGTCGGTGATGGCTGGTACCGGGACTATTGTTGGTGGTCTTTTGTCGTTTGGGTTCCAGCATATTCGTACCACCGAATTTGCTTCCTGGCAAATCCTCTTCTTGGTCATTGGGGTGATTACGTGCTTGTTTGGGATTCTCATCATCTTCCTTTTGCCAGATAATGTTCACAAGGCCAAGTTTTTGAACGACGACGACAAAAGATGCGTGTTGGCCGTGGTCAAGGAAAACCAAACCGGGACCAAATCAACCAAGTTCAAGATGGAACAATTGAAGGAATTGTTCTTTGGTGATAAATTCACCTGGTTGTACTTCTTGTTGACGTTGACTTCTCAGATTGTCACCGGTGCTATTGGGACATTCAGCGTCACTATCACGTTAACTTTTGGTTTCGATAGCTATGAATCAGCCTTATTACAGTTGCCAATAGGGGTATTGATTATCATCATTATCATGGTTGCTACCAAATTGGTGGCGAAATACGGCCATATTACCTACATCTTAACGTCCATGTTCATTCCTACCATTATTGGTGCTATTGTTTTGTTGATTTCGCCAAACAGAGTTGGAAATATCATGGCATTGTATTTACTTTTCCTGGGGTCCTGTAGTATTACCTTGATTTACGTGTGGATCAGTAGTAATACTTCTGGTACATCAAAGAAATTCTTCAGATCAGGATTGACAATGATTGCTTTTTCCATAGCATGTATCATTGGTCCACAATTATTCCAGGCTTACTCTAAACCAGATTATCACCCTGCCAAAATTACGATTTTGGTAACCCAAATTGCATGTATTCCAATCACGTTGTTCATCGGGTATCTTTGCAAGAAAGAAAATCAATATCGTGACGAAAACTTTAGTGACGTCAAGTTACCACCAAATCACGAATTTTTGGACATGACTGATATTGAAAACAAAAGCTTCAGATACTCTTATTAACGATTTTGTAATCATATAATACCTATAGACTAATTAACCGTGAGATAATAAATAATACGCAATGACCGTGTACAATAGACAACAAATGCATATATCAGAGAACTTGAGTAAAATGCTCAGTTTTAAATCGTAGATATGAAATCGCATATCCTTGGATAGTATGTGCGAGCTTTTGACACTAATTTCATGAGCTCAGGAAATATTTGGGTTTTCATCACCTACTTAAGCTTATTCAAATGCTGCATATCACATTGACGTTTACTGGGAAAAAATTAACACGGTACTGGTCGATTTCAATAGGCTTCTATCAAAGCGCATATGTTGTATAGTATGGATGGCCAATAATTTTACGTATCTGTCTTACTGTAAAATAAGACACGAACTGTATTTGAAAATAAAGATGCATGTAATCGAATGTCTGAATGAATCAAAACAAATGCAACAAAGATCGGAGACCCCCGTAAACCACTTCATTTACGGATTCAGCGACATAGCGGTGGATTCGTGTTGTTACCACTGTGGAGTAGTACATTACAACATCGGAACTAGACCAGCCACAAACGCAAGAGTCAGTTACACAACTAGCAACCGGCCAGGAGCCTATTGATTGTGCGGATCAAAAACTGTACAGAAGGTTATTATCCAATTTCTGATTAAAGTCAATAGGAACTGATTGAGACTATTTGTAGTGTTACGTTACCATTCCCATCCAATAGAGATACACTGAACTTTCGTTAGTAAATAATGCTCAAGATGTGGGGAATGCACAGCTGCATTTGACATTTCCGTTTGTGTTTATGGAACGTAAACTAGTACCCCAACTCAAAAAAAAGAAAAAAAAATAATTCCCCTGCTTGACGTGGGGCAAAACTATGCATCGTAAATCCATGCTAATGCGCTAGTAAGACTCTACTGGAATATTCCGCTATTTTGCAACCACAGTCCAGATTTTACCCAAATAGACTTATGGTCCAGGCTTGATTATTGCTTTTTTGGGAGCTATTCTCAATTTGAATTGCGCTCATCACTTACTATTGTCCAACATGAAGATTATTAACTACTGTGTCCTAATGTAGTTTGCTTGTCACCAGTCTAATATAATACCTCTCTAGAAAATTGGTTATTAAATCAAATCAGCTAGCTTCTGCAACTCTTACAAACTTCTCTTTGTCTCTAACTACCAGAGTATTAGGTTATTATCGTAGAACGATCATCTACGGATAACAATATGCTTCTGCCAAACCATAATTTAAGGTTGGAAATATACGTATGGCCAAAACATTTGTCCTTACAAAAACGGCGTCAGAAAATACAATTACCAATATGCTGAGTAATTTTGATTGTATAATTGAGAATATCTGACTTTGAGTTTTGATAAACCTGTTACTTTTCTTTGGAACTTGATCTGCTGACATAACGACAGAAAAGAACGACTCGACTAGAGGAGAGCCACAAAATCTGTACATTCTTGATTCATAAACCATAATGGACGCTACCAAAATTATCAACGCAAAGGCATAGTTGAAGTATGTCAACCCTGTGATTGTTTGAAAAGTGATAATTCGAAAACGGAGCATTTCGTTTAAGATACACTTCATTGTCTGAGCAGTATACTAAGAATTTAATAGAAAAGAAAATTTTGGATTTAAGATTGGCTCTCTATCTTCACAGCTACCATCCTCTATTTCAATCAGTATCAAGTTGGGAGGATGAGTACCTGTCTTGTAGATCTGTTGAATTTCCTCTTGTGAAACCCTTACCTCAAATTCTTCAAATTCTCGCAAGTCTTGCGAATATCTCGAGTATATTCGTTCACTCGTCTCGGGATCATGAGGCAAAAATGGTGTTGTATTGGAAATAATATATTCAAGATTATTGAGCATGCATCCATTTTTTCCATACCCGATACTTTCGAATGTATATTTCGGACAATGCTCGTCATTACTGGACTGTTGAATAAGTATGAGTTCCTTCAACTGAGATTCACCTTCAGGGAATTGCAAATGAATTTCATCAGATATACCTCTGGATAATTCTAGAGATTCAATTGAAAGTGGTACCTGCAACGGATCGGTTGAAGTTAGCAACAAATTCAAACCAACTAACTGCAACGATGATAATCTTGTAAAGTTTGCGAAGAAGCTTTGTGGAGAGGCACGGTTTGGGAAAATGATATTGTCTTGTCTTCTCGTGTAACGAGAATGGTACATTATCATTTCGCTAATTGTGTCGGGGATTTGGACATTCTCCAATGTTGCATTATCTTCACAATCTCCAAACAGGTAAAATTTCAAATACTTCAATGACTTAGGAAACACGATGGAGCCTGTTAATTCCAGGAAATCAATTGTTACTCTTTTCAACTTAGATTGGTCTCCAAAACATATGCTATTGATATTCTTCAAACCTTTCAATGACAATATAGAAACGTTAGGAAGGAAGCTAATAGCATCAACGTTGGTTGCACCCAGAAGTGAAAGATCAACTTCAGTCAAGTTTTTAGGAAACGAACGAAGGATATTTGGGAGTTGGCCATTGAAGAAAGGAATATTAGCACACAACTTTGAAATGTTTTCGTTCACAATGAGATTGGTGTTCGAATTATTAGATACATCAAGTTCTTTCAAATTGGGTGCAAGTACACTAACGTTTGTTAACTGATTCCCTTTCAAGTTTAACTTTACTAGTTTACTAAAGTCTCTGAAATCGTGTGTCTCAGAAATATTATTGGATGATAAGTCCAAAACCTCGATATCCGTGCTCAACACCGGTACCAGATCTAGCATCCACCTTGTTATTACGAGCAGCTTCAAATTTTCTGGAAGTCGCAAACGCTTGCTTTCGAACACAGGTGAACCATCCTCTGGTATCAATGTGCCTAGCTCTAGTTGTGTGAGTTGTTTCGGAAAGTTCAAAATGCACTGGTTCGTGTTCAACGTCACTTCTCTAATCATTAGTGTCGTTAATAATGGACAATTAAACAAGATATCAGTAGAGTCATATAGGTGAATGGAGTTCAATCTCAATTCCGTAAGAAATGGCATGCTAATATCCCAATTAGAACACGATCTAAGGCTTAAGTACGAGACATTTAATGGCAACTGGTCAGTCAAATCGACAGCATTGAGACACAAGTCTTTCAATTTGGGAAAATCTACCAAATGTTTTAGCAAGTCCGTCAGGAACTCAAAAAGATGTCGCTGAATCCACTGTAACGACTTCAAACTAGCTTTACTTGCCAACATTATATCAATAACGAACAAAATGTTCGGAACCTCGGACACTGTCAACAGCGACAAACTCGGAAGCGTGCAACTGTTCGTATCAATATCGCAATTGCTTAACGATAGCTTTTCAACCGACGATGGAAGATTAAACACCGTGCTTCCGTGGCCCTCAAAAGAAGCAGTTTTCAAGTTTGGAAGGTAGGGAAGGACAATTTCCACATCCGGGAATGACAAATTCAACTTGGACAAGTTGGGAAACATGTTCAACACTGACGAACAAGTCAATTGGAACATCAGTTCCACTTCAATCGAGACCCCTGTTGTTTTGGAGCTGATATACTTGTGAGGAAACCTAACTTGCCTAAACGAAAACCAATCATCGGCAACAAATTGGACGGTGACAAACTTGTCATGGTATTTCTCGATTATCTTGTCGTATTGAACGAAATCGTATGCGGTCACAAAAAAATCGACATGGAAATGACACAATGTGTCTAAAATATGCTTCGATTCTGACAACTTGATTCTGGAGCCATCATCAAGAATAACATTGTAATTCGAATGATTGTATAACTTAAGATTATGAGCCTTCAGTTGTATAATATCGGCAAGAAATGAAAGAGGCTGATTGTGCTGAGCCAATTCAACAATGTTGACCAAATCATCTAACAGTAGAAACGAAACAATTGTTTCTACCACGTCTAACGGCAAGTCCCCCGCAAGAAACATAATAATGTCTGGGGTATCTTGATTGGAACGTCGTCGGAACTTGGAACCGTTTCTGGAGAAAACATTTCGTGGCACGCCAAGATCTGGTGGCACATTTGTAAACATAATATTTTTTGTGCGTAGGCGAATGTCTGATGAACGTGCGACACAATATTTGGTACCTACTTTCTGTCTGCAAAGCATCACCACTTTTGTTAGGGAGGGCTTCTGGTATTTACTGGTTTGGTATCCGGTACGTTAAATACGCTAAGCTTTGGCAAATATGTCTGGTTCCATACTATTATGGTGTACTTTACTTCTGGGTGGCTTTACAGTAATCCCGCTCATAACCTGTCTTGATTCTACAGTGTTCTGCATTAGAGTACACCCAGGTGTTTCAGTTCATAAGAAGATTACGATTTTACATGATACAATCTTGTTGGATACCCTAGAAGCCAAGGGATGTTGAATTTTTGGTCCCACTCAAGTTTTCAATCTTGAGGTTTTCTATTGCCATGGCCGAATCTGGAAATTTTGCTATACCTCTTCCACATTTCTCATGGCTGCAAAAAATGATATAAATAGTTCCAGAGAACACACTAATGGGAGAGGTTGTAACGAGTACAGACATGCCGGAACTTATTGTCACCATTCCTGCTCTTAACGAGACGGTCTCGCTCTCCAAGTTTGATTCGGTGAGCTTCAACTTGCTACGAAATGCCATTGTCAATAGCTGCGCATTAGGCAGCTGTATTTCGTTGATGTTGCTTTTGATTTTGAAGAGCAAGAAACATGGAATCGTTTACTGGTTGCATATGGCAACACTTTCAAGCTTGATTATCCGGTCGGGTCTTTATTTGGGGTATCTTTTGAGCCCATTAGCAGAGGTCGGTTTTATCGTTACGGGTGCCGTTAATCAGAGCCTCAAACAAGGATTTAACGTATCAGTGGCAGCCGATGTATTCAACATTATTTTAACCACCTTGGTAGAGGTTTGTTTTACCTACCAAATTTCCATTATGTTCCGTTCCCCCAAACACCGTCAAATAGGCATTTTCGTGACAGTAGGATTTGGCCTCTTTGGGCTTCTAATAATTGCATTTCAAATGGTTGCAGTTACCAAATCCAAAATCTCCGCATATGATGCCCTATTTAATGGTGGTACTTCTACAGTTGGTTTATGGCTCATCAATTTACCAACAATACTCTTCAGTATTTCAATAAACTTGATGAGTTTGGTGTTAATTGTAAAATTAGTTATTGGAATTCGAATTCGAAGATACCTTGGTTTGAAGCAATTTGATTATTTGCATGTCTTGTTAATTATGTTTACACAAACGTTCATAGTTCCCACAATATTAGTAATTGTCGAGTACAAAGTTGGTGATGGAAATGATCCCATTCTCCTGACGGTGGCAATGACAGTAGTGGTGTTGTCATTACCATTATCGTCAATGTGGGCCCAGATGGCCAATGACCAGCCTGTTCTAGAAACGAGCAGTCTACTATTCTACACACCAAACCTCAGCAGTGAGGAAGAAACCATTATTTGTGTGGATGAAAAAGCAATGCCACAAGACATAGCTGACATAATTAACGACGACAATTTCCACGAACAGAAAATTCATCACCTAGCTGATATTTCTACATGCGGCACTGAGTAATGATGTTTTAACCTGTTACAATTTCTTGTCCTTGACATCTCTTGGTATGATGGATACATATTTAATCGGAATTGAACCACGCCTCATGGGGATAGCCGCATACGCGATGACTAAATAACTTAACATCTATGTAACCTGTACCAATGAGTCAGAGTCTCACCTCAAATGGATGCTTCGTCCTACAATGTACTCTACGAATATACAAACAAGCGAAACACACGAGA
>ERZ778017.2373-NODE-2373-length-15409-cov-24.619578_pt1 | contig 15409 bp, 13 predicted proteins | sample MGYA00375747_ERZ778017 | MGnify/ENA primary metagenome ERZ778017 (study PRJEB29350, sample SAMN05509838) | bioreactor metagenome | biome: bioreactor; material: wastewater | place: South Africa: University of Cape Town | collected 2014-03-17 ...
TGATCCGTCCGTCCATGCTGGCGCCGGCGGTGCTGTTCGGTCTGGGCGTGTTCCTGGACTTCTTCTGGGGCGGTCAGATGGGCATGTGGGCGCTCAGCCTGTTGCTGATCTATGGCGCTATGCTGTTGGCGTCGAAGTATCTGGCGGGACAGGCGACCATCGTCTTGTTCGCTCTCTATGTCGCCTCGACGGGCTTGGCCTTTGCGGTCGCCTATTTCGTGACGCGCGGCAGCCTTGGGAATGCTCCCAATCTGTTGGCTGTTATGGGGCAGATGATCCCGACGCTTCTGCTCTTCCCCCTGGCTGACTGGCTGATCGAGCGTTTCGACGACGCGGACGTGCGATTCCGATGAGCAGCGAACCGCATATCTTCTTTTCCGATGTGAACGAGCGGCAGGGCTCCTTCCTGCGGCGCACCATGCTGCTGGGCGGGGCGACGGTCGTGGGCGGGCTGGCCCTGGTCGGACGCCTGGCGCATCTGCAGCTCTTCAAGTCGGAAGAGTTCGCCACCCTGGCGACGCGCAACCAGTTCAACTTCCGCCAGGTGCCGCCGCCGCGCGGCCTGATCAAGGACCGCAACGGCGTGGTCATCGCCGGGAACCGGCCCAGCTTCCGCGTCCTGGTCGTTCGCGACGAGACCAAGGATCTGGACCAGACGCTGGACCTGCTGGGTCAACTGTTGCCGGACACCCTGGAGCGCCGTCGCACCATCATCCGCGAGGTCAACGCCGCGCCGCGTTTCTCGCCGGTCCCGGTCAAGAGCGACCTGACCTGGGAGGAGTTCTCCAAGGTCAATCTGCACGCGGCAGAGCTGCCCGGCGTCATGGCTGACATGAACGAGGCCCGCTACTATCCGCACGGCGGCGCCTACGCCCATGTGGTGGGCTATGTGGCCAAGGTGTCGGACCGCGACGTGCAGGCGATCCGCGACAAGGGCGAACAGCCGCCGTCCATCCTGTTCAACCCCGGTTTCCGCATCGGCCGACAAGGCATTGAACAATCGCTGGATCAGGATTTGCGCGGCGTCGAAGGCGGCAAGCGGGTCGAGGTCAATGCGCGCGGCCGCGTCGTGGCCGAGGACATCGCCGGATCGCGCCCGGCGGTTCAGGGGGCCGAGGTGGTGCTTACCCTGGACAACGACGTCCAGCAGCGCGCGCTGGAGGTGTTCGGCGAGGAGGCGGGCAGCATCGTCGTCATGGACGTTCGCAACGGCGATATCCTGGCCATGGTGTCGTCGCCTTCGTTCGATCCCAACCTGTTCGTGTCGGGCGTCCCGACCAAGATCTATCGCGCCCTGGCCGACTATGAACGTCGACCGCTGACCGACAAGGCGTTGAGCGGCACCTTCGCGCCGGGGTCGACGTTCAAGCCGATCGTCGGGCTGGCGGCGATGAAGCGGGGGCTGGACCCCAGCCGCCGCATCTTCTGCAACGGCAGCTTCTATCTGGGGCGCCGGTTCGCCTGCCTGGGGCGGCATGGGGCGTTGGATCTGCGCGGGGCCATCAAGGCGTCCTGCAACGTCTACTTCATGACCCTGGCGACGGAGATGGGGCCGGACGCCATCGCCGAGACCGCGCGGGACATGGGCTTCGGCCAAACCTTCGACATCGGCATTCCCGGTCAGAAGGCGGGCCTGGTGCCGGACCGCGAATGGCGTCGCAAGAACCCGGTGCGCGGCGATGCGAAATGGTATCCGGGCGAGAATCCCAGCTATGGCATCGGTCAGGGCGCCCTGACGGTGAACGCCTTGCAACTGGCGGTCTATACGGCGCGTGTCGCCAACGGCCGCAAGGCGGTGTCGCCGCGCCTGATCAAGTCGATCGGCGGGGTGGAGCAGGGCGGCAGCGCTTTCGCCGACCTGCCCTATGACCCTCAGATGCTGCAGGTTCTGCGCGACGGGATGGAGGCGGTGACGGCCGCGGGGGGCACGGGCTTCCGCAACAGCCAGCTAGGTCTTGGCACGGTCAAGATGGCGGGCAAGACCGGCACGGCCCAGGCTCGCAACTACGGCTCTGGCTCACGCAAGGGCGCAGGACGACCCTGGAATCAGAAGGACCACAACCTGTTCGTGGCCTATGCGCCGACGGATAATCCGCGCTACGCGGTCTCGGTCATCGTTCAGCACGGCGGCCTGGGCGGCGGCACGGCCGGGGCGCCGCGCGCGCGTGAGGTGATGAAGGTCGCCTTGCTGAAGGATCCCGAAATCCGCGCTCGCATCGAATCGGCAGGCTTTGAGGCGCAGGAGGACGCCGGCGCGCGCGAGGCCGAGGCGCGAGGCGAGCCGGTCGACGGCGCTGGCGTCGACGTCGTCGCGCCGCCGCCCCTGACGGAGCCCGGACAATGACCGCATCCGCCCTGACGCGTCCCGGCGAACGCGACCGCCTGTCCAGCAAATTCGCCGAGCTGGATTGGCGCGTCATCGGCCTGTTGTGCATCCTGGCCGGGATCGGCACGGCCATGCTGTATTCCATCGCGGGCGGCCACTGGCAGCCCTGGGCGGCCAAGCATCTGATCCGTTTCGGCGTCTTGCTGGTCGCCATGATCGGCATGGCCATGGTTCACCCCAAGTGGTGGTTCCATGCGGCCTATCCGCTGTACGGCGTGCTGCTGGTGCTGGTGCTGATGATCGAGTTCACGCCGCTGGGCTATACGGCGGGCGGGGCCAAGAACTGGCTGAACCTGGGATTCACCCGCATCCAACCGGCCGAGTTCGTCAAGATCGGCTTGGTGCTGGCTCTGGCGCGTTGGTATCACGGCCATTCGGCGCAGGAGGCGCGCTGGTCGTGGAAGTTGCTGATCCCCGTGGGGATGATCGGCGTGCCCTTCCTGCTGGTCGCCAAGCAGCCAGACCTCGGCTCGGCCATGATCATCGGGCTGACCGGGGCCGCCGTCATGTTCATGGCGGGACTGAGCTGGCGCGTCATCGCCGCCGCCGTGGCCGCCGCCGTGGCCGTCATTCCGCCCTTCGTCATGTTCGTGATGCATGACTATCAGCGCAACCGCGTGCTGACTTTCCTGAACCCGGAGGCCGATCCCTCCGGCACCGGCTACAACATCATCCAGTCGAAGATCGCCCTGGGCTCCGGCGGGCTGATGGGCAAGGGCTACGGCCTGGGCAGTCAGAGCCAGCTGGAGTTCCTGCCGGAACGCCATACGGACTTCATCTTCTCGACCGTGTCCGAAGAGTTCGGCTTCCTGGGCTCCTTCACCGTCCTGGCCTGCTATGTCGCGCTGATCCTGATCTCGCTGCGGATCGCGGCCCTGTCGCACAGCCATTTCGGCCGGATCAGCGCGGCGGGCATGACGGCCTTCCTGGCGTTGTTCGTGCTGATCAACGGGGCCATGGTGATGGGGCTGGCGCCGGTCGTGGGCGTGCCCATGCCGCTGCTGTCCTATGGCGGCTCGACCATGATGACGGTGATGATCGGCTTCGGCCTGATCCTGTCGATGCGGGTGCATCGCTATGTCGAACTGCCGAAGGGCCAGGGGCTGTTCTAATCGCCTGTACGAGCGTTAGGCTGTCGTCATGACTGTTCAGACGCCCGACACCGAAGCCGCCGACATCCCAAAGGCCGATCCGGCCATGTTCTCCGACTGCGGGGACACGCCTTGTCCGCAACCCGTTCTGGCTGATCCGAAGAATGAGGCGGCGGTCCAGGCCGAGGGGTTGCGGATGCGCGACAACCCGGCCGAGTGGGCCTTCGTGCGCCTGTCCAAGCTGATCGAGGAGTTCGAGGCCAACCTAGACAAGGACGAGGAGATCGGCGCGCGGGTCGTCGGCCTGCCGGGCGATGGGGCCATGCAGGTCATGGACGTGGGCTTCTGGGGGCCGGACCTGATCATGTTCTTCGGCCGGAACGCCGACGGCAAGCCGGTGCGTCTGATCCAGCACTACAGCCAGATCAATGTGGTGCTCAGCGCCATGAAGAAGCCGGAGGAGCGCGAGGCGCGCCGCATCGGCTTCCAGCTCAGCGAAATGGTCGAGAAGACCAATCCGAAATAACCCCCGAACGCGCGGTGACGCCTAGAGCGTCGCCGCCCAGTCGGTGGCGCGGATCAGGCTGTCGATGATGCCGGGCTCGCTGGAGGCGTGGCCGGCGTCGCCGATGATGTCCAGCTTGGCCTCAGGCCAGGCGCGGTGCAGGGACCAGGCGCCCGAGATCGGCGTCACCACGTCGAAGCGCCCTTGCGCGATCCAGCAGGGGATATGGCGGATGGTCTCGATGTTCTCGAGGATCCAGTGCTCGCTGTCGAAGAAGCCGCCGTTGGTGAAGTACCAGTTCTCGATGCGGGCGAAGGCCACGGCGAAGTCGGGATCGGCGAACTTGTCCGGCTTGCCTGACGGGCCCTGGATGCTGACGGTCTCGCCTTCCCAGGTCGCCCAGGCCACGGCGCAGCGGTTGCGCTCCTCGACGTCGTCGCCGGTCAGGCGCTTGTAGTAGGCGGCCATCAGGTCGCCGCGCTCGGCCTCGGGGATGGGGGCCAGGAAACGCTCCCAGGCGTCGGGGAAGATCATCGAGGCGCCGTCCTGATAGAACCAGTGCAACTCCTTCTTCGTCAGCAGGAAGATGCCGCGCAGCAGTAGGGCCAGGCACCGTTCCGGGTGCTTGATGGCGTAGGTCAGCGACAGGGTCGAACCCCAGGAGCCGCCGAAGACCACCCATTTGTCGATGCCCAGCATCTCGCGCAGGCGCTCGATATCGGCGACCAGATCCCAGGTGGTGTTGTTCTCAAGCGAGGCGTTCGGCCGCGACAGGCCGCAGCCGCGCTGGTCGAACATGACGATGCGGTATTTGGCCGGATCGAAATAGCGCCGCATCCCCGGATTGACCGCCCCGCCGGGGCCGCCGTGCAGGACGATGACCGGCACGCCGTGGGGATTGCCGCTTTCCTCGTAGTAGATCTCGTGGACGCTGTCGGTCGCCATCCAGCCCGAGGCGTAGGCTTCGATTTCCGGGTAGAGGTCGCGGCGCGCAGTGTTGGTCACGAGAGATGCCCTTCTGAGAAAAGGATCGGTCAGGTCTGAAGCGGTCAGGCCTTGGGGGGATTGGACTGGAAGGCGGCGAAGATCAGCAGGGCCCATCCGGCGATCATCAGCGCGCCGCCGACGGGCGCCACAGCGCCCATGACCGGCAGGCTCAACAGCCCGATCATGGCCAGGGCCAGGCAGAAGATCAGTCCGCCCGTGCTGGCCAGCCATCCGGCCAGGCTCAGCAGTCGGCTCGGGCCGAACAGCGCCAGGGCGGCGGCCAGGACGGCGTGCACCATCTGATAGTGACCGCCCGTGGTCAGCAGGGTTTTGACGGCGGGTGCGGCGCCGTGAGCGGCGAAGGCGCCCAAAGCGACAGCCATGGCGCCGTTGAAACCGGCGAAAGCGAGCAGTTTGCGATCAGGGCTCATGTCTATTGTCTAGACCACAAAAACCCCGAAGTCTGCTATCGCCCGCCGATGAAAGCCGCATCGCGCATGGCGCTGCAATATGTCCTGCTGTTCAGCGCCAGCGGCGTGACCCTGCCGTTCGCCGGCCTGTGGTTCCGTGATCAGGGGCTGAGCGGCGCCCAGATCGGCGCCCTGCTGGCCATCCCCATGCTGGCGCGGGCGGTGACGGGGCCGCTGCTGGCGGTCTGGGCCGACGGTTTCGTGCTGCGGCGAACGCCCATCGCCCTTCTGGGGCTGGTCATGGCGGTCGGCTACGGCGGGGCGGGTCTGGTCGAGGGCTTTGTCCTCTGGGCGCTGTTCTGGCTGCTGGGCGCGACGGCGGCGGCCGCCCTCATTCCGCTCAGCGACGTGATGACCCTGCGCGTCGCGGGGCGCGAAGGATTCGCCTTCTCGCTTCCGCGCGGGTGCGGCTCGGCGGCCTTTGTCGTCGCCAATCTGGTCATGGGGGCGCTGCTGACGCGAGTGTCTTCGGACGCCGTCATTTTCTGGGCGGTCGCCGCCTCCTTGCTGATCGCGGTCACGGCCTGGCGCGTCCTGCCGGCCGAGCCTGTGTCTGAAGGCGGTCCTGTATCGAAGCTGGAGCGATTTCAGGGGCTGGGGCGGCTGTTGCGCCGCCCGGTCTTTATGGCGGCGATCTTCTCGATCGGCGCGGTGCAGGCGACGCACGCCTTCTACTACGGCTTTTCGGCCATCAGCTGGCGGGCGCAGGGCTTGGCCGAGAGCGTGACGGGGATGCTGTGGGCCTTTTCCGTCGTGGTCGAGATCGGCTTCATGTGGTGGATCGAGCCGTGGCGTCGCCGCATCGGCATCGGCCCATGGACCATGCTGTTCATCGGCGCAGGGGCGGCGGTTCTGCGCTGGAGCCTGATGGCCTTCGCTCCGCCGCTGTGGATGCTCATCCCGTTGCAGATGCTGCACGCCCTGACCTTCGCCGCCACCTATCTGGCGGGGGTGCAGATTGTCGAACGCCTGTGTCCGCCGGACAGCCACACCGCCGCCCAGACCTTGAGCTCGGCTCTGTCGGCCGGGGTGTTGATCGGTCTGGCGACCCTGGCCAGCGGGCCGCTGTATGACGCCGTTGGGCTGAAGGCTTACCTGGCCATGGCGGCGCTGGCGTTGACCGGGGGGCTGGTCGGCCTGTGGGTGCGATCGAAGGAAGCGGCGTCAGGCCACGTTTGAACGGGGCAGGGGCGCTAGGCGACGCGCCATGGCCGAGGCGGCCGTCTTGACCGCCGTCCGGACCGTGTTTTCGCTCTCGCCGTCAGGAATCCGCAGCAGGCCGATGGAGGGAGATTCCAGGCTGTCAGGCAGGTCCGCCAGAATTCGATACAGGATATAGCTTCCCGCATCCTCTTCAGCGTCAGAGTCGGCGATGGCCGAGACCCCGGCCTCCGCCAGGTCGCGCAGGATGTCGGCGACCGGCGCCGTGACGCGCGCGATGCTGGGACCGGTGCTGTCCAGGCGTCCCGGTTCGCCCAGACGGCGGTTTTCGGCGCGCATCTGCACCCGGATCGGACCGGCGTGAACGGTGCGTCCGACCAGCAAAAGAGCCGAGCATTCGCCGCGCGACAGCAAGCCCGTCAGGGTTTCAGCCAGGGCTTCGGCCGAGGCGTCGCCGGGCGTCGCCAGGGTGCGTGCGCCGGGCGGGTTCCAGGGCTCGCCGGACAGATCCTCGACGGGATCCCAGGCCCGATAGGACGGCGACCAGGCGCAGATGGAGATGACGGGGCGTCGATCAGGACGGCCGTTGGAATCCAGACCCATCAAAGGAAATAGACCCCCTCTAGCGCCGTCGTGGCGCGCCGCAGCGTGAACGGTGCTTTGAAATGCGGCGTCAGGTCAAGCCTGACCGGCGCCGCGATGGCGTGATGAAAGGGCGAGGCGGTCAGCTCAGGTCGCCTACGGCTGCGTCCAGCAACATGAAGGCGCGGCCCTCGTCGGTCGCCAGCCGCATCTGCACATCCTCGGCGTCGCCGCGTTCCGCCTGGAGCTTCAGCCCATGGGCGAAGGCGCGGACATAGGCCTCGGCGTCGGCGCGCAGGGCGTCGTCGCTCAGCACCCGGCGAGAGACGCTGCGGACGGCGGCCGGCGCCACGCGGCGGACGATCTGACGCGCTCGCGCCGGGTCGTGACCGGCGAAGGCCTGCGCGGCCTCCTCTACGCGGGGCCGGGGCAGCAGAGCGTTGGGATCGACGCCCATACGCCGGATGGCCGAGGTGACGCGTCCAGCCAGGGCGTCGATCTCTTCAGGCGTGCCGATGGCGGCGTTCAGCTCCAATGGGGCGGCGGGCGCGGCGGGCGCCGGTTCCGGTTGAACCAGATCGCGCCAGCTGAGCGCGTCTCCGATGCGAGTCGGCTCGGCATGGGGCGCCTCAGGCGTGTGCGGCGGCGTCGGGGCCGTGGGGATCGGCTCGATCTCGGATTCGACCGGGTGTTCCGGGCGCATGCGGCCCCGTAGGCTAGAAGTCACGCCGGACGCGAGGCCCGGCGCCGCCGTCGGCCGGGGCTCAGGCGCGGGCGCGACCTCGCGCGGGGCGGGGACGGTCGTCGGGCGGCGGCGCGGCTGGCCGCCCTCGGCGGAGACGGCGCCCATCAGGCGCACAGCCTCGGTCAACATTTCATAGTTGCGACGCACGCGATCCTGGAACCCGGCGTCCAGGGCCTCGGTGTCCTGGGCCGCCTTGCGCGAGGCGGCGGTCAGGGCGTTCAGGCCCTCTTCGACGCTGAGGCGCACGGATTCGACGCGGGCGCGGGCCTCGTCGGGCAGGCGGGCGGCGCGTTGATCCATTTCGGCGACGGCCTGTTCGACCGAAACCAGGGCGTCCGTGACCTGGGCCAGGGTCGCCTGAAGGCTGTCGACCAGCTTCTGCCCGGTCAGATCGACCATGTCGGCGGTCTGGGCGACGATGCGGCGGGCGCCGTCGATCCGCGCCTCGGCCGCCTCATCGGCCTTCTGGGCGGCGTCGAACAGGGATTCGCCCAGGCGGTCGGCGCGAATCTGGGCCTGTTCGATCGCGGCCTGAGCGGCGGCGCGCTGTTCGTCGGCCGTGGCCTGAAGCGCCTCCAGCGAACGGCGGGTCTCCTCGACCAGCAGGTCGCGGGACTCAGCGGCCAGGCTTTCAAAGCGATCCAGCGACAGCTTGGTGGCGTGGTCGAAGCCGTCGGCCTCGCGCTGGGACATCTCCACCAGGGCCTTGAACTGGTCGACCACGGCCTCGACCTGGGCCTTGATGGCGGCGGCGGCCTCATCGCCGCGCTGGTTCAGGTCGTCGGCGGCGGTGCGGGTCTGGGACAGGTGGTCCAGAAGCTGGGCGCGCTGGCTCTCGATCTGGGCCGAGAAGTCTTCCTGATCGGTGCGCAGGGCGTAGGCGGCCGTGACCAGGGCGGCGCGTTGCTGGCCCAGGCCTTCCTCGACGGATTGAATCTGTTCGGCGACGCCGGAGCCGGCCGTCTCCAACCGCAAGGTCTGGCGGGCCAGATCGTCGGAGGCGGCGCGGGCGGCTTCCTGGGCTTCGTTGGCGGCGGCGGCCAGGTCGGCGGCGCGGGCGGCCAGGGCGGCCTCAGCCTCACGCAACTGGGTCTGGGCCAGGTCGGAGGCGTCGGCCACCATGCGCGACTGACGCTCGACCGTTTCGACAACCGCCGAAGCCTGGCCTTCCAGCTTGCCGCCCAGGACGCCCATCTGCTCGCGCTCGTGCGATAGTTGTTCGGCAAGCCGTCGCGCCGTGCCGCCGGCCAGTTCGGCGGCCTCGTTGAGCAGGTTGGATTCCTTGACTAGGGCCTCGCGCAGGGACGCCAGGTCGCCGCGGGCGCGTTCGGCCGATTGCGCGGCGCGATCGATGTCTTCACGCAGGGTGTTCAGCACCTGCCCAGCCTGATTGGCGGCCAGGGCGGTCGGTCCGACCAGGGCGTCGGCCATTTCCCGCGCTCGCTTGGTCTCCTGGGCTAGGCCCGCGCCCTGGCGCACGGCATGGGCCAGAAGGACGGACAGCCCCACCGGCGCCAGCAGGATCAGGGCGTAGACCGCCAGGCGCAGCGGATCGATCTCCATCATCCCCGAACCCAGTTCATAGGCGAACCAGGATGCGAGTCCGCCGACCCACAGGGCGGAGGCCAGGCCGGCGATCAGATAGGCGTTGGCCGCGCCGTTTGAACCCGCGCTCTTGCCCTTGCGCTTGGCCGAGGTCTTGGCCGGCGGCGAGATGGGCGCGACCGTAGCGGGCGGGGCGTCGGCGGATTCAGCGAACGGCGACAGGGCGCGCGCGGCCTTTTCGGCTTCGGCGGCGCGTTCTTCGGCCAACGCCTGCTGTTCCGCTAGGCGTCGACGCTGGCGCTCGGACATGGGGCGCTGGGGTGCGTCAGGCAGCGGCTCCAAGCCGGCCTCTGGCGTCGCTTCGTCAGGGGCCTCGGCCGCTTCGGGCGTGAGCGAGGCCTCCGTCTCAGTGGAGACGGGCTCGGGGTCGGTCAGATTGAGCGGCGGCCGATGGCGGGATTTCATGGGCGTCGGTCTCGATCACTGATCGCCAGGATAGGCGGCGAAGGGCGCAAGGCATGGACCCTAACGGCTGGATCGTAAGGCGAAAAGGCTCGAGCGCGGATTAGATCGCCGTTTGCCGACGCGGATCAAGGTGATCTGTGGATCAGCAGGACGAGGGAGCGGTCACATGGACCGTGGCGGCGGGCTTGGTGTCGCCGCAATCCTGCACCCGTTGAATCTCGCGATCCGGCTTTTGCGGCGCTTTCATATCGACGCCGAATTGCGACAACGCCACTGCGGCGAGCAGGGCGATCAAACCGGCCAGCATCTCGATCAGAGCTTGCATAATTGCAGTATGCCAGAAACATCTTCGGGCGACAATGCGGCGAGCAGATGAAGCGGCGCCATTGACCCGACTGATGCGAAAATGGAACGATCCGACCTCATCGGCGTCTGAGTGAGATCAGGAGGCCCATCCGGCCGTCACGCGAATCAGCCATTGCTGGGGGTATGCGAGCAGACCAGTTCTATGAGGGCAGCCTGCTGGAGACGGCCACCGGAGTGTGGCGGTCCGCAAAGGCGCATCGGTTCGCCCCCCTGATGGAGAACAAGGCTTATTTCGACGCCCTGGCGTCGGCGCTGCACAAGGCCGAGCGCTCCATCCTGATTCTCGGCTGGCAGTTCGATCCGCGCACGCGTCTGGACCCCGAGGGACCGCTGAACGACCGGCGCGCCGAGATCGGGCATCAGTTGAAGGCTCTGGTGCGTCACAAGCCGGATCTGGACGTGCGTTTGCTGATCTGGCGTTCGCCGCTGCTGATCGCGGCGTCGCAAGGCTTCTACCCGCACAAGGCGCAGCGGTGGTTCCGCCGGCGCATCGTCGAGTTCCGGCTGGATGGGCCGGGCATCCTGGGCGCCTGTCACCATCAGAAGGTGGTGGTGATCGACAACCAGATCGCCTTCTGCGGCGGCGGCGACATCTCGACCGACCGCTGGGACACTGAAGAGCATTTCTCGGGCGACCCGCGCCGGTGCGAGCCGACGGGCGTCATTCCGGCGCCGAGGCACGAGGTCATGTGCGTGATGGACGGCCCGGCGGCGCAGGCTCTGGGCGAACTGGCGCGCGAGCGGTGGAGGCGGGCCACCGGCGAGGTGATCGCGCCGATCACAGCTCAATGCGCGGATTCATGGCCGGAGCGCGTAACGCCCGCGCTGACGCAGGTGTCAGTCGGGATTTCGCGCACAGAGCCTCGGGTGCGCGGCCGTCCCGAGGTGCGCGAGAACGAGGCCCTGCATCTGGAGGCCATCCGACGGGCGCGCTCGCTGATCTATATGGAGAACCAGTATTTCACCTCGCCCCTGCTGGCGGCGGCGCTGGCTGCGCGGCTAGACGAGCCGGACGGGCCTGAGGTGGTGCTGGTCTCGACTGGCCGCAGCCCCAGCTGGTTTGACGGCCTGACCATGGATACCGCGCGCGCCGAAGTGCTCTACCGGCTGGAACAGGCGGACCGGCATGATCGCTTCACCGCCTTCTACCCAGTGACGGACGAGGGCGAACGGATCATCGTCCACGCCAAGATGACTATCATCGACGACAAGCTGTTGCGGATCGGGTCCAGCAACCTGAACAACCGCTCGATGGGGCTGGATACGGAGTGCGACGTTTCGGTCGAGGCTGAGACGGAAGCGCAGAGCGAGGTGATCCAGCGTTTCCGTCGTCACTCGCTCGGCCATTTCATCGGCGTGTCCGGCGACGCCTTTGCTGAGGCTGAGACGCTGCTGGGTTCAGTCGGTCAGGCGATTCAGACCTTCGGTCATGAGCGCATGAAGCCGCTGGGCGCGACCGAGCCGACGCGGGTGGAGCGTATGTTCGCCGAGTGGCAGTTCGGCGATCCGATGTCTTCCACCGACGCCTGGCGGCCGTGGAAACGGCTGAACCGCTCGCACCGCACTCGGCCCAGGTCAGAGGGCGGTCAGGCGCCGGGTTGACCCCTGGGCTGATCGATCTCGAAGTCGATGATCAGCGGCAGGTGGTCCGAAGCGGCCCGCGCCAGAGGCGATGACGGCGTGCGGGCGCCGGTCACGCGGATTTCGCGGCTGACGAAGCAGTGGTCGATGCGGATGGCGGGGAAGCTGGACGGGAAGGTCTTGATCGAGGGCTTCAGCCCCAGCCGCCGCTGGGCGTCGTCCAGCCGCCGGGTCAGGGCTTGGTAGGGGCGGGTGATGGAGGTGGCGTTGAAGTCGCCGGTCAGGATGGTCGGTCCGTCGCACATCGGATCACCCAGCCAGTCCCGGCCGATCAGGGCCGCGACCTGAAGCCGCTGCTCACGCGGGACCAGACCTAGGTGGGTGTTCAGGATATTGACCACCACGCCGTCGAAATCGACCGCCGACCACAGAGCGCCGCGCGGCTCGAGCCCCTTGAGGCCGGGCAGGGTGGGCAGGGCGGCGGCGCGCACCAGGCGCTCGGGCCGGTGGGTCAGGATGGCGTCGCCGTAAAGTTCGGCCTCGACCTTCATGGCGGGATGGAACTGCACGCTCATGGCCAGGCGCTGGGCGATGGAGTCAGCCTGATCGACCCAGCCGGTGCGGGCGCGGCCGACATCCAGCTCCTGCAGGCAGACGACGTCCGGCTCGTGTTCGGCGATGACGTCGGCGATGCGATGCACGTCCAGCTTGCGGTCGACGCCGACGCAGCGATGGACGTTGTAGGTCAGAAGTCTCGGCATGAATTCCTTGCCTGCGATCGCAGCGACTGTCGCGCCTCAATGCGGCGGTCGCGAGGCCCCGATAGCGATCCTGATAGCCGGACTAGATGACAACCAGCTTGTCGGGGATCTCGTTTTCATCAGCGGGCTTGGGCGGAAAGCGTTCCGCCAGAACCTGACCGCACAGGGTGATGGCTTGTTCAAAGCCCTCGACCGGCCGGTCACGCCGTAGCGCGCCGGTCAGGGCGGCCACGGCGTCGGCCCAGACTTCGGGGCTGACGCAGGAGTGGATGCCCTCGTCGGCCACGACCTCGACCTGATGATCGGCCAGAGCGGCGAAGATCAGGACGCCGGTGCGCGCCTCGGTGACGTGCAGGCCGTGGGCCAGGAACTGCTGCATCGCGGCGCGGCGAACGCGCGTGCGGCGCAGGGCGGCGGGTGTCAGAAGTCGCCGCACGACCGGGATCAGAGACAGCAGGAAGACGGCCACAAAGACAACCGCCTGCACCAGGCCATAGGCCGCCAGGGCGCGCCCGATTTCGGCCGAGGCGGCGGGGGCGTGGGCGATCTCCCATCCGCCGCCGAAGGTCAGCCAGTCGCCGTTGAAGCCGAACGGGATCAGGCCTAGCGGCAGAAGCAAGGCCGCAGCGGCGGCCCAGCCCAGACTGACGTCGCGATAGGACGACACCTGCTGCGCCACGACGCAGAAGATCTCGCCGGAGGTGTTCGCCTCGGCTTGGGCGATGGCCTGAGCCACCCTTGCGTGGTCGTCGTTCGTGAACTGCATCACCATCCCCCCGAGGCGCCGCCGCCGCCGAAGCCGCCGCCGCCTCCGCCGAAACCACCGCCGCCGAATCCGCCGCCGCCCCAGCCTCCGCCGCCGCCCCAACCGCCGCGATCATCGTCGTCGCGGTTACGCAGAGCCTCGCTGGCGGCCCAGATCAGGATGGGCGACAGGCCGTCGCCGCGGCCGCGCCGCTTGCGGCCGCCCGCCGCCGCGCCGACCATGCTGAAGAAGATGAAGGCGAACACCAGCAGGATGACGATGGCGGGCAGGACCGGCTTGGTCGTCGCGGTCGCCGCGCTCTTGGCCTCTTCGGCGCGCGCCTGGGCCTCGGCCGGATCGGCAGTCAGCTGGGTGATGATGGAATCGGTTCCGGCGATGATGCCGGCGGCGTAGTCGCCCTGGCGGAAGGCCGGCAGGATGTCGTTGCGGATGATGAGCGAGGAATAGGCGTCGGTCAGCACGCCCTCCAGCCCATAGCCGACCTCGATCCGCACCTTGCGCTCGTTCGGCGCGACGATCAGCAGGGCGCCGCCGTCGTTTTCCTTCTGCCCGATGCCCCAGTGACGACCCAGCTGATAGCCGAAGTCCTCGATCTCCTGATCCTGAAGCGAGGGCAGGGTGACGACGACTAACTGGTCGCCGGTCTGCTGCTCCAGCGTCGCCAGCTTGCCGGTCAGGGCCTGTTCCTGTTCGGGCGTCAGCAGTTGGGCGTCATCGACCACGCGGCCGGTGAGCGCCGGAAACTTGATTTCGGCGGCCAGGCCGGCGCCGGGCAGGGCGGCCAGCCATAGGACGAGGCCCAGCAACAGCGCGGGGAGCAGGCCCCGCGCCGCGCCTTCCCTCGGGGAGAGGGCGGAAGGGTTCATTTCAGGCTTACTGCGCCGCCGGGGCCGGCGCAGCCGCAGGCGGCGTCGATCCGGGCGCAGCGCCGGGCGCGGTCGCAGGCGCGCCGCCGCCGGGCTGGGCGCCCAGGTCGAAGTTCACGCTGGGCGCGGACTGAGCCTCGGCCGTGGCGGTGAACAACTGCATGGGTTTGGAGCCGCCGTGCAGGGTTTTGGCCCAGATCACGTTCGGGAAGGTGCGCAGGGTGGTGTTGTAGTCGCGCACGGCCTCATTGTAGTCGCGGCGCGCCACGGCGATGCGGTTTTCGGTGCCTTCCAGCTGTGATTGCAGGGTCAGGAAGTTCTGGTTGGCCTGAAGTTGAGGATAGGCCTCGACCGTCACCAGCAGCCGCGACAGAGCGCTGGAAAGCTCGCCCTGCGCCTGCTGATACTGCTGGAAGGCGGCGGCGTCATCGAGGTTGGAGGCGTCGATGTTGACGCTGGTGGCCTTGGCGCGGGCCTCGATCACCTGGGTCAGGGTGGTGCGTTCCTGAATGGCCGCGCCCTGGACGGTGGCGACCAGGTTCGGCACCAGGTCGGCGCGGCGCTGATATTGGCTCTGAACGTCGGCCCAGGCGGCCTCGGCGCGTTCCTGCTTGGTCGGAATGGTGTTGTAGCCGCAGGCGCCCACGGCGGGGGCCAGGACGACGACAGCGGCGACGGCCGCGATGCGAGGCGAAAATCCAGCCATGAAAGAAGCTCCTGCGGGCGGTCGTCAGGACCGCTGATCGCTAAAGACTATCGGGGCCGAAAGGCTCCGCTTCAAGGCCGGATTTTTGACGCAGTTCTCAGCCGTTCAGGTCTTCCGGCTCCACGCCCGCCGCGCGACAGGCGGCGGTGTAGGTGTTGGCCAGCAGACAGGCGATGGTCATGGGGCCGACGCCGCCGGGAACGGGGGTGATGCGGCCGGCGACCTCGACCGCCTCGTTGAAGTCCACGTCGCCGACCACGCGGGTCTTGCCCTCGGCCGCCTTGACCGGATCGCGCGATGGGACGCGGTTGATGCCGACGTCGATGACGGTCGCGCCGGGCTTGATCCAGTCGCCCTTGATCATTTCCGGGCGGCCGACGGCGGCGACCAGGATGTCGGCGGTGCGGCACAGGGCGGGCAGGTCGC
>ERZ778017.2374-NODE-2374-length-15407-cov-9.900078_pt1 | contig 15407 bp, 10 predicted proteins | sample MGYA00375747_ERZ778017 | MGnify/ENA primary metagenome ERZ778017 (study PRJEB29350, sample SAMN05509838) | bioreactor metagenome | biome: bioreactor; material: wastewater | place: South Africa: University of Cape Town | collected 2014-03-17 ...
ACCGGCACCAAGATGATCCACATCGGCAAGCGCACCAAGTCGAAGATCGTCAGCAAGGGCATCAGCGCGGGACGCGGCCAGAACACCTACCGCGGACTGGTGAAGGTCGCCGCCGGCGCCGACGGCGCGCGCAACCACACCCAGTGCGACAGCCTGCTGATCGGCAAGACCTGCGGCGCGCACACCTTCCCCTACATCGAGGTGAAGAACCCCAGCGCCACCGTCGAACACGAGGCGACCACCTCGAAGATCAGCGACGACCAGCTGTTCTACTGCCGCAGCCGCGGCATCGGCCAGGAGGACGCGGTGTCGATGATCGTCGACGGCTTCTGCAAGCAAGTGTTCCGCGAACTGCCGATGGAATTCGCCGTGGAAGCCAAGAAACTGCTGGACGTGACGCTGGAAGGCGCGGTCGGCTGATTTTCTCCCTCCCCCCGCAGGGGATGGACTCGAAAGAACCTATTGGAAACGCACATGCTCAAGATCACCGACCTCCACGCCACCGTTGCGGGCAAGGAAATCCTCAAGGGGCTCTCGCTCTCTGTTGCGGCAGGTGAAGTGCACGCCATCATGGGCCCGAACGGCGCCGGCAAGTCCACGCTGGGCAACATCCTGGCCGGCCGCGACGGCTACGAGGTCACCGCCGGCACGATCGAGTTCGACGGCAAGCCGCTGTTGGAGCTGGAGCCCGAGGAGCGCGCCGCCGCCGGCGTGTTCCTGGCCTTCCAGTACCCGGTGGAAATCCCCGGCGTGAACAACACCTACTTCCTGCGCGCGGCGTTCAACGCCCAGCGCAAGGCGCGCGGGCAGGAAGAACTCGACTCGATGCAGTTCCTCAAGAAGGTGCGGGAGAAACTCGCGGTGCTGCACCTGAAGGACGAGCTGCTGCATCGCGGCGTCAACGAAGGATTTTCCGGCGGCGAGAAGAAGCGCAACGAGATCTTCCAGATGGCGCTGCTGGAGCCGAAGCTGGCGATCCTCGACGAGACCGACTCCGGCCTCGACATCGATGCCCTGAAGGCGGTGGCCGACGGCGTCAACGCGCAGCGATCACCCGAGCGCGCCTTCCTGGTCATCACCCACTACCAGCGCCTGCTCGACTACATCAAGCCGGACGTGGTGCACGTGCTGGCCAATGGCCGCATCGTCGAGAGCGGCGGCCCGGAGCTGGCACTGCAACTGGAAGAACACGGCTACGACTGGATCAGGAACCGGCTGGCGCCGGAGGCCGCCTGATGGGCGCCCTGCTCGACTCGCTGGCCGCTGGCTTCGAGGGCGACGCCACCCGCCGCGCGCTGCTGGACGAGGTGCTGCGCGACGGCCTGCCGCAGCGCGCGGAAAGCTGGAAATACACCTCGCTGCGCCAGCTGGAACGCCGCAGCTTCGCGCAGGCCGCGGCGGTGGCTATCGATCCCACGCTGCTGGCCGCGATTCCCGCACCACGCATCGTCTTCGTCAATGGTCATTTCGATGCAGTCTTGAGCGATGTGTCGGCGCTGCCCGTCGGCATCGAAGTCGGCCCGCTGTCGCGGCTGCTGCAAGGCGATGATCCGCGCGCAGTCCATTTCCTCGAACGCCGCTACCAGCGCATCGACGAACCCTTCGCCCGCCTCAACGCCGCGCTGGCGCGCGAAGGCGTGGTGGTCCGCGTCGACGCCGGGGTGCAGGTCGAATCCCCCCTGCACATCGTCCATGTCGGCGCGCCGCAGGACGGCGGCGATGCGGCCTGGCACCTGCGGCATTTCATCGAGCTGCGCGAAGGCGCGGCGCTGCAACTGGTGGAACATGAACTGGCTGCGGGCGAGCATGCCCACCTCGGCAATGCGCTGCTGCATGCACACGTGGCCGACGGCGCACGCCTGTCGCACGTGCGCGTGCAGGATGCCGCCGCGCGCGCCAGCCTGTTCGCCCGCACCGACGCGGTGCTGGCGCGCGACGCCGGCTATGCGCGCACCGACCTGGAGCTGGGCGCGGCACTGTCGCGGCACGAACTCAACGTACGGCTGGAGGGCGATGGCGCCACGTTGCAGGCCGATGGCGTGCTGCTGGCCGACGGCCGCCGCCACGCGGATACCCGCCTCGGCATCGAACACCTTGCCCGCGACAGCCGCTGCAGCCTGACCTGGCGCGGCTTGGCCGGCCAGCGCGGGCGCGCGGTCTTCCACGGCGGCATCACCATCCACCCCGGCGCCGACGGCACCGAGGCCGACCTGTCCAACAAGAACCTGCTGCTGTCCAACGAGGCGGAGATCGACACCCAGCCGGTGCTGGTGATCCACGCCGACGAGGTCAAGGCCGCGCACGGCGCCACGGTCGGCCAGCTCGACCCCACCGCTCTGTTCTACCTGCGCTCGCGCGGATTGCCGGAGGTGCAGGCGCGCGCGCTGCTGACCGGCGCGTTCTGCCGCGAGGTGGTCAACGCCATCGGCGACGGCCCCAGCCGCGTGCTGGCCGACGCCGCGCTGGGTCGCGCCCTGGCGAGGCTGGGCGCGTGAACATGGAAACGGTATCGGCGATCGACTGGGCGGCCGTGCGCAGGGACTTCCCTCTGCTGCAGCGGCAGGTCCACGGCAAACCGCTGATCTATTTCGATGCGGCCAATACCGGGCAGAAGCCCGAGGCGGTGATCGCCGCCACCGACGACTTCTACCGCCGCCACAATGCCAACGTCAGCCGCGCGGTGCACGCACTCGGCAGCGAGGCCACCGAGGCCTATGAAGGCGCACGCGGCAAGCTGGCGCGCTTCCTCAACGTGCGCACCGACGAGCTGATCCTGTGCAGCGGCACCACCTTCGCCATCAACCTGGTGGCGTATTCGTGGGGCCTGCCGCAGCTGAAGGCGGGCGATGCCATCCTCGTCACCCGGATGGAGCACCACGCCAACATCGTGCCCTGGCAGCTCATCGCCCAGCGCACCGGCGCGACCATCAAGGTGGCGGAACTGCTGCCGGACGGCAGCCTCGACCTCGATGCGCTGTCCGCGGCGATGACGCCCGAGGTGAAGCTGCTGGCGCTGGCCCACGTCAGTAACGTGCTGGGCACCATCAACCCGGTTGCCGACATCTGCCGCGAGGCGCGCAAGCGCGGGATCACGACGGTGGTCGACGGCTCGCAGGCCGCGCCGCACATGCCGGTGGATATTCCCGCCATCGGTTGCGACTTCTACGCGGTCACCGGCCACAAGATGAGTGGGCCCACCGGCACCGGTGCGCTGTGGGCGCGGCGTGAGCACATCGATGCGATGCCGCCGTTCCTCGGCGGCGGCGAGATGATCCGGGAAGTGCGTTTCGACGGCACCGTGTTCAACGAAGGCCCGCACAAGTTCGAGGCGGGCACGCCCAATATCGCCGGCCACGTCGGCCTGGGGGCGGCCTGCGACTACCTGGCCTCCATCGGGATGGCCAATATCGCCGCGCGCGAACAGGCGCTGCTGGCGCACGCCACCGAAGAACTGCTCAAGATCGACGGCCTGCGCCTGTATGGCACTGCCGCGCACAAGGCCGCGGTGATCAGCTTTGCCATCGAGTGCACGCATTCGCACGACCTCGCCACCCTGCTGGATCTCGAAGGCGTCGCGGTGCGCTCCGGCCAGCACTGCGCGCACCCGCTGCTGCAGTGGCTGGGCGTGGGCACCACCTGCCGCGCTTCGCTTGCGTTCTACAACACGCACGAGGAAATCGACGCGTTCGTCGCGGCGCTGCGCAAGGTGAAGCGGCTGCTGGCATGAAAAAGCCCGCGTCGCTGGTCGCGACGCGGGCTCAGGCTTGCCCGGGATCGATCCGTCGGGATCAGGGCTTGAACACCACCTGACGCTGCCATCGACGGCACCATCGCTGATGTAGCCGATCGCCGCCGGGTTCTCGCCCAGCGCAGCCTTGACCGCCGCATCGCCCGAGACCTTGCGTGGCGGCTGCGCCTTACCGGTGAAGGTCAGCTGCGACCAGTACGCCTTCATCTGCGCGGCGGACTTGTCGGCCACCTTGTCGTAGAACTCGTTGCGCACGGCCGACCCTTCCGCCTGATCGACCGGTTTGGCGACCCGCCCGTTGGGCAGGGCGTCGGTCTTGGCCATGAAGATCTGTGCCACCTGCGCCTTGCTCAGGGAGGACACGTCGCTTTTCGACGACATCACCACCACCACGCCGGCCTGCGCCACCGAGGTGGCCGTCAACAGCGCGGCGAGCAGGAGCATGCGCCGCTTGAAAGTAATAGTCATGGGCTCACCTCAGAAGACGAAGTCGACGGAGGCCGACAGCAGGTTGTAGCCGCGGCCCGGCTGGAAGCCCGGCTGCAGGTTGTCCAGGCCACCGAACGACCCGGCGTGGTTTTCCACGCGGCTGGCTTGGAACTTGATGGCGACGTTGTCGCGCACGTCCCAGCGCAGCGCGGCGGAGTAGCTGTGACGGTCGCCGCTGTTGCTGGCCACCGCGCCATTGAGCAGACCGAACGGATCCAGCGCTCCCGGCATCTCCTGACCGCGCACGTCCACGTGGGCGACCGTGAACGACGGCGTCAGGCTGCCGTGGCGATAGCCCACGCTCGCGTAGCCGGAAGTGGTCTTGCCGCTGATCGACGGCGCGTAGTCGGCGCGGATGATTTCGCTGCGCAGGAACCAGTCGCCCGGGTCGTAGCTGTAGCCGATGCCGCTGAAGCTGCCGTCCATGTCGCGCGGGTCGAGCCGCGCCGCCGCCGCCAGCGCCGGGATCGGCAGGTTGCGGTAGGTGTTGAACAGCGCGTCGATGTCGGCGGTGACGTACTGCACGCGGCCGAGGATGTGGCTGACGCGGAAACTTGACGCGCCCTTGTCGACCGTCACCGCCATCCCGCGCATCGCGTTGACGTCGGCCTTTTCGGAGTCGATGCGGCCATAGAAGCCCTGGATGCCGATGACGGTTTCACCGGCGGTGATGTTGTACTGCCCCTCGATGCCATCCATCGGCAGCAGGTAGTTGTAGACCTCCTGCGGCGGGCGCGCCCACGGCATCGCGTAGCCGACGCGCTGGTACTCGGACAGCATGTACAGCGGCGCCGAAATGCGTCCGAGGCGGGCGCTGAAAGCGGACGAGAAGCGGTACTTGACGTGCGCCAGGGTGAGCTCCGGGCGGTACGACTTGGTCACCGCGTACTCGCTGACGGCCTGCACCACGCCGGTGAAGTTGTCAGTGAAGTTGGCGTTGAACTGCACGCCGACCCGCGAGTCCAGCCTGCCGGAAGTGGCATCGCTGGCACCGACGCCGCGGTCGGTCTGGAAGTCCGAGGTCACGTCGGCCTTGTCTTCGCTGGAATGGGCGACGCCCAGCGTGCCGAAGCCGCTCAGCTTGAAGCGGTCGTCGCCATCCTGCGCCTGTACGCCCTGCGCGAGCGCAAGGCCGATCGCCAGTGCGATCCATTGTTTTTTGAGTTGCATGGGCATGCCCTTGTTCTGGCTGTGGGGGAGGTCCGGTCACATCGACCCGGCCGCATCCGTTATCCAGACGCAGCCGTATGGCCTCGCCCCGGATAAGGGCGCCCGACCTGCGGAGTTGAGCGCCATCCGCCTGAACAGCGATGGCGATCACGGTTGCGGCCGGCCCCCAACCCGGCTCTGGCCGGCACGTGCGAGCCTTGGCGACAGCAGGCCCCGGCACTGTTCCAACGGTTCACCGCTGCGGCCGGATCGAACGCCGCGACGGCAGCATCAGGCGGATGGCCGCGTGGCCAGATCCGCCCTTTGCCGCATGTCAGCGGCAAGCCGGCGTGTTGCTTGAAGCGCGCCTCAGCGCGCCCGGCAATCGGCCAGCAGGTCGCGCTCGCGGCGGTACACGGACGTCCGCACGTCGAACACCCCCAGCACGGTCGAGAACAGGTGGTCGTGGCTGGCCGGACGCTTCGCCGCGTCGCGCAGGCAGGCGGCGTCCAGCCGCTCGCCGGCAACGAAACCGGGCGACATCCACAGCGTCATCGGCACGTGCAGCTGGGGCTTCGGCGCGATGGCGTGCGGCGCACCGTGCAGGAACAGCCCGTATTCGCCCAGCGATTCGCCGTGGTCGGACAGGTACAGCATCGCCGCGTCGTGGCCCTGCTGTTGCGCCAGCAGGTCGATCAACCGGCCCAGCACCGCATCCGAATAGAGGATCGCGTTATCGTAGGCATTGATGATTTCCTGCTGCGTGCAGCGCCCCAGCTCCGCGGTGCGGCAGACTGGCGTCCAGCGTTCGAACTGCGGCGGATAGCGTTCGAAGTAGTTGGGCCCGTGGTTGCCCAGCATGTGCAGCACGATCAGTGCATCGCCCGGGACGGCATCGATCCGGGCCTGCAGGCCGGCCAGCAGGATCTCGTCGAAACAGCGTCCGTCCGCGCACAGCGCGGCGTCGTCGGACGGCCCCATCGTCTCCGAGCGCTGGCGCACGCAGATCCCCTTGCAACCCGACTGGTTGTCGCGCCAGAGCACGCCCACGCCAGCGCGGGCGGCGACGTCGAGCAGCGATTCGTGTCCGCGGATGGCGTCGCGGTCGTAACGCTCGCGCCCGAACGGGGAGAACATGCAGGGCAGCGACACTTCGGTGCTGGTGCCGCAGGCGGTGACGTCGGGGAAATTGACCACCCCGCGCGCCGCCAGCTCCGGCGTGGTCTGGCGGGCGTAGCCGTTCAGTCCCCAATGGTCGCCGCGCACCGTTTCGCCGACCACCAGCACCAGCAGCCGCGGCTTGCGTGCCAGCGCCGCGGGCGGCCGGTGCGCATCGGCGCCGACCACCTGCACCGGCCCCCTCGCCTTCGAGGGCTTCAACACCCGCACCAGCGAAACGATGTAGTTGCCCGGGGTGATCCGGTAGCGCAACGCGGGATCGCTGCGCATCAGCGAGAACACACCCTGCGAGGATGCAGCCAGTGCACCGCCGGCCAGCAGCGCCATCGCTAGCAGGAAGCCGGCACGGCGCAGCAACCCGCGCCGCCAGCCGCGTGCCGGCAGCGGGCGGGTCAGCAGCACCGCCACGGCCGGCAGCACGCCCAGCAGCAGCGCATGCAGGAGCATCCGTACCGATACCAGCTCGCGGCTTTCGGCCACGTCGGTTGCCAGCACGTTGCGGATCATTTCCGGATCCAGCACCACCGCGTAGCGGGTCATGTACCAGTGGGCGAACGCACTCACCACCAGCAGCAGGGCCAGCAGCGGCCGCGCCAGCCTGCCCCAGCACAGCAGCCCGAACAGCAGCGCCTGCAGCGCGAACACCGCCACGCCCAGCGACAGCAGCACCCGCAGGGAACCGCTGCCGGCCCGCACGGCATCCCACAGCGGACCGTTGAGGACAAGCACGAACCAGGCGCTGGCCAGCGCGGCCAGCGCTTCCGTGGACACAAGCGGCCGCCACCAGGGGCCCTCGCCGCCGGTGCGCAGGCGCATGTTCCGCAGCAAATCCGTCACGCCGTTCTCCGCCCGCAGTGGGTGCAATGGTATTGGCGCGCGACACTACCACCCGCGCGGCGTCCCGCCCAGCCGGCGGTGCCGCCGGATGCATGCGCATTCCGGCGGGATTTATCGGCTAGACGCGCCGTCAGGCGTTACCAGATCACCACCTGCTGGCCGTCCGCGCGCACCATCGCATCGCCCGCCTTGCAGCCGAACGCGCTGGCGAAGGCCGGCAGGTTGGACGGTGCACCGATGGCGCGGAAGTTGGCCGGCGCATGCGGGTCGGTGGTCAGCCGGACCTTCAGCTCTTCCGGGGTGAAGTTGCGGCGCCACACCGTGCCCCAGTTCAGGAAGAAGCGCTGGTCGCGACTCAGGCCGTCGGCCTTCGGGTCGTCCTTGCCTTCGGTGGCCTTGCGCATGGCGTCGTAGGCGGTGGCCAGGCCGCCCAGGTCGGCGATGTTCTCGCCCAGGGTCAGCTTGCCGTTGACGTACTGGCCGGGGCCGGCCAGGTAGCTGTTGAACTGCGCGATCAGCTTGTCGGTACGGCTGGAGAAGCCCTTGGCATCCTCCGGGCTCCACCAGTTCTCGAACTTGCCGGTGGCGCCGAAGCGGCTGCCCTGGTCGTCGTAGCCGTGGGTCATCTCGTGGCCGATCACCGCGCCGATGCCGCCGTAGTTGAGCGCGTCGTCGGCCTTGGGATCGAAGAACGGCGGCTGCAGGATGGCGGCCGGGAACACGATCTCGTTCTGCAGCGGGTTGTAATAGGCGTTGACCGTCTGCGGGCTCATGCCCCACTCGGTCCGGTCCACCGGCTTGCCGACCTTGCCCAGCATCCACTGGTAATTGAAGGCATTGGCCGCCAGCACGTTGCCGATATAGCTGTCGCGGCTGGTGGCCAGCCCGCTCCAGTCGCGCCACTTGTCCGGGTAGCCGATCTTGGGCGTGAAGCTCGCCCACTTCTCCATCGCCTTGGCCTTGGTCGCATCACCCATCCAGGCCAGCCCGCCGATCCGCACCTTGAGCGCCTCCGACAGGTTCTTCACCAGCTCCTGCATGCGCGCCTTGGCTTCCGGCGAGAACGCGACCTTGACGTAGATCTGCCCCAGCGCCTCGCCGGCGCTGCTGTTGAGGGTGTCGAGCACGCGCTTGCCGCGCTCCTTGATCTCCTTCTGGCCGCGCATGGCCTTGCCGTAGAAGTTGAAGTGCTCGTTGGCGAACGCGTCGGCCAGGTACGGCGAGGCGCCGTCCACGGTATGGAAGCGCAGGTAGCTCTGCCACTGCGCGGCCGGTACCTCGGCCAGCATCTTGCTGACCTCCTGGTGGAAGGCGGGGATGGCCAGCGAGAACATCTTCGGCGCCGCGATGCCCTGGGCCTCGAAGAACTTCGTCCACGGGAAGTTGGGGGTCAGCTTGTCGGCGTCGGCCGGGCTGACCGGGTTGTAGTACAGCGAGACGTCGCGCGACATCTCCTCGCTGGACTTGGACACCTTGGCCAGCCGGGTTTCGAAGGCCACCACGTCCTTGGCCTGGGCCGCGGCATCTGCAGCCTCGACGCCGGAAAGCTCCAGCACCTTGGCGATGTGGGCCTGGTAGGCGGCAAGCTTGTCGGCCTTGTCCTTGTCGAAGTAGTAACCGCGATCCGGCAGGCCCAGGCCGCCCTGGGCGGCATAGGCGATGTTCATCGACGGGTCGTTGAAGTCCGCTTCGGGGCCGAAGCCGAACAGCACGTTCTCGCCCTTGGCGGCGCTGCTGCGCAGGTAATCGGCGATCTTGTCCTGGCTGTCGAGCGCGGCGATCGCGTCCAGCCGCGACTGCAGCGGCGCGATGCCCTGCGCGTTGATCTTCGCCGCATCCATGCCGGCGGCCCAGAAATCACCGACGATCTTGTCGATGCCGCTGGCGTTGGCCCTGGCCGCGGCCTGTTCGGCCAGCTGGCGCTGCACCGCCTGCGACCGTTCGTCCAGCATTTCGAACGCACCCCAGCTGGTGCGGTCGCCCGGGATCGCGTTGGCGGCCAGCCACTTGCCGTTGACGTAGCCGCCGAAGTCGGCGCAGGCGTTCTTCGCCGGATCCAGGTCGCCGGGCAGGAAGCGGTTGACCGGCGGGAGCTTGGATTCGTCCAGGGTGTAGGCGGCCGGATCGGCCTTGGCGTCGCCCGCGCCGGCGTTGGCGGCCGGTTCGGCCGGTTTCTGGCAGGCGCCCAGCGCCGTGGCGATGGCGAGGGACAGCAGCAGGGACTTCGGGGTGTTCACGGCAGGCGGCTCCGGCGAGGCGGGAATGAAAAAAAGACGCGGCACCTGGCCGCGTCTTCGGACTGTATCGGCTGCCCGGCGCGCGGGAGGGTGCCGGAGGTCATGACCACCGGCACCGCCCCGCGTTCAGGGTGAAAAGCGCGGATCGGTCAGTTTCATCTCGGTGACCGGGCCGTAACCCTGCATCACCGTGCGGATCTTCGCCGCATCGCCGATCGCCACGATCACCAGGTCGCCACTGGCCGGGAACACCGCGCGCGCCTCTGCCACCTGCGCCGGCGTGGCGGCGGCCACCTGCCCGAGGTAGCCGTCGATGTAGTCGCGGCCGTCGCCGTACAGGGCCAGCCAGGCGATGGCGCTGGCCAACTGCGGCGCGGTTTCCATGCTCGGCGCGAACTGTCCGGCGATGTAGTTCCTGGCCGACTGCAGGGTGGCGGCGTCCAGCCCGTCCTTGTGCAGGCGGTCGAGGGTGGCGATGGCCAGGTCGATCGCGGCCTTGGTGGAATCGGTCTTGGTGAAGCTGGTGATCTGGGCGGCACCCGGGTGGCGCGGGCGCGGCAGCTGCGCGCTGGCGCCGTAGGTCAGGCCGGACTTCACCCGCAGCTCGGTATTGAGCATCGAGGTGAAGCGACCACCGAACGCGGTCTGCACCAGATCCTGCGCGGCACGGGCCGGGTCGCTGCGCTGGCTGCCGACGTTGCCCAGCGAGAAATAGGTCTGGGTGGCGCCGGGCTTGTCGACCAGCAGGACACGGCGACCGCTTTCCCGGGCCTTCGCCGCGACCTGCGGCAATGCGCCTTCCGCCTTGGCCCAGCCGCCGAACGCCTGCCTCACCTGCGCGGTCACGGCGGCAGGATCGAAGTCGCCGGCGATCGAGATGATCAGGCGGTCACCCCCCATCTGCTGGCGACGGAACGCCTGCAGGTCGTCCAGGGTAACGGTGGCCAAGCTGGTTTCGTCGCCACCGGCCGGACGCCCATAGGGATGCCCGCGGAACAACCAGCCGCTGGCATACAGGCCGATCAGCCGGCGCGGGTCGGAATCCTTGGCGCTCGCGATCCCGTCGATGGCGCGCTTGCGCAGCTTGTCGAACTCGGCCGGCGCCATCGCCGGACGCAGCAGCGCATCGGCCAGCAGCGACAGCATGAGCCCGGTGTCCTTCGACAGGAACTGCGCGTTGGCGGTGAGCGCCTCGCTGGAACTGCCGAAGTCGAGGTTGCCGCCGGCGCCATCCACCGCCTGCGCGAAGGCCAGCGCATCGCGGCTGCCCGCGCCCTTGGACAGCATCTCCGCCAGCAGGCCGGCGGTACCCTCCTTGCCGGCCGGGTCGGCCAGCGCACCGCCGCGCACCAGCACGGTAGCCGCGACCATCGGCACGTCCTTGCGTGGGGTCAGCAGCAGGGTGGCGCCGTTGTCCAGCCGGACGGCCTGGTAGTCCGGCAGCTTGATGTCGGCAGCAGCCGTGGCGCTGCCGAAGGCGAATGCGGCCAGCGCCGCGAACACGAAACGCAGGCCGCTCATCAAACGCCCTCCTTGTTGGCCGCGGGCGCGGCGACGGGTTGCAGCAGGCCGGTGGTGCGGTTCTGCCTGCGCAGGATCCTTGCGGCCAGCGCCTGCACCTGGGCGGCGGTGACGGCCTCGAAGGCGGCGGGTTCGTCGAAGGCCTTGCGGTAGTCGCCCTCGAACACCTCGGCGGTGCCCAGTGCGCGCGCCTTGCCGTTGATGGTGGCCATGCCGCGCCAGAACGCGGACAACTTCAGGTTGCGCGCCTTGTCCAGCTCGGCGGCGGTCACGCCGTCGCGGGCGATCTTCGCCAGTTCCTCGTCCAGCAGCGCCTCGGCCTTCGCCAGGTCGCCGCCGGGCGGCAGCATCGCGTAGACCCACAGCAGGCCCGGGTCGAAACCGGCCTCGGCGAACGCACCGGCATCCACCGCCACCTGTTCGCGCTCGACCAGCCGCTGGTGCAGGCGCGAGGACTGGCCCTGCGCCAGGATGGTGGTCAAAAGTTCCAGCGCCGGATAGTCCTTGCTGCCGGCGCCGATGCCGCTGTGGAAGGCGTAGGCCAGGATGGGCGACTGTGCATCGCCGCGCTCCACGGTGATGCGACGCTCGCCCAGCTGCTCCGGCTCCACCGTGGTGACCGGGGTCGGTTCCGGCTGCCGCGGCAGCGCGGCCAGGTACCTGTCGGCCAGCGCGAAGACCTGCGCCGGCTCGACATCGCCCGCCACCACCAGCACCGCGTTGTTGGGCGCGTAGTAGGTCTTGAAGAACTGCTTGAGGTCCTCGGTCTTCCAGCGCTCGATGTCGCTGGGCCAGCCGATGGTGGGGATCTGGTAGGGATGCGCGACGTAGGCGGTGGCCTGCATCTGCTCCATCAGCGTGCCCATGCTGTCGTTGTCGACGCTGGAGCGGCGCTCGCTGTAGACCACGCCGCGCTCGCTTTCCACCACCTTGGGGTCGAACGACAGGTTGGCCATGCGGTCGCCTTCGAGGTCGAAGATCGCCTCCAGCGCGCTGGACGGGAACCAGTCCGTATAGATGGTCAGGTCGTTGCTGGTGCTGGCGTTGTTGCTGCCGCCGGCCGCCTCCATGGTGCGGTCGAATTCGCCCGGCGCGCGGCGGGTGGTGCCGTTGAACATCATGTGTTCGAAGAAGTGCGCGAGGCCGGTGATGCCGGCGCGCTCGTTGCGGCTGCCGACCTTGTAGAAGGTGTAGTAGTTGGCGTTGGGGATGTCGTGGTCCGGCCAGACGATGATCTTCAGCCCGTTGGCCAAAGTTTTGCTGGCGATGGCCTCGCTGCCGGGGACGGCGGCCGCGGCCGGGGCGGGCGTGGCGGCCGGGGCGGCGGAAGCCGCGGTGCCCAGTGCGAGCGCACAGGCGATGGAAAGCAGACGCATGGGTGGTTTCCCGTTTTGCAGGCGGCATACATTGCCGCACCCGCGCGCGCATCGCCATCTGCCGGAAGTGGGGGTTGCTGGGTTAACCTGCGGCAACGCAACGGAACGGACAAGCGCATGCGCGTGCATTTCCACGGAGCAGCCGGTGAAGTCACTGGCTCGATGCATCTGGTTGAAGCCGCCGGCCGGCGCATCCTGATCGACTGCGGGCTGGTCCAGGGCAGCCCGGAAGCCGACGAACGCAACTTCGCGCCGTTCCCGTTCGACCCCGCCAGCATCGATGCGCTGATCCTGAGCCATGGCCACATCGACCACGTCGGCCGCGTCCCGCGGCTGACCCTGTCCGGCTTCGACGGCCCGATCTATGCGCAGGCGGCCACCGTCGACCTGCTGCCGATCATGCTGATGGACTCGGCCACGCTGCAGGAAAACGACGCCGAGCGCAGCAACCGCAAGCGCAAGCCGGGCCAGCCGAAGGCGATGCCGCTGTATACCCGCGAGGACGTGCGCGGCGCGCTCTCGCAGCTGCGCCCCCTGCCCTACGCGACGCGTACCGAACTGTTCCCCGGCATCGAGGTCGCCTTCCGCGATGCCGGCCACATCCTCGGGTCCAGCATCGTCGAGCTGTGGGCCGACGGCAGGAAGCTGGTGTTCTCCGGCGACCTCGGCATGCGCAACGCGCCGATCCTGCGCGATCCCGTGCAGATCGCCGAAGCCGACCTGCTGCTGCTGGAATCCACCTACGGCAACCGCAACCACCGCGAGCGCGACGAAACCGTGCGCGAGCTGGGCGAGATCTTCGAAGCTGCCTGGCGCGACGGCGGCAACGTGCTGATCCCGGCGTTCGCGGTGGGCCGCACGCAGGAGCTGCTGTACTGGTTCGCCCGCCACTGGAACGACTGGGACATGTCGCGCTGGCGGATTTTCCTCGACAGCCCGATGGCTTCGAAGGTGGTGCAGGTGTACGACCGCCACCACGCCCTGTTCGACGCCGAAGCGCGCGAGGTGTGGCGCGGCACGCCCAATCCGTTCCGCCTGCCCAACCTGCGCGTCACCGAAACCGCCGAGGAATCAATGGCGATCAACCGCATCCACGGCGGCGCGATCATCATCGCCGGCAACGGCATGGCCAGCGGCGGCCGCATCCTCCACCACATGCGCCAGTGCCTGCCCAAGCGGCAGACGCGGATGGTGTTCGTCGGCTTCCAGGCCGAGGGCACCATCGGCCGGCGGCTGGTGGACGGCGCGCGCTGGGTGCGCATCCACGGCTACGACGTGCGCGTGAATGCCCACCGGCACACGGTGGGCGGACTGTCCGCGCACGCCGACCAGCACGGCCTGCTGGACTGGTACGCCGGTTTCAGCACGCCGCCGCCGGTAGCGCTGGTGCACGGCGAGGACCTTGCGCGCGAGGCGCTGGCCGGCGAGATCCACGAGGCCCACGGCGTGCAGGCGGTGCTGGCGCGGCCGGGGATGCAGCTGGACGTCTGAGCCACGCGCCTGCTGCAGGGGCGTTCAGCGCGGGTCGTTGACTTCCGGGGTGCCGCGGTCGGTTTCCTCGCCGCCGAGCTTCCGCGCACTTCGGGCCAGCGCGACGTAACGGGCGCGGAACACATCCAGCTCGCGCTCCTCCAGCTCTTCCAGGTCCAGCAGCGCGTTGTGGGCGCCACGGGTGGCGCGAATCAGCTCGTCCAGCTTGAGCTGGATCGCCTCGGTATCGCGGTTCTGCGAGTTCTGGATCAGGAACACCATCAGGAAGGTGACGATGGTGGTGCCGGTGTTGATCACCAGCTGCCAGGTGTCGCTGAAACCGAACAGCGGCCCGGTGAGGATCCAGGCCAGCACCACCAGCACGGCCAGCGCGAATCCAAGCGGGCGGCCGGCTGCGCGCGAGGCCCACTTGGCCAGGCGACTGAACAGATGCGACGGCGACATCGGGCACTCCTCGGCGGGGACGCCGGGAGTATGCCGCGGCTCAGTCGTTGTACTCGACTTCCCCGTACAAGTCGTGCTCGTCGCTGCCCATGATCCGCACGTTGACGAACTCGCCCGGCACCAGGCCGGCTTCGCGGCCGTCCTGGATCTGCACCAGGCCGTCGATCTCCGGCGCATCGGCCATCGAACGGGCGATGGCGAGCTCGCCGTCGATCGCATCCACCAGGCAGCGCTGCACGGTGCCGACCTTTGCCGCCAGGCGCGCTTCGGAAATCGCCGCCTGCCGCTCCATGAAGCGGGCCAGCCGCTCCTGCTTCACCGCTTCCGGCACGGGGTCCGGCAGCTCGTTGGCCTTGGCGCCGGTGACCGGCGAATAGGCGAACGCGCCCACGCGGTCCAGCTGCGCCTCGTCGAGGAAATCCAGCAGCTCCTCGAACTCGGCATCGGTCTCGCCGGGGAAGCCGACGATGAAGGTGCTGCGCAGGGTGAGGTCCGGGCAGATCGCGCGCCAGCGCTGGATGCGCTCCAGCGTCTTGTCCACCGCGCCAGGCCGCTTCATCAGCCTGAGGATGCGCGGGCTGGCGTGCTGGAACGGGATGTCGAGGTACGGCAGCACCTTGCCCTCGGCCATCAGCGGGATCACGTCGTCGACGTGCGGGTACGGATACACGTAGTGCAGGCGCGTCCACACGCCCAGCGTGGACAGGCCCTCGCACAGCGCCTTCATCCGCGTCTCGTAGACATTGTTGCCCCACAGTCGCGGCGCGTACTTCAGGTCGACGCCGTAGGCGCTGGTGTCCTGCGAGACCACCAGCAGCTCCTTGACCCCGCCGCGCACCAGCTTCTCGGCCTCGCGCAGCACCTCGTCGACCGGGCGCGAGACCAGGTCGCCGCGCATCGACGGGATGATGCAGAAGCTGCAGCGGTGGTTGCAGC
>ERZ778017.2377-NODE-2377-length-15385-cov-4.988780_pt1 | contig 15385 bp, 6 predicted proteins | sample MGYA00375747_ERZ778017 | MGnify/ENA primary metagenome ERZ778017 (study PRJEB29350, sample SAMN05509838) | bioreactor metagenome | biome: bioreactor; material: wastewater | place: South Africa: University of Cape Town | collected 2014-03-17 ...
TGATGTCTTCTAAGCTAGGATTAGAAACCATCGATCTTAGCTAGTCTAAGATGTTCGCATATGCATTATGAGGTCTAGAGTTCGTGTTTGTTTTATATACTATATACTATATACTTTAATTTCAAGGGAAGGATTACTGCGTTGTAGCTGACTTGTAGCTGATTTGGTTTTAGCTGATTTGTTGTAGCTGATTTGTTGTAGCTGATTTGTTGTAGATGTGTTCGTTGATTCGATTCTGATTGCCCGGTACCGGTGGGCCCTTGCAGCCTGGCCTAACCATCGAAAATCGACGCTTTGGGACGCTTGGGACAAACATCCACGCCGCAACACATCCTCAAAATTTACCTAAACCCACGGCACACGTTCCAACCGCAACCAAACCACCGTCCCACCACCAAATTGCACCATGTCGGTCAACTACCGCCACCAAGTGGATGTTCCCGTCACGGACATCGACGACCCAGAAGACGACACCATATTTGCCCAAGAAAACCCCATCCACGATGACTTCCTATCCAGTCTAGACTATGAACAACCAGACAGACACGAAGGACTAGTAGCAAAATTCACTTCCTACTTCAAGCACAAGCCCACTCGTACCAACGATTACGAAATGTTGCCCCACAAGGACCAAAGTCCTGAAGTAAATACTCCGCCAGAGCTCCCTGACCAGTTGCCTTATGGCATTCCCCATGATTTCTCCCAGTACAAGATGAGTAGCCGGAACGTTAAACGGACTCTGTTTGTGATAACGGTGGTAATAGTCGGGGCAATGGTACTAAACTGGGTGTATAAGCCGTTTGAAACGGTGGCAGCGACGACTGCTGCCATGACAATACTCTCCAACTCTACTCATGATTTTCTACCTACAACGATCATGGTGTCACTAGACGGGTTCCATCCTCACTACATAAGTGCCCACCGAACTCCTACGTTGCACAACATGGTAGTAAACGGTTATGGTGCACCATATATGATTCCGTCGTTTCCTTCGTCGACTTTTCCTAACCATTGGACGCTTATAACTGGGCTTTATCCATGTGAGCATGGAATTGTGGGCAATACGTTCTACGATCCTGTTTTGAAAAAACAGTTCATCAATACAAACCCCAAAATCGGGGGACTAGACCCAGACTTCTGGCGTGGGGGTGAGCCTATATGGACTACGGCGAAGAACCAGGGAGTTAAGGCAGCAGTTCATATGTGGCCAGGAAGCGAGGTTCCGGGAATAGGCCCAGAAACTGATATTGATCGATACAACGGCTCCGAACCTTTATCGTCCAAGGTTGATAAGGTGATGAGATGGATCGATCGGAAAAACATCGACGAACGGCCGCAATTGATCTTGACCTATGTCCCCACGATCGACCTGTATGGCCACAAGTTTGGTATCAGCGGGCCCAACATGACCCAGGCACTCGAGTATACCGATAACTTTGTCGATTTGTTGCAGAAGGAAATCGCAAGTAGAAACTTGAATGATATAGTGAACTTGGTCATTGTTAGTGATCACGGCATGGCCCCAACCTCAAACGACAGATTGATATATTTGGATGATTTGGTTGACATGACGAAAATAGAGCATATTGATGGATGGCCATTGTTTGGGTTGCGTCCCCTCCCATCATACTCTGTAGATGAAATCTATGATGAAATTAAGCAGAACTTGGCCATGTCCCAACTTTCAGAAAACTACAATTTATACAAAGTGGAAGATGTACCAGTAGAGTTTCAGTTTGGGGGAAAATTATCAGATCACAAGTTCAACTATCGGTTGGCACCAATTTGGATTTTTCCTAAGGTTGGATACTCCGTGACCACTTACAAACAAATGGAAGATTTAGGCGGAGATTACAGACCAAAAGGTGTTCATGGATACAACAATACGGAATTGTTAATGAGAGCAATATTTTTGGCTGATGGGCCTTACTTCAGACAACGCTTCAAAACAAAAAAGGTGGAACCCTTCCCAAACACTGAGGTGTACAACATATTATGTGACTCGTTGAAAATCAAGCCATCTGTAAATAATGGAACGGGTTACTTCCTTGGTTTGGGTTCCAAATGGGTCGACGACTTGGTTTACCCAGACTTGCCCTACGAGGTTCAACATTTAGTTGAAAATGCCACCTACGATGAAATGTGGCGTCCTGGCGCAATACAAGGTATTGCAAGTCCAATACCCACTAACGAACACCCACAAGAATCTTTACTTCAAGATGAAGGCACTTTGTCTTCGCTCGAGTCTCAGAAGTTGCCAAAACCTACTGATTTTGAATATTACAACAACCATAACGAAGGTGACCCCGAGAATAAACCAGGTGAACACAATCAAGGTGGTACAGAAAGCGAGGATACTTTAGGCGACCATGTGAGTGGACTTTTTGACGGCATATTTGAAGAGGTTGGAGATTTAATAGACGACGCAAAACATATTATTGGAGATGGATTTAATGCTATTGGAAATTGGTTTGATCCCCTGGAGGATGGTTAATGCTACAGTATTTAACATAGGAGAGGCATTTTTTGTAGTTAATATATCATAAATTATCATTAAGCACGCCTGTAAGACGTTGCAAATTGGGGAAACTACTGGAATCGACACTGTTGGGCCGGTTGACCGGTGATTCAAGTAAAAACGGGGAATTAGAATTTCTCGTAAATGCCTCCACGTCAGAACACTCTCTTGTATGATTCAGGGATGAGCTAGTAGACCCTGGAGTTTTGCTGAGATCGGAAAGATCATTATCCGATGTACAATCATGGCACAACTTCACAATTTCATCCTTGGAAAGTTCAAGAAATGATTCTGAGCGAATGATTGCGGTCCAATATCTTTTTATGACGGCAATTACTTTGATTATAAAAATGTCTTCTCTAGAAAATGACAAATCTTTCCACAATTTCACCAATATATTATATGTTGTAGGATTCGACTCTATTATTGACGATTGGAATTCGTCAAATAAAACAAACAATCGAGCTATTACAAGGTCCCTCAACATTGGAAGCTCATACATATTTGATAGTGTCAACAACCCCACGTAGTCGATCAAGTCATAGTTTAGATAGTTCTCAAAATCTACTGTTCCCGTGTATAAGAAATGAACAAGTCCTCTTACCCACTTTACTGGTTCAGGAATTTCAACGCAGTTTGAGATTGTTTCTGTCATTCCACTTCCAAGCATTCTTTTGAAATGACCCCATCTAGCTACCAAAATCGCCTTGTGGACCTTTATGGCATAGTCTAACTGGCGCTGATCGTTACATACTATTTCGAAATCGGTGTATTGTTGGTCGAGCAAAAGGGTCCGGAACGATGTTGCCAAATCAGACGAAGCGGTGTTTGAAGCACACAAGCCAAACCGATTGAGCTTCATTTGCAATACCGAAGATAATGCTGAAACATGCTGTAATTCTTCGTCCTCGATATCTTCATGTACTGCAAGACTAGACCTTTTGGATCCCAACAAATAGAGATCCCCATCTGACGTCGTGAACGATTGCTTCCATGTGTACTCTAAGATATCAACAGGAGACGAGTTGTTTTTCTTGAAATACTTGGTGAGATCGTTAATGTTGAACAAATCCTTGAACTCGAACTTTTGCAAGTTGATGTAAGAGATATTGAATTCGTTCGAACTAGTACTCCAAAGCGGTAAACAGATAGTAAGGTTCGCAGCAGTATCAACACTTGAATTCAAGTATATTCGTTCGTGATCATGAGGTGCAATCTCGCTCACCACAGGAGACCTTATATCCAAATTGGACTTTTGTAGAATGTTTAATTCTCCTATGGTTCCGTTCGATAACGAGTACCACGTTATCGTGTCCTTTACAACGTTCATATCTTTATCTAGACCCCCAAAACTGTACAATTTATCATCATGGATGGTAATAAAGTGGTCAAACCGGGGGACAAACTGGATTGGGCCCTGCCAAACTCCCGAACTCAAGTCGTAGCAGAACAAATCGTCCAACGGTATAGACTGTACGAGACCACCACTAATATACAATTTCGTTTTGTCGGCAGAAAGACAGCACGCATGTCTCGACCTAGAAGATGGGGCCCCGTTCAAGGCAAACTTGGGAGGCCCAATCCACCCCCGCGAGAAAACATTATAAATCATCATCAACAGGTCAATTTTCACCGGATCTGGGCGATTTTCATTCATTTGATTTCCCCGTGCCGAGTCACGTAAATTACCAGTGTCGTGATTCTGGTTCTGGTCCGCATCGATTAGTGGTAATCCGTCTTCAAACGGAATCCCCCCAAACACTAGAACATTCCCACCACCTATGTATACCGCCAGGTGGCCCTCGCGATAAAGACCTTTGTGGCTGTCGTCAACTTCCCACGACATTGTCTTCAAATTCAACAAATACACATTTGAGTCTAGGGCATCCATATCATCAAAACCCCCATAAAGAAACACATACCCGGTATCGTTGCACGAAACAATGGTGGATTTGACATTGTGGTGGGGGCACTTGCCATTGAGTTTCACCAATGATATACTATTCGACATGAGCACCCATTTCAATCCGCTTTTGCCAGTGTTGGCTGCTTGGGTGGTATAGCTGGGGGAGATTTATTAGCCTAGGTTTGCATCACGTGATACTGACACACGTGTATCGGCACGTGACTCAAATATTTCGAAAAATTCATGTGACCGCGGCGCTACCACCTCGGGCAATTGTAGGGTTTTGGGGGTTTTCGTGGCCTCTGATAAACAACACCAGCACAACCAGTAGCTACAATGTATGGAATGTTGATATTGCGCGGATCCACCCGTGGACTTGCATCTCGGACCATTGGAATGTTCAATTCCGCCTCAAGATTGACCCCTGCGGGAAAAGTCCCACTTTCGTCGTCGTTTTCCACGTCACCATGGAGGTTTTCGTCGCCACCATTGGCGAGAGCTGCCACCAGATCCTCGTGGTCGCATGCTTCTTCGAGAACGCTGTCGATTTGGCTCCAGTCCATGGCATTGCTCGTGGGAGCATCAGTATCGGTTGTGGGATTGAGATTTAAATCCCCAATCCACAACGAAAGTGTTATTCCTCGTCAGCCCATTGTAATCGAGCGTAAAAAATCGAGATTTAACGGTATTTTGAACTACGAAGAGTTGACCATTGGCTCTGTAACCGGACTCTTTTTGGGGGTAATTATAGGTAAATTGTCATCAGTATTAGTTGTATTGACTCTAGCAGGATACTTCTTGTTGCAGTTTTTGCAGTCTAGACAGTTAGTCACCATCCCATGGAACTCGATCATTTCTGTGGGGAAAAGTAGGATTGATGTCAAAAACTTGGTGTTTGAAAAACCTTCGTTTAAATTGAGTTTTGTTTTGTGTTTCTTGATTGCTGCATTTAATATTTGATCAGGCATTACTATTTAGTCATTTAACATGTTGTAAAAGAACCAGTACGAAGACATGACAGTTCCAAATAAAATGAATTATTAAAGGACTTCATTCCAAATTGAATGAATATTACAAAAACTTGAATACTTAAACTATCATATATACTTGATTTTGTCGTATAAAATAAACGTTATCTGATACAGATTGTCAATGTAATCAACGGATGATTCTCAAAAGGACTAATGTTGTCCATTCTTCAGTACACGCTACGTATTAACTATATTTATTCCGAAACAATTCTATACATATGCAAATTAACTATATCACAAACACTAACTCCCCAGTTATACTTTTGGCATTTTAGCGAAAATATCAAATGAACCAGTACCGACATTTGATAACTTACCTAACACAATTTTGGCCGATGGTGATTCCAATTCTTCTCTTTCACCATCCAACACAGCCTTGGTTAAGAATTGACAGGTGGTTTCGTAAGACATCTTCATGAATGCAGACGTGGATGAATCCATACCTTGACGGTTGAATGCTAGATAGGTACCTTCTCTTGTCATCATATCACCAATTAAGTCTAAATGACGCGATGAAACACTAATACCATAAGTGTCGAAAACTCTATATATTTCATTGACAATGGTATTTCTTGCGGCTTCGACACCGTATGTTTGTAAAACGGCAGCAACATCATTGGATGTGATGTTGTCAACGTTGATGAAATCGTCTTCTTCCCACATGGCCTTGAAGTTGACACCTTCTGTGGTAAGGATTCTCTTGCCATCGGCACCGGGTTGTGGATGAATACATCTACCAATTTGTGGGATTTCACGAACAACCACTTTACGACATAATTCTTCAACAATGTTAACCATCAACAATTTTTGAGTTTCATTACCATTCAATTCCAATTTGAATTCACACCATGAACCATCATCATCATCAAAGTTGAATTTAGTGACCAAGTTATGAGATGAAATGACTTCAGCTTGACGATCCTTTGCAGTTCTTGACAATTGTTTAACTTCAGTCTTGGTTTCTTCTACTTCATCTTCTTCCATGTCACTATCGTCATCTGAAGATGATGCTGATGATTCATCGTCACCCATTTCATCATCACTGGTTTCTTCAGCTTTTCTCATTGTTTCAATTTCATCATCATCAGGACCATCGTAGGAAACAGCTTGTTTGGTACGAGATTTTTCTTCAACAGCATCATTACCGTCTTCGTCATCATTATTAACTTTGTTGGAAACACTTTCCAAGTCAATTTTACCAGCGGATTTACCAACTGATGGTAACGAGTCTGGTTTTCTTTGTTTTTTGATTTCTTTGACAATTTGAGCTTCTAATGCATGAAGGAACTTGTCAGTAATAGTGTATTCTAATTGATCTTTTCCAATACTGTATTCCTCACTGTATTCTTCTTCATTGTAGAATTTCAAATTGATTTCGTAAGATCTCAAATTACCACTGCCATCTTCGTTTGATGAAGTAGTTTCGGTAACAGTAACTTTATCAATAAATTCAGATAAAACAACTCTAGCCTTGGATTTACAGAAGATATCCGCCTGTTCATCAGTGACATCATCCAAGATAGGCAATGTCATTTGTGGTGTCTTAATGGCAGCAGAAGCAGTCATAATGATTTCTCTCATACGAGGAATACCCAAAGTAACATTAGCAGCACCATGTCCAGCAAAATGGAAAGTGTTCAATGTCATTTGAGTAGATGGTTCACCAATAGATTGAGATGCAATAATACCAACTGATTCACCAGGATGAATTAATGATCTCATATATTTCAATTGCATTAAGGCACGGAATTTCTTTTCGGTAAGCTTGCCAGTAGATTTAGCTTCTTCTTTAGATTGTGCAAAGAGATTAGAGTTTGATGATAAGAAATCATCCAATTTTTGTTGGAATCTTTCTGAAACAGAACCTAAGTATTTAGCTGGGTTATAGACAGACAATACTGGATCATACTTACAACTCTGTTCATAATGTGGCAACTTGGATTGTTTCTTCAAGTTCTTCTTCACCTTCTTGGAGTATGATGTTGCTGTTTCTGTATCTAAGTGATGGGTTAACTCACCTGGGTTGTACTTGGCTAAGAGAGCATCATAGTTTTCAACACAGAATTGGAATTGGTTCATGTGCGACTGTTTAGTAACGTCAATAGCATCTCCACCATACAAGAATTGGATCAAAGTACCATCACCATCTCTGACAGTGTTATCATAATTGACATGTACACCTTCCAATTGTTTGGTCAAACAACGTTGCAAGTAACCAGATCTGGAGGTCTTAACGGCAGTATCAATCAAACCTTCACGACCAGCCATACAATGGAAATAGTATTCTTGTGGTCTAATACCAGAGTAGAAACGACCCTTAATATAACCACCAGCTCTTGCATCGGTTTCGAAAGCTTTGAATGAAGGTAAAGTCTTACCCGAAACCATAACTGGAACTCTTCTACCTTCTAAAGCTTGTTGCCCTAATAAACACATAATTTGGGAAACATTAACATTAGAACCTTTAGCACCAGATAATGCCATCGCTTGCATAGAGTTGTAAGGGAATCTCTTCATAGTACCATCTGGAACACACTTGGAAACAACTTGGGAGGTAATAGCGTTAACTTTAGATTGTGTGATAGCGTCAAGAATACCTAACTTGTTATCATCACGTAAGATTTCTTCCAATCTACGTAAAAGTTCTGGATCGGTATTTTTGGTGTCACTTTCCAAGTTGGTAACTTCAGCAGCAGCAGCTCTACCAACATCAATTGATTTTTTCAAAATGTCATTTCTCCATTTGTTACCTTCATCAGTCAATCTCAAGTCATCCATACCACATGTGAATGCAGTCATCATAATGTAGTTGGTAAATAATCTACCCAAAATACTCAATGATTTACCAGCCACATCAGGACCATATACTTCATGTAACGAATGAACTAAACCGAATTGAGTAGCACCATATTGAGATTTATCTAAAATACCAGATAAAAGCTCACCATTCTTGAAAATAACGTCATTTTCGGTAGAACCAGCCCCCCAATAATCACTTTTAACTTTATTTTTCGAGATTAAATTAATACCAGGAACATTATCAGGAGTGATGTTCAATAAGATAGTAGTTATAATTTGTTTACCTGTCCATAATGGTTGAGGTTTGAAAACTGCTGGGGGAACAGTAATGATTCTGTTCTTTGTGGTATGGCCATCTTCTGGTCTGATACATCCGTAGATCAACTGTTGGTATACTTCTCTAGTAAAGAAACTGTCTTTATTTGTTAACCAAACACCAGCAGAAATATGATCTTGAATCAAACCTCTTAATGGAGAACCAGAAGTTGGAGTAATATACTGAGAATCAGTGTTAGCTAAATTCATAGCTTCAGACTTTGCATTTTCGTTTTGAGGGAAGTGCATGTTCATTTCATCCCCATCGAAATCGGCATTATAAGCACCAGTATTGGCATAATGCAATCTTAAAGTCTTTTCACCAGGTAAAACTCTTACTCTGTGACCCATCATAGAGGCTTTATGCAAAGTAGGTTGACGGTTCATAATCACCACATCCTTGTTCTTGATGTGTCTGTACACCTTTTTGTTAATTACTGTAGCACCATTAGAAGGAGTTAATAATTGATTTGCAATTGATTTACGTTGTTCCAAGGTCATACCAATCAAGGAGACCAACGAACCATCTTCATTTTGAACTTGAACAGCACCTGGCCACTTGTCAGGACCATTGATGACAGCTTGTCTCAATTCACTGGCGTTGTGAGCAGTTACTGGTTCTGGATACGTCAACTTGACTGCGAAAACTGGTGGAACACCAATTTCATTTGTTTCCAACATTGGATCTGGAGAAATAACAGAACGAGCAGCGTAATTGACTCTCTTACCCATCATATGCTTTCTGAATAAACCTTCTTTCTTTTCTAATGCTTGTTTAATACCTGGGTTTGGAACCTTACCTGCTGGAGCGTTTTGATTTTTGGTTGAATCCATGAATGCATTGACGTCATTTTGAATAGTGACAAACGAATTCATCAAACGGTTAAATACTATCTTCTTTTCATCTGCTGAAAGTTTACCCTTAGTCAAATTAGAAATTTGATCATTCAAGTCTCTAATTAATAATGCTGTCTTTAAAATGTTAGATAACAATTCGTTTTGGGCATTTTCGTGAATTTCGTCTCCCAACTTAGATGGCAATCTGAATCTAGTAGGTGGTACTAGTAAAGCTTGCTTAAAGAAAATATCACCGCGTACACGTTCCTTTTGATATGGTCTTGAGTGGAAAACTTTTTGAATTACTTCCTGTTCTTTTTCGAACACAGAAATCATAAGATTTCTAATTTCAGATGAAACCACATATTTTGAACCACCCTTGTGCTTGATATTTGGCATATGATCATTAGAACCTTTGTTTGCACCTCCGGCTCTCATCATATCAGGTCTTGGCAACCCTTTAACTCTGTTGTTTGTGACCTGTTTATCGGTCAAAGAGTTTTCAAAGATTTTGGTGAAACCATCCTTTCTGAAAGATGGAGAGTACATACCACAATTGTCACACTTTGGTCTTCCGAGCAATCTCTTGTAGAATTCATGAATTGTTTGTTTTCTTTCTTCACCGACTGTAGCAGTGACTACACCTGATTCATTAGTTCTACCTTCGCTCAATGCCTTTGCAATTGCAGTTTCTACAAAGAGTTCTCGACGGTTTTTCAACTCTTGTTTGGCTTTAGAGTCCAATCCTGCGGAGGAGTCACCATCATCGTCCTCATCGTCATCGTCGGACCCTTTACCCTTGACGAACATGTTGTCTAATTCAACACATTCTAACAATAACCCATATTGAATCAACTGCAATTTACATTTAAACTTGTGAACTTCCAAGGAATTTAATTTGAAATGGTGACAGTAAAGACAGGAAGATCTCAACAAGATATATAATTGATTGAAAAACATGGGATTGTAAACTGGGACAGGCAACTCAATGTGACCCATATGACCAGGGCAAAACTTTTCGTCTAAACCACAGGTGGTACAAACATTTCTAAGAAATGCTCCTAATGCTAAATCATAAAGACCACCAGAAATTGGATGGCCCAAATTGTCAAAGACAGTAGGATTGGTGATTTGCTTAGCAGATAACTTCCTAGTTTCTGCATCAGACAATACTCCAAAATCCACAGATATAATCTCTGAACCTACTGGTTTGGATATATCCATTTCTCTAGTTGTTTTGCTTCAGCACCGAGTTTTAGCAATTCCGATTTTTTCAATTTTTACGATACTGAGATGAGATGCCAAAAAAATTTGAAATCGGGCACGTGATACCTATATAGCGGATCATCACTGCCTAAGGCCAATCCAAACATAAGGGTGGTAAAACAAGGGCAGAAACTGGGAATTGAAGTTCAGTAAGAGAATAATCAACAGTTTGTGGTGTTTGCTTATCTGAACTTTTTTTGTTTTGAAAGAACTGAATAATTTTGGTCACTGTTGGCTTTGTGGCAAATGCAAAGTTGGACAGAACGTTAATAAAAAGAGCCGTTGAACTTGTACACAAGGTTATAACCCCGTAAGTATAACAGGAAGTTGAATTTTTGGGTATTCACGGGTGATATGTGATGTTTTTATTCTCTATTTTGGTTTGATTTGAGAATAAGAATGACGCGAAATGTAGAAAATTGGTTGCAAAATCCAAGACTAAGTTTATATCTTTTCTTTAATGTTTGTCTAAATACACTAAAATATGAATATATTCAACAGAATCGGGGTTAAACTTGGAAGATCTCAATTGAACTTGACATCAGGTAAAACTGTAAATGAAGCAGATGGTTCGACTGGTGTTGTAGAAAGTACCTCTTCAAGCACATCAGATCCTGACGTGTCTACAGAAATAATACAACCGTCGGAGATTGAGTTTTTACGGTCCACAGTTGACTATTTGGATGATGAAGAGTCAAGTGCCAGTAACAAAATCAAAAGCGATAGAGAAAAGGTTGTTGAAAGAATTAGTGGTTACAACAAAAGCCGCATAATCAATGAATTTTTAAATTTGGTTGAGGAAAAGGACCACATAATCGAAGAATTGACTAATGAAAATACTCAATTGAATGAGAATATTGAAGAGTACAAGCGACAAGAAGAAAGCCAGATTTTGTCTCTAAAAAGCTTGGTTGATGACAAGTGTCGTCTACAGGGCACCATTGACTCTTTAATTGGGGAAATTGAGTTAGACAATCAGATTAGTTACAGAGTACAAGAAGAAATATTTGATGTAGCAAAATTTTTGCAAGTGTTACTCAAGAGTGATAAACAAAGCTTGACGATGGAAATAAACAAACAGAAACAAGAGTTGCAAAATTTTTTGGATGGGAAGGCATCGCCCTGTTGCCAAACCCCACTTAGTTGTCGAATATTATTGCCGTATTTGGAGCTTATCGGCGAAAGGCATGTAGAACTTGAGAAAATTGGACTCTGCAGCCATAATATGTTGCAACAATACATAAGTGTCTTTGATAGCTTATTATTTGGATTGAGAAAAATCATTGATAAGAACACGAGTACAAAATTAGATCAACTTGGCCAACTTATATTGCATAACAAGACCAAATTACAATACACGAAGCCAAACATCGAGATTGAGAAAAGGTGTGCCCAGCTTGGGGTTGATGAAGATATTGAAAGCTATTGTAAGTTGATGCAACAAGTAATAATGGAGATTGATGAGTTCAAACATAAGTATAAGGAAAAGAACTAAATTAAAGGGTAAAAAAATATTTGAAACCCTGGTTGAGACAAAAGCCCTAAGAAAATAATATCCTCAAATACGGGGTGGAGATTGTCGTACCACTAATGCTATACAGGGTATCATCTGCGAAGACAATCTTTCTTGTGGAAAAATACCCACATGTCAACACAACTTATCTCAATGATATACTTGATCTAGTTATAATATGGAATGTATCAATAAGGTGTTGAAACTAGGGATTGGAGGAGAAAAATTGGTTCAAGGTTTCTAAATTTTAAATTTCTGTTTGAAGAAGCTGTTACATAACATACTTGAAAACCAACCTCACTAGTTGATGCTCTGATACGCAAAATGTGACTACTAATTCTGAGTGATATTTCGTAAAGTTGTTTTAAATAAATCTCCAAAATTTGACTGAAACACACATCCGACAACATTTTGGAATTCATTTGTACGGATAAAAATTTTCGGGAAGAGAACAAATGCGTATCTCGAAGTCGAGACTAATTATTTGCATGAAATTGTGGTGACAGGTCAATGCTAATTCAGCAAGGTGAATCATTTTTCCGCGAAAATGCATGGTCGGGGAATATTTTTAGCTTGCATCGAACATGTGTTGCCCTTGATTTTATGACCTAAAATAGTTAATTACATGCTTTAATGTTATTATTCGATCTAGATTGGAGTTTTTTTGCGTTATGAGATGTCATTTTCTTGTAGTAATGAGAAACTTTTGAGGTATTCTACACAACCAGAAAAATATAAGTGCTGTGTTCAATATATTTTCTTGGGCACGTTTAATAGCCCTAATGCCAACTATATTTTCTAGCTCCAAAACATGCGTGGACTTATTCGTTACTTACTCGAGACACTAGATATATAATAGTTGTATATTCAACTGATCTTCCTAATATCTGAACTAATCGTCTAAAGATGTTTACTTTTGATTTCCCTCATAATAATTTGCATTGTTCCAAGCAGGATGAGATCTCAGTCTCGCAGCATGGGTACGGAGCCCTCTATGTGTACGAAGGGTTATGTGACGACTCATTTCTCAAGTTTCCTTCACCACATGAGATAGTTGACCTTGAGTGTCCTTTTAGTTCGGATACAAACGTGGGTGCGGACGAAAGTGTAACTGATGAACTGAATATATCACGTTTAACACCACAATCATTACCTGCCGCTGAACTGCTGGAGGAGATCAGAGGTAAAAACGAATTACAAAAAGACAAAATGCATACATTCAAGTTTGATTGGCAAATTGGGAACTCTCCATTTTCATCAGGAATCAGCCAGTCTCCAATACTGCGCTATGACGATTTAACAAATTGTGCCTCAGACAACTTGGTAGATCAAAACCAGGAATTTGAGCATAGCTACGGTAATTATCGTGATATGACAACTCCGCTTACTCCAATTGATTTTGTTGCTGACAATGAGTGTCGAATCCATAACTGGAATTGGTTGGATGAATCGCTTTCTCCAACATCGATGTTGAATATGCGAAGCAAATCTATTGACTCTGCAATGGTGCAGCTTGAACATAGTGAAGTTTTGAAACAGGACGACAAGGAAGCGAAGTCTCTGGAATTCATAGATCCCGATTTGACGGATCTTAATGCCACAACGTACTCAACGAATTACGTCACCTCGTTCGTGAATTCCAACAATGCGATGATATACCAGAACACAGTACTTGATGGGTTATTAACCCGCGAGAACAATGATATTTACGACCCAAGTAAGTTTAAGGATAATATAAACTTAAAGTTGAAATTGGGGGCTGACTACGACAGAATAATCAAAAGATTTGCGAAAACTGGTAGTGTTGAAGTTGACCCAAAAGAGAGTTTACCAGGGGATTATCGCAAGCCCAAAAGAAAAAACAAAATCTTTGAACAACGTCGTACAGGAAGAGCACCTACTATGAATATCAAGGAATCGATTGAACTTGCTACTCGAGCCATTGAGAAAAGCCATCTACAGTCAAAAATCACCAAACCAGAGCCCAAGACAAAAGTGTTTCCCTTGTTGAAAAACAAAATCCTAGAACACAATTTTACCGAGGAGGATGTTCAGGCAATCAAAATTGAAAAGAAGGATTCGTTTTGTTGCAAGTGTAAATCTAATATTAGTGATTACTGGCAGTACATTGATCACTGGGATTCGCACCGCCCGAAACTTTCACGGAACTATCAGTGTGTTGTTCCCAAATGTCCCATGTCTGTTATCGGGTTTCTGCAAAAATCTGGATTAGTCCACCATACATACGACTGCCATTTCCGTCGTGGCCAAATCATGGAACAATTTCTGGAATGGGAAGAAGAGTTGAGGATGTTGTTATACACATGCAAATACAAACAATGTAATAAAGCATTTTATCGTCGTGATAGTTTAACCAGACATGAAAGGTTACTACATACCACATGAGACGATGAAACAAGCCATAGTACTATAAGAAGGAATCTATGCATGGGTCCAGGTGATTCAAGGTGGAAAATTACAAGACAACACCACCATACTATAGCAAGCCAATAATGTAACAGATCAAATTAATCGTATCTTAAAAACAACAGCAGCACTATCCTACGTTCTTGTAGCATGACAGTAACAAGTCAAGTGAATTCTACAAAGCCTCATCTTCTCTACTGGTGATACCCCCTACTGCATTGTTCAGTATTCGTGGAGTACGGCAATATTGATATCTTCTCATTGTTTCCTAATTTCCCTCTTGTCCAAGATACCTTTACTTTCTTCCAGCATCTCTCGTAACCCATCCCCAAAACAATACATATTCCTATTTACAATATTATACATGATACTCTACATACGGTACACCTACCACAACCATTGACAACGCATAATATTGCTTCGAAATTCGTATATCCTTGAGCCATTCGAGGATCGTCTCCCAGACAACGACGTCCTAGAGTTAGCACAAGTAAAGTTGCACTTTCAACGATACAAGCCTCAACGTCGCTTGAAACCTCGTTAATATTAAATACCACCACAAAAATGGTATGTTTAGCCTCCGACCGGCGTCAGTATCGTAATAAGCATCTCCACGCGTCTGTATACGCAGTGAAAGATGGATACGAAAGAGAATATTTTCCTTAGCCAAATAATGAAACCATACCTTATAAAATAATGTTACTTTTGGAAGAGTACCCCCCATTTGCCTCAGGATATTTTCGTCTGTACTACTCCTGTAGCCCCCGGTTTTT
>ERZ778017.2378-NODE-2378-length-15384-cov-4.801292_pt1 | contig 15384 bp, 14 predicted proteins | sample MGYA00375747_ERZ778017 | MGnify/ENA primary metagenome ERZ778017 (study PRJEB29350, sample SAMN05509838) | bioreactor metagenome | biome: bioreactor; material: wastewater | place: South Africa: University of Cape Town | collected 2014-03-17 ...
GAATGCGCCGCCGATCACCGCGCCGGTGGCCATCCGCTCCACCGACGCATAGGCGCCGTCGGCGCTGGTGTCGTAGAAGATGTAGAGCCAGGCGCCGGTGAGCGCGATCAGCCAGAACAGGTCGAAAGCGAGACCGCCGAGCTGGCGCAGCGGATTCGCCTGCTCGCCGAAGGCGCGATCGAAGCCGCGCTCGATGCGCCGTACCGCATTGGCCGCGCGCGTGCGCAGCGCGCGCGGATCGTCGTCGTGCCCGAGGGGCGCCGCAACGCCCGCGTCGGCAACGACAGCCGCGGGCATCGCTTCGACCCGGCGTGGCGCCTTCAAGACTGCTCCCGCTTCAGGCGCGATTCGGGTTTCGCAGGCCGCGCACGACGAACCAGGCCATCGCGCCGAGCGTGGTCAGCCCGGCGAAGATCTCGAAGAACAGGCCGTAGTTCACCCGATAACCGCCCGAGTTCGGATCGTAGACGGTGCAGTAGAGCTTCACCTTCTCCCAGACGTTCTCCAGCGTGAGCTCGCGCGAGGCCTGCCCGGACAGCAGTTCCTTCAGCGGCTGCACCAGCATCGGCAGGTCGAAGCTCTCGCCGTAGATCTGCCGGTAGATGACGCCGTCGGCGTCGACCACCGTGACCTGCGTGACGTGGTCGAAGCCCTTCGGCGTCGCCTCGTAGCTGAAGCCCAGGTTGGCCATCAACGCGTCGATCTGCGCCGGATCGGGACTGAGGAAATACCAGTCGCGATCGTCGATGCCGTTCTGCTTGCGGAAGGCCGCCATCGCGGCGGGATCGTCGAAGGGCTGGTTGAAGCCGATCGAGACGATGCGGAAGCGATCCTCGCCGAGCGCGTCGCGCGCGGCGCGCACCGCCTGCGCGAGGAACTGCGTAGCCACCGGGCAGGCCTGGAAGCAGCCGGTGTAGACGAGGCTCACGAGCAGCGGCTTGCCGGCGAAATCGCTGAAGCGCACCGGCTTGCCGGTGTGGTCGCGCATCGACACGTCGAGCAGGGGCCGGCCGATCGCGGCCTGGCTGTCGGCGAGCGCCTTGCGGAAATCGGGCCCGGCGTTGCGGGCGGGATCGGGGGCGGCCGTTGCGGGCGCGGCGCCGAGAATCAGAACGGCCGAAACGACCGCCGCGAAAGCAGCGATCGTTCGGCCGAGGGTACTGCGGGAAATACTGCCGGGACGGGTCAACTCAACTCAAGCCCCATACCGTGGACAGGTATTTCCAGTTGACGAAGTAGTACAGCACGAAGGTCACGAGGAACACGAGCGCCAGCGTGAAGGTACCCGGTGCGTGGAAGCCACCGCCGACCACGCCGTGGCCGCGCAGCGCGGCTGCGACCGGGGGCAGCCGGAGCGGGCTGATCTGCGTGGTGTACGCGCCGGCGTCGAGCCGCTTGCCGAAGAACACGGTACCGACCGCGACGATGATGTACATCGCGCCGCCGATGATCGCGAGCACGCCCGAGAGGCCGACCAGCGTCATCATCAGCAGCGCCGTACCCGGAAACTCGTAGGGCAGCGACGAGCCGGCGAAGGTGATGTCCCAGTGGCGGCGCGGAACGCCCAGCGTACCGGCGCCCATCATCGTGAGCGTGAACACCGCCATGCCGCCGCCAAAGACGTAGGGCTGCCACTTCGCCCAACCCGGCAGGATGATCTCGCGCTGGAACAGCGTCGGCAGCAGGAAGTACGTGAGCGCCATGAACGCGAGCGTGGTGCCCAGCACGACCGTGGCGTGGAAGTGACCCGGCACGTAGATCGTGTTGTGGATGATCATGTTCAGCTGCTCGGTGCCCATCATCACGCCCGTGATGCCGCCGAGGAAACCGAAACCGATCAGCGAGATGAACACGCCGGAGAACACCGGGTTGCCCCAGGGCGCCTTGCGCAGCCACTCGAACAGGCCCTTGGTGTAGCCCTTCTCGCGTTGCGCGGCTTCCATCGCGCCCGGAACCGTCAGGCCGTGGATCATCGACGCGAGCACCGCGAGGTACATCGCGTAGCTGGTGTTGAACACCTTCCACTCGGTGCCCACGCCCGGGTCGGCCAGGATGTGGTGCGCGGAAGCCAGTTGCAGGAACAGGATGTACAGCAGGAACGCGCCGCGGCTCACGCGCTCGGACATCGGCTTGGCGCCGAAGACGATCGCGGCCACCGCATACCAGACCGACACGTGCGCGGAGACGTTGATCTGCTGCGACGAGTGGCCGAAGGCCCACCAGATCACGCGGTACATGACCGGATCGATGTGCTTGATGTAGCCGATCGACCACAGCCAGGTCGGGATCAGGATGATCGCGCCCGAGGCGATCGTGAAGATCGCGATGATGCAGGCGGTGAGTGCGCCGAAGGTGACGAGCGGGATCGACCCTTCGTAGGTCTTCTCACCGCGAGCGACGACGAGCGTGCCCAGGAAGACGAAGCAGCCGATCAGCGCACCGACGGCGAACAGGATCAGCCCAAGATAGAACCAGTGAGCCGCCGGCATCGGGACGTACGACGTCATCATCACCGTCGCGTTGCCCTGGAAGATCGTGGTGTTCCACATCACCACGCCGATCACCATCAGCGCGAAGGCGAACCAGGCGATCCGCGGCGTCGCCAACCGGGTTCGCAGCAGCGTCGACGAGCAGAAATACAGGATCGCGATCTCGAAGAAAATGATCCATGCGACGAGCATGTCGAGCCCGTGCGCGGTGAGGAACATGTAGAAGTTGTCGGCGTCGACGAGGTGGATCGCCTGCCAGCGGGTGAGCGTGATCAAAAGCGCGAGCACGCCGCCGACGAGCAGCATGACGATGCCGGCGACGGCATGCGCCTTGATCAGGCCTTCGGCCGATTTGTGGAACTGCAGCCCCGATCGGGGGCAGATGCGGAACAGCGCTTGGGCAGTGGCCATGAGTGCCTCTTGTTTATTTCACGTACAGCCGCGACACCATCTTGTGGTGCCCGATCCCGCAGAACTCGTTGCAGACGATCGCATAGGTGCCCGAGCGGTTCGGCTGGATCGTCACGACGTGCTGGTAGCCCGGCAACACCTGGATGTTGATGTTTTCGGGTTGCAGCGAGAAGCCGTGCTGGTAGTCCATGGCGCTCAGGTTCAGCCGATAGGTCTTGCCCTTCTCGAGCTCGAGGATCGGCCACCAGGACCACAGCCGTGCGATCAGATAGATGTCGCTGCCGGCCGGCGGCGCGACCACCGGGATCTTCTCGTCGGTTTCGGTGCGAACCGTGTACTTGTCGACCATGTCCTGCGCCGCCTTCGCGTACAGCTCGGGCTTGACGCGATAGGTTTCGGCCGACAGGTTCTGCTTACCGTACACATGCCAGTACGGCATCATGAAGAACATGATCATGCACCAGACGAAGGCGATGGCGATCCACAGGACTTCGTCCCGACCGATCGGCTCCTTCGACCAGACCCGCTTGGGCGGCGGAAGAATTGCACTCATGCCAGTCTCCTTGCGCGTCTCACTGGGCCAGCGGCGTGACCGGGATCCCGGCGATCTCCATCACACCCCACAGGATGTAGAAGACCGTCGGCATCGTGACGCCGAGAAACAGCAGCAGGAACGGGTTGTCGACGATCTGCTGGAAAACCGGAACCCGCTCTTCGGGCTCCTGGGGCGGCGCAGCTTGGGAGACCTGTTTGTCGGCCATGGACGGTGTCCTCGTGTTTTAACGCGGGCATCATGGTTGCTGCCCCCGGCCCCCCGCATTGACCGGGATCAAGCGTTCGAATGCACCGTTCCGAAGTTGCCACGAACGCGACGCCTCGGGGAAGCCCTGTCGTTCCAGTACGGCCGTTCGAAGGGATCCGCGCAACAATAAATGGAATGTATTCGCGCGAGCGGTGCGGCAGATGTTGCGCCGTCGCGCCGTTCTCGCTACGTTGCCTGCGCCTGCGCGCTGCTGCAGGCCCACGGAGAATCCCTTTGCTCAAACGGATCCAGTCGCTGCTGCAACGCCTGTTCCTCGCCGCCGAAGCGGTCGGCAACCGCATCTTCGGCGATCGCCTGAACCCGCTCTACTACCTGGGCGCGACCAGCTACTGGATGTTCTGGCTCGTCGTGGCGAGCGGCCTGTACCTCTACGCGTTCTACGAGACGGGGATCGACAAGACCTACGCGTCGATGGAGTCGATCACGCACGGCCAGTGGTTCGCCGGCGGCATCCTGCGCAGCGTGCACCGCTACGCCTCCGACGCGATGGTGCTGACGATGATGCTGCACATGCTGCGGCACTTCTCCTTCGACCGCTATCGCAGCTTCCGCGCGTTCTCGTGGGTGAGCGGCATCGTCGTGATGTGGCTCATCTACGTCTCGGGCGTGAACGGCTTCATGCTGCCGTGGGACAAGCTCTCGCAGTTCGTGATCGTCGCCACCACCGAATGGCTCGACGCGCTGCCGGTGTTCAACGGCATCCTCACGCGCAACTTCATCACGCCGGAGGCGGTCACCGACCGGCTGTTCTCGCTGCTGTCCTTCCTGCACATCGGCATTCCGCTGGTGGCGCTGCTGTCGCTGTGGGTGCACACGCAGCGCGTGCCGCGCGCCTCGCAGATTCCGCCGCGGCCGCTGGCCATCGGCCTGGCGCTGATGCTGCTGGTCATATCGATCGCCGTGCCGGTCGTCAGCCAGGCGCCGGCCGATCTGGGCACCGTGCCGATCACGCTGAAGTTCGACTGGTTCTACCTGGTTGCCTATCCGCTGATCTACTCGTGGGATCCGATCAAGCTGTGGGTGCTGGTCGGCGGCGTCACGCTGCTGCTGATGGCGCTGCCGTGGCTGCCGCCGGTGCGCGCCGGCAAGGAAGCGGTCTACGAGCTGACCGCGCATCCCGGCCGGCAGCAGGCCCCCGTGCGCGCCGGCGAGACGCTGCTCGACGCCGGGCTGCGCGCCGACATCCCGCTGCCCTACGAATGCCGTTCGGGCGGCTGCGGGGTCTGCAAGGCGATGATGATCGGCGGCGAGGTGGAGATGTCGGGCTACCAGCCCACCGCTCTCACCGAGCAGGAACGTCAGCTCGGATGGATCCTGCTGTGCTGCGCGCGCGCGCGCTCGGACGTCGAGTTCGAGTACGAGGAGAACGCGGCCGCGGGCGCCGCGCTGCGCATCCGCGAGTACAGGACGGTCGTCGAGCGGATCGAGCGCCTCGCGCACGACGTCATGCTCGTCGTGCTGCGGCTGCAACGCGGCCAGCGCATCGAGTACGAAGCCGGCCAGTACCTGAACATCGTGCTGGAGGACGGCGCGCGGCGCAGCTACTCGTTCACGTCGCCGTCGGGCAGCACCGACCTCGTCGAACTGCACGTGCGCCTGATGCCGGGCGGACGCTTCACCACCCGCGTCTTCGAGACGATGAAGCCCGGCGACGAGCTGTCGATCGAGGGGCCGGTCGGCTCCTTCGTGCTTCACGAGCCGAGCGAAAAGCCGCTGATCTTCGTGGCCGGCGCCACCGGCTTCGCGCCGGTGAAGAGCCTGCTCGAGCAGGCGTTCCGCATGGGCATCGAGCGGCCGATGTACTTCTACTGGGGCGTGCGCCGGCCGCGCGACCTGTACCTGCTCGACCTTCCGCGGCAATGGGAGCGCGAGCACCCGAACTTCCATTTCGTGCCGGTGGCTTCGGAGCCGCTGCCCGAGGACGACTGGCAGGGCCGCACCGGCTTCGTGCACGAGGCCATCCTGGCGGACTTCCCCGACCTGCGCGGCTTCTCGGTCTACGCCTGCGGCTCGGTGCGGATGGTGCAGGCGGCGCGCCCCGCCTTCGTCGCGCAGGGCCTGCACGAAGACGCCTGCTATTCGGACGCGTTCACGCCGCAGTCGACGATCACGCCGGCCGGCTGAGACGGCGCGGCGTCGGCCGCGCCCGACGCGGCGCTACCGGGCGTCGTCGTCCCCGTCGCGCTGCGCCGGGTCTGCGCGGTCGTCCGGCTCGTCGTCTGCTTCGTCGTCCGCCTCATCGTCCGCCTCGTCGTCCGATTCCGCGTCCGCGCGCCGCAGTTCGTCGTCGATCTCCTCGGGCGTGGCTTCGCGCACGTCGAGCACCTGCAGGTCGAAGCGCAGTGCCATGCCGGCGAGCGGATGGTTCGCGTCGAGCACGACCGTGTCGTCGGTGAAATCGGTGACGATGTGGATGCGCCCGTCGTCCGCCTCGCCCGGCACGCCCTCGAAGGACATCCCGCGCTCGAGGGCGGGCGGGAAGCGCCGCCGCGGCGCGAGTTGCACCAGCGACGCGTCGTACTCGCCGAAGGCGTCGATCGGCTCGAGTCGCACGCTGCGCGACTCGCCGGCCTGCGCTCCTTCCAGCACCCGCTCAATACCGGGAAACACCGATCCGTATCCGCCGTGCAGATACGTCCATTCACGCTCGCCCGTCTCGATCGCCTCGCCCTGCGCATCGAACAACCGGTAGCGCACCCGCACCCATCGGTTGCTGCAGACCTGCGAATCCATCCTCGCTCCTCCGGCGCAGGAACGCCGTCCGGCCCAGTGTAGAGCAGGCAGCGGGGCGAGGACGCCGGGCGCGCAGTTCGGCGCGCGGGCCTCGCCCGCCCGCCCCCGGGCACGTTAAATGCCGCTTCCGTACAGGTTCGCGAAAACCGCGAACCGGTTCAACGGAAGCGAAGACATGATGCACAGAACCCTCCTCCTCGCCTCGATCACGGCATTGGCGCTGGGCGGGTGCAGCCGCAGCGACGAACCGGTGGCGCCGCCGCCCCCCGCGAGCAGCAGCAGCGCCGCCTCCCCGGCCGACGCCGCACAACAGGCGGCCGACGCCGCCAAGGACGCCGGCCTGAAGGCCCAGGACGCGGCGCAGGCGGCGCGCCAGAGCGCGTATTCGGAGCGCGCCCAGCAGGCCGAGCGCAGCGGCGAACCCACGCAGTCGGCCGAGTCGACCAACGAGGCGCTGAAGAAGGCGGCTGAAGACACCAACAAGGCCGCGCAACGCGCGATAGCCGCCGCCAACAACGCCGAAAACAAGGACAGCGCCGCAGCCGCGCAGCAGGCAGCGCAAGCCGCGCAGGCGGCGAGCCGCAAAGCCGAGCAGGCAGCCGAGCTGGCCCGCGAAACGGCGACACCCGGCGGACCGGCCGCCTCGCGTCACGACACGATGGCGAACGCCGCGGACACGACGGTCGAGGCAACCGGCAACGCGGCCGACGAGGCGAAGGCCGCTGCCGAACGTGCCGTGGCCGCCGCGCGCCAGGCGCAGCAGGGCCAGACGGCGAAGTGACGAGGCCGGGCGGGCGCCGCTCGCGCCCGCCACGCCGCGCTCAGACGGCGATCCAGCCGATGCCGTTGTCCTGGTCGGCGACCTGCAGCCCGGAAGGATCGCCGTCGAATACCGGCGCGAGTGCCGCTCGCGCGAGTTCGGGCCGGTTGTTCTGCCGGCTCAGATGCGCCGCCACGACGGTGCGCAGGCGCGTGTGGTCGATCGAAGCCAGGATGCGCGCCGCTTCGCCGTTGCCGAGATGGCCCCATTGCCCGGCGATGCGCCGCTTCAGCGCCGCCGTGTAGCGACGGTTGGCTTCGAGCAAGCCGAGGTCGTGATTGCACTCGAGCACGAGCGCGTCGAGCCGCGACAGCGCGCGCACGACGTGAGGACTGCCGTGCCCGAGATCGGTGAGAACGCCGAGCCGGACGCGGCCGTCGTCGAGCACGTATTGCACCGGCTCGCGCGCATCGTGCGGGACCGCGACCGACTCGATGCGCAGGCCCGCGCAGTCGAAGACGGCAGCCGAGTCGAAAGTGCGCAGCAACGAGCGGCGATCGAAGCCGGCGGGAACGATCGGCGCGATCGCCCGCAGCGTTCCGTGCGTCAGGTGCACCGGAATGCGATGACGATGCGCAAGACGGAACACGCCGCCGACGTGGTCGCCGTGCTCGTGCGTGACGAGGATCGCATCGATCTGCGCCGGCTCGCGGCCCAGCGCGCGCAAGCGGCGCTCGGCCTCGCGCAGGCCGAAGCCGCAGTCGATCAGCACGCAGCCGGCGCCTTCGACGCCTTCGACGAGCAGCGCGTTGCCCTCGCTGCCGCTGCCCAGGCTGGCGAAGCGCACCGCGCTTACTTCATCTGTTCCTGCAGCAGCGTCAGGATGCGTCCGACCGTCTTGCGGTCGACGTCGCCGACCGGCTGGCCCTGCGGATCGCGAACGACCACCTGGCTGCGTTCGCCCTCGCCGGTGACCTCGATGCGGAAACGCGGACTCGCGTCGGCGCGCGCCTGGCCGCTGCCGAACAGGCGCGAGAAGAATCCGGGCTTCTTTCCGCTGCGGCCGCCCTCGATTTCCGGATCGATGTAGCGCACGAAATAGACGCCTTTCGAGCGGTCGCGGTCTTCCACGGTGAATCCGCCGCGGTCGAGGGCAAGGCCCACCCGGCGCCAGGCGCGGTCGAAGCCTTCGGCAAGTTCCAGCCGCTGCGCCTCACCGGTGTTCACCAGCGTGACGGCGCGCGCCGCCGCGCCGTCGGTCGACGCGCCCTGTGCGGCCTGCGACGCTTCGGCGTCGGGCACGAAGCGCAGCATCAGGCGGCGCAGGAACTCGGCCTCGAGATCGGGGTCGCTCGGCCGCGGCTGCCAGACGGTGCGCTCCTCGGCCGTCGACGTGTAGACCTCGATCATCCCGCGGTGCGTGACGTAGACCGCGGTACCGCCGCCGGACTCGCGCTCGAGACGCGTGCGGAACTTGTCGCGCTCGCCGGTGGAATACAGGTTGTCGAAGGCGCGTCCTACGGTTCGGCGGATGAAGTCGAGCGGCAGCTTCGCGTGGTTCTCCGCCCAGTCGGTCTCGATGATGCCCGTCTGCGGCGACTCGCTCTGGACGGTGAAGCCCGATTCGCGCCAGAAATCGCGCACGACCGGCCAGACCTTCTCGGGCGGCTCGTCGACGACCAGCCAGCGCTGGTCCCCCTGGCGCTCGATATGCGCACCGGCGACCTTCGGAAGCACCTGCGCGGTGCTCTGCGCCGACGGCGTCGAGCGGCCGCGTTCGTACGACGACCACGTGCGATCGTTGCTCGCCCGTTCGGGAATCGTGAAACGGTTGTCCGCGCGCGGCTTCGTGAGATCGGGCGGAACCTCCAGCGACGGCAGCTTGGCCGACGATCGGTAGTCGATCCGACCCGCCTCGTCGATCTTCTCGGTGACGCCGCAGGCGGCAAGCAATGCGCACAACGAAGCCACCGTCGCGCAGCGCGCGGCGGTCGACAATCTCGTCATCCTCAAGTGATCACTCCAGAGCGCTCGAGCGCGGCGCGAACGATCGCGTGACGTTCGGGGGACAGCGGCGTAAGCGGCAGGCGAATGCCGGGGGGAATGCGCCCCATCTGGGCCAGCGCCCATTTGACGGGAATCGGGTTGGCCTCGACGAACAGATCGAGGTGCAGCGGCAGAAGCCGGCGGTTCAGCGCGAGCGCCTCGGGCCAGTTGCCCTCGAGCGCGCAGCGGCACATGCGCGCCATCGGACCCGGCGCGAGATTGGCGGTGACCGAAATCACGCCCTGCGCGCCCATCGCCATCAGCGCGAGCGCCGAATCGTCGTTGCCGCTGTACACGGCGAAGTCGGCGGGCAGGCGCGCGAGCAGGTCGGAGCCGCGGGGAATGTCGCCGGTGGCGTCCTTCAGGCCGACGATGCCCGGCACTTCGGCCAGGCGCAGCACGGTCTCGTTGCGCATGTCGGCAACGGTGCGTCCGGGCACGTTGTACAGGATCATCGGCAGGTCGACCGTCTCGGCGACCGTGCGGAAGTGCCGGTAGATGCCTTCCTGCGTCGGCTTGTTGTAGTACGGCACCACCTGCAGCGACGCATGCGCGCCCGCCTTGCGCGCGTACTCGCTCAGCTCGATCGCTTCGCGCGTGGAATTGCCGCCCGCGCCGGCGATGATCGGCATGCGGCCGGCAGCGTGCTCGACCGCCACGCGGATCAGCGTCGCGTGCTCCTGCATGTCGACGGTGGGCGACTCTCCGGTCGTGCCGACGACGGCGATCGCCGCGGTTCCCTGCTCGACGTGCCAGTCGACGAGTTTGCGGTAGCTGTCGAAATCGAGGCTACCGTCCTCGTGCATCGGACTGACGATCGCGACTATGCTGCCCCGGATCATGGTGGTCGGTCGCTGAAAACGAAACATTCTAGCCGAGCGTCGCCCCTGCCTCGGTGTCGCGCGCGCGGATCGCGCAGATGCGCTGGATCGCCGCCGGCGCGGGCTGCTGCACGATGCCGGCTTCGTAGCCGAGCACGGTCAGCCCGGCGCGGCGCGCGCGCACCAGCAGTTCGCCGGGCGCGAGCAGGAACGCCGGGCTCGACGGACGCCCATGGCGTTCGTTGCCCTGCGCGAAGGTCTCGTAGATGAGCAGTCCGTTCGGCGCGACCAGCGCGGCGAGCAGCGCGAAGCGCGGCCGGAACAGGTAGTTCGCGACGACGACGGCATCGAAGCGCTCGTGCGCCTCGAAGGGCCACGGGCCCGCTTCGAGATCGGCGACGCGCAACGCGATCGAGCCTCGGCCGGCGACGTCGTCCGCCCGCCCGGCGGGGCCCGTCGTGGCGCCCGTCGTGGCGCGCGTCGTGGCGCGCGTCGCCATGCACGTCGCATCGCGCAGGCGCGCGAGCGCCTGCTCGTCGCGATCGATCGCGACGACGCGCAGGCCGCGCTCGCAGGCGGCGAGCGCATGTCGTCCCGAACCGGCGGCGAAGTCGAGCACCGTGGCGCCGGGCGGCAGCCGCTCGAGCCAGCGAAGGATCCACGGCGAGGCGCTGCGGGACGCGGCGCAGCGACATTCATTCGGCTCGGACACGACAAATTCCTCGTTGCGACAACACGCTTCCGTTACAGTGGGCCGACCCGGCCTCTGCGGGCCCCCGACAGGAGAACGAGATTCCGGACACCGCTCCCGAGCGGGTCGCGATCGCGCGACTCGAGTCGTTCGCACTGGCAGCGGCCGCCGCGGCGATGCTCGCCGGCGTTGTCGGCGCGAGCGTAGCCTACTTCGGCGGCGCCGGATCGGCCGGCATCGCAGCCTGGGCGGGCGCGCTCGCCGCGCTCGCCGCGCTGGCCGGCGCGATCGGCTTCGTCGCGCTGAACGCGGCGCGTCGGTCGCGCGCCTCGCGCGCCCGGCAGAGCGCCGAGGCGAGCTTTCGCTCGAGCGCGCGCCAGGACGCCATCGAACAACTGGCCGGCCTCGGTTCGTGGACGCACGACCTGCATGCGAACACGCTGCACTGGAGCGACGGCGCGTTCCGCCTGTTCGGCCTGGACCCTGCCTCCGGCGTTCCGCCGCCGCGCACGCTGCTGACGCACATCCACCCGAATGACCAGGAGCGTTGGCGCGAAGCGCATCGGCGCGCGATGAAATCCGGCGGCGAAGTCCGCGTCGACTTCCGCTGGATGCGCCCGACGCGCGACGTCGTCTGGGTGCGCAGCCTGGGCCACGCCGAACGCGACGAGCAGGGCGAAGTCGTGCGCATGACGGGCATCGTGCAGGACATCACCGGCATGCGCGCGATGCAGCAGCAGCTCGCGGCGAGCGAAGCCAAGTTCCGCGACCTCACGCATCTGAGCTCCGACTGGATCTGGGAGACCGACGCGCAGCACCGCGTGTCCTTCCTGTCCGACTCCTTCGGCGCCGTGGTCGGCAACTGGGCGCGCTCGTCGATGGGGCGGCGCCGCTGGGAAACGCCGGAGAGCGATTTCCTGTCGCCCGACTGGGAGACGCACCGCGCGATCTGCGAAGCGCACAAGCCCTTCGAGAACTTCGAGTTCAGCCAGATCGATCCGCAAGGCAGCGTGCACCACCTGTCGCTCAGCGGACACCCGGTCTACGACGAAGGCGGCCAGTTCATCGGATACCGCGGCGTCGGGCGCGACATCACGCGGGAGAAGCAGCAGCGCATCCTGCTCGAGCTGGAAGGCGACATCGCCGCGATCATGCGCGAGCAGACCGAGCCGCAGCGCGTGATCACGGCGATCCTGATCACCGTCTGCGGCAAGCTCGGCTGGATCGGCGGCGTGCACCTCGTTCGCTCGGGTCACGGACTGCGGGCGCGCGAACGCTGGGGCTATCCGGCATTCACGCAGACCATCGCCGCGCTTCCCGACGAGATCGCGCTCGACGACGGCGGCATCGAGGACGAATGCTGGCGCGAGGCGCGCGACGCCTGGATCGCCGATCTCGCGCCGCATCCGTCGTTCGCCGCGCGCTACCGCACGCGCGCGCTCGGCGCGAACGCCGCCTTCGTCACCGTCCTGCGCGACGAGCACGGCCGCCCGCAGAGCCTGCTGCTGTTCCTCGCGCCGGTGGCATTCCGCGGCGAGAGCTTCCTGCGCGAGGCGGCCGAGACGATCTCGCGCACGCTGTCGCTGTACCTGCAGCGCAAGGCGGCCGAACGACGGCTCACCTACGCGTCGCTGCACGATGCGCTCACCGGGCTGCCCAACCGCGCATACCTGCTGCAGCAGCTCGACGAACGATTGCGCGCGGGCGAACGCGCCGCGCTTCTCTACGTCGACCTCGATCGCTACAAGCTGATCAACGACACGCTCGGGCACAGCGCGGGCGACAAGGCGCTGATCGAAGTCGCGCGCCGGCTCGGCGAGGCGGTCGGCCCGCGCGACGTCGTCGGCCGCATGGGCGGCGACGAGTTCGTCGCGCTGATCTCGCGGGCCGGTACGCGCGACGAAGTCGAGGCGATCGCGCGCGCCCTGCTCGCTTCGATCGAACGCCCGCTGGTGCTGTCGAACCGCGCCTATTTCCTGTCGGCGAGCATCGGCGTCGCCTTTGCTCCCGACGACGCCAACGACGCGCAATCGCTGATCCGCTGCGCCGACGCCGCGATGTACCAGGCGAAATCGGCCGGGCGCAACGACGTGCAGTTCTTCGCCGGCGGCGTCTCGGACGGGCGCGCCGAGCAGCTGCAGCTCGTCGCCGAACTGCCGCAGGCGATCCTGCGCGGCGAGCTGGACCTGCACTACCAGCCGATCATGAATATCGGCGAGCGGCGCGTCGTCGGCTTCGAGGGTCTGCTGCGCTGGCGGCATCCGGTGCGCGGAATGCTGCTGCCCGACCAGTTCCTGCCGGCCGCCGAGCAGAGCAACGCGGTCCGCGAGCTGGGCCTGTGGACGATCCGCCGCGCACTGGACGATCGCGTGCGCCTGGGCCTGGAAGCCTGGCCGGAGATCGCCGTCTCGGTGAACGTGTCGGCCCGACAGCTCGCCGAGGAGGGCTTCCTCTCCGCGCTGAACGAGTCGTTGCTCGAGCGACGCTTCCCGCCGCGGCTGCTGCGCCTGGAGCTGACCGAGAGCGCGTTCATCGAGAACGCCGATCGCACGGTGACGCTGATCGGCGAGCTGCGCCGGCTCGGCGTGCGCGTCGTCATCGACAACTTCGGCACCGGCTACGCGTCGTTGTCGTACCTGAAGAACCTGCCGGTGGACGGCCTGAAGATCGACCGCGCCTTCGTCCAGAACCTTCCCGAGGATCGCGGCAATGCCGCGATCGTGCAGGCGATCACCGCGATGGCGGCCAAGCTCGGCATGCAGGCGATGGTCGAGGGCGTGGAGACGGCCGCCGAGCTGCGCGAGTTGCGCGCGCTCGACTGCGACCAGGTGCAGGGCGCGCTGATCTGCGAACCCCTGCCCTTCGCCGAGCTGGCCGAATTCCTCGAGTCGCTTCCGACGCTGCGCCGGATGCATCTCGTGCACGACGCCGACGCGGTCGAATCGCGCGAGGCCTGAGCGCGCGCCGTGTCGTCGAAGCCTCAGCTGTCCAGCGCGAGCACCGACGAGACGAGGTCCGCCCCGTAATAGACGAGCGGCATCAGCACGCCGCCCAGCTCGCCGGTGGCAAGCAGCGCGAGCAGCAGGAAGATGCCCCAGGGCTCGACGCGCGAATAGACGCTGGCGGCGCGGTCGGGCAGCACGCTCGCGACGATTCGTCCGCCGTCGAGCGGCGGTATCGGCACGAGGTTGAGCACGGCCAGCGCGAGATTGACGAGAACGCCCGCCCTGGCCATCTCGAAGGCGAGCGCGCTGTCGATACCGCCGGCCAGCAGCAGCTTGAACAGCACTCCCCAGCCGAGCGCCATCGCGATGTTCGCGCCGGGGCCCGCGGCGGCCACGATCCCCATGTCGCGCCGCGGCGAGCACAGGTTCGACTGGACGATCGGCACCGGCCTGGCCCAGCCGAAGAGCAGCGCGCCGCCCATCGCCTTGCTCGCGAGCAGGATCAGCGCAGGCACCAGCAGCGTGCCTATCGGATCGATGTGGCGAAGGGGATTGAGCGTCATGCGACCGAGCTGCTGCGCGGTGCGATCGCCGAGCCGCGCGGCGACGAAAGCGTGAGCCGCTTCGTGCAGCGTGATGGCGAGGATCACAGGGATCGCATACACCGCCACCAGCTGCGGCAGGCTCGGTTCCATGGCGACGATTGTAGCAGCGGCCCCGTCGACCTCCGGGGCTGCGTCAGAAGCGCACGCGCAGGCTCGAGGCGGCGGGACGCGCGATCGCGGCGCCGATGTCGCCGCGCCCGATGCGCACGACAGCGGGCTCGTCGCCGGTGAGGTCGACGACCGTGGTCGGCTCGAAGCCCTGCCCGCCCGCGTCGATGACCAGATCGACGCGTCCGGACAGCCGCTCGACGATTTCGTCGGCCTCGTGCAGCGGATCGTCCTCGCCCGGCAGGATCAGGCTCGAGCACAGCAGCGGCTCGCCGTGCTCCTCGAGCACGCCTTGCGCGACCGGCGAATCGGGCACGCGCAGCCCGATCGTCTTGCGCGACGGGTGCCACAGGCGCCGGGGCACCTCGCGCGTCGCGTCGAGCACGAAGGTGTAGGGGCCGGGCGTCCACTCCTTCAGGAAGCGGTACTGCGAATTGTCGACGCGCGCGTAGGTGGACAGCTCCGAGAGGTCGCGGCACATCAGCGTGAGCAGGTGCCGCTCGTCGAGTCCGCGAATCGCGCGCAGCCGCTCGACCGCCTCGCGGTCGCCGAGGCGGCAGGCGAGCACGTAGCAGGCGTCGGTGGGCATCGCCGCCAGTTCGCCCCGGCGCAGCGCTTCGGCGGCGCGTACGAGGAGTCGCCGCTGCGGATTCGCCGGATGGATCTCCAGGCGCTGCGTCATGCGTAGCCTGCGCTCGCCAGGCCCGATGCGCCTGCGCGCGCCGCTTCGGGCCAGTCGTGCCAGACCGGGACGAGTCCTTCGGGCAGCGCCGGCAGCTGGCCGAACTCGACGCGGTTCTCGCCGGGTCCGTGGAAATCGGAGCCGCGCGAGGCGAGCATCCCGAGGCGCGACGCGATCGCGGCGAAACGCCGTTGGTCGTCCCGCGTGTGCGAGGCGCTGACGACCTCGATGCCGGCGCCGCCGAACGCGCGGAACTCGTCGATCAGCGCG
>ERZ778017.2380-NODE-2380-length-15379-cov-7.014030_pt1 | contig 15379 bp, 15 predicted proteins | sample MGYA00375747_ERZ778017 | MGnify/ENA primary metagenome ERZ778017 (study PRJEB29350, sample SAMN05509838) | bioreactor metagenome | biome: bioreactor; material: wastewater | place: South Africa: University of Cape Town | collected 2014-03-17 ...
GCTGATCGGCACCTTCTGCAGGTTCTCCTCGCGCTTCTGCGCGGTCACCGTGACGGTATCGAGGGTGCGCGCCTCGCGGTCCTTCTGCGGCGGTGCGGCCTCCTGCGCCCATGCCGGCGCGGCGAACGCCAGCGCCACCGCGGCGGCCAGCGGGATCCTGCGGAAACTTCGGTATGCGTCGCCCTTGCGGTGACGGCTGCATTTGCTTGCTTGCATCGTGGACTCCCCTCCAGTTGTGGCACTCGTTCGTTGTTGTGCGGTTCCGCGGCCCCCCTGGCCGCTCGACCGATGACGCACCCTCAGCGCCGGGCCGGCAATTCCTCCGCCGGCGGCACGGCCGGATAACGGGCCAGTACCGGCCCCAGCGCTTCTTCCAGCGGGCCCAGCCACGGCGCGAAATGCCGCCACTGGTCCAGCCCGTCGCGGTAGATCGGCCGGCGCACCTGTTCGGAACTGGCGGTGCGGACCGCCCGCTCGTTCTCGAAGAAGCGCAGGCAGCGGTCGTCGAACTCCAGCCCGCAGTAGTCCAGCAGCGCGCGCACCTGTGTTTCGGTGTCGGCCACCATGTCCTCGTAGATGACGCGGTGCACACGGCCCGGCAGCACCTCGTCGAAGTGCGCCATCAGCGCCACGTAGTCGGCGTAGTAGTGGCCCATGTCCGCCAGACCGTAGCTGAAGGCCTGGCCGCGGGCGAAATGCTGCTTGAAGTTGGAGAAGCAGCAGGCCAGCGGATGGCGGCGCGCGTCGATGATCTTCGCGTTCGGCAGGATCGCCCGGATCAGGCCGACGTGGGCGAAGTTGTTCGGCATCTTGTCGATGAACAGCGGCCGTCCCTCGCGCCGGTGCGGCTGCGCCCGGCGCAGGTAGTCCCGGCCCAGCGCTTCCAGCTCGGCCCGATCCAGACCGGCCAGCACGTCGTGGTAGGACGTGGTCTCCGGGTTGCCGTCGCGCTGGCGCAGCTCGCGGGTGATCGCGATCAGCGCCGGCAGCTCCATCGTGCCTTCCACCTGCGGGTGGCTGGAGAGGATCTGCTCGATCAGGGTGGAGCCGGCGCGCGGCATGCCGACCACGAAGATCGGATCCGGGGCCGTGCAGCCCGCGCCTTCGCGCTCGGCGAAGAAGTCGCGGGTATAGGTGCGGATGGCGCGGCGGGTGCGCTCGCGCCCCAGCGCGGCGTCATAGGGCAGCTGGCTGCGCCGCAGCGCGTTGCCGCGGGCGTAGTGGCCGAACGCCTCGCCGTGGTCGCCGGCGTCTTCCAGCGCCTTGCCGAGCGCGAACTCGAAATGCAGGCGGGCGTCGTCGTCGAGGTCATCGCGGCGCAGCTGCGCGCGCATCGCCTCGATGTCTGCGGCATCGAAGCGCACCGTCTTGAGGTTGGCCAGGCTCCACCATGCGCCGCCGAAGCCGGGGTTCAGCGCAATCGCGCGACGGTACGCGGCCACCGCGTCGGCGGTGCGGTTGGCGGTCTTGAGCGCATGGCCATAGCCCAGCCAGACCTGCCACTGCCCCGGCGCGCGCGCCAGCACGGCTTCGTAGGTGGCGATCGCGCCGTCGAAGTCGCCCAGCTTGCCCAGCACCACCGCGCGCATGTTGCGCAGCGACTGGTTACCGGGATCGCGCTCCAACAGGCGATCGATCTCGGCCAGGGCCTCGGCGTGGCGGTTGCCGCGGTTGAGCACGGCGGCGTAGTTCTGGCGCGCGGCATCGAACCCAGGCGCGCGCTCCAGCGCATGTTCCAGCAACAGTGCGGCTTCTTCATTGCGACCCAGCCGCACCGCCAGCTCGGCCAGCATCCGCAGCGCCGCCACGTCGCCGGGCTGGCGCGCCAGCCGCGCGCGCAGGCGGGTTTCGGCCTCCGGCAGGTCGCCACGCGCCAGCGCGTCGGCGGCCACCATCAGCGCGGGATCGCGTGCGCTGTGTCGCACATGCTGGAGATAGGCGGCATTGGCGCCGTCCTCGTCGCCGGCGGCGAAGCGCAGGTCGGCCAGCGCCAGCCACGCCCCGGGCAGGGCCGGCTGCAGCGCCACCGCGCGTTCTGCGCAGGCCAACGCGTCCACCCACCGGCCAGCGCCGATGCGCGCGCGCGCCAGCTCCAGCCAGGTCATCGCCGAGCGCGGCTGCGCGCGTGCCAGCCGGTCGAGCCGCTGCTGCGCGGCGTCGAAATCGCCCTGCGCGGTGTCGGCCATGCCCAGCACCAGCTCCGCGCCGGGGTGCCCGGGGGCAGCCGCCAGCACCTCGCGGGCCTGCTCCGCGGCCAGCGCGGGATCCGCGGCCAGCAGATGCAGGGCGTGGGCCAGCGCGGCCTCCACGCCGGCGGTCGGGGCCGGCGCGCTCAATGTCTCCATGCCTGCCCCTGTGCCATGTCCGCGGTTCGTCGCCATGCCGTTAACGGCTTGCGCCGTCGTAGGCGACGACCTTCAGGGTCGCCAGGTCGAGGTCGGGCAGGCAGCGCAGGTTGACCGCCGCCATCGGCTCGCCGCTCCTCGGATCGATGCCCTCGCTGTACGGCGCCACCCCGCAGGTCGTGCAGAAGTGATGGCGGATCGCATGGGTATTGAAGGTATAGGTCGCCATGTCGGCTTCCGGCGTGCGCAGCACCAGCGCCTCACGCGGGAAGAACGCCAGCAGGCCGCCGCGGCGACGGCACAGCGAGCAGTTGCAGTCGATGGCCGTCTCGATCGGGCCTTCAACGGTGAACGCGATGGCGCCGCAGTGGCAGCTGCCCTGATGGATCGTCATGCCTGCCTCCCGTCGGACGTGACTACCGGCATGTTGCCACGTCCCGGCGCTTCGCACATCGTGGTGACAACTTTGCCCGCATTCCGCCGGAGAACCCATGCACAGCCACCGGGTATCAGTCGCCCTGTCCACCTTGCTCGCGCTGTCATCGATTCCCCTGCTGGCGAAGACCCCTGCCACGCTGGCGCCCGCCGCGCCCGCCACCGCATGCCCCACCATCCCGATGGCCGCGCCCGACGCCGGCGCGGTGCGCACGCCCAGCTTGGCGGACGCCTGGGGCGGCCCGCGCCGGGCCGACGCCGCCACCCTGTCCGACCGCGTGGTCTCGTATTCGATCGACGCCGAGCTGGATCCCGCCAAGCACACCCTGCGCGGCAAGCAGCAGCTGACCTGGCGCAACCGCAGCGCGCAGCCGGTGTGCAGCGTCTACGTGCACCTGTACCTCAACGCCTTCGAGGGCCCGGGCAGCACCTTCATGACCGAGCAGCGGGCCAGCGAGCAGGGCTTCCGCAGCAACGTCGCCACCAGGGATGGCGAATACGGCTACATCCGCCTGGACAAGGTGGCGCAGGGCGGCCAGCCGGCGAAGTGGACGTTCGTGCAGCCCGACAACGGCCCGAAAACCGACCGCAGCGTGGTCCGCATCGACCTGCCGCAGCCGGTGGCGCCGGGCGCCACCACTACCTTGGACATCGACTTCTTCGACCAGCTGCCGCGGGTGGTGGCACGCACCGGCTACTACGGCAGCTTCCACCTGGTGGCGCAGTGGTTCCCGAAGATCGGCGTGCTGGAACTGCCGGGCGAGCGCGGTGCCACCGCGCCGCGCTGGAACGCCCACGAGTTCCACCTGCACAGCGAGTTCTTCGCTGATTTCGGCAGCTACGACGTGCGCATCACCGTGCCGAAGGACTACACCGTCGGCGGCACCGGCCAGCTCACCGGCAAGCCGGCCGAACGGGGCGGCAAGGTCACCCACCGTTACGTCCAGCACGACGTGCATGACTTCGCCTGGACCGCCGACAAGCGCTATGCCAAGCCGCTGGTGAAGACCTGGAACGGCCCGCTGGGCCCGGTCGAGGTCAAGGTGCTCTACACCCCGGAATACGAAAGCAACGCGGAACCCGTCCTGCAGGCAACCATCGATTCGCTGGACTACTTCTCGAAGACGCTCGGCGCGTACCCGTACAAGACCGCCACAGCGGTGGTGCCGCCCTATGGCGCCGACGAAGCCGGCGGCATGGAATACCCGACCTTCTTCACCGCCGACAGCACCAAGATGGTGGAAGCGGGCAGCATCGGCCGCTGGATGCTGGACTTCGTCACCGTGCACGAGTTCGGCCACGGCTACTTCTACGGGATCCTTGCCTCCAACGAGTTCGAGGAACCGATGCTCGACGAGGGCATGAACGAGTACTGGGACCAGCGGATGATGAGCGCGCGGGGGCAGCACTTGGCGCTGGAGCGCCCGTGGACCCGCTGGTTCAACATCGGCTTCCGCATCCCGCCGTTCCAGATGGAGCGCCTGGGCGCCAGTCTGGCCGACCCGGCGGATCCGCTGGGCCGCAACTCGTGGACGCGCCTGTCCAGCGGCAGCTACGGCACGGTGTACTCGCGCACCGCCACCACCATGCGCCAGATCGAGGCACTGGTCGGCACCCCGGCGATGGAACGCGCGATGAAGCTGTACTACGAGCGCTGGAAGTTCCGCCATCCGTCGCTGGCAGACCTGCGCGACACGCTGGCCGAAGGGACCGGCAAACCGGCGATCGTCAATGCGGCGTTCGATGCCTACATCTACGGCACCGGCCGCACCGACGACCGGGTGGAAAGCCTGTCCAGCAACGAAGTGCTGCCGCTGCCCGGCTATTACGAGTACCAGGGCCGGCAGGTGCTGGTCGGCAGCAAGGCCATCGACAAGGCGATCGAGAAGCACCGCAAGGCCTGGAAGGACAAGCACCCGGATGCCAAGGCCGGCAAGGGCGCGTTCCCGTACCGCACCGTGGTGGTGGTACGGCGCGACGCGGCCAAGCCGCCACAGGTGCTGCGCATCCGCTTCGCCGACGGCAGCCACCGCGATTTCCCGGTGACCTCGCAGGAAAGCTGGCAGCGCATCGTGGTCACCACGCGGGCCAAGGCCGTCTCCGCCGAGCTGGACCCCGACCACCTGGTGTGGATGGACGCCAACAAGCTCAACGACAGCCGCATGCTCGAAGCACAGCCGGCCGCCTCGCGCCGCTGGTTCGGTGATTTCGCCGCGCTGCTGCAGTCCTTCTTCGCCCTGCTGGCCACCGCCTGAGGCGCCCCGATGAACACGATCAATCGTCCGCTCCGCGCCCGCACCTCCGTCCCGCGTGCCCTCACCGGTGCCCTGCAGTGGCGACTGCTGCTGCTGTGGATTGCCGCCACCCTGCTGTGCGCGCTGGTCGGCGCCCTGCCCGTGTGGAACTGGCTGGCCAGCCTGCTCGACCACGCCGTGCAGGCCCCGGCGATCGCCGAAGGCCGCGCCCCCGGGCTGCTGATGGAGGCGCTGACCGCCCGCACCACGCCGATGGGCATCCTGTCCGGGAGCCTCCTGGCCAGCACCCTGCTGATGCTGCTGCTGTCGCCGCTGCTGGCCGGCGCTACTGTGGCCGCAGCGCGCAGCCGTGCTCCGCTGGGGTTTGGCGACCTGCTGCGCGGGGGCGTCGGCGACTACGGTCCGATGCTGCGCCTGCTGCTGTGGTCGGTGATTCCGCTGGGCGTGGCCGCTGCGATCCTGATGGGCGCGATTGGCTTCAACGAGAAGGCCCACGAGCACGCCATCCTCGCCACCGACGTGGAGCGTGGCCGCAACATCGCGCTGGTCGTCGGCGGCATCCTGCTGCTGCTCGCCCACGCCGGCATCGAAGCCGGCCGCGGTTGGCTGGCCGCCGACGCCCGCCTGCGCTCGGCCTTCAAGGCCTGGTGGCGCGGCACCAGGCTGCTGTGCCGGCGGCCGATCGCGGTGCTGTCGGCCTATGTGCTGCCGACCGTACTGGCGCTCGCGCTGGCGGCCGGATTGCTGGCCCTGCGGCAGCGCGTGGATGCCAGCGACATGACCGGGTTCCTGCTGGCGCTGCTGCTGGGCTGCGCCATGGCCGCTGCGCTGGCCTGGGGCAAGGTGGCGCGCCTGTTCGCCCTGCGCGCGCTGGCCGAGGATGCCCACGCCCGCCGCTGAGCCGGCGGGGTTCACGGTAAGATGGCCCCGGGGCAACCTGGGGAAGCCGGAGCGTGGGATTTTTCGACCTGTTCAAGCGCAACCGCCCGCCGGTGGGCGAGTCGGTCACCCTGCCCGCCAGGCAGGCGCAGGGCGCGACCGACGCGGAACATCCGCCACGGCCGCAGGCCGGTACAGGTGATGGCGAGGGCGGTCACGGCGACGTGCACGAGCGGCGCGAGCGTGAGCGCCGCAATGCCCGCCCTGGCACCCGCATCCTGGTGGTCGACGATTCACCCACGATCGTCGCCCTGCTCAAGCGGATGCTGGTGCAGAACCATTTCGAGGTACTGGTGGCCTACGACGGCGAGAGCGCGCTGGAGATCGCCCGCCGTGAACGTCCCGACCTGATCTTCCTCGACATCGTGCTGCCCGGCATCGACGGGTTCAGCGCGCTGCGCAAACTCCGGCGCGACGAGGCGACCCGCGACGTGCCGATCATCATGATCAGCGGCAATGCACAGGCCACGGAACAGTTCTACGTGCAGCGCATCGGCGCCGACGATTTCATGAAGAAGCCGTTTTCGCGCGCGGAGGTATTCAGCCGCATCGAGCACCTGCTGGACGAACAGGGCGTTCCGCGCCACGCCAGCCGCCGCACCGAGGTCGCTGCGACCACGCGCTGAGGCGCATCCCATCGCCGGCGTAAACGAGGCCGGCGCAAACGAAGAAGGGGCCGCAAGGCCCCTTCTTCATGCGCGCGACCGGGGCGCTTACTGCGGCTCCACCCCGACCAGCACGCGTACACGCTCGCCCGGGTGGTAGTCCATGCGCCGGGTGTAGCGCCGGCCGTTGTACTCGTAGGTCACGTCATAGCCACCAGCACCGCCATCGCGATAACCCGGGCCCGGGTAGCCACTGCGCACCGGCTCGGGATCGCAGACCCGCACGGTGCCGACCTGCCGGCGATTGCGCTGGTTCTGGTCGTAGATCTCGCGCCCGGCCATCCCGCCGAGCATCGAACCCACTGCCGCCGCGGCGTAGGTGCCGCTGCCGCCGCCGACCTTGCTGCCGAGCACCGCGCCGGCGATGCCGCCGACCACCGTGGCGACATTGCGCCCGGTCTCGCTGCCGTAGCCACTGCGGCCGTCGTAACCGCCATAGCGACGGTCGTAGCGGCCATCGTAAGCATCGTAGCGGCCGTCGTCACGATACCCGTCACCATAGCCGCCGGCGGTGGTGGTTTCGTAGCAGCGGCGATCGCTGCCATAGGTCTGGCGGTAGCCGCTGCCACCCAGCACAGGATCGACCCGGATCACCCGCGCATAGTCGTAATAGCGGTCGCCTTCGGCGTAACCGGTGCCGTCATAGCGGCCGTAGCCTGCGGACTGGGCGAAGGCGATATTGCCGCCGGCGGCAAGGCCGAGGGCGAGCAGGCTGGCAAGGAGGCGCTTCATGGCAGGTTCCGGTCGCCGGGAAAGGGAAAGGGCCGGCGCGGCTTGCACATTGCGCAGACATGCTTGACGCGGACCTGAACCGGACCGGCCCGGCTGGATCCGTTTAGCGCCGCGACAGCCGGGAGGCCCGCAGGGCGCATCTCCATGCTGGTTGTGCGGCATGACCAGGCACATCCTGCATCGGCCTGCAGTTGTTCCCCGATTCCACCATCCAGCGTGGTTCCGCATCACGTCGCCGTTCCGGTGGCGGGCGCAAGGTCGACAGTGCCGGGGATGCTCCCGGCGACTCATGGAGAGGACGTGATGAACAACAAGCAGAACCAGCGTCAGGACGGCAACCAGGCCCAGAACCAGCGCCAGGACGGCAGCCAGAGCCAGACCCAGCGCACGGAAGGCCGTGGCCAGCAGGAACGCCAGGAAGGCCGCAGCAACCAGGAGCAGCGTCAGGGTGACAGCCAGAGCCGCCGCTGATCGCGCGGAATGGTGCGGCCGGGAAGGCAAGTCCTTCCCGGCCTTTTTTTCGGCCGGAGTAGAGGGCCGCCATACGGGGTGCAACGCCTGACCCGGTTCCGGCCGCATGCGGTCGCCCACGGCTGCGGGATGCTGCAGCGCAAGAGGACAATCGCCACGGCTGCGCTAAGGTGAACGCCCGCCATGACCGCCCGCCGAGCGCCCACCGCTCCGGCGCGAAGCGCGGACAGCCATGACGCCACGTCCATTCGCACGCGAAGGAGGAACGGGCTCATGTCCTATTCGACCCAGCAGATCCGCAACGTGGCCCTGGCGGGCCACCCCGGCGCCGGCAAAACCACCCTTTTCGAAGCCCTGCTGCATGCCGGTGGCGCACTCCAGACGGCAGGCACCGTCGAGCGCGGCAATACTGTGTCCGATTTCGATCCGCTTGAACGCGAACGCGGCCATTCCATCGACGCCGGCATCGCCAGCGTGGAGCGTGGCGGCCTGCACCTGAACCTCATCGACACCCCCGGCTACCCCGATTTCCGCGGACCCGCGCTGGGTGCGCTGGCGGCGGCGGAAACCGTGGCGATCGTGGTCGATGCCGACACCGGCATCGGCCACGGCACCCGCCGGATGATGGAGTACGCGAAGCAACGCGGCCTGTGCCGCGCCATCGTGGTCAACAAGATCGACCATGCCGGCCACGACCTGGGCGCGCTGCTGGATATGCTGCGGGTGGAGTTCGGCCCCGAGGTGCTGCCGCTGAACCTGCCGGCGGGGGACGGCGCCCGCGTGGTCGACTGCTTCGGCAGCCAGCAGGGCGACAGTGACCTGGGCCCGGTGGCGGACTGGCACCAGAAGATCATCGACCAGGTGGTGGAGATCAACGAAACGGTGATGGACCATTACCTCGACGTCGGTGAGGGCGGCCTGTCCGGCGCGGAACTGCACGACGCCTTCGAGCAGTGCCTGCGCGAAGGCCACCTGGTGCCGGTGTGCTTCGTCTCCGCGCGCAGCGGCGTGGGCGTGCCGGAATGGCTGGACATCGCCGAGACACTGTTCCCGCACCCCGGCGAAGCCAATCCACCACCGTTCGTGAAGGGCCATGGCAACGACGCGCGACCGGTGGAGGCGCGTCCCGACCCGGACGCACACGTCATCGCCGACGTGTTCAAGATCGTCAACGATCCCTTCGTCGGCAAGCTGGGCATTTTCCGCGTCTACCAGGGCACCGTGCGCAAGGACATGCAGCTGTTCGTCGACGACGGCCGCAAGCCCTTCAAGGTCGCGCACCTGTTCCGGCTCAGGGGCAAGGACCATATCGAGATCAGCCAGGCCATCCCCGGCGACATCGCCGCGGTGGCGAAGATCGATGAACTGCATTTCGATGCGGTGCTGCACGATTCGCACGATGAGGACCACATCCACTTGGCGCCGATGGCGTTCCCGAAGCCGATGTTCGGGCTGGCGGTGGAGCCGGCCAGCAAGGGCCAGGAACAGAAGCTGGCGACCGCGCTGCACAAGCTGGCCGAAGAGGATCCGGCATTCGCGGTCGAGCACAACGAAGAGACCAACGAAACGGTGATCCGCGGCCTGTCCGACCTGCACCTGCGGATCATGCTGCGCCGGCTGAAAGACAAGTACGGGGTGGAGGTCAGCACCCATCCGCCGCGTATCGCCTACCGCGAAACCATCAGCGGCAGGGCCGAGGGCCACCACCGGCACAAGAAGCAGACCGGCGGCGCCGGCCAGTTCGGCGAGGTGTTCCTGCGCATCGAGCCGCTGCCGCGCGGCGGCGGCTTCGAGTTCGTGGACGAGGTGAAGGGCGGCACCATCCCCGGGCAGTTCCTGCCGGCCGTGGAAAAAGGCGTGCGGCAGGTGCTGGCTGGCGGCGCGGTGGCCGGCTTTCCCATCCAGGACGTGCGGGTGGTGGTCTATGACGGCAAGCACCATCCGGTGGACAGCAAGGAAGTCGCCTTCATCGCCGCCGGCAAGCGCGCCTTCCTCGATGCCATCGGCAAGGCGCAGCCACAGGTGCTGGAACCGATCGTCGAGCTCGAAGTCAGCGCACCCGAACAGCACATGGGCGATGTCAGCGGCGGGCTGGCGTCCAAGCGTGCCCGCATCAGCGGCACCGACACCCTGCGCAGCGGCGAGATCGTCGTGCGCGCCCAGGTGCCGCTGTCGGAATTGGAGGGCTATGCCGCGGAGCTGAAATCCGCCACCGCCGGGCGCGGCCGCTACGCGCTGGATTTCAGCCATTACGAACCGGTGCCGGCCCAGGTGCAGAAGAAGCTGGCGGAGGCGTACAACCCCCGCCACGACGAGGATTGAGCAGCCCGTCCCGGCCGGGTTCACGGATGCGCGCTATCGTGTGCGCATCCGATTACCGGACCATGCCATGCACCGTTTCCGCTTCCTGTCCGCCATGTTGCTGGCCGCGCTGCTGGCCGCGCTGCTGGTTGCCTGTGGCGACCGCAAACCCGCCGGCGAGGACACCACCGTCGCCGAAGAAGCCCTGCCCAGGCCGGAGGCGACCGGCGGCTCGGCGACCGGCATGCCCGCGCCTGGCGCATCGACGCCCGATCCCGGCCGCGTCGAAGACCTCGCGGCCGCCCCGGCCACGTCCGCCGACGGCATCGCGCAGCCGGCCACCGACGCGCCCATCGCGCCTAACGAGCCCGGGGCCGAAGCCGCGATCGCGGTACTGCGCGACTACTACGCCGCCATCAACGCCCATGACTTCGCACGCGCGCATGCGCTGTGGCGGCAGAACCCGCAGACGGTGGCGCAGTTCGCCGACGGCTTCGCCGGCACCGCCGGCGTCAGCGTCGAGATCGGCGCGCCGGGGCCCATCGATGCGGGTGCCGGCCAGCGCTTCATCGAGATCCCGGTGAGGCTGGACGCCACCCAGCAGGACGGCCGGGTCGATCGCTACGCCGGCCGCTACGTCCTGCATCGCAGCGTGGTGGAAGGCGGCAACCCTGACTGGCGGATCGAGCGCGCGACGCTGGCGAAGCAGTAGGCCGACCCGCCGCCTGCCACTCGCGCAGGCAGCCCCAACGCCCTGACCTCACCTCATTGCGCGGCGGCGGGGACCGGTGGCACCCCCATCCCCGGTGGAGCGGGCACGTCGCTGCGGCGCAGCCACATGCGACCGGCGGCCAGATCCAGGGTCACCACCCAGTCCTTGAGGAACGGCATCCCGAGGTTGCCGTCGATGTTCAGCGCGGGGGTGAATGCCAGCCCCTCCGCGACGATGCCGCCACCCAGCGGGATCCGTGCCGCCTGCGGCCCGTCCTTCGCGGGATCAAGCCCGAACTGGGCGGCGTATTCCTTCGATACCAGCAAGGTGCCACCGTTGCCACTGTCGATTTCGAACCGCACGATGCCTTTCGGCGTCGGCACCTCCAGATTGACCGCCAGCGCGAGCCCCTGCGCCTCCCTTGACAGGCGCACCGGCATTTCCCGGGCCCCGGCGATGCGCTTCGCCGCACTGCCGGGCGACTCGACGTCGAGATGCCCACCGGCGAAATCCAGCGTGATGGTCCGGCCAGCGAAGACGTCCAGCGCCAGCAGGCCGTCGATCGGCGCCGCGTTCGCCGCAATCAGCGGCGCCACCTGCATCACGCCGACGACCGGCGCGGCCAATGGGAATCCATCCACGCTGAATCGCACGTCGTCGCATCGGGCCATGTCCAGCCTGGTGCCGGTCATGTTGTAGCCGCCCAGGCGGCCCCAAGGCGTGCAGCCGACGTGCGCGGCGAACTCCGGCGATACGACGGTATGCCCGCCGGCCGTGTCGAAGGAAAACAACCCCTGCCGACCGTTGGCCTCCACCCGCACGGCGACGCTCTTCCGGTACGGCTCGAGCCTCAGGGTGGCGATGGGCGCATCCGGGGACGCATCGGCCCCCGGCGCTTGCGGAACGGATGCAGCGCCGGGCATCGACAGGAAAGCGGACACCAGCAGGACGGGGATACGCATGGCGGGGAAGCTCCGTTTGCCGGTGCCGGGGCCGGTGCCTCAGGGTCCACCACCTTTGCCGTGCGAACAGCTGGCATTGGTCATGTAAACCTTCCGCAGCGCAGGCGCATCGCCGGTGTGGCGCGCCCACTCAGCGCTTGGGCTTGAGCATCGTGCCGGTGCAGTCCTTCGAGCCGCAGCGGCAGGCCCAGATCTTCTTCAGCCGCGGGGTGTGGCGCTCGGCCAGGGTGATGCCGTAGTCGTAGGTCAGTTCCTCGCCCGGCCTGATGGCGCGGATCGCCTCGATGAACACGCGCGAATTCTTCGGATCGGCCTCGTCCTCGACCATCACCGCCTCGCAGTTCGGCGCGCAGCTGTGGTTGATCCAGCGCGCATCGTTGCCCTCGAAGTTGGCATCGATCACCCAGTCCTCGTTAAGGGTGAACAGGAAGGTGTGGCCGCTTTCGATATCGCCGCTGTCGCCCGCGTCCACCTCGTCGTGGGTGCGGCGGCGGCCCTTGTATTCGATCAGGCGCTCGCCCTTGTCGATCGGCAGCGCGGCGAACACGCCGTTGCCGTGGATGGCGGACTTGCGGGTGGCGATCTTCTTCGGCATCGGTGCGGCGCGGCTTGGGGAGGGGCTATTGTGCCCAGCTGAACGTTTCCCGTCACCGCGTGGCCGGCCATCCGCGAAAGCTGCGTCTTTCCGGCCACCTCCCGATACCGAACCGCCATGTTCCAGCCCCTGCTCCGCACCGCCCTTGTCCTGTCCGCCATGTCCGCGCTTGCCGCCTGCACCGTTCCGGCGCAGGAAACCTCGCTCGCCTCCCCCATTCCGCCGCCGGCCGACAACCAGGGGGCGGCCCTGAGCGCGCGCGGCGAATACCTGGTCCGCATCGCCGGCTGCAACGACTGCCACACGCCCGCCTACGGCGAACGCGGCGGCAACGTGCCCAAGGAGGAGTGGCTGACCGGCTCGCCGGTGGGATTCCACGGCCCCTGGGGCACCACCTATCCCGCCAATCTGCGCCTGAAGGCCGCGGACATCGATGAGGCGGGGTGGATGGAATACACCGCCAACCTGCACACCCGCCCGCTGATGCCGGACTACAGCGTGCGCGACATGACCGCGGAAGACCGCCTTGCCCTGTACCGCTTCCTGCGTGCGCTGGGCCCGGCCGGGACCAAGGCGCCCGGGTTCCTGCCGCCAGGGCAGAGGCCGGCACCGCCCTACCTGCAGCTGGTCCTGCCGCCACCCGCCGGCTGAGCCCTGCTCAGCGCAGCAGCCAGCCGGCGGCGCCGCTCCAGTACAGCGCCATGCCGATGCCGAACAGCGTCCAGAACAGCTTTTTCGCACCGCGCCCCATCCGCCAGAGCAGGAAGAGGGCGCCGCCCACCAGCAGCCAGCGCAACAGCCGCGACCGCTCCGGACCGGGGGCGGCGCGGGCCGCGCGTTCCATCAGTTCTCCCACGCTGGCCTGCAGCTGGTCGGCGAATGCCGTGCGGGATCGGGTCTGGGTCTGCATGGGGCTCTCCTGCGTCCGGATTGGACGCCGCCCATTTTCCGCAGCCGTGTTGCCGGCGGCAGGGAACGTCGTCAGCCATCGCGGCTGACAGCTGTCACCCGAGGAGGCTGCGCGCCACCCGCGTCAACCGCCGATGGCGTCGATGCGTTGCCGCTGTGTCACAAACGCAGGAATGCCAGACATGACCCAGCGCTCCCCGATCCCGACCGGCCTGCTTGCACTCTGCCTGGTCGCCACGGCCGCCGCAGCGGCGCCACCGGCGAAGCAGCGACTTCGCGATCGCATCCTGCAGCGGATGCAGCCGCAAACCGAAGCCGCCGGGCATGGCGAACGCGCGCCACTGCCGCCGGGTGTGCGCGTCGAACGCGACATCGCCTACGGCCCGGATCCAAGGCAGCGCTACGACGTCTACCTGCCCGCTCATGCGCGGCCGGATGCGCCGATCCTGTTCATGGTCCACGGCGGCGGCTGGCGCCGGGGCGACAAACGCATGTCCAACGTCGTCGGCAACAAGGCGGCGTACTGGCTGCAGCGCGGCTTCGTATTCGTGTCCGCCAACTACCGGATGGAACCCGATGCGGATCCGCTCGTGCAAGCCGGCGACGTCGCCGCCGCGCTGGCTTCGGTGCAGCGGCGCGCCCGCGAGTGGTCCGCCGATCCGGCGAAGACGATCCTGATGGGCCATTCCGCCGGCGCGCACCTGGTGGCGCTGTTGGGCAGCAATCCCCAAGGCCTGCTGCGGCAAGCCGGCGCGCATCACCCGCTCGGCGTGGTGTCGCTGGACAGCGGCGCGCTGGATGTCCCCGCGCTGATGGGCCAGCCACGCCTGCCGCAGCTCTACCGCGATGCGTTCGGCACCGACCCCGCCTACTGGGCATCGGTTTCGCCGCAACAGCAGCTTGAACGCAGCGCGCTGCCGATGCTGCTGGTCTGTTCCAGCACCCGGCGCTTCCCCACCGCACCCTGCGCCGAAGCCCACAAGTTCGCCGGCCGCGCTGCCAGCTTGCAGGTACCGATGCAGGTGCTGCCGGAAGCGCTGTCGCATTCGGAGATCAACGACAGCCTGGGCCAGCCGTCTAGCTATACCGATGCGGTCCAGGCCTGGATCGAACGGGTCTTGATGCAGGTCAGGCGCTGAAACTTGGCGGCAGCGGCCCTAAAACGTACAATTTCAGTCCAGATTCCCCTGCCCTGTCCCGCCATGCTCCGCGTCACCCGGCTGACCGACTACGCCACCGTCGTCCTGACCGTGCTCGCCGCCCGGCCGGATGCGGTGATGAGCGCGCCGGAACTGGCCGAGCGTGCCGGACTGGAAGCGCCCACCGTGGCTAAGGTGCTCAAGCCGCTGGCCGCCGCCGGGCTGGTGGCGGGTTTCCGAGGCGCCAATGGAGGCTACCGGCTTGCCCGCCCGGCCGCTGCGATCAGCCTGGTCGAGATCGTCGAGGCGATGGAAGGCCCGCTGGGCATGACCGAGTGCAGCGTGCCCAGCGGCCAGTGCGGGATCGCGCACAGCTGCGGCGTGCAGGCCAACTGGCGCCGCATCAACGACGTGGTGGCCGAAGCGCTGGGCAACATCTCGCTGGCGCAGATGCTGGAACCACCGCAACGACCCGCGCGCGGGCGCATCCCCGCCCGCCTGGCGCAGGTCTGAGGAACACCCCCATGAACGAACCGCAGAACGCCGAGATCCACGCCCAGCTGGGGCGCAAATACGACGCCGGCTTCATCACCGACATCGAAACCGATTCGCTGCCGCCGGGTCTGTCGGAGGACATCATCCGCGCGCTTTCGGCCAAGAAGCACGAGCCGGAATGGATGACCCAGTGGCGGCTGGAGGCCTACCGCCACTTCCTGACCATGCGCCAGCCCGATTGGGCGAAGCTGCAGATCGGCCCGATCGACCTGCAGGCGCTGAGCTACTACAGCGCGCCCAAGGGCCCGAAGTACAAATCACTGGACGAGGTGCCGAAGGAACTGCTGGACACCTACGACAAGCTGGGCGTGCCGCTGCACGAGCGCGCCAAGCTGGCCGGCGTGGCGGTGGACGCGGTGTTCGA
>ERZ778017.2381-NODE-2381-length-15372-cov-5.601032_pt1 | contig 15372 bp, 14 predicted proteins | sample MGYA00375747_ERZ778017 | MGnify/ENA primary metagenome ERZ778017 (study PRJEB29350, sample SAMN05509838) | bioreactor metagenome | biome: bioreactor; material: wastewater | place: South Africa: University of Cape Town | collected 2014-03-17 ...
AGGCGATCGAGGCCGAGGCGCAGGCGCAGGCGATCTGCATGCAGACGCAGGATTTTCACCGCGCTTATCATGCGTTCGTCGCCAAGCAGACGCCGAAGTTCGAAGGTAACTGAACGCAACTGAGTCGAAGGCAACTGACGCATGTCCGACCGGACGTTTCTCGACTGGCCGTTTCTCGATTCCTCGCATCGCGCGCTCGCCGCAGCGCTCGAGGCGTGGGCGGAAACGGCCCTGCCCGGCCTCGACGTTCCGCACGATTGCGGCAACGAAGCCCTCGATGCCGCCTGCCGGCGGATCGTCGCCTCGCTGGGAGACGCGGGCCTGCTGCAGCTGAGCGTTCCGGCTCCGTACGGCGGACGCCACGCGAAGCTCGACGTGCGCAGCCTGTGCCTAGCGCGCGATACGCTCGCGCGCCATCACGCGCTCGCCGATTTCGCCTTCGCGATGCAGGGCCTGGGCAGCGCGCCGATCACGATCGCCGGGTCCGACGCGCAGAAGAAGCGCTTCCTGCCCGATGTCGCGCGCGGCCGCTCGCTCGCGGCCTTCGCGCTGTCCGAGCCCGACGCGGGCTCGGACGTCGCGGCGATGAGCACGCGCGCCACGCGCGACGGCGACGGATGGCGCATCGACGGTTGCAAGACCTGGATCTCCAACGCCGGCATCGCCGACTTCTATACGGTGTTCGCGCGCATCGGCGACGAGGCGGGCGCGAAGAACCTCGCCGCCTTCATCGTTCCCGCCGACACGCCGGGGCTCGACGCCTCGGCGCGCATCGACGTCATCGCTCCGCATCCGCTGGGCTCGGTGCGCCTGGACGGCTGCCGGGTGCCGGAGGAGGCGCTGATCGATCGTCCGGGCGCCGGCTTTCGCATCGCCATGGCCACGCTCGACGTGTTCCGCTCGACGGTCGGTGCCGCCGCCCTGGGCATGGCGCGCCGCGCGCTCGACGAAGCGCTCGCGCGCACGCGCGAACGCGTGGTCTTCGGGCAGAAGCTCGCCGACTTCCAGCTCACGCAGGCGAAGATCGCCGAGATGGCGCTCGCGGTCGACGCCGCGGCGCTCCTCATCTATCGTGCCGCGTGGACGAAGGACACGCAGCGCGAACGCGTGACGCGCGAGGCGTCGATGGCCAAGCTCTTCGCCACCGAGTCGGCGCAGACGGTCATCGACCAGGCCGTGCAGCTGTTCGGCGGCACGGGCGTGATCCACGGCGCCACGGTCGAGCAGCTGTATCGGGAGATACGCGCATTGCGGATTTACGAGGGCACCAGTGAAATCCAGAAGCTCGTGATTGCCGCCAAGACCTACGAGGCTTTCGCTGACGGCCCGGGAAACTGACCCGGGTTTCATTCCGTAGATACCAAGGGGAGACGAAGTGGAAAAGAGAACTTTCCTGAAGAACACGCTCGCCGTCGCGGGCGCAGCGGCCGTATCCGGCGTGGCCGGAACCGTGCGCGCGCAGGAGCAGATCAAGTTGCGCATGTCGCACTTCCTGTCGCCGATGGCGCCGGCGCAGACGAAGCTCTTCCAGCCCTGGGCCGAGCGCGTCGAGAAAGACTCCGGTGGGCGGATCAAGTGCGAGATCTACCCGTCGATGCAGCTCGGCGGCAAGCCGCCGCAGCTCTACGACCAGGCACGCACGGGCGTCGCCGACATCGTCTGGACGGTTCCCGGCTACACGCCGGGGCGCTTTCCGATCTCGGCCGTGTTCGAGCTGCCCTTCGTCGTCGGCGACACCGCCGAGGCCACCGCGCGCGCCATCTGGGACTTCTACAAGCTGCACCTGCGCGAGGAATACAAGGACGTCCACCCGATCGTGCTGCATTGCCACGCGCCGGGCCTCGTGCACATGAAGGACAAGCTCGTCACGAAGATGGAAGACCTGCAGGGCAGGAAGCTGCGCCTGCCCACCAAGCCGGTGGGCGACGCGCTCAAGCTGATGGGTGCCTCGCCCGTCGGCATGCCGCTGCCCGAGGCCTACGAGGCGCTGTCGCGCGGCGTCGCCGACGGCGTCACGGTGCCGTGGGAGGTGATGAAGCCGCAGCGCCTGAACGAGCTGACGAAGTACCACACGTACACGGGCCTGTACACGAACGTGTTCCTGATGGCGATGAACAAGCAGAAGTACGAGAGCCTGCCGGCCGACCTGAAGGCGGTCATCGACAAGAACTCGGGCGACAACTTCATCGGCGAAGTCGGCAAGGCCTGGGACGACGCCGAGGTGCCCGGGCTCGAGCAGGCGAAGGAACTGGGCCACGAGATCACGCGCCTGTCGCCCGAGGAGAAGGCGCGCTGGAAGAAGGCGACACAGCCGGTCGTCGACGCGTGGATCGCCGGCACCCCCAACGGCCAGAAGCTCTACGACGAAGCGGTTGCGCTGATCGCGAAGTACGAGAAGAAATGAGCGAGGGCGAGAGTCGGATCACCGACGCCGCCCCTGCCCGCCCGGGCGCCGAACAGGCGCTCGAGCGGGCATGCACGTGGCTGGCGATCGCCGGCGGAATCGTGATGCTCGGTTTCACCGGCGTCTCGGTGCTCAGCATTCTGAGCCGCAGCCTGTTCAACGCGCCGCTGGTCGGCGACTTCGAGCTCGTCGAACGCGGCACGGCGATCGCCGTCTTCGCGATGCTGCCCTACTGCCACCTGCGGGGCGGCAACGTCGCGGTCGACATGTTCGTCGGCATGTTCCCGCTCGCACTGCGCCGCCAGCTCGCGATCTCCAGCGACGCGCTGTTCGCCGTCGTCGCGGCGTTGATGACGTGGCGCCTGACGCTCGGTGGCTGGAACCAGTACGAGTTCCACGACATGTCGATGATGCTGCTGATCCCCACCTGGTGGATCTTCGTGCCCATCGTCCTTTCGATGGCACTGCTCACGCTGGTGTGCATCGCCCGCGCATTGCGCGGCGGAAGAAAATTCGCCTAGAAGAACAGAGGGGACCTCCTTGAGCGGGATGACCATATCGCTGCTGATGTTCGGCGTGCTCGTCGTATTGCTCGTGCTCGGCATTCCGGTGGGGCTCACGCTGCTGCTCGTGGGCGGCGTGGGCTACATCTGGGTGTCGGGGCTCGAACCGATGCTCAACTACATGAACTCGGCGCCCTATTTCCAGGCGGCGAACTACTCGCTGTCGGTGATTCCGCTGTTCATTCTCATGGGGCAGTTCGCCACCGGCTCCGGACTGTCCACCGGCATCTTCAATGCGGCTGCCGCCTGGCTCGGGCATCGCCGCGGCGGCATCGCGATGGCCGGCATCGGCGCCTGCGCGGCCTTCGGATCGATCTGCGGCTCCTCGCTCGCCACCGCGGCGACGATGGCGCACGTGTCGCTGCCGGAGATGAAGCGGTTGAACTACTCGGGGCGCCTGGCCACCGGGTCGCTCGCCGCCGGGGGCACGCTGGGCATTCTCATTCCGCCGTCGGTCGTGCTCGTCGTCTACGCGATCCTCACCGAGCAGTCGATCGGCAAGCTGTTCCTCGCGGCGATGGCGCCCGGAATCCTCGCCGCACTCGGCTACATGGTCGCGATCGCGATCGTCGTGCGTTTCGATCCGAAGGCCGGACCGGCGGCGCCGAAAGCATCGATGGCCACGCGATTGAAGACGCTGGCGGAGCTGCTGCCGGTCATCATCGTGTTCATCGTCGTCATGGGCGGCATCTACGGCGGCTTCTTCACGCCGACCGAAGGTGCGGCGGTGGGCGCAGCCGCCACCGGCGCGATCGCCATCGTCAACGGCATGCGGCTGAAGGGCATCCTCGACTGCCTGCTCGGCACGGCCAGCCTCACCGCGATGATCTTCCTCATCCTGATCGGCGCGGACCTCTTCAACGCCTTCCTCGCGATCACGCAGATGCCCAACCAGGCGGCGGCCGCGATCGCCGGCAGCGGCTATTCGCCGATGACGATCCTGCTGCTGATCCTGCTGTTCTACGTCGCGCTCGGCTGCGTGATGGACTCGATGTCGATGATCCTCATCACGATCCCGGTGCTGTTCCCGATCGTGATGGGGCTGGATTACGGACTGTCGCACGAGCACACCGCGATCTGGTTCGGCATCCTCGTGCTGATCGTCGTGGAGATGGGACTGATCACGCCGCCCTTCGGATTGAACGTCTTCGTCATCAACTCGATGGCGCCCGGCGTTCCGATGTCCGAATCGTTTCGCGGCGTGATGCCCTTCCTCGCGAGCGATTTCATCCGCGTCGGAATCCTGATCACGTTTCCTTTCATCACGCTCGGGCTGTTGCGCTTCATCGAGTGAGCACGTCGAGCCCGAGAAGGCGCGGAGCTGGCGCTACCCGAAGCGGCACTGCGCAGCCCGACCCGCGAAACCCGCCGGTGAAGGCCCGCGTCGGCGACGAGGCGCTCGTCGCGCAGCGCCGCCGGCAGATCGTCGCGGCAGCCGTCGAACTCTTCTCCAGCCAGGGCTACTACCGCACCACCGTCCAGGAAATCGCCGCGCGCGCCGGCATCAGCACCGGCCTCGTCTACCAGTACGTCGAGGACAAGGACGACGTGCTGCTGCTGGCGATCCTCGAGGTGGTCGACGCCTACGGACGCGAGATTCCGGCGGCGCTCACGAAGCTCGACGATCCGCTCGAGCGCTTCCGCACCGCGGTGACGACCTACTGTCGAGTGGTCGATCGGCTGCGCGACGCCACGGTGCTCGCCTATCGCTCGACGCGTTCGCTGTCGCCGGCGCACCGCAAGCTCGTGATGCAGGCCGAACTGCAGTCCAACGAGCTGATCGCGCGCACGATCCAGGACTGCGTCGACGCGAAAGTCTTCGCCGACGACCTGGACGTCGAGTTCCTCACGCACCAGGCGGTGATGTTCGCGCACTCATGGGCGCTGAAGCACTGGCGGCTGTCGCGGCGCTACTCGATCGACGAATACGTCGAGCGCGGCCTGGCGATGTTCCAGGCGGCGTCGATGCGCCGCTAGCGCGCCGAACGCCGCCGAACGCCGCCGGATGTCGCCGGATGTCGCGGGCTCGCGCCCCGCTGGTCCGACGCGCTCCGCGCCGCCCGCTACGGCTCGGCCTGCATCTCGTCGTCGAGCAACTGCACGGCCGCCGGCTCGGCCAGCGATTCCACGCCGCGCAGCTTGCGCTCGATCGCGCGCGTGCGGGTCGCGGCGGTGCCCAGCGTCGTGCCGGCCCGGTCGATGTGTTCCTTCGCCTTGGCCAGCACGTCGCCGAACTTGCCGAACTCGGTCTTCACCGCGCCGAGCAGCTGCCATACCTCGCTCGAGCGCTTCTCCACCGCCAGCGTGCGGAAACCCATCTGCAGGCTCGACAGGATCGCCGCGAGCGTGCTCGGTCCGGCCACCACCACGCGCCAGCTGCGCTGCAGCTCGTCGACGAGCCCGGGGCGACGCACGATCTCGGCGTACAGCCCTTCCGTGGGCAGGAACAGCAAGGCGAAATCGGTGGTCGCCGGCGGCGCGACGTACTTGTTGCGGATCGTCTTCGCCTCGAGGCGCAGGCGCTGCTCGAGCTGCCTGCCCGCCGCTTCCGCGGCTGCCGGATCGGCGCGCTCCTGCGCGAGCACGAGGCGGTCGTAGTCCTCGCGCGGAAACTTCGCGTCGATCGGCAGCCATACCGGCGAGTCGCCCGCGCTGCCGGGCAGGCGGATCGCGAACTCCACGCGCTCGTTCGAGCCCGGCACCGGCGCGACGTTGCAGCCGTACTGCTCGGGCACCAGCAGCTGCTCGAGCAGCGACGCGAGCTGCACCTCGCCCCAGGTACCGCGCGTCTTCACGTTGGTCAGCACGCGCTTGAGGTCGCCGACGTCGGAGGCCAGCGCCTGCATCTCGCCCAGGCCCTTGTGCACCTGCTCGAGCCGGTCGGATACCTGCTTGAACGACGCGCCCAGCCGTTGCTCGAGCGTCGCGTGCAGCTTCTCGTCGACCGTGCGGCGCATCTCCTCGAGCTTGACCGCGTTGTCGGCCTGCAGGTCGCGCAGCCGGCGCTCGAGCGTCTCGCGCAACGACTCGAGCCGCAGCTCGGTGCCCTCGCGCAACGCGTTCAACCGCTGCTCGTTGCTCTCGCGCAGCGCACCCAGCCGCTGCTCGTTGGCCCCGGTGAGCTTGGCCAATTGCTGCGCGAAGGCATCGATCTGGTTGTTCTGCACGCCGGCGATGGTGCCCATCTGCTGGGTGAGACTGCGTCCGAGGTCGGCGAGCGAAGCGCCCAGCTCGCGCCGGTTCTCGCGCGCCTGCGCGCTCGTCTCTTCGCGCAGCTCGCGCTGCGTGTCGAGCTGCATCCGCGTGGCCTGCGCGAGCGCATCGAGCACCGGCGCGGCGACATCCGGAGGCCGGCGCAGCAGCAGCACGAGCAGCAACACGATGGAAAGCGCCGCGAGCGCGACGGCGGCGATCAGCAGGATGTCGGTCGAAACCAAGGGAAAACCTTCGCGGGCCCGCGGTTGTCGGGAAGCGGGATATCCGGGAGGATACGACACGATGAACCCCCTCAGGAGGCCAGGATGAGAGCCCGCGCCGTACCCTTTGCCATCGCAGCCGCGTCCGTGCCCGGCATCCTTGCCGCCCTCGTTCTGGCGCTACCCGCGCCGGCCGTCGCAGCGCCTTCCGGCGTGCCGAGCGCCGTCTTCCAGTGCTCGACGCGCGACGGCCGCACCGTGTTCTCCGACGAACCCTGTGTGGGTGCGCCGCAGGTGCGCGTGTGGACGCCGCGCGCGGGCGCGCAGGGCATCGAGCGCTCGTCCCCGTCGGCGCCCGCGCCGGCCGCTCCGGCCGCCCCGGCTGCGATACTCGCCGCAGCGATGGGACAGGGCTCGAGCGCCGACGCGACCGACTATGGCCCCTACGTCGATTGCCAGCGTCGCGGCGGACGCTTCGACGTCGCCGCGCGTATCTGCCATCTGCCCGACGACGCCGCACGGCAGATGTTCAACGCGAAGTAGCGGCGCCCGCCTCGCGCAGGCCAGGCCGGCGCGAGGCGTCATTACAGCTCTCGACGCTAGGCGTCTCGTAATGTAAGAAGTGGCGGCGCGCGCAACACGGCGCGCAGGCTGAGCCAGCCGGCGACCAGCGCGAGCGCCGCGCCGACGGCTGCGCCGACGGGTACGACGGCCCAGCGCGGTTCGTAGGCGAAGCCGAACACCTGTTCGGCCAACGCCCAGCCGATCGCGACCGAGCCGAGCGCCGCGAGCAGGCCGGCGAGTCCGCCGCTGAACGCAAGCTCGATGCGCTGGGCGCTCGACAACTGACGCGCCGAAGCGCCGAGCGCGCGCATCAATCCCGCCTCGCGGATGCGCTCGTCGCGCGAACTGGCGAGCGCCCCCCACAGCACCGTGACGCCGGCGGCCAGCGTCAGCACGAACAGGAACTGCACGGCCTGGGTCACCTGGTCGAGCATCGCCTGCACCTGGCGCACGATGTTCCCGGTGTCGAAGACGGTGAGGTTGGGGAACTCGCGCACCAGGCGGCGGTCGACCGGGTCGGCCACCGGCGGCTGGTGGTAGGCGGTGATCCAGGTCTGCGGTCGGTCGGCCAGCGCCTCCGGCGACAGGATCATGAAGAAGTTCACCTTCATCGAATCCCAGTCCACGCGCCGCACGTTGACGATGCGCGCGGTGACCGTGTCGCCCGCGATGTCGAAGCCCAGTTCGTCGCCCAGCGAAAGCCTCAGCGTGCCGAGGATGCCCTGCTCCACGGAGACCTCGGATCGGCCCGGCCGGAAGGGCTCTCCCTCGACGATCCGGTTGTGCGCGGGGATCTCACGCGCATACGACAGGTTGAACTCGCGGTCGAGCAGGCGCTGCGCGCGGTCCTCGTCGTAGTCCTCGGGGCGCACCGGCGCCCCGTTGATCGTGACGAGGCGACCGCGCACCATCGGATGCAGTTCGGGCTGCGCGACGCCCGCCTGCGCGAGCGCCGCGCGAACGGCGTCGACCTGGTCGGGCTGGATGTTGACGACGAAGCGGTTCGGCGCGTCGGGCGGACTGGCCTGTCGCCACCCGTCGATGAGGTCGGTGCGCGTGACGGTAAGCAGCATCAGCGCCATCAGCCCCACCGACAGCGCGACCGTCTGCGTCACCGTCATCGTGCGACGGCGCGACCACGAGGCGAAGGCCAGCCGCAACGCCGGACTGCCGGCAACGAAGCCGGCGTGGCGCAGCGGCTCGAGCGCGCGTACCGCGGCGAGCGCCACGCCGACGAAGACGACGACGCCGATCGCGAAGCCGCCGATCGCCACCAGCGCGAGACGCCGATCGCCGGCGAACCACAGCAGCAGCGCGGCGAACGCGAGCGCAGCCGACGCGGCCGCCGCCCAGGCCGAGGCCGGCGCGCCGACCACCTCGCGGCGAAGCACGTGCAGCGGCGCCACGCCGGCCAGGCGCAGGAACGGCCAGGCGCCGAAACCCGCCATCAGCACGACGGCGGCGAGCAGCGCCTGCGCCGCCGGTCGCCACCCCGGCATCGGCAGCTGCATCTGCAGCAGCGGCGTCATCGCGGCGACGAGCGCGAAATGCACGAGCCAGCCGAGCGCGACGCCGGCAAGCGCGCCGAACAGCGCCACCCACAGCAGCTCGAGCCCGAGCAGCGCGAGCAGGCGCCGCTGCCGCAGCCCCAGCGCCTTCATCACCGCGCAGCCGTCGAGGTGGCGCTCGGCGAAACGGCGTGACGCGAGCCCGATCGCCACCGCCGCAATGAGCGCCGACAGCAGCGCGACGAGCGACAGGAAGCGCTCGGCGCGATCGAGCGTGGCGCGCAGCTCCGGCCGGCCGCTTTCCAGCGACTCGATGCGCGCGCCGTTGGGCAGGCGCGGCTCGGCCCATTGGCGGAAGCGGGCGACGGCCTGGGCCTCGCCCGCGAGCATCAGGTTCCAGTGCACGCGACTCGCCGGCTGCACGAGCCTGGTCGCCGGCAGCTCGTCGAGCGCGAACATGGCGCGCGGCGCGAAGTTCACGAAGCCGGCGCCGCGATCGGGTTCGAAGGTGATCAGCGCGTCGAGCCGGAACGCGCGCTCGCCGAAATGCACCGTGTCGCCCACCGACACGCCGAGCGCGAGCGCGAGTTGCGGGTCGAGCCAGACCTCGTCGCCCTGCGGCGCCCTGGTCGCCTCGACGTCACCGGCCGTCGCCTGCCGCTGCACGCGAACGCGCCCGCGCAGCGGGTAGTTCGACGACACCGCCTTCACGGCGGCCAGTTGCGGCATCCCGCCGGCGAGCGCCATGCTCGGGAACACGGCGCTGCGCGCCACCTGCAGGCCGAGCGCCTGCGCCTGTTCGGCGAAGGAGGCATCGAGCGGCTGGTCGGAACCGACGACGAGGTCGGCGCCGAGCAGTTGCGCGGCCTCCTGGCCGAGCGCCATGCGCATCCGGTCGACGAAGAACCCGACGCTGGCGATCGCCGCCACGGCCACCAGCAGCGCGACGACGAGCAGGCGCAACTCGCCCGCGCGCCAGTCGCGCAGCGTGAATCGGAAGGAGAGCGGGAGGTCGCGCATCGGTCGTTCGTCCGCGCGCCGTTCAGAAGCGGAACGGCGTGAAGTTGGTGTCGCGGTCGTACCAGTCCTCGTTCTCGGCGCGCTTGAGGAATCCGACGACCGCATAGGTGACGGGCGTGAACGCCGCCTCGACGAGCGTCTTGCCGACCCATTGCGAGAGCATCAGCGTCGGCAGCATCTCGTCGGGCAGCAGGCCCGCGCCCCAGAACGCCACAGGATAGAACAACAGCGAATCGACTCCCTCGCCGAGGATCGTCGAACCGATCGTGCGCAACCACAGGTACCGGCCTGCGGTCATCAGCTTGAGTCGCGCGAGCGCGTAGGAGTTGACGAGCTCGCCGCAGAAATAGGCGATCAGCGAAGCGGCGACGACACGCCAGGTGTTGCCGAAGGCGACTTCGAAGGCCTGCTGGTGCGGCCAGCCGGGCGCCGGCGGCATCCGCACGACCGCCCACGACATGAATGCGGCGAACAGCATCGCGACGAATCCGGTCCAGATGACGCGGCGCGCGCGGGCGTAGCCGTAGACCTCGGTGAGCACGTCGCCGAAGATGTACGACAGCGGAAAGAAGAGCACCGCCGCGCCGAAAGTGAGCGTGCCGAAGACCGGCACGTCGACCTGTACGGCCTTGCCGGGGCCGAGGAGGTTCGAGCAGAGGAAGACGGTGACGAAGGCGGCCAGCAGCAGCTCGTAGTAGCGATAGCTGCGCGGGCGAGGTTTTTTATCCATGGTGGGCCTCGAACATGGCTAGGGGCGCAGCATAGCGGAGCGGGCCGGTGGTGCCTTGTCGCGCACACGCTTCGTCGAGCGTCGCGAGGACACGCGAGGGGCCTGCGGGTGACGCGCACACGGCTTCGGCCCCCCGCTTCGCGGGGGGCTTCCCGGCCCTACCTCGCAAACTCGCACCCGCTGCGTAGGGGCGCTTCGCGCCCCGACGCGACGGGTCCCGCGAGTTTGCTTTCGGTAGCGGCCGGCTCGCCGAGTGCGCGTCACCCGCAGGCCCCTCGCGTGCCCTCGCGATCGTTGCATCCACTGTGTTCGCCGCCGCAACACCGCGCGCCGATCCGCTGCTACGATGAATCGAGACGACAACCCATCGCCTCCGGAGCCATCCGCATGAACTTCCGCTTCGAGATCGTCGATCGTGTGGCTCGGCTGACGTTGAACCGGCCCGAGGCCTGCAACTCGATGAGTCCGGCGTTCTGGCGCGAGCTGGACGGGATTCTCGAGCGGCTGCAGCGCGAGGCGTCGGCGCGGGTGCTGGTGATCGACTCCACGGGAAGGCATTTCAGCTCGGGGATGGCGCTCGAGGTCTTCGGATCGTCGATCTCGCTGGACGACTCGCGCGCCGCCTCGCGCGCGAACATCGCGCTGCTGCTGGCGGACATGCAGCGCACCTTCGATCGGCTCGCGCAGTTGCGAATGCCGGTGGTCGCCGCGATCCAGGGCGGCTGCATCGGCGGGGGCGTCGACCTCGTCTGCGCCTGCGATCTTCGCTACTGCACGAACGATGCGTTCTTCTGCGTGCAGGAGATCAACATCGGACTCGCCGCCGATCTCGGCACGCTGCAGCGCCTGCCGAAGCTGATTCCCGAAGGCATCGCACGCGAGCTGGCGTACACCGGGCGCCGGCTGCCGGCAGCGCGCGCGCTGGCGCTGGGCCTGGTCAACGATCTGTTCGAGACGCAGGAAGCGATGCTCGACGAAGTGATGAGCGTCGCGCGCGAGATCGCGACGAAGCCGCCGGTGGCCGTGTGGGCGAGCAAGCAGGCGATCGACTACGCGCGCGACCACTCGGTGGCCGACGGGCTGCAGCAGATGGGCTGGCTGCAGTCGGGCCTGTGGGACAACGAAGCGGTGGCCGAAGCGATCCGCGCGCGCGCCGAGAAACGCGCCCCGCGCTTTTCCGATCTCGAGCCGCTGCGCCGCTTCGCCGAAGCCGACGAGGAAGGCGACGCGCAATGACGAAGGACATCGTCGTCGACTGGTACTTCGACTTCGTCTCGCCCTTCGCGTACCTGCAGAGCGCGCAGCTCGATCGCATCGCCGAGCGTGCGACGCTGCGCTGCCGCCCGGTGCTCTTCGCCGGATTGCTCAAGCACTGGGGCAACGTCGGTCCGGCGGAGATCGCGCCGAAGCGCCAATGGACCTTCGAGCACGTGGCGTGGATCGCGCATACGAACGGCATCGCCTTGAAGCTGCCGCCGATGCACCCCTTCGTGCCGCTTCCGCTGCTGCGCCTGGCCATCGTCCTGGGCAGCGAACCGGACGCCGTGCGACGGCTGTTCGCCTTCGTCTGGCGCGACGGACACCTGCCCACCGAGCGCGACGCGTTCGCGGCGCTGCTCGACGAGTTCGGCGTGCGGCCCGAAGCGCTCGAATCGCCGCAGACGAAGCAGACGCTGCGCACGAACACCGACGAAGCGATCGCCGCCGGCGTGTTCGGCGTGCCGACCGCCGTGATCGAAGGCGAGCGCTACTGGGGCTTCGATTCGATGCCGATGATCGTCGCGCGGCTCGAAGGCCACCCGTTCTTCTCGTCGGACGCCCTGCGCGCCGCGCGGGCGATGCCCGAAGGCGTGCAACGCGAAGGCGCGCAGCGCCCAGGCGCGCTCAACCCCTCGGCAGGATGACGACTTTCCCTTTCCCGCGCCGCTCCATCACGTCGCGCAGCGCCTGCCCTGCCTGTTCCAGCGTATAGCGGTGCGTCACCGGCGGATGCACCTTGCCGGACGCGTACAGCCCGAACAACTCCTTCATGTGCTCGCGCGTGCGCTTCGGATCGCGCTGGATGAAGTTGCCCCAGAACGCGCCGACCAGCGACGCGGTCTTCAGCAGCGGCAGGTTCAGCGGCATCTTCGGGATCTCGCCGGCGGCGAAACCGATGACCAGATGCCTGCCCTCCCACGCGATCGAGCGGAACGCCTGCTCCGTAAGCTCGCCGCCCACCGGATCGTAGATGACGTCCGGCCCGTTGCCGCCGGTGAGCGCCGCGATCCGCTCGCGCAGGTTCTCGCGCGAGTAGTCGATCGTCGCGTCGGCGCCGTGCTCGCGGCACAGTGCGAGCTTGTCCTCGCTCGATGCGCAGGCGATCACGCGCGCGCCCATCGATTTGCCGATTTCGACCGCCGCGATTCCCACGCCGCCGGCGGCGCCGAGCACGAGCAGGGTCTCGCCGGACTGCAGCTTCGCGCGGTCCTTCAGTGCGAAGAGACTCGTACCGTACGCGAGCACGTAGGCGGACGCAGTCGCGAAATCCATTCCGTCGGGCATCGGAACGACCCGCTGCGCATTCACGGCGAGCTGCTCGGCGTATCCGCCCCACGGCGTATTCGCGATCACGCGATCGCCGGCCTTCCATTGCGTCACGCCCTCGCCTGCCGACCGCACGACGCCGGCCACCTCGGCGCCCGGCGTGAACGGCAGCGGCGGCTGCACCTGGTATTTCTTCTGGATGATCAGCGAATCGGGGTAATTGACGCCCGCCGCATGCACGTCGATCAGCACCTCGCCGGCCGCAGGCACCGGCGCCGCCACTTCCTCGACGACCAGCGACTCGGGCGGACCCCATTGCCTGCAGACGACGGCTTTCATTCGATTTCCCCCGGTGGACCGCGCCGTGCGGCGGCGCCGGCGCCCAGCCGATTCTAGTGCAGTGTTTCGCTTGCGCCGCGCCGGGCACCGCCCGTACAGTGCCTCCAGCGTCCTCGTTTGCAAGTCTGCGGTGCATGCTGCCCGAGCCCCGAAACGACCTCGACGAGTGGATCGCGCGCTTCCTGCGCGAAACCACCGAGCACGCGCTCATCGTCGTGCGCCCCGACGGCATCATCCAGGGCTGGTTCGGAGCGGCAACTCGACTCTTCGGCTACGAGGAGAGCGAAGCGATCGGTCTCGACTTCGGCGAGCTCTTCATCCCCGAGGACCGACGCATGGGGATCGATCGGCAGGAGATCCGAGCGGCGCTGGCGGCGGGTCGATCCGAGGACGATCGCTGGCACCTGCGCAAGGATGGCAGCCGCTTCTGGGGCAGCGGCGCGCTGTCGGCGCTGCACGACGCGGACGGAGGCGTCTCGCGGCTGGTGAAGCTGATGCGCGACCGCACCGACCTGCGCACGCAGATCGTCGCGACGCAGAACCGGCTCGCCGCGCGCGAACGGGAGAACGAGCGGCGATCGGAATACGTGGTGTCGATCGCGCACGAAATGCGCAACGCGCTCTCGCCGATGCAGAACGCGGCAACGCCGATCGGCCTGTCCAACGAGGAAGCGGTGCGCAAGCGCTCGCTGGACGTCCTGCAGCGGCAGCTCGATGCGCTGTCGAAACTGCTCGTCGACCTTGCCGGTGCGTCGCATCCCGCGCCTCAGCGCTTCGTGCTGGAGCGCCGTCCGGTCGTCGTCCAGGACGCGATCGACCAGGCGGAAGCGGCCGTGCGAGCCACCGTCGAACAGCGAGGACAGAGCCTCGCCTGCACCTACCCGCTGATCCGCTTCGCGGTCGATGCCGATCCGCAGCGGCTTCAGCAGATGCTGCTGAACCTGCTCGGCAACGCGATCAAGTTCACGCCGCCCGGCGGACACATCGCGATCAGCGCGATGATCGAAGGCGAGATGGCGGTGATCCGCGTAACCGACGACGGCATGGGTATTGCGCCGGAGCTGCTGCCGCACATCTTCGAGCTGTTCACGCGCGACGACGCGCGTGCAACGGCGCCGGGGCTGGGCGTGGGACTCGCGGTGGTGAAGGAGCTCGCCGCGATGCACGGCGGCGGCATCGAGGCGCGCAGCCCGGGGATCGGCAAGGGCAGCGTGTTCGCGCTGCGGCTGCCGCTCGCGCACTCGGGCAGCAACCCCGAGACGCCGCAAATGATCCGACCGACGGGCGAAGCCGCGCCGTAGTCAGGCTCTATACTCTTTGCCCCTGTGGAAGAGTGGCCGAGCGGCTTAAGGCACCGGTCTTGAAAACACTTGTAGGAAGCGTGGCAGAGTGGTCGATTGCACCGGTCTTGAAAACCGGCAACGGGCAACCGTTCGTGAGTTCGAATCTCACCGCTTCCGCCGATTGATCGTCAGATTTCGTGCACTTCGAGGCTTCTCACGAGCGTCAGCACCTCGTTGCGAAAAGGCGCGTCCGCAAGGCAGTGCTCCTCGAGCACATCGAAAGGCGGGGCCGGAAGTCGTTGGCGGAACAGCATCAGACACCGCCCCGAGTCGTCTCGCCTGGAGCCATAGCCGACGGCCTGGGCGTCGAGGCACTGGTCATACGCCGCCTGCGACCAGGCGCGTGTCTCCGGATAGCAGTCGGTCGGCGTGTCGATGAGCTGCGCGCGGGACAGGCGCAGTCGCGGGAGATCTTTCGTGTGGAAACTGACGAAGCCGAGCGACGAGGGCAGCCGAAGCTCCACGAGATGGAAGTGCTCCAGCGACGCGACCTCGAACACCCCGGGCGGCGACAGCGAAACGCTGTGCAGCACGGACTCCATGTAGACCGACTCGCGCGTACTCGCAACGTAATAGGTGTGAACCGGCGTGTCGTCGGCCTGCTGGATGGGAGCAAAGCGCGTGTCGCCCCATCCTTCGGAGAAAGTCGTTGCGGTCGCCGGATGGACGGCCGTGCTGTAGACGTGATACCAGACCGGGATATCCCTCGTCGTTACCGACCGAACCGTGAAACGCTCGCTCGGGCCCGGCGCCCGCAGGCCGCAACTCATGCGGTGTAGCTGCTCGAGCGCTTCGCTGCAGCCGCCACGACTTCGCCGGCTCGATCTGCAAGGGCGTCCCTGGGAGCGACGTTGTGTCCGCCGCGCCTGTCGCGCACGACGAGCCACGGCGACGGGAAGTGAAACCACGCCGCCAGTCTCCACGTGTCGGCGATATCGCCGAACGCCGCGAGAACTTCC
>ERZ778017.2388-NODE-2388-length-15343-cov-4.772240_pt1 | contig 15343 bp, 11 predicted proteins | sample MGYA00375747_ERZ778017 | MGnify/ENA primary metagenome ERZ778017 (study PRJEB29350, sample SAMN05509838) | bioreactor metagenome | biome: bioreactor; material: wastewater | place: South Africa: University of Cape Town | collected 2014-03-17 ...
CCCCTCATCCGGCCCTTCGGGCCACCTTCCCCCGCGAGGGGGGAAGGCCGTTGAGACCGCCCCCCAAAATCCGTGACGGTCAGGAATGATCGACGACCCATCCAAGCATCGGCTCGGCCTGATCCAGCTTCATCTGGCCGTGCTGATCGCCGGCGGCTCGGGGTTGTTCGCCAAGCTGCTGGCGGTCGGCCCCGACGTTTTGACCGCCGGTCGCACCGTCGTCGGCGCGGCGGCGCTCGGAGCGTTCGCGACGCTCGCCGGCCGTCGCCTGGCGGTGATGCCGACGCGCGACGCGATCGGCCTTTGGCTCTGCGGCGCGGTCCTGGCGGCGCACTGGACGACGTTCTTCCTGGCGATCCAGGTCTCGACGGTGGCGGTGGGGCTGCTGGCGTTCTCGACCTATCCGCTGTTCACGACGTTTCTGGAGCCGGTCGTCCTCGGCGAGCGGTTGCGACCCGCCGACGTCGTCCCCGCCGCGGCGGTCTGCCTGGGCCTCTACCTAGTCATCCCGCGCTTCGACCTCGACGACGGCCTGTTCCAGGGGGCGTTCTGGGGCGTCGTCTCGGCGCTTCTGTTCGCCGTGCTGTCGATCGCGAGCCGCTCCTACGGCGCGCGTCATTCGCCGCTGGCGATCACCTTCCACCAGCAACTCGGCGCGGCGTTGGTCGTACTGCCGTTCGCCCTGTCCAGGGCCGCGTCCGTCGCGCCGGTCGACTGGCTGGGGCTGGTCGTGCTGGGGGTCGTCTTCACCGCGCTGGGCCAGGCCCTCGCGGTGGCGAGCCTGAGCCGGTTGAAGGCGCGGACGGTGAGCGTCGTCTTCGGCCTGGAGCCGGTGTACGCCATCGTCCTGGCCTGGCTCCTGATCCACGAGACGCCGACGCCCCGGACGCTCCTCGGCGGCGCCGTCGTCTGCGCCGCGGCCGCCGCGGCGTCGGCCGGATCCTTTTCAGAAGCCGACGCCTAACGGCCTTCTCCCCTTGAGGGCATAGGCACGGCCACAACTTTTCGATCCGGTATTTAGGTGTTATAGGCCGTCATTATGACGACCCAGGCCGCCCATTCCGTCCCCTCTCCCACCGGGAGAGGGCAGCCGCGCAGCGGCGGGTGAGGGTCGCGGCGCTTCGGAGCGAGCGTCGGGGCGGAACGACGCGAGCCCGAAGCGTATCCCGAAGCGCGGCGACCCTCACCCGGCCCTTCGGGCCACCCTCTCCCGGCGGGAGAGGGGACGGCGCGCATCGCCCTATTCCTCCCAGATTACGAGTCGAAAAAGCGTAACACGACAGGGTCGGCAATTTCTCCCCGAGGCCGCGAACATCCCAGCCCGGCGCGCGTCTACCCTGGGCGTGGGCGGGGTAGCTCAGCTGGATAGAGCACGGTGGGTCGCCAGCCACTTGCCCGGCGACGGGCCGACGGTCGATCCTTATCGCTCATAACGACGTGGTCGTGGGTTCGAGTCCCACCCCCGCCTCTCGGCGAGCCGGAGCATCAGGGTTATCAACTGTTAATTGGCACACCCTGGCGCATTCACTTGTTCGCCGATTTCCACCAACGCCCGGGGGTCGTCCCGGCGCGATCCTGGATCGCGTTCGGGGCGGCGCGCCGATCGGCATTCCCTTGACCGGCCCTTTCGGGCCGGGCCGGCGCGGATCGGTTATCTGGCACCACGGGTTCGATCCCCGTCCCGGGCGCTCGGCGGGCCGACGCATCGTCGACCTTGCCCGCCGAAGGAGGTTTCGATGGCTCTCAAGTTCCTCAAGCACTTCAACACGCGCGCGACTCCGCAGACCGAGCCGATCCCCGGCAAGACCATGACGCCGAACTCGGCGGGGGGCTACTCGTTCGCGGTCGACGACTGGACCCGGCTGGAGCGGTTCATGATCCTCGGCTCGGAGGGGGGCTCGTACTACGCGACCGAGCGCGCCTTGACTCTGGAGAACGCCAAGGCGGTCGTCCGTTGCGTGGAGGCCGACGCCCCCCGCGCGATCCGGACCATCGTCGAGATCAGCGAGTCGGGCCGCGCGCCCCGGAACGAGCCGGCCGCGATGGCGCTGGCGATCGCCGCGGGGACGGGGCACGTCGCCGCCGCGTCGGAGGCGCTGCCGCGGGTCTGCCGCACGGGAACGCACCTGTTCGCCTTCGCCGAGACCGTCCAGAACGTCCGCGGCTGGGGGCGAGGACTGCGCCGGGGGGTCGCCGCGTGGTACGAGGGGAAGACCCCGGACGCCCTGGCGTACCAGGTCGCCAAGTACCAGAGCCGCGAGGGCTGGTCGCATCGCGACCTGCTTCGACTGACCCATCCGAAGACCTCCGACCCCGCGCGCCAGGCGGTTTACCGTTGGGTCGTGGGCGGAGTCGAGGCGCTGGGCCCGCGCGAGGTCAAGCGAGGCGAGGCCGCGGCGACGTATCCGGACGTCTCGACCCACCTGCCGCGGTTGCTCGCGGCGATGGACGAGGCCCGAACCGCCGACCGCGACGTCGTGATTCGACTGATCCGCGACGACGGCCTGCCGCGCGAGTGCGTGCCGACGAACCACCTGAACGACCCGGCGGTCTGGGAGGCCCTGCTTGGGAAGATGCCGCTCATGGCGATGGTCCGCAACCTGGCCAAGATGACGACGGTCGGTCTGTTGAAGCCCGGCTCCGAGGCGTCGCGGACGGTTCGCGACCGGCTCGCGGACGGCGACTCGCTCCGCAAGTCCAGGCTCCACCCGCTGGCGATCCTGCTGGCGAGCGCCGTCTATTCGACGGGCCGCGGCCTGAAGGGGAAGCTGACGTGGGAGCCGGTGGCGACGATCAAGGACGCGCTTGAGGACGCCTTTTACAAGGCGTTCGGCAACGTCGTCCCGGCGGGGAAGCGGACGCTGATCGGTCTGGACGTCTCCGGCTCGATGGCGTGCGGCCAGGTCGGCGGCACGCCGTTGACGCCTCGCGAGGCCGCCGCGGCGCTGGCGTTGGTGACGGCGAGGGTCGAGCCCGAGTACCACGTCATGGCGTTCCAGGATCGATTCGTCCCCCTGGACGTCTCAGCGCGGTCGCGGCTAACGGACGTCCTGGCGAGGACCGCGTCGCTGCCGTTCGGCGGGACCGACTGCGCCCTGCCGATGCGGCACGCGACCGAGCGCGGGTTGAAGGTCGACACCTTCATCGTACTGACCGACAGCGAGACCTGGGCCGGCCCGATCCATCCGTCGCAAGCGCTTCGCGAGTATCGCGAAAAGAGCGGCCTGCCGGCGCGGTTGATCGTGGCGGGGCTCGCCAATGACCGCAAGCAGGCGAGCGAGCTGGTCGACGTCGTCGGCTTCGACGCCTCGGCCCCCGACCTGATGGCCGGGTTCTCCCGCGGCGACTTCTGCCCCCCGCCCGCCGCGCCTCGCCTTGGCGCGGCGGGCGCGGCCGGGAAATCGATCTTGCCGCATCGCCCGCGCCGGGCTAGAACTCCCGCGCCAGGGCGTTTCGTTGCAGTCCGAAGCCCGCGCCGAGCGGCGGCCGCGGCCGGACCTCGCGTCGTCGCCGAGCGAAGGGGAGCCGATGCTGTTCACGGAGCCGACGTTCCTCTTCATCTTCCTGCCCGCGGTGGTCGTGGTCCACGCCGTGCTGCGGCCGGGGCTGAGGAACGCCTGGCTGCTCGCCGCCAGCCTGCTGTTCTACTGCTGGGGCGAGGGCCGCTTCGTGGTCCTGATGATCGGCTCGGTGACGGTCAACTACGTCTTCGGCCTGCTGCTGGGACGCTCGCGACGGCCGCGGACGCGCAAGGCGTTGCTGGGAGCGGGCGTCGCGGTCAACCTGGGGCTTCTGCTTTATTTCAAGTACGCGACGTTCCTGGTGGCGAACCTCGACGCGCTCCTGGCCCGGGCGGGCCTGCCGACGCTCCAGCTCGGGACGATCCCGCTGCCGCTGGGGATCTCGTTCCTGACCTTCCACACGATCTCCTACTTGACCGACGTCTACCGCGGGACGATCAAGCGCGAGGGGAAGCTTTCCGACCTGGCGTTGTACGTCATGCTGTTCCCCCACCTGATCGCCGGGCCGATCGTCCGTTACGCGGACGTCTCCGGCGCGTTGAAGTCGCGGGGGCTGACGGTCCACGAGTTCGCTTACGGCGTCCGACGGTTCCTGGGGGGCCTGGCGAAGAAGCTGCTCATCGCCAACCAACTCGCCGTCACGGCCGACCTGATCCTGGCCCTGCCGGCCGGGGAGTTGAACGCCGGGCTCGCCTGGTTGGCGACGGCCTGCTACACGTTCCAGATCTACTTCGACTTCTCCGGCTATTCCGACATGGCCATCGGCCTAGCCCATATGTGCGGAATCCACTTCCACGAGAACTTCGACCACCCGTACTGGGCGCGCTCGGTCACGGACTTCTGGCGGCGGTGGCACATCTCGCTGTCGTCCTGGTTCCGGGACTACGTCTACATCCCGTTGGGGGGGAACCGCCGCGGCGCGGTCCGGACCTACGTCAACCTGGTCGCGGTCTTCCTGCTCTGCGGCCTGTGGCACGGCGCCGCCTGGACCTTCGTGGCGTGGGGACTGTTCCAGGGCGCCTTCCTGGTGGCGGAGCGGCTCGGATTGAAACGGGCCGTCGAGCGGCTCTGGCGGCCGTTGCAGCATGCGTATCTGGTCGTGGTCGTGATGGCCGGCTGGGTGATCTTCCGGATGGATTCGCTCGCCGAGGCCGGCGGGGTCCTCCGCGCGATGTGCGGCCTGGGCGACGGCGGCGGGGTCCGTTATCACGTCGGGCTCTTCTTGAACGCCGAGGTCGCGCTGTCGCTGGCCTTGGCGGCGGTCTTCTCCACGCCCCTGCCGGGCCGCCTGCTGGGGGCGCTCGACGCCGTCGAGGACCGCCTGGAGGACCGCTGGGGGGGCTTCGCCCCGGCGCCGATCCGCGTGGCCCGCGTCGCGGGGTGTTGCCTGCTCCTGACGCTTTGCCTGGGCTTCGTCGCTCAAAAGAGCTATAACCCGTTCATCTATTTTAGGTTCTGATCCATGCACGACCTCCCCCGCCCCCGGGCGTCGGCGCGTCGGGCCGACGTCCTGTTGATCGTCGGCTTCCTGGCGATCCTCGCCTATCCGTCGCTGGCCCTGCTGCGCGACCCGGCGGAGGTGGGCAAGGAGGCCCGGGTCGAGAACCGGGTCTTGCAGCCCCGGCCGCCGATCCACAGGTTGATCTCGGAGCCCGCGAGGTTCGTCGCCGAGTTCCGGGCCTTCCTCGAGGACGAGTTCCTGGGGCGGCCGTCGCTGATCGCCATGAACTCGCGGATTCGCGTCCTGGGCCTGGGGGTCTCCACCAATCCCCAGGTCATCGTCGGCAAGCACGGTTCGTTGTTCTACGCCGGCGACCCCCACGTCCCGACCTACGATCTGGGGCACGAAGTCGCGAAACAGCGCCGGGTGCGGCCGCTCTCGGAGGTCCGCCTGGCGGAATTGCACAAGTATCTGCTCGCCCGCAAGCACTGGGCGGAGAGTTTGGGGGCGCGGTTCCTCATGGTCCTGGCGCCCGACAAGTCCACGGTCTATCCCGAACACGCCCCGGACTGGATGGCCCCGCTCGACGCCCCCTCCGTCACCGACCAGGCCCTCGACTACCTGGCCTCCAGGGGGGACGTCGAATTCCTCGACCTTCGCCCCGCGATGTTCCAGGCCAAGGCCGAGCACGCCCGGCAACCCCTTTACTACCGTTACGACACCCACTGGAACTTCCAGGGGGCCTTCGTCGGCTACGAGGCGATCACCGATCGGCTCCACACCCTCTTCCCCGGCGGCCACTCCCTCCGGGAATCCGACCTGAGCTTCGCCAAGATCAAGCGGACGGGCGATCTCGCCTGGATGCTGCGCCTCGGCGACACGCTCCAGGAGCGAACCTTCCTGGTGAACGTCAAGGAGCCGAGGGCGAAGGAAGTCGCGTACCCTTACGACACGAGCCCCGTCGGCGCCGGCCAGCACCCGCCCCGAATGTTCCAGACCGGCGACGCCTCGCTCCCCAAGGGCTTGATCCTCCACGATTCCTACATGGACGCGCTCATGGACTTCCTGGCCGAGGACTTCCAGACCTCGGTCTTCACCTGGGACCTTCGCGTCAACCCCGCGACCCTGGGCGACTTCAAGCCCGACGTCGTCCTGTACGAACTCGTCGAGCGCAGCCTCCCGTACCTTCTGCTTTATCAGGACGGGTTGACGCCGCCCGTCGATCCCAGGATCGCCGCGGAGGACGCGGAGTTGAGTTCCCGAGGACGCCGACGCTAGAAGGTCGCTCGGCGACGAGTCGGCCGCCGCTCGGAACGAGGCCGCAACAACTTCCCGGTAATCTTCCTGGCCGGCTCGCGTGGACTTGGGACACGAAACCGGAGAATCAACCGGGCAGCACCTCCCTCGAGAAAACCATCCACGGATTTCTCAGATTCACGCAGATTCGGATCAGATAATTAAAAATCTGTGTCAATCTGGTAAATCTGTAGATGCTTTTATCACGGATCGTTCGCGGGAGTTGCGTCGGCATCGCTCCCCGCGGCCGAACCGGCCGAACCGACGGAGTCAACCGAAGAACCAGGACGACGGCCGCAGGTGACTCGACAGCATATCTCGACACCGATCCGCCTCCTCGACGGTCGCGAACGCCCGCTTCGGCAAGAGCATCCAGGCGGACGCGCCCGACGACTTCCAGAGGAAGAAACTCCGCCGGGTCTCCTTGAAGCGATCGTAAGTCGACCATGGGAGCGCGCCGCTTCCCTCGGGGCCGCTGAAGGCGATGGAATCGGGCGAGAGGACCAGGTCCACCGCCGCGGCGCGTCGGGAGTGGGACCACCAGGAAAGGACGGAACCGCCGAGGACCACGACGAGCGACGTCACGAGCAGGAACGGCAGGATGAACATGAAGTAGACCTGGGTAGCGGAGTAGACCGCGTTCGGCGGCGGGCTCGCGGCCGTGACGATCGTGATCCCGGTCATCAGCGCCACGAACGCCGCGAGGAACCCTCGCACGCGCCATGACGTCAGCGAGCGGTCGACGAAGTCCGAGAACCGCAAGTCGATCCTCAATCCGACGGACTGGCCGGGGTCGGCCGGCGTCGCGACCGGCGCGGGCGCGGCGGACGGCTCCGCGAGGCCCAGGCGATTGACGGCGAGCGTCTGGAACCAGTCCTGGCTGGCCTCGTCGGGGAAGACGCGCCGGGGGAACGTCAACAGGGTCGTTCCGGAACGGTCGACCAGCACGAACAGTTCGGGCGAGTCCAGCAGGCGGCTGAAGGCCGACCACGGCAGATGGACCTCGGCGCCCGTCGCGCGGACGCGCAGGCCGTCGTCGGAGACGTCGACGCCCGTCATGACCGCCGCGGCCGAGCGCGTCCGCCGCTTCAAAAGCCAGGCGACGAACGCGATCCCGACCACGGCCGCGTAGACGTAAGGGCGATGGGCCGCCGACACCTCGCGCCCCACGCGGACGTAAAAGCCCAGAAGCATCCCGGCCAACACGAGCAGCAGGACGATCGTGGTCAGCGCCTTCGAGCCGCCGCCGACCCGCCGTTGCAGGTGCAAGGCTTGAGCCTGTTCCTTCTCGGCGTCCGTGCATGCGAATTCGAGATGGAGCGTGTCCGCCACGACGACCCTCCGGCATCAACGTCCGGCGCGGAAAAGAGAAAGAGGAACGCGAACGCCATTAAATCATCCAATAGCGCGCGCGTCCACGCTCAGGCGGAACGATCGTCAGGCCCGCCCCCATTAGACTATAGCGCATAACTATGAGCAGTTGTTATTGACAACCGCCGCTGGCGAGCGCGCATCCCCCCTTCTCCCCTTGTGGGAGAAGGTGCCCCGAAGGGGCGGATGAGGGGTGGGCGCGACCGGAAGCCTCTGGAAACGCCCCCCCCTCATCCGGCCTTCGGCCACCTTCTCCCACAAGGGGAGAAGGGAGGATCGTCGGCGCTCTTTCTCGATGGTCTTCAACGAAGCGGACCCACGTTCTTGAGCGCGACGGCCTTCTACGCCTCGTCGGCGTCGTCATCGTCGCGGTCGTCCTCGAAGCGAAGGTGTTTGACGCTGCGGCCGTGGCGACGCACCAGCTTGAGGGCCTCGAAGCCGATCTTGATGTGGGCCTCGACGTATTCCTCGGTGACCAGGCGGTCGCTGGCGGCCGTCTTGACCCCCTCGGGGATCATCGGCTGGTCCGACACCAACAGCAACGCGCCCGCCGGGATCCCGTTGGCGAAGCCGGCGGCGAAGATCGTGGCGGTCTCCATGTCCACGGCCATGCAGCGGGTCCGTTGGAGGTAGCGCTTGAACTCCTCGTCGTGCTCCCAGACCCGACGGTTGGTGGTGTAGACGGTTCCGGTCCAGTAGTCGCGACCGTGGTCCCGGATGCTCGTGGAGACGCCGCGCTGGAGTTGGAACGCGGGAAGCGCCGGCACCTCGCGGGGGAGGTAGTCGTCGGAGGTCCCCTCGCCTCGGATGGCGGCGATCGGCAGGATCAGGTCGCCGACCCGGTTCTTCTTCTTGAGGCCGCCGCACTTGCCCAGGAACAGGACCGCCTTGGGGCCGACGGCCGAGAGCAAGTCCATCACCGTGGCGGCGTTGGGGCTCCCCATGCCGAAGTCGATCATGGTCACGCCGTCGGCGGTGGCGTTGGGCATCGGCCTGTCCGCGCCGATCACTTCCACGCCGTGCCCCTCGGCGAACAGCTCGACGTAACGGCTGAAATTGGTCAGAAGCACGTACTCGCCGAAATCCCCAAGCGCCGCGCCCGTGTAGCGAGGCAGCCAGTCGGCCACGATCTCGTCCTTGTTCCTCATGCGTCCCATCCGGCGAACGTCCGATCGAATCGATTCCCCGTCGTGGGAATTGTACGGTCGGCGATAAGCCTTCGGGGGGATTCAGGGAAGGGACGAAAACGAGGGGGCCGATCTGCGGCGCGTCGCGGACGTCGCAATCAGCGCGACGCGATCCGACGGCCGGAATCCGAAGGGAGAGGGCGCGGGAGGCCCTTGACAGGGCTCCGATTCTCCTTTAATACCTTAGCCTTATGAATGTTGCGCCGACGAGGGGGCGACCGGCGTCGACGCCTCTTCCGGTCGAGGGGTCCGCCTTAGATTCGAGAGTGCCGATGGCCCGCAAGTCCTCATCGTCCGTCGGCAAAACGACCGAGGCGGCCGACGCCAAGAAGGCGCCGACCCTGGCGAGCCTTCGGAGCGAGATCGACCGCCTCGACAAGGAGTTGGTCGCGCTTTTGAACCGTCGCGCCGAGATCGCCGTCGAGATCGGCAAGGTCAAGCACGCCAACGGCTTGGAGGTCTTCTCGGCGTCCCGCGAGGAGGAAGTGCTGGCGAAGGTGCTGGCGGCCAGCCAGGGGCCCTTGCCGAAGGAGACGTTGCGGGCGGTCTTCCGCGAGTTGATGAGCGGCACGCGATCGCTTCAGCGGGCGCTTCGGGTCGCCTATCTTGGGCCGAAGCACAGCTACAGCCATCTGGCGGCGGTCGCCCGCTTCGGCGAGGCGGTGGAGCACGTCCCGCTGGGGTCGATCGCGGCGGTGTTCGAGGAACTCAACCGCCGCCACGTCCAGTACGGGATCGTGCCGCTTGAGAACTCCACCGACGGCCGGATCGCCGACACCCTGGAGATGTTCGTCAAGCTGCCGAACCTCAAGATTCGAGCCGAGGTCCGGCTGCGGATCCACCACTGCCTGCTGGGTCGTTGCGAGTGGGGCCAGGTGCGCCGGGTGTATTCCAAGAGCCAGGCGCTTTCGCAGTGTCGCAACTGGCTGGGGAAGAACCTGCCGCAGGCGGCCAAGGTGGAGGTCGTCTCCACGGCGGCGGCGGCCGAGTTGGCCAGCCGCGAGGAGTTCGCCGCGGCCGTCGCCAGCAAGTCGGCCGGCCAGGCTTACGGGTTGGACATCCTGGCCGAGAACGTCGAGGACCAGGTCGACAACGTCACCCGCTTCGCCGTCATCGCCGAGACCCCCGAGGCCCGCTCCGGCCGCGACAAGACGACGCTCATGGCCCGGATCCCCAACGCCCCCGGCTCGCTGGTCAAGACGATCGCCCCGTTCGAGAAGCTGGGGGTCAACATGACCTGGATCGAGTCGTTCCCCATGCCCGGCTCGGCGAGCGACAAGAACCCGTCGTACCTCTTCTTCCTCGACGTCGAGGGCCACACCGACGACCCCCTGGTCCAGAAGGCGATCGAGACCGTCCGCCGCCGCTGCGAGCGGCTCGACGTCCTCGGCTCCTACCCCCGCGGCGAGGTCCTGGAGGGCTGAACGCCGATCCGGCTCACCCCGCGATCGGCGACGGCCGGGTGGGGGCCGTCGGCGCGTCGCGGAAGTAGGCGATCACCCCCTCCAGGATCTGGTCCAGCGACTTCCGGGGCGCGTAGCCGATCAGGGCGTGGATCTTGGCGACGTCCGGCACGCGGCGCGGCATGTCCTCGAAGCCGTCGCCGTAAGCCTGCTCATACGGGACGTGGACGATCTCCGACGCCGAGCCGGTCAGCGCCTTGACCCGCTCGGCGAGCTTCTGGATCGTGACCTCCTCGGTGGAGCCGACGTTGTAGACCTCGCCGACGGCGTCGGGGTGGTCCATCAGGCCGACCAGCGCGGCGACGACGTCGGAGACGTCGGTGAAGCAGCGCGACTGGGAGCCGTCGCCGTGGATGGTGATCGGCCTGCCGGTGAGCGCCTGCTTGACGAAGGTCGGCACCACCATGCCGTACTGGCCGGTCTGGCGGGGGCCGACGGTGTTGAACAGGCGGACCAGGACCGTCGGCAGCTTGCGTTCGCGCCAGTAGGCCAGGGCGAGGAACTCGTCGATGGCCTTGGAGCAGGCGTAGCTCCAACGCCCCTTGCTGGTCGCCCCCAGGACGAGGTTGCCGTCCTCGCGAAACGGGACGGCGTCGCTGAGGCCGTAGACCTCCGAGGTGGAGGCCAGAAGCACCTTCTTCTTCTTCTTGTTGGCCGCGGCCAGAACGACCTCCGCGCCGTGGACGTTGGTCTCGATGGTGCGGACGGGGCTTTCGACGATCAGCTTGACCCCCACCGCCGCGGCCAGGTGGAAGACGACGTCGCACTGGTCGACCAGTTCCGCCACCGTGGGGGCGTGGTGGACGCTTTCGATGGCGTAATGAAACCGCGGCCGGTCGCGAAGGTGGCGGATGTTGTCGATGCTGCCGGTCGACAGGTCGTCCAGGACGAAGACCTCGTCGCCGCGCCCCAGGTAGGCGTCGGCCAGATGCGAGCCGATGAAGCCGGCCCCCCCCGTGATGAGCACGCGCATGTCGAGAACCGGCCCCTCTTCTGATGTATCCCGCGACGACCAAGCAAACGGTCTTCCCCCCTCGCGGGGGAAGACAGACCGCGAAGCGGTCAGATGAGGGGGACGACACGCAAGAAGGCCGTCGGAATTCGCGGAAGCCCGTCCGGGCGGCTCGGCATTCCAACGGCCCTTCGGCTTGTCCTCCCCCTCATCCGGCCCTTCGGGCCACCTTCTCCCTCAAGGGGAGAAGGACGTCGTGGAAGCCCTGACGATCGGCTCGATTCTAGCCGATCGCCCCGCCTTCCGCGAAGGGTCGGCCGGCGTCGGAAATCGCGACGGGGGATGTCACTTGGAAATTCGTCTTGTACATAATTCGAGCGTGGGCCATCCTCCGACGAGTCTCGGGGGTCGCCGTCGCCCCCTGATTCGCCGATTCAGCCGGGAGCACGCCCGATGACCGCAGCCGCCGAAACCCTGGGACGACTCCAACCCGCGCCGGCGGCGACGGCCCTTCGGCCCATCCGAGGACTGGTCGCCGCGCAGTTCCTGGGGGCGTTCAACGACAGCGCGTGGAAGCAGTTGGTCATCCTTCTGGCGGTCGGGGCCGCGGCCTCCGAGAGTCAGGGGCAGAGCGGGACGGCGATCGCCCAGATCGTGCTGATGGTCCCCTTGATGCTCGCCTCGCTCCCCGCCGGCGTTTTGGCCGATCGCGCCGGCAAGCGGTCGATCATCGTCGCCATGAAGGGCGTCGAACTGGCGCTGATGACCCTGGGGACGCTGGCCCTGGCGTTCAATCCGGTCGGCGGCTGGCTGGTGCTGGCGGTGCTGGCCCTGGTGGGGATCCAGGCGGCGCTTTACAGTCCGGCGCGGTACGGGATCCTGCCTGAGCTTCTGCCGCACGAGGCCCTCTCCCGCGGCAACGGGACGATCGAGATGGCCTCCAACGTCGCCCTGATCGCCGGGACGGTCGCCGCCGGGCCGCTGTTCCAGGCGACCATGGGCAACCCCTGGCCGGCGGGAGTCGTCTTGATGGTCCTCGCCGCGGTCGGGCTGGCCGCCGCGGTTCGGATCCCGGAGGTCGCCCCGGCTCGAAGCGAGGGGGGGCTCAAGGAGACGATCGCGATGGCGGTCGAGGCGATCCGGGCCGATCGCGTCTTGCGGTTGTCGGTGGTCGGTCAGGTGATCGTCTGGAGCATCGCCAGCCTGGTCCCCGCGCCCATCCTCCCTTACGGCATGATCGCGCTGGGGCTCAAGCCGTTCGAGGCCAGCCTGCCGGTGGCGGCCCTGGGGGTCGGCGTGGGGCTCGGCTGCTACCTGGCCGGGCGGATCTCGGGGAGGCAGATCGAGTACGGCCTGATCCCGCTGGGGGCCCTGGGAATGTCGGGCTCGGCGCTGGTCTTCGGACTGTGGGGCCCCGGACTGTACGGCACGATCGCCCTGATGGGGCTTTTGGGCCTCTTCGCCGGCTTCGTGCTGGTCCCGTTGAACGCCCTGATCCAGTGGCGTTCGCCGGTCGACCGTCGCGGCGCGGTGATCGCGGCGACGAACACCCTCGTTTACGCCGGCATGCTGCTCGGGGCCGGGCTCGCCCTGGTCTTCGCCCGCATGGACCTCTCCGCCCCGGCGATCTTCCTGATCATGGCCGCGGGGTTGGCCGTGGGCTTCGTCTGGGCGGTCTCTCTGGTGCCGGAGGCGTTCTTCCGGTTCGTGCTTCTGACCCTGGCCGCGACGGTCTACCGCGTCCGCTACGTCGGCCGCGAGCGAGTCCCGCGGGAAGGCCAGGCGCTTCTGGTCCCCAACCACGTCTCGTTCGTCGACGGCCTGTTCATCCTGGCCCTCACGGATCGTCCGGTGCGGTTCATGGTCTACGCCGAATACTTCGACAAGCCGATCGTCGGCCGCCTGCTGAAGACCATGCGCGCGATCCCGATCTCGGCGACGCGCGGGCCGCGGGTGATCCTCCAGGCGTTCCGGGAGGCCGGCCGCGCGCTCGACGCCGGGGAACTGGTCTGCATCTTCCCCGAGGGCCAGCTCACCCGCACCGGCCTGATCGGCCCCTTCCAGCGCGGGGTGTTGCGGATCGTCAAGCGGCGGACGACCCCGATCGTCCCGATCCATCTCGACCGCCTCTACAAGAGCGTCTTCGCGCCGATCAGCGGCAAGCGCTTCCCCGGCCGGGTGCCGCTGCCGGTGACGGTCTCCGTCGGCGAGCCGATGCCCGCGACGGCCTCGCTCTTCGAGCTTCGCCAGGCCATCCGGGAACTCGACTACGAGGCGTGGCGCTACCGAAGGGAAGACGTCCGCCCCCTGCACCACGACTTCGTCCGGGAGGCGCGCCGGCATCCGTTCCGCAAGGCGCTCATGGACCTGCAAAAGCCGAGCCTGTCCTATATCAAGACGCTCGCGGCGGCGCTGGCGGTCGCCCGGCGGCTGCGGCCGAAATGGGAGGGGCGGCGACACGTCGGCGTGATGCTGCCCGCGAGCATGGGGACGGCCGTCATCAACATCGCCGCGGCCCTGGCGGGCAAGACGGTGGTCAACCTCAACTTCACCGCCGGCCGCGCCGGGATGGAGTCGGCCGCCAGGCAGGCGGGGCTGACGTCCCTGATCACCAGCGCGACGTTCCTGGAGAAGGCCAAGCTGGAGGCCCCCGAGGGGCTCGAACTGATCTTCGCCGAGGACGAGATGGCCGGCCTGACCCGCGGCGACCGGCTCCGCGCCCTGGCCGCCGCCGTCTTCCTGCCGGTTCGATCGCTGGAGCGCTTCGCCGGCGCGAGCGGCGCCGTGACGCTGGACGATCCGGCGACGATCATCTTCAGCAGCGGCAGCACCGGCGACCCCAAGGGGGTGACGCTGACCCACTTCAACATCGCCGCCGACGTCGAGGCGACCCGACGCGCCCAGCACGTCCGGCCCGACGACCGGCTGGCGGCGGTCCTGCCGTTCTTCCACGCCTTCGGCTACTCGATGTTCTGGTTCTCCATGACCTCGGGGATGGGCTGCGCGTTCCACCCCTCGCCGCTGGAGGCGGTCGCCGTCGCGAGGTTGGTGGAGCGGTTCAAGGTCACGGTCCTGATGGCCACGCCGACGTTCCTGCAACTTTACATGCGTCGGGTGCCGCCGTCGCAGTTCGGCTCGCTGCGGCTGGTGCTGGCGGGCGCGGAGAAGCTACCCGAGGCGGTCTCCTCGGCGTTCGAGGACGGCTTCGGCATCCGGCCGACGGAGGGCTACGGCGTCACCGAGTGCTCGCCGTTCGTGGCGGTCAACACGTTCCCCCACCGCGCCCCCGGCTTCTTCCAACCGGGGAGCCGCCGGGGGACCGTCGGCCAGCCGATTCCCGGCGTGGCCGTGCGGATCGTCTCGCCGACGACCCACGAGACCCTCGGCGCCGACGAGGAGGGGCTCGTGCTGGTCAAGGGTCCCAACGTCATGTCGGGCTACCTCGGCCGCCCCGACCTGACCGAGAAGGCGTTTCTGAACGGCTGGTACAATACCGGCGACCTCGGCTCCCTGAGCGAGGACGGCTATCTCAAGATCACCGGCAGGCTCTCCCGCTTCTCCAAGATCGGCGGCGAGATGGTCCCCCACGGCCGCGTCGAGGAAGCCCTCCACGAGGCCGCCGACGCCAAGGCCCAACTCTTCGCCGTCACCGCCGTCGGCGACCCGAAGAAGGGGGAGAAGCTGGTCGTCCTGACCACCCTCGACGACGCCAGGGTCGACGCCGCGTTCCGCAAGCTCCCGGAGATGGGCCTGCCGAACCTCTTCATCCCCCGCCGCGAGAACATCCTGCGCGTCGACGCCATCCCCATGCTCGGCAGCGGCAAGCTGGACCTGCGCGCCGTCCAGAAACTCGCCGAGGAGTCCCTCGCCGCGCGCCGCCCCGCCGTCGCCCGGACGTGAGGCCCGGCGAGCGGCCACGCCTCTCTTGGTCCCCGTGCCGAGCGCTTCGTGGCGCATCAATCTTGCCGCGTCTAAAATCCCATAAATCAGGCGCGCCCCCCCTTCTCCCCTTGTGGGAGAAGGTGCCCCGCAGGGGCGGATGAGGGGTGGGCGCGATCGGAAGCCTCTGGAAACGCCCCCCCTCATCCGGCCTTCGGCCACCTTCTCCCACA
>ERZ778017.2390-NODE-2390-length-15309-cov-4.432673_pt1 | contig 15309 bp, 6 predicted proteins | sample MGYA00375747_ERZ778017 | MGnify/ENA primary metagenome ERZ778017 (study PRJEB29350, sample SAMN05509838) | bioreactor metagenome | biome: bioreactor; material: wastewater | place: South Africa: University of Cape Town | collected 2014-03-17 ...
CCAAAACCAAGATGGAGGTTGAGTTCATCTTGACCAAAACTCTGGCTAAACACATAAGTTGCCTTTGGCCCGCTGACAAATTTGAACCACCTTCGATGATCATGACATCTAATGGGGATTCGATCTCGCCATCCTTGTGTTCTTCAAACATTTTTTCGACATGTTCCTTCAAGTGGGCCAATTCTAATGCTTTCCAAAGAGTAGTTTCATCGTAGAGTCCCACTGGATCTAAGTTCGATCTAATAGTACCTTCGAATACCTGTGAATCCTGAGGAATAATCGATAAGTTTTCTCTCAAGTCAAGCAATCCAATCGTACTGGTATCAATTTTATCAATTGTGATGTTTCCAGCAAAACTTTCGATGATTCTAAACAAAGCTAATGTCATCGACGACTTACCAGCACCAGTTCTACCAACAATTCCAATCTTTTCTTTTGGTTTAATGTGTAAGTTGATATTACGTAAAACCAAATCCAACTCTGGTCTATACTTGGTAGAGAAATCTTTGAAAATTACTTCACCTTCTGCTGGCCAGGATTTAGAAGGTCTGTGGTCTTCGATAATAGCAGGAGCTTCAGGTGTCAATCTTGAGTATTCCAAGATTCTTTCAACCGAAGTGATGTTAGTTTCAACTTCAACAGTCATTCTAACAATCCAATTTAAAGATTGGGTAATTTGTAATGAGTAAGAAACAGATAAACCAACCAAACCAGCAGTCAAGTGACCAGATGATAAAGTTAAGATAGATAAACCAGCTGCTGCCAAAATGATAACAGAACCTAAGAATTCTAATCTGACAGCCAACCATCTGTTCGCATTAATAGCAGGATGGTATGCTCTCATGTTCTTATCAACTCTGATTTCATTCAAACGTTTGAATCTGTTTTCCATACCATAAGCTCTGATGACAGAGACACCACTCAAAGTTTCTTGGAAATTGGCAAAGATTGGAGACTTGGAAACGGAGTCTAATCTTCTCAATTCTCTAGAAGTTCTCAAATAGTATTGTTGATAGTAAATGTATAACACAAGAAGGGGGATGATAATGAAAATGAATTGCCATGTTGAGAATACAATAACACCAATTGTAAAAGCAACTTTGATGGAGTTACTGAAGAACATACCGAAAACTCTTCCTAAAACTTCATCCACTTTGTACACATCACTAGAAAATCTGTTCAACACTCTACCAATTGGAGTTGTTTCGAAAAACGACATAGGAGCTCTCAACACACTAACAGCCATTCTATTGTGCAATTTTTTAGAGCCTTGAATAGTGCAGAAAATCCACATGACACAGGTTTGACATAAAACGGCAGCAGAGTACCCTACACCCAACAAAAAGTAGACACCCAAGTAGAAAGCAATGTTAGGGTTAAAGCCATATTTGGTGTTCACTTCTGACCAATGTTTAAGCCAGACATTGGACGAAACATTCAACGCCATACTCAAAATAACACATGAAATAAAGATGGTGACACCTCTAGGATTACATGCCTTAGCATATTCACGATAAACTTCCCACTTGACCTGACCTTGTTCTGCATGTTCTTTACGTAATTTTTTGTCTTCATCTTCATCTTCCATCTCTAATTCTTCTTCATCATGTAATAAAGAAACATTTGAGGCTCTCCTTAAACTTCCAACTTCAATATCAGAATCTGACTCCAAATTGTCGTAATTGATGTTAGAAGCCTCTGAAGCGGTTTCCTTAATTTCGGCCAGCTCTGGGACAGGTGTTTCTTCTCTCGAACTGCTCTTCTTGCTACCGAATTCATTGATCAATTGATACAACTTACTATTTTGTTGTGTGATAATGTCAGAATATCTTCCTTGTTCAATCAATCTACCATCACTAATCATATTCAAGTTGTCAGCAATACTCAAAACCTTAATATTGTTTGTTGCCAAAATTCTACACTTGGTTTTTAATAAACCATTAGGACCCAAAACATGATCAGTTAAATGTTTTCCAACATGTTCATCAACAGCACTCAAAGGATCATCCAATAAATAGACGTCAGCACGAGCATATACTGCTCTAGCTAATGCCACTCTTGCCTTCTGACCACCAGATAAAGAAATACCTTTCTCTCCAACTTCAGTCTTATCACCCTTTGGTAAAATTGCCAAATCAATAGTTAAAGCACAAGCTTTAATTACACGTTGATAAAATTCAGGATCGTATTTATGTCCAAACAAAATGTTTTCTTTGATGGTACCATTCATAATCCATGCAACTTGTGACACATAGGCAACTTTACCACGGAGTGTGACTTCACCATCCAATTTATACAAGTCACCCAAAATAGCTTGCATTATCGACGATTTACCAGAACCAACTCTACCAACGATACAGTCCAATTCACCTTTTCTGGCAACCAAATTGATGTTCGATAATGCAACTTTATAGTTTTGCTCACCTTTGGCTTTTGACCACAAGAAGGTACCGTTGGTGATACTCACAGCGGTTTCACCAACTTTTTCAGCTCTTGGAGCCTTAAAGACTGCATCAGATTGTAACTCGGATCCAGTCAAGAATTTTGTTAATCTTGAAATGGCAACTTGTGCTTCAACGATATTGGTAATAACCATTGGAACAACAGCTAATGGGAAGGACAAAAGGTTGAATAAAGATAATGCTGGGAAAACAAGATCGGTTGTTAATCCTCTGTCTTGTGTGAACACGAAAAGAGCAAATGTACAACAACTGACTAAAAATGGAGCCAAACCCCAACTGAAGTTGGAGAAGGCTGAGAAAACACCCATTTTTCTTAAGTTCTTCAATTCCTTTTCGTTTCTGACATAGTTCAATTTATCCAAATATGGGTTTTCCCATCCATACAATTTCAACGATTTGATATTATTCAAAATTTCTGAAATCAATCTAGATCTTTCGTCCTTGTTTTTCATTTGAGTCTTTTGTAACTTCTTTTGGTACTTGGCAATCATTGCGTTCAATGGAATCATAATAATCATGATAATGACACCAGCCCACATGGAATTTCCCAATAATCCATGCAATGAGTACAAACATAATACAATTTGAAATGGACCAGACCAAATAATTTGCAAGTTTTGGACCAAATCTTGCAATCTTTGAACATCAACTGACATTAAATTGACAATATCACCAGTTGAGGACTCTTGTCTTGTATCATTTGACAAAACAATGGATTTATTATAAATGATAGATGTCAATGATGACTTAATTTTCATACCAAAATCAAATGCTCTTTGGAAATATTGATGCAAACAAGCAGTTTGAGTAACAGATACAATAAACATAAATCCCGAAATCATCAAACCTCTGGTCAAAGGAAGAGGTTCACCTCTTTTAACCGATTCCGAATAGTCGTTTACAAATTTAATCAATAACCTCAACAATTGTGGTTGTACAAATGCCAAACAATCCTGAAGACCTTTGAAAATACCTGCGACAAGGAACTGTGGACCAAATGCCTTAGAGATTGCCCAGAATAATGACGGGTTTGCAGTATTCTGGTTGAGCCATTGGTCTTCAAATTCAGATGAAGTGTTAGTTGACTTAAGCTCTTCTGGCAAATATGGCAAATCAGCTTCTGTCAAGTATTGTATGTAACCTTTTTTCATAAGACCACCCATCCAGTCGAAAGTAATTCTCGAGAACACGTTCGCTTGATCATAAGGTGAAGTTTTCGCCAATTTGTCAAGAGGGACGTACAGTTGCAAAGGAATGCAAGTTTCGATTAACAAAATAAGAAACGCATTAACTGTAGACAAAATGACAAAGACAGCAAAATGGTCATTAATGGCATCTCTCAACTTCAAGTTAACAATTCTACCTAAGTTAAGGAGAATTTGGAATAACCAGAAGAAAAGCAACACCCCGTTAGGAACAAAAGATTTGAACTGTTCAATATAGTGAAGACCGAGTGCTACAAAAGTTGCACCAGAATTAAGCACCAATGCCAACTTAATCACAGAAGTTTCCCCGAATTGATTCACTAACACAATTTGAAACGCAAATTGTAGTATAACTAATGCCAATTTGGTGTAAAATGCCCAGTTTAGCCTGGTGTTGAAATACTTTTTCTTCCGTAATACTACAACCTGATAAAGCCCGAGAACTATCATAAGCGCCGCGCTGAATCCAAACAACAACCCTTGCATGAAGCAAGGAGTAAAGTCATTATATCTGGAAGAAAGTGGTCCCCAACCGTCAGAATTGGAACATTGCAACCAAGGGTTTCCTGTTGAATTTTTGTGATGAGAAACAACTTCAGATGTTTCGTTCAAACCTGGGACTTCCCACTTGGAAAAGAACGGAACATTGTGAAGTCCGGTCCACGATAGATGTGACGCGCCTCCGCCACTAGACGAGAATTCAATCGACTCCATTGATGGATAAGGATAATTTCAAAGAAATAAATTTCATTTTTATCGCGCTGACTAATTGTACTACCGCTACGGTGCCGCACCACCCTGGAGCTGGACCGTGCGTCTCGCTAAAGATACGTAGAAAACTTCGGCCCCGCTACCCCTAGTAACCATTGTAAGACTATTTTATCTGCTTGCAACCTATTCTGGATACCGAGGAATAGTACTTTGGAATATAACAAATTTGTTCATGTTGACAAGGCTTGTGCATTTAAGAAAACTTGTTTATCTTATTAAGTTACAAACCAACTAGTGATTTACTTTGAATGTATCTTGAGTTCTACTTCTAGTGTAGTGAAGTGTTTTAATTTACTAGGTAGCTACGTCTTGCTCTGAATGTTGATTCGTTTAATGTGAAATGACCATGTATGTAGTGACTATTTGAACAATCTCTTGAATCTGCTCTTTTTCTTTTCGGTGTTTTCGGACTCACCAGGAGGAACGTACACAGATGTTCTCTTTTGATAATGTGATGGAACACTATGATTTGGTGGAGGTCCTGATTGACCTGAAGGTGGAACCTGTGGTGGAAATTGACCAGGAGCATGAGACGATCCTGGCTTTGTCCCAACAGGAGTGCCAGAAAGCGGCTTCATTCTCTGGTCTGATTCAAACAAGTACAATGGAGGTTCCTTTCTTGTTGTTGCTTCATTGAGTAAATTCAAGTCCAAATCCTGAGGATGCTTGACTTTGTCAATGGACTGCAATCCAATCAAGAAATCTCTTGGTTTCAATATGGATTCTGACCCAACGTAAAATTCTTTGTTAAGGCTTGAGGAAAGCTCATACACTGATTTCATTTCTCCATATGTCATCCCTCCAGCAATATAACAGAAGACACGTTGCTTTGGTCTGCTGCTTCCTGGTCTCGTTGACGATTGAGCCCAACTTGCTTTTATTCTTGTGTTACGAAGTGTTGGTTGTTGGTGTTGTTGTGGAGCCATATTTACATCCTTTGTAACAATATCATCTTCCAATGGTTTGTCTCGAAAGTATGGGAACCATTCTTCATCTAATTGGTTCTTACTAGCTTTTTGCAATATGTTTTGCACCCCAGGCGCAAATCTGGATGTATTGTAAGTTCCTTCGTTGTTGATGGTATGGAACATTTCTTTGTCACTGGGCTTGTCCTTGATGTCTTTCTTAACAATCGGATAACCTAATTTGTGGAAGTTGTTGAAACATCTAGATGTTAACGAAACAATCTGTCTGTCATTGACCCCAATGAATTTCACCAATTTCACAAAATCGCTCTCAATGAGCCCACCTCTATATAACCCGTATATCAACACCAATCTCATCTTGTCGTTGACGTGCAAATCATCTCTTGCCAATAACACAATCAAGTCGTCATGTAAACATTTGTTTCTAACTCCCTCAAACGATGTACCACCAGCAGCACAAGTTTGTTCAAAATCAGCAGCGAATTCTGCCAATTTTCTCGACGCATTAAGATCCAAACACTCATCTATAAGGGATTTGTGAAGAGTAATTTGTTTTCTTTCTTCATCAAAACCTTTCAAATTAGCCACAACATACATCAAATCCGACGACGTGGTAGCTTTACTTCTATCGATCATCAATGGGTTGTTTTTAATTAATTCATTAATTTTGTTGATGATCAATTCTGATGCTTCAATAATATGCAAATGACGCAAATTTATCCAATCCTCATCCTTTTCGTTTTGGAGGGATGATTCGTTCTCCATAACCTCACCAGCTTCATTCTCTACCTTGTAGCGATAAACTCCCTCTCTTTCCAACGAAGGTACAATATCCATCGCCATTGCCTGATATGAGAAATCATGCAACAAGGGCGCATACAAGTCCAATGTTCTGTCGACAATCAAAAGAACACTTCTTGGCCTGTCCAGCTCAGGAGGAAACTCGTGGTGTTCCCGAGCATATTCGTCGATTTGGTTCTGAAATTCGTCTGCAATCAATTCTGACAATCTCGACGCTTGATGGCTCACATTAGGAGGGCAATAGAATCGAATTAATGGATACTCTCCCGTCACAACCATAAGATTTACCAACGCTTGCGCAGCCAACCTGATCTGGGGAATAACAAACTCTGAGCAGTTTTCGTTGTAGTAGATGGGCATGGAATTGGGGGTTTTATCGTCAGTCAAAAACACCCTAGATTCAACTGGATGGAAAATCGAATGAATAAAATGGACATTTAATCCCTGGTTAAAGTAATCAATGACAGCAGGATTGGCCAAAAACTTGTTGTTAAAGTAATAATCGGCCTCAGAGTTCGTTAATGGTGAAAACAAACTATGGCCAGCCTTGTAACGTTGAGTCTGGACATCGGCCACGATACATTTGAAGTTGTAAATCGACGACTCGACAAAGTAGATGGCCTCCATATAATTGTTCTTCTTCCGTTTGCCGTCAATCTTGTCGATCGTAGTGACAATCCTCAACAAGTGCTCCTTAGGTAGCAACCGATTGATAATGCTCTCGGTTTTGTCATCGATGATCAAGATACATAAGGTGCCATTGGTCAAGATTCGCTTGATTTGGTCAACAATGTAGCTCCGCTGAAGCTCGATCAATGAGCCTGGTTCACCGCTGACCACCATTACCGTCCAGTTTCTTCCCACTAGGTTTTTCACGCCAATTTGCGTTGCTAGAATTGACGTCGCTTATATGTAGGCAGTTTCACTGACACTAACAATTAGATCTGAGATGAAAATGGAAACTACGGCTACAGTGAGGGAGTTTCAAAATCCACCAAGAATTCCTGTCCCGAAGTTATACTAATTCGGCAATGTGGCCGTGATAAATTTCAAATGAAAATTTCCGCACCTGGAACTAATCCGAACGGAGACAATGCGACGGCATACGTCGACGTACTGGAGCGGTAGTGATGCTATAATCCACGGTTGTGGCAATTTTGATTCTGCGGCTTTTAGTAGGAATTTGTACCCATGCCAAAGTTTAGTAGCATTGATGAGACACGCAATAATTTAGCCTACCTTGCAGTTATCAAAGTTTCAATTAACCACGCCTTGCACCAACCATTACCGTATTGAGGATATTGCGTACTTCTATAACTATTGGTACAGATAGCTCTACTTGTACAAGTAATTAGCATATTCAGGAGGTGTATTACTTGTAGAGTGGCTTAAACAGGGCCATGTAGTGGAGTTTACAGGTATGTTTCGAGTGAATTCCTGATCTTTGTATCTCTACTTAGTCAACAAGTGTGTACTAGAGTCGGAATATGGCAAATGCTTCGATTATATGACTCCAATCAACAGTAGTTTGTTGCATCCGCGTGCTTGAGGTGCAGACATGTAAGTAGGGTGGCTTATAATTTACTTAAACTATTTCGGGAAGGAAACGTACCGTCAGATTTTTATTGTATTTGATGACAACGAATTCTTCCAAGCAATGTATTAGACACGTACAGACTGCTTTGCAATTCATACTCCTGAAAGGCTTGGCTGGCTAGACTATCCTTCTATAAATAGTGCTTGACATAAAACCGTAAAACCGTACGTTCTTGTCTACAGGAGGAAGGTGTACTATCTTTTTGCTACCAATATTTCGTACAAAGTAATCCACTGGCCTTCCAACTCTCGTCAAAATCGTTTAATGTAGATCAATAGTCTAGCAGATACACATTGCATTTGTTTATTGAGGTGAGGCGTTACAGGTACGTAAATTCTGTCGTATTTCACGCGTATAGTTTCGATGCAGCTGACACGCAGCATATTTGCAGCCATTCTAAAAACACACTAAACAACTGCCACGACGAGTCACACCCACAACCTCCTGTTTAATCATGTCATATATACCTACCAAGTACAACAGTGCGATGGCACTCCACAATTTTTGGTTTCAATCACTCACCAACAGGTTCATAGATTATTCTATGGTAAAGGAACACACTGTCCGACGACTACACCCTGAACCTCACACAGTAGGAGAGAGACATACCTAACTCAATCAATTGCTTTGATTTGCTGGTCTATTAGGAACCACATGGAATCGAATGGCATCTTTCTTGCTATTCTTGAAGAACCGGTGATGTTAGATATTGACACTTGTAACACAGTGAAATCTTATCAAAAAGACACAAACTTATTCAAACAAATACCAAAGAGTCCCCAGCATATATTTCATAGACCTAATCGTTCTAACCAATACCAACATTGTTACCAGTGCTCGTGTGCGGGTTAAGGGCCCAAATTCTTCTTGCTATTGACCGTTGTCTATATACATTCCAAGAGATCCAACCAACTAATTAATTTCACCTAACTGAGAATTAGTATATAAAAGTTTAAAGAAAACTAATGAATCTAAATGCAACAACCGTATCACGAAATACAAAACCATGATAAAAGAGTTCAAGCTTTGCTATATATCGGGGGTTGGTATTTTTTCAGTTTATCAATTTCCATATACAACAAATGGATGTTTGGGTCAGGACTCGACTTCAAATTTCCTATTTTGATCACGTCTTTCCACCAGTTTTGCTTGATGGTCCTTAGTGGTGCTGTACTTTACTACAATCCTCATTTGCGTCCAACATCAAAAACCAACTTTTGCTCCATTTTCAGTCTTGATTTGATGGTATACTTAAAACAAATTATTCCATGTTCGTTGGCATCTTCAGGTGATATTGGGTTCTCCAATGTTAGTTTCCGTTATATCAGCTTGAGTCTTTATACCATGTTGAAAACTTCAAGTCTTGTTTTCGTATTATTATTCGGAATCTTGTTTAAGTTGGAAAAATTCAATTGGAGATTGATAGTTATTGTGTTTGTCATGACAATTTCAGTGACAATGATGGTAGCAAAGCCTGTTAAATCAGCAGATGACTCTCCAAATGAAACAAAAGGTATACTCTTTGTCTTAACTGCTAGTATGATGTCGGGGTTGAGATGGTCCTTTACCCAAATCCTCTTGAAAAGGAATAAAAATCCTTACACAACAAATTCAATCAATACCATTTTCTATTTAAGTCCTACAATGTGTGTAACGTTGTTTTTCCTTGGTCTAATCTTTGAAGGTGGATCTGAGTTTATCCATGCAGAGATTTGGCAAGAAAGAGGTATATTCACCACCTTGTGTTTAATGATTGTTCCAGGGTTTTTAGCATTCATGATGACTCTTTGTGAGTTCAAATTATTGTCAGTGGTACAAGTGATCACGTTAAGTATCGCAGGAATTTTCAAGGAATTATTGACCATTGCCCTCTCGAGTATCATTTTCGGCGATAAATTGTCTTGGTTGAATATGTTGGGGTTGTTTATCACCCTTGGAGATATTTTGTGGTACAATGTTTATAGATTTTATCAAAACAAACACGAGCATTCCCCCATGGTTGGTGAATTGGACTTTGAAGATACTGAACTGGAACAAGTTGAACTCGGTAGTTTGGCTGCTCACGAAACCAAATAACTTGTCAATACTTTGCATTTTTTCACTTCATCTACACGAGATTTTATTAGATATATTAAGTAAATAGGCGTTTATTTGTACAGGGTTTGTAATGGTTATCTGAGATAGAATTATGTAAACTTTCGTTTAGGTTATAGTTACAAAAACAAATGCAATTTAATTAGGTACAATGGACAACAAATATCATACAATATTCTTACAAGGCACACAACGCAATTGCAGCCAATGCAATGGTGAAGAAAATTGTCACCAACTTTGTGCTGGTATCACTTTGTCCCACTTTTAATGGGTTGGAAATGCTGTTTGCGCTATTCTTCGCTCGAGAACTTGCAGTAGCTGGAGATGCAGCTGAATCAAAAAAGGTACGACCATTGGTAGTATCAGTGTTAAAAAACTCACCACTTATCACCGACGCAGTGAATCTAGCAGGAATGTTTGACACGTCTATTGTATTACTGACTTCTGAATACGAAAGGAACACTTGCGATGTTCGAGATGACGTTGTTGCGAATGGGATTGATCCTTTTCTGATATAGTCGACAGTAGTTGAAGTAGAAGTAGTAACGTTAGTACTCGACTGTGATGTAGACATCGATTCTTCCTCTTCATCCATATTTTTTTTGGCTGATGCAATGGCGATTTTTCCACCTTCATTATCAACCGCAAGGTAAATTTCTTCCAATATGTTTAACCCCAATGCTATTACACCATTTTGACTTGATGGTAAAAACGATAAATAGCATGCTTCTGCACCGCCGTTGTATTTTAAAATCTTGTCATTGTAATATGCTGGATTCAAAAACTTGCTTAATGGAATTTTCAACTTGAAGTCTCCAAATTTAAAGTTTAATGTGGCATTTGATTGTAGAATTTTGGAACATTGCACAATCCATCTATCAGCTTCCAGCAAAAAGAATGCGTTGGTTTGAATTGCCAAGTTGATAATTATGTTTAATGGCAAGAAACTATACGTGGTTCTCGAGTCAAATACTACTCCTAAAGGGCCATTTGTCAAAGTAACAGACTGCTGAGCGTACTCGTTGACAACTTCGATGGAATCAAGTTGGATACTTGGGATGTTGAGATTACCGACAATGTTATTGCCTGGATCACCATTTGGATATCGCAAACCTTGATGCGGCACATTGTCAAACCCATATAAGTCTCCAGTATAGTATTTCTTGTCTACTATCCCAGGTAATAATTCCGCAGTACTATTATTAAACCATAAAGAGTACCCAGGGGATTTTATATAGCCCTGATCTCGCAACAGGTTTAAAAAGCCCGATCCTCGAGGATTTCCTGCCACACCGAATCCTCCCACTGGTAAGTATGTGGAGTTAACGTTGACAAATGTAAAATTATCAAAAATGATCACCTCATCCTGAGTTGTATTTAAATACAAGTTACCAGTTTCCCAAACACCACTGGCATTAAGGACATTTATATATGGAATAGTGTATGGGTCGCCATTTTGTATTCCGCTGATTGTTGCTGAGGGCTGTGAATCTTCATGGGTATAATACACCCCATCGGCAGCACATACATCGGCCAAATACTCTGGTGCGGTGGTTACAGAGGCAGGCAACGTCTCTGTTGCCGAGTACAACGACGTTTCCGACGCCCACCAACTAGCAATATGTGAACAGTTGAAGAATGCATTTCCATTCATGACCCACATCTCCGGCTGTAACAAGTCTAATCGTAACAGGATATCGGTACTAAAGCCATCGGGACCACCATTCTCAAAATTTACCGGACTATCGAAGTAATAGCCTCCCAGTTGTTTTGCAAACTTAACAGTTACAAACTCATCGGTAGTTGATGAGGCCGATGACAGACTTGAGGCGGATTTTGCAGCTACTAACGATATGATAAACGGCAAAAAAAGCATTTTGTTTTCAGTTGACAGTCTCCGTAATACTGTTCAAGTGAAATTATGCCCAGCTGCGGTTCCGGTTGCAATAAATCTTATATCAACAGATTGTGCCTCTTTCTAGGTATTGGTAAACGATTATGTCATATGCATGTGGCGCTACCGTTCAAAAGTACAAAGGTCGTCTTATTTTTTTTCCACTCAAGGCATGGATGCAAAAAATTTTGTCTTGGAATTGATCTACCAAATGGGAAAGTCGCAAGTAAAACGTAGACGTCAAGAACAGTAGCATGTTGCTGAAGGTAGTAGTTATTTGATGTAGTTCCAAAAGTTCAGCAGAAAATGTGCGATTTAGAGCCATCTGGCGACATAGGAGACAAATAATAGTGCAAGTCAATGGAAAATTATTTTTGGAAACACTAAATTAATCTTTTGAAGTAGTATTTTACGGACTGTCTGTTTCTTCCAATGCAAACAGGATATGAGAAGCATAAAAATTTGATATGATCTACTACTCGTAGTCTGATTCACGGCTGTTGTGACGATGGCATGATAGTCAAAGTCAATTACGTACAAACTAGATAGAACCTCCAATAACTTGACAGGTACACCCAATTATTGGTTTTTATGAATTTCCAACAACTTCTGTAAAAATTCTTTCAAGCTTCTTTCGCTAAAAATTCAGGAAATGCAACTGGCACCAAGACTGGAATGAATGGAACACGAACAAGAGTTAATCCAGAAAAAATGTAATATAACAATTATTGAAGTGGCACTTCCACGGATAAAGAGCAGGTAGGTCGTTTTTACAACTCTGGCGAAGCTGCATTGGATGTTTCAAAGTTTTAAAAATAAGACAACCAAATAACTTGACAGAAATCAATTGAATGGACAACTTTGTTTAAATCGACCGGAATCCTAAAAATGTCTCCCTTAGAATGTTGCAACTAATAATTTTGCAACTCAACAGCAAAGTTACACAAAAATCGAGATATTACCTGCAGGTACAATTTTTACAAAACCGAAAATTTTTGACGACAAAGGAAACCAAAACCCAGAGGAACTAGGGGATATTGCACTATTGCTCGAAGTAAGAAATGGTATGTTTGATTCTAGACTGAATTTTGCGGATGAGTTGCATAATAATGTTCAAATTTGTGTCACAATTGGTGACTTTCTGACAGAATGCGTTGCATTTGAATTGATGGCCGGAACATGAAACACAATCAAATTGAGTTGATTTTGTGTAGAAATTAAAAAACAATGCGAAGAAATGAATATGTCAGACTTGGAAAACAGTTATGTTGACGATAAATGCAAACTTTTGGGCGAGAATGACATAATTCAACTCCGTCATACAAAATGATGGTCAAATTCCATTTGCTGCCAGCAAAGAGAATGAACCCAGGACTGATGATACTAACGTATAGTTGCCTTTGTACTTGTTGACTTCGGCTAAAACAAAGCCTATAATGATAGAATTGAAGAATGGGGAGACATTGAATGGAGATTTAGTTAATTGTGATAACTGGATGAACTTGACATTAAAGAATGTCATTCAATCGTCTGCTAACGGTGAGGAGTTTTTAAAAATCCCTCAATGTTACATTCGTGGCATTCACATCAAATATTTGAGATTGCCGGAAGAAATCATGGATCAAGCTAAGGAACAGAACTTAATTAATATGGAACAAAGAAACAGAACGCAAAAGAGAAGAAATTTTAACAATAGAGACAACAACAATAGGGATAACAGAAAGTCTGGTCAATTTAACAATCGTGGAGGGTACAACAACAGACGTCATAACAACCAAAACTCAAACCACCAATCTAACCAAAATTTTAACCCTAGCCAAAATCAAAACTAAATCTCTGATATACTACAATGAAGCTCTCACAATTGTAACAATAAGCATGATAAGAAATCCTATTTTTTCAAGCGTACAAGCATTGAAAGTAATTACGACCATCACGGCAAAATGTTAAAATTAACGTTGAACAATTGATCAAAATCTCATTTTCAACATCTGTATACTAGAATTATCAATTTCAATAACTTTTTGAACATTTTATTTAGCTAATAAAAAATACTAAATAATGTGACTTAACCAAGGTATACGGAACGCTTAAGTCAATGACTCACAAACTAACAGGTTGTAGCGATTGCATGGTGTATTCCGTTGACAAAAAAAACATCTGTAAAGTATAATGCGACCACTAATGTTCACAAACGCAATTTATGAGTAAAAGATTCCGAACAAAATTCATAGTTGCTCCTTATTGCCATGGAACAATATCACGATACATTCCAAAGAGGAAAATATAAAGGTCTTATCGACACTCGAGTCTTCAAGTGTTGCATGACGGTAAATTCTCATCGGAACCACCGTCCTTGCCAGTATTGTCGTTATATACCTGTTAGACCTCTGCCATTGAGACTAGAATTTAAAAGCACGATACTAGAATATCAACCCACGTCTCCTAAAAGTGAAAGTGCAACTAAGAACCTTGTTGTGAAGTCCAATAGGAACGATCAGTTGAGTCGATTGATATGTGATCTTATAGATCATCTAACTGACGGCAAACTAAACCTTGAATCAAGTGTGGATATTTTTACCAATGTCAAACCACATAGCACTTCGAAAGCCGTGATCCAACACAAAGTAAACACACCAGCAGTCATTTGCCCAAACTCATATTCCCGACTCAATCTTCCTTATTGCAACAAAAATTCGTATTTGCTCATAGACTATACCAAAAAATGCGTTTCGGAAAGAATATCAGCAAATATGATTGAACGACACTTGGGGAATAGCAATTACACAAGAAAATAAAAATATATTTGTCAAAAAGATGTAAGTCCAAATTCATGATTCCTGCTCTACTCTTATGGACCAACTCTTCAAATCATCCCTTATTTTGACCTCACTAAGGAGGCCATTCAAATCTTTCACATTATTTCCCTCGTCATCAGATTCTCCCCCATCTGTCCATGTACCAAGTTTCTTAGAAACATATGGACACCAACCCAGTGGATTTTCCGTGAATTCAAAGATATCATTTATACATTTTTCAGGAGTGTAATCTAACAACGAATGAAGTTCTGGATCCCATGTGCTTTCAAGAATCCGTTTGTAAAGACCACTGACAATCGGGTCCATAATAACAGCACTTTGTTGATTTTGTGATTGAGCTGGAACGGTCTCGACTTTCTCACTTTGAGATGGGTAACTTAACTTGGATTTTTCGTTATCAGACTTCATGGTTTTCAGGCTCTTGATACTGAATTTAGATTTCAGTGGTCCTTTATTACTGGAATTATCAGACGATGTTTGAGACATTGGCTTCTTGACCGATGGGGGATTCAGTTTGGTTGATTCATCTGAATCATGAACCATAACACCATTAAGGCCAGTAAAGACGTTTTTCCTATCGAATTGCGGGATATTAAAGTTGGTCGGCCTCGGAACAACTACATCAGACGATAAATTAGTAGTTACTGTCCCATGAATGCTTGGTGTTGTTGAGTCGTTGATCTGCAATTGGGTGTGGAAATCTATATCTGATGGCAATTCAGACAAACCGATGGTTAATG
>ERZ778017.2393-NODE-2393-length-15302-cov-6.551190_pt1 | contig 15302 bp, 10 predicted proteins | sample MGYA00375747_ERZ778017 | MGnify/ENA primary metagenome ERZ778017 (study PRJEB29350, sample SAMN05509838) | bioreactor metagenome | biome: bioreactor; material: wastewater | place: South Africa: University of Cape Town | collected 2014-03-17 ...
GTAGCTCTAGCTCGAACAACAACGGCCCCATTGGGTCGATTTTGGCGTACGGGGAAGTCGTTACGTCCACCAACACAATGCTAGACAAGAACCCGCGGTGGCTCGCTAGACTTCCGCACGGGCTCGTGTTCACGGCCACGTCGCAGGTCGCCGGCCGCGGCCGTGGTGGTAACGTGTGGGTCAACCCTCGCGGTGTCATGGCGACGTCAGTGCTATTCCGCATGCCAGCAGGAGTAGATGTCAGTTCTCGCGTGGTAACGTTGCAGTATCTCTGTAGCATTGCTCTTATTGAGTCGATGCTTGGCTATGGCCAGTCTGAACCTGGCCAGGGCGCCGGCTACGAGGACATGCCGGTGAGATTAAAATGGCCTAACGATATCTACATCTTGAAGCCGGAATATTTCAACAAGGTAGCAGACAAGGACGACTTGAGTAACACTGTAGACGGTGACGACAACAAGTGGGTCAAAGTCTGTGGTGCGCTAGTAAACTCGCTGTATATTGACGGCCAGTTTAACTTGGTGTGGGGCGCCGGGGTAAACGTCGCGAACGATGCGCCCACGACGTCGCTAAACATGGTGCTAGCTCGGTTGAACGAGATGAGAAAGCACGCCGGGAAACCTGAACTACCACCGTACCAGATGGAAGTGTTTTTAGCGACGATTATGAAGAACCTTAATTCGTTTTACGACGTGTTTATGCGGTCGGGGTTACGGCCATTCTTACCATTGTACTACAAACGGTGGTTCCACACCAACCAGACGGTGTTGTTACAGAAGGAATCTATCTCAGCCAAGGTGGTGATCAAGGGAATTACTGACCAGGGGCTCTTGATGGCCGAAGACGTCGCCACGAAAACAGTGTACGATTTGCAACCGGACGGGAACTCGTTCGACATCTTCAAGGGTTTGGTGTACACAAAACATTAGAAATAGAGTGCTAGAGTAAATAGAGTATGCAAATGGTAGTACGAGTTTCTGTAGCAGTAGGGCGAAGTCGCGGTAGGTATCGTGGTGGGCTAAAAACCACCGCGGTATGACCATCGCCGTCGGCACGATTCTGGCCAGTGGCGGTGCACGATTCTGACCAGCGGCGGTGCATTACTGCGATGGCGGTACAGCTACCGCGCCGTCCGCGGTAACTATTTCGCTACTTTACCGCACCACAAAAAGCAGATCACAATAAACAACACCATGAAAGTCGACATTGTCGAGTGGCACGGCGTCAGCACATGGCACTGGAAGCTTGGGAACAACCTGGCTGACGAGCTCTGTGGAATCTGCAGAGTCAGCTTCGATGGAACCTGCCCCAACTGTAAATATCCTGGAGATGACTGTCCTATCATCCTTGGTGACGGATGTAGTCACAATTTCCACCTCCATTGTATGATTAAATGGCTCCAGCAGGACAGTTCCAAGGGCTTGTGTCCAATGTGCCGTCAAGTGTTTAGTTACAAGAAGGGAATGATTGACGAGCTGCGTTTACAGAGATTAATAGACGGCCATCAGTTGATGCGACAGCGAATGGAAGAGGCCAGCGAGGATTTTGAGCGATTCGAGTAATTAGAGGCCAATTTTGACCAGTATTTCCCACTAGTATTTGTTGATATTGTTATTTGGCAGCTTCACTTGTTGATCTCAGCGACTGTCGACCTAGCCAGTACGGTGCCGCAGAACCGCAGCACCGTTCGCAGCACGAGCCCTTGTGCCGGCCGCTAGTACCGCATGGAATGCCCAATTGCAATGAGCAGTTCGCCTAGCAACAGACAAAATGCCGTGTTATATCTGCCTGGTTCTGGAACCAGATAAGATCTCTTCTATGTATACTACATCTACTAGCTACTAATAGCTACAAAAACTACAATGCCAGTGTAGACTTAGCCGGTCAAATTTAATACCGCATCGGCCTAACTCTGAACCGACCGCACCATAATTTCCAATCTACGTCGGCACTTCTCTTTGTCTGGTTTTTCTTAGCACCAGTCCGGTGTAGTTCTCGTCCACGTCGGCCCAGGATTAGACCGACTGGCACCACCGTCGTATAACGAGCAGGAAATCGCATCTAAGCATTAAAATCTACAGACGACCCCAACCACTCATTCCATCGCTACAATGTTAGTTCTAAGACCAGGAGGTGCTCAGATGCTTCGTCATATAACACTGAGACACTCCGGAAGTGCTCGTTACGGAATTCGGTCGGTGTTGCTGTTTTCCACCACTACGCCAAATTTTTCAAATGGAATCAAACAGCAACCAGACCTTCAACCACCCAAACCACCAGCTGTTTCCTCTGTTGCTGGCCCACAAATCACCACTTCTTCTATGACCCCGAGCTTCGTGCCACCAAAGTACTCGAAATCGGTCGAAGAAGCAAGAAGCAAGTTCCGGCCTGAAGAGCTCGAAGCAGCCAGAGTCGCCAGATTAGCGGGCTTGGGATGGTTGGGCCATTTGCCGGAGAAGCTAATTCCTTATGCCGAGCTCATGCGGTTGGAAAAGCCTGTAGGCACGCTTTTACTTCTTGCACCATGTTTCTGGGGGATCACCATGGCGGCATACTCCGTAGCAGCACCATTGATGGTGACGGTCAAGGCATTGACTCTTTTCTCTATCGGTGCCATCATCATGAGAGGTGCTGGGTGTACAATTAACGACATCTTGGACCGGGACCTCGACAACCAGGTCGCCAGAACCATGGAACGGCCCATCACTAGCGGTCGTGTCACGGTACCACGGGCCGTGGCGTGGATGGGGGTACAGTGTACCGCCGGGCTCGCGGTGCTTTTGTCGTTGCCGTGGGAGTGTTTCTGGCTCGGGGCGTGGTCGCTCCCGTTCGTGGCAGCGTACCCATTGTTCAAGAGATACACTTACTACCCACAGGTGATGTTTTCTATCTGTTTCAGTTGGGGGACGTTGCTTGGGTTTCCTGCTGTGGGGGCCCCGTTGAACCTCGCGGTGGCAGTACCACTATTTCTCTCCAATTGGGTGTGGGGCATTACCTACGATACCATTTATGCCCACCAGGACAAGAAGTTTGACATCAAAGCTGGTATTAAGTCTACTGCTTTGGCGTGGGGAGACCGTTCTAAACAGATTATGTACGGTATGTCTGTAGCCCAGGCGGCGTTGTACACTACTGCCGGGGTGTTGAACTCGATGGGGCCTGGGTTCTACTTGGGGGCCGTATGGGGATTCTCGAGGCTTTTTACCCAGATTAGAAAAGTAGACTTGAACGACCAAAAGAGCTGCTGGAATACTTTTACCGGCAACATCCAAACTGGGTTCATTTTCTGGTACGGGATGGTGTTTGACTACGTGTTGCAACTCCTTGGGTTCTTGTAGTGTGTGTAGACTTGTATACATCTATAAATGTCGCCGTGGACCAAATAATATGTCTCGCTAAACTCGCTAAACTCGCTAAGTCTCGCTAAGGCCGGCGGGGTCGCAGAGGTCGCGGTAGATTGCAGCGGTGGACCGCGCGTCGGCTCGGCCGAGCACCTTTCTGAGCGATACCGTTCTCGCAGTAGAGCCCACGTCCACGACCGCCCGGCGAAGGAACTCTTCGACGTAGAGTACTGGGATGTTGTCAGGAAGCATCAGCAACGCTTCCACTGGACTAAACACGGTGTCTCCGTAGCGGTGGAGGAAGTGTTGTACGGCAAAAAGCTTTACGTTGTCGTCTTGAGATGCATCTATGTAGTGCTGGAACACCTGAATCAAACCTTCTTTCGGTGATGGTCCGTTGACAAAGTTAGCTGACGGGACGCTAGCGAAATAGAACCGGTGTTTGGGGAAAGGTAGACATCTGTAGACAGCAAAGTGCTCGGCAGATGAGTAGTCACACACGTCTAACAACTGTGCAATGGGGTTTTCCGCTGCCACGAGACCCAAGTACGAAAATATCGATATGTTTTCTAGCTTCTGGTTAACATCCTGAGAAAGGCCCTGGTAATGAAAGAAGGAAAGTAGCTCGTATGCCTTTAGGTACAATTGGACGAGAATGTGTGCCTCTGTCCGTTTCATAGCAGTGTGTAAAAACTCTATCCAGGTGGGTTTCGGCCATGACGAATCTGCTAGCGAGTTTTGTAGCTTGTACGTTTCTAGTAAAATGGTGAAATTATTCACAGCAGTTTCAGTAAGAACTGCGTCGCTACTCAACACTTTAACGACTTCTCCAAGAAGCTGCCTCGATTTCTCGGGCTCCTGGTGCTCTGCAAACGACGATTCAATGTATTCGAGACGAAGTAATGCGAAATCTAGCCCGTTCGCTTGGACCAGTGGTATTTCATTCATGATCTTTTTGTGGGTATCGCTGTGTTGGTGCCGTTTATTAGCTATCATAAACTGGAATCCCTTGCTGTGGTCGATTTTCAGCACTTCTAGAAGAATTTTGGCATAGGCTTCTCTATTAAAGTTTCCTTCTTTAAGCTGAAATAGTATCTGGTCTACAAGTTTGGATTGGTCCCTGGTAGCAAAGTCTTGGTCCTCTAACTCGCCTGATAAAAGCTTGATTCCAAGCTCACAGAAGAGCTCAGGAAGCTCTTCATCCTTCGATCCAAAATCTAGTAGCTTTCCATAGGCGTGGAGTTGAGCAAAGTGGAGGTTTTTGTTTTCAAGGTCACAAAGAGTCGGTTTATTTGCCAGCAAATCATTCCACATCGTAGAATCCGCCCCTTCAATGAATTCGATAGCCTCTAAACTCGATTTAAATCGCCGGTAATATAGTTTTCGTACCGCTTCCTTACTTTCGTTGACTACCAAATCTGGATATATGTTATCGCAGTATAAAAAAAGGAACTTCTCGTGTTCAGGACTGGTAAACCGTTCCTTAGATACAATCTTCTGGAGCCCTTCAAACACATAGAAGTCGTCATCGCAATCTGATATCAAAAATAGGACGATTTTAGGGTCAAATTGCAATTGACCATTCTTGATTCGAACGAGATACGTTAGTGCCGTGTCGAAATCTTTCGAGTAAAGTAGCATTAGGACGAGCATCTGATGAAGGTAAGACTGAAATAAACCCTTAAATGAGTCTATTGTTGATTTCAAGTCGTCAATCAACGATTGAAAATCGCCCAAATCCAATGCCTTGTTAAACTCGGTCAGATACTTGACAACGTCGTTTACAGTGTGAACAAACCAGATCTTGGACCCACCGTGTATCACAATGTTGGCCGAGTTCTTATCGATACCTGATGGAACAACTTCTTTAGTCTTGTAGCTGATTTTAGCTAAAAGTTTCTCTAGATATGGGTCTGAGTAAAGTACACCAGAGACGCTACGGAGATGAAACGATTCGGCAGTAGACGATGATGATATAGCATCAGCTTTGGACACTGAACCAGCATGTTCTTCTCCTACCAGAGGCTCAGGTATTGCCAATTTATCCTCCTGTTCAGAGCTTCCTTGGGCACCAACAGTGGTATCTTGCTTGAAGTCGCTTTTTGGGCTCTTTGAAGCTTCTTCTTGCTCCATATCTTTTCTGCCACCCTCTGTAGCATCTTCAGTTTCGGTATCTTTAGCGGTTTCCAATACGGCTTCTTGTTCTGAACCAATTTTTGTGTCGTCAGGAGCTTCTCTTTGTTCCAGCTCGCTTTTTAAAACATCTAAAGACGCTTGTTCTGGTACAGAATCTTCTACAGGTGCTGTTTCTTCACTTCTAGTCGCATCTTCACTCACTTCTACTGCCTCCAAACCAGGATCCTGCCCCGTTTCTTCAAGAAACTCCCCCAAGTCTATTTCACCAGTAGTTTCAAGTGTCAACAACGAGCTCACTACCAACTTGTTCCTATTTTCAACCCGGAAAACTCCCAAAACGTACGGCCAGCTCGCGATTACTCCATTCTCAGGATATCCTCTGTCTACAAACGAGATGGTTCCTCTGGTTACGTCTCCAAGAAAGTTTATAAACATCACAATCGACGTAGTTTCGTCCGTTTTAATCGTCAACATGTACTCCTCGTCGCCATTCTGGTCGACAGCATTGTATGGGACAATAAACGGTCGTACTAGATGCTTTGATTTGGACTGGTCGTACTCAAATAGCCCTATTTTTCGAGTAAGTTGCATATCTATAATATCGTAGGTGGACTTATTGGCCACTAGAACCAAGTTACTGAAGTTTGATGTCATATTGGACGACGTCGAAACTCCCACCAACGAGTCTACGTAGTGTATTTCTTTAGAAAGCTTCAATTGGTCCCGTTTGACAGAAACAATTGCTATTTTAGACGGCGTGAAGATGACGATTTTATCATCTACGGGCGTCGTCTGGCTCGTCAGAGCCGTCTGGGCCTGGGAAGAGTATGATAATGGCAGGAAATCGTTGATATCTTTTAATTTTCCAATGTGTAATGGCGATAGTTCTGGCAAATTGTAGAGGCTCGCCGTGGTACCGCATAGCACGAGCAACCGTTCTAGCACCGGTAGTACCATCAACTTGCGAATCGGCAGCTGATCCGGCGAGATTTCAAACCTAGAAAGCATCATGTAGTTGTCAGCATCCTCAAACTGGTAGTAATGGAGGAGTTTACCATGGTTGGTACCAATGTAGAGATTATTCTTGTAGGTAGTGACGAACGAGATTTCGTCGTCAGCGCCGATTTCGTCGCTGATTTCCACGAGAACCAGCGACGTGAACGGAACTTTGTTATGTTTTCGTGTCAATTCGTCGCTGTCCATAGCGGTGATGGAGCTATAGGATGATTTCTTGTGAAAGATTGGTTTAGTAGTCCATGGCAGTAGCGCACAATGGTAGTAGCACACCGTGCGTGGGAAGAGGTCTCGTGCCAGCGTACCGCGAGGACGTGCCGAATCGTGGGAAATTATCGCCAGCCAGTCGCACAGCTCGAGATCCAGGCGACTAAGACTAGCAAAGCTAGATTGATAACGAAATGGTCTGTTTTGCTACAATCAGTACATTGGTGAACGTTGTTCTTCCAATACAGAAGAATGGTTTCGGTCCAAATTCTGTAGATTTTATGTCGTTTTCACTATTTAAATTTCTGACTATAAGCAAGCATCTACTATAGTACTTAAATCACCAGTTTACAAACACAATCACGGAAGCTTGTCGTTTTATAGTTAAACTAGCAGTAATTACTGTGAAGTTCCGTCGGTTTTGATAACATCAACACCTCCTTCTATTTGCCATCATCCTCTGTCACACCTTACAAACTCACCTCGCCGTCCTTTGATCTGCTGAAGCCGTAATTCGTCTGTGATTTACATACACCGTCGGCCTACACCTTGGTGTTAAATGCCGACAAGTCGGTCTGTGATGGATTTACCGGTGGAAACGCCAAGTTGTCTCTGTGGGCCACATACTCGGAATCAGCAAAACCAAGAGTAGACTCGATTTCACTGCTTTTCAACCCTTTGATCAAGTTGATTTCTGTAGAACTGTAGTTCACTCTGCAATGGCCCACTTTCACCGCAGAATCAATATTGGATGTCTTTGTTGGAACCACTTTTATGGAAACACATTCACTCTCGTGGAACGACCCTTCGACGTGAATGACTCCCGCAGGCAATAACCCGGCCCGGTTTCGTCTGGTTAATGCCTCGTAGCATCCGTTGTCGATAATCAACGACCCTTTGGTCTTGAGCCCGTGTAACAACCAGAATCTCTTATCAGACTTAATTTTAGTATCTCTGGGTAAGCCCAAAAACCGTGTGTGCAACGGAACCTTGCCGTTACTGATATCTTTACTGAGGTTCTCCCGTTGTGTTTCAATAGGTACATCGTCGTGGGACTGGATATTGGACACAATATCGAGAATATAGTGAGGCTGGCTCGACAAAGTGATAATGGTGGTGACACCAACATTCGTGGCTAACTCGGCCGCGATCAACTTCGTCGTCATCCCACCGGTCCCCACCTGCGATCCTGCTCCCTCGGTATCGGTTTTTACGTTCAAATCATCAATATTGTCTACAATTAAAATTGGCTGAGCCTCAGGATTTGTCCTGGGATTATCAGTGTAGAGACACTGAACATCCGTCATAAGGAACAAGTAGTCGGCATGTACCATGCCCGCGGTGATGGCTGATAACGTATCGTTGTCACCAAACTTAATTTCCGCCACGGATAAAGTATCATTTTCATTTACGATGGGAATGGTTCCCATGGACATGAGCTCATTTATGGTGTTGGTTGCATTTTTGTACTGGGTGAAATCCATAATATCATTTCGCGTAATTAAAATCTGTGCGATAGGCTGGTTTAGCTGCCTGAACATATCGTCAAAGAGAGCAAAAAGTCTTCCTTGACCAATTGACGCTAGGGCTTGGACCGCGGCCAATTTCGTTGGTTTGTCATTTAGGCCCATTCTCTTCATTCCAAACGCAATTGCTCCCGAGGAAACCACGACGATTCTATGGCCCTGGCGACGTAGCTTGACGATCGTCTCCACTATCAACGACATGTTGGCAATTCGTGGCTCTCGCGTCACTTCGTCGACCAACGACGACGTCCCGAGCTTGACGACAATGGTGTATGAATTCTGCTGTTCCATCGCTGTAGTCGGATGTCGTTTTCACTGTGTTTCACGCTGTTCTGTTCAACTTCATGATGATTCAATTTTTCACTGAGTCATATTTCACCGGTATCGGAGAAATTTTACACAGTCCGAAATCATCATCACGGTTGCAAAATATAAACCAGCGCTAAATACGACCTAAAAACAAAGTAAATATAACGGAAATAGGGTGTTCACGTAGGGAATTCATAAAGATTTGTCGTAGTAGTTTATTGTTACGTCGTCGCTCGTGGTGAGTCCGTGAGCGACGATCCTTCTTGTTTGTCCAGAAACCATATCGAAGCCATTGTCAGAAAGGTAGACGTCTCGTTCGGTGATGATTTGCACACCCTTGACTGGTTTGTTTGTGCTTATTTCAATTTCATCATCGTGGAGTTTGTGGGTCACTTTTCTGTCGGGGAATTTGAGGTACTTCAATGGCTGTGGCCAGTCAAAAGCATCAGCAACGAGTTCAGATCCTTGACTTATCGTTACATAAACTACTACTGGGTGCTTGCATTGTGGTATCTGTAATCCTTTTCTAAAGTCAGTGCACCCGTTTTCTTTCAAAACCTGTCTCTCTTTCTGAACTTCAATTTTATCCCCAGTAACAATATCATAAAACTCCACCACAAAGTCAACCTGCTCTTCTTTGCTAGTAGAATTGGCTCCCCAGATATCAATGGTTTGATTTGAATCGTTCCGGTCAAATCCAATTGCTCTTGGACGACTTTCACGCTTGACAGAATAGTACGCCAACTTTGGCCGTTTGTAGAAATCAACTAACGACCACGAAGCAACTGGCCAACAGTCGTTTATTTGCCACACTATGGCTCCTCCCTGGTAACGCTGGCGATCTCCTTTCCAGTTTCTTCTCCAGCACTTGTATGCGTACGCATGGCATTCAGCTTGCATCAACTGAGTAGCATAAATCCATGACTTCAAATCAAACTTAGCAAGCTTAATGTTTTCAAACACATACACTGCGAGACGACGTTCAAACCCGTCAGCCTTATTGTGGTGAGCTACAAGTCTGCTTTGAGGATACAATTCAGTGGGATCGGTGATACACTTCTCATATGTTTTTATATCAGGTAAACCTTCCATCCCAAACTCAGAAACAAACCTACCGTGAGACTTGTATCCATCTTGATACCGGTCTTGTGAAGCGTGCCACACATTCCATTGATGGATATCTCCTATGGTTCGGTCATTTGCAGAATTTCCTCCCCATGGAGAGCCGGGATGATAAGGTATCTGAGGAGCATGTTCCTTCACAAGCTTAGGGAGAACATTCTCATATAACGTTCTTGCTGGGAAATTAGTCTTGGAGTAGTCACCCGATAAATCACCCTTGTCCCATTGGAGACGGAACTGTTCTGCAATTTGATAATCTTCATTATTCCCGGCGAAAAGTGCTAAGCAACAGTGGTTTCTAAGACGTTTCAACTGGTACGTAGCTTCTTCCCGAATAACGTCAATAAATGTTGGGGTACCAGGATACTGGCCACAGGCAAACATGAAATCTTGCCAAACTAAAACCCCCAATTTATCACATAAATCGTAGAACGTGTCGGGTTCATAGCAACCTCCACCCCAGATTCTTACCATGTTCTGGTTGCCGTCAGCAATCAATTGAACCCAATCCTCATAGTCCTTTTCCTTCAACTGAGATGGGAAGGAATGGCCGGGAATCCAGTTGCAGCCATTTATAAAAAGCGGGTTGTTGTTGACCTTAAAATAAAAGCTCGTACCTGGTGAATCGGGAAACGTTTCTTGAACCAATTCAAGTGTTCTGATACCTACTTTCCTCGTCACTTTTTGGTTCCCCAAACGTACATCCAACGTATAAAGGTGCTGCTTGCCGTATCCACAGGGGTTCCACAAAAGGGGGTTATTGACGGTGAATTCAACGTCACTACATTCGGGAGCAGCATCTACAACTTTGGTCTCCACTAACTTTCCTCCTGGAGAGAAAAGACACATTTCTAACTGTCCCCGTCCATTTGTCGTCGATACCTGAACCAGAATGGTTGCTTTTTCCAAGTTTGCGCTCACATCAACCTTGGGATAAACTTCTTCAATAAACGAATTGTAAGCCAAAACCCTCACTGGTTTATAAACTCCGCATGTAATGAGAACGGGACCCCAGTCCCAACCGTAGTGCGACTGTGCTTTCCTCAAGTACACTCTACTGGCGTCACCATTGGTGCCGTATCTTCTTCCGCACTTGGCTTCTAGGGCTTTTCCCTTGTTGTAAGCACTTTCAAAACGAATCTCCAACACATTGACTCCGGAAACCAAATGCTCCGAAACATTCACTTTGTACTTGATAAACATATTGTCCGTTTTGACAATTTCCGTTCCGTTGACGTACACTGTGGTGAAAGTGTCTAGGCCCTCAAATACAAGCTCATGATACCTATAGCTATTCAAAATCGTATCGGTGACCCGAAACTCGGTTTTATAATTCCAATCAGTAGTTCCGACCCACTGGACCGCCTTTTCGTTGTCGTCCTCAAACGGATCGGGGATTTGGCCGTTCTTCACTAAGTCTACAAATATATCTGTTTGCTCTCCAGGAGCACTAGGGTACCAAGTAGAGGTATCTTTTTTACAATACCACCATTTGTTAGGTGTATACTGGTAGAGTGATGGTGCCACCACCGTTCCAATGTCTCCCATTTTTAACAATGTTCTGTTTGGGTTCAAGAAGAATATATAATTAAGAGGTAGTTTTTGTGCTGTGACTATCCCCTTTATATGTGCCCTATACAGTAGAAGCAAACAAGAATACAACCAGTCACAGCGAGTACCGACGTAGTGGTGGAACTGGCGGTGGAGAGTCGGGAGTGTGGTTGCTGTGATTACTGTGATTACTGTGGTTACTTTTGGCTACTTGTGGTATTGTTTTGTGGGCTTTTGGTGCAAAATGTTTTGCGTTGTTTTTGCAGCCATTTTGTAAATTGTTGTTTTGAAGGAGTTTACATGTGATACGTGCTTGGAGTGGGGACTCAACAGGTCAAACAGGCAGAATGGGGTATCAGCAAACACACGGTTGTTCAGACGAGATCCAAATACTTTAGACGCTTTTTCGATGAGGTATACCTTGGAGTAGCGATGGCGGACGAAGAGGGCCACAAAGGTAGAGCCACAAAGATGGAGCTACAAAGGTAGAGCTACAAAACCAGAGCTACAAAACTAGAACTTGAGTTTAATGCTCAGAATGGATGTTCACAACAAGCAGAATGAAAAGAAACGAAGCAGAATGAAACATCACTAAGCCTGAAGATTGCTATCTGGGAAAGTTCCGTACCTTACAAAACCTTGGCTGGCTGCGACAGGGAAACAACGGCACAGTTGGGTTCTTGAGCCGTATCTCACTAGATGTTCACCAGCTATTCAGACCAGCTCACTGTGATACTACAATTGCTCTTCGAGTTGTGTTTATTTGCCTACATTGGACACCATTTATTGAGCTCATAAATTGGATACTATGGTGGCCAGCAATCAACGTGTCGATTCTTCAATTGGAGCCATTTAATCCACTAACGGGTGTCACCAATTAATGCTTGCTTGGACGTCTTATTTCAAAATAGAAACTTGTAGCTGTTGTGAATTGCCAAAATAGCTGTACTTTTTACCATTATCCCACACATATCATCCATACGTCATTAGACCACGATCACTAATCAGAAACCGGACATTTCAGTCCACTTTAATCCACACATTTACGTTTATGTGTTCTGTTCATCACAACATGAAAAGGTGAACATGCCAGTCTCCACTAGCTTGCTAACGAACACCCAAACAAGTTCAACAAACCTCCAAACACAGCACGGTTCCTTTACAATAAAATCCAGCCCTTCGTCGTTCATTCATGTCTATAAACAATTAGTTTATGGAAATATCGTCTTTTCAACATTTGCTGGATCGATTTGCGAATAGTGTGGTAACATCTGGGGCAAATTCTCGTGCCAGACCTCCGGATAGTGAGATCTAATAGCCTTCAATACCTCAGTAGTAAAGATTTCGTACGCAGCTGGCGTGAAATGAATCCCGTCATAGAACAAATGACCCAAGGCTATATACTTATCATCAGACGAGTCTCCAGTGGAAGCATACAATTGCTCCTGGGTCCAATTGCCGTGAATTCTAAACAGATTCCAAAGATCTACAAATGCTACCCCGAATTCTTGCGCTACTTCTTGTGCTGCCCTTGAGTACAAATGGTTTTTTTCATTGGTTGCCAAGTCAACGTCTCCACGTCTCTCCCGTTCCATCAATCGAGCACGAGAAAGTCGGTTGTCGTTCAACCCCGGGCCAACAACAATAGGCTTGATATTATTATCCACGGCCATCTTCACCATAGTACGAATGTTCAGTTTGTACGTTTCAAGAGGAACATGCTGAAGACGACTAAGTTCGTCTACTGGCTCACTAGCATCGTTGGAACCAAAGAATATTGTCATGAGCTTGATGTTACTCTTGGAACTATTCAATTCAGCTTCCAACAATCGTGGTAAAATCACTCTTCCATGACTTGAATTGTATCCGCCAAATCCACGATTCACCACGTCGAGCTTTCTCGTGTACAAGTCCGTCAATTTGCTCTGGAATCTCAGCGACTCATAGCCTCCATATTCCGTGATAGAATCTCCGAATAAAATGATCTTGCCGTACTCCATGCTTATCGGTATTGTTCCTGCTAGCTTTCTTGGAAACTGAAAATTATCGACGCACCTGGATATCGTCAAATCCAACTAGGTTTGTGGTTTATGTGATGCACCATATTGCATAATACAAATTAGTTGTGCACCGACACAACACAGTTCGTCCACTTCGTGGGCATTCGTTTGGTTCCTTTGCAAATTTCCAACATTATTTCCAACACTTGACTAATATCTCACTGTCTCGTTAACTATCGATATTTTTTGATTGCCCTGATATTATTTTCGTTACTGATATTGAAACACATTAATCATACCGTTAGTTCTTCCGATAGTTCTTCAAGCACTACTATTCTTAGATTACGAGCCACCTCATTTGCTACACTCTGGTATCCAAAACTGTTCGTACCAGATCAACGTGGGCATGTAAATTTTGGCGAAACGTACATTGAAGTCTTGTCCTACAAGCACAGTTTTTCTCTAGCTTAATATTCCCACCTTTTGGAGGACACAGGTCCTCCACGCTTAGGTTACACAGTGTCCCCTATTCAGTTTTCTCGGCGAAGTCTCTATAGAAGACATTTCCTCCTTGCTACAACCCTCATGACTCATTGCTTCTTCACAAACTACCTTCCCACTGTCTTGTAAATTTGTCCATCTCATTACTAAGACATTCGCAATAACTTTCATTCCGATGCATATATACATTTTGAAGCTTGTCCCCACATTGCGAGAACCCCAGCTGGCTGGAACATCCTGCCACAGTACACTGCATTTTCGAGCAACAAATCTGTCAGATGACGTACACACATGGGGATTTCGCCGCACACCTTACAGAAGCTTGATTGTCGCCCGAATTCACAAATGTTTCTCGCAATGTACCTCGCAAGGAAAACCCTTCCATCGGAAAAATAGTCGTGATATTCTCCCCCCACAATTTTTCCGATGCAAGTCCGCTGCGCTAGCGATGCAGCTATAAAATAGCCCCAACTTGACTCATTTATGGTTTTCACATTATCATTATCACTGACATCAACATGACTGTTACACACACATGGTGGAAAGAAGCTTCCGTTTATCAAATCTGGCCGGCCTCCTACAAGGACTCCAACGGGGACGGTGTAGGAGATATTCCGGGCATCATCTCAACCTTAGACTACATCAAAAACCTTGGTATTGATGTCGTTTGGTTGAGTCCAATGTACGACTCGCCACAGGACGATATGGGCTACGATATTAGCGACTATGAAAACGTCTATCCAAAATACGGGACTTTGGAAGATATGCAACAGTTGATCGATGAGACCCACAAAAGAGGCATGAAGTTGATCTTGGACTTGGTTATTAACCACACCTCTTCCGAACACGAATGGTTCAAAGAATCAAGATCTTCAAAGACTAACCCAAAGAGAGACTGGTACATTTGGAAACCACCAAAGTACGATGCCAATGGTGTTAGACATCCTCCTAACAACTGGGGAAGTTACTTCTCTGGATCTGCCTGGGAATGGGACGAAGAAACACAAGAATACTACTTACACCTTTTCGCTAAATCCCAACCAGATTTGAACTGGGAAAACGAAGAAACTAGAAATGCTATCTACAAATCGGCCTTGATGTTCTGGTACGAAAAAGGTGTTGATGGGTTCAGAATCGATACTGCCGGGATGTACTCCAAGGTGCAAACCTTTCCAGACGCCCCAATTGTGTTTCCAGAAATCGAATGGCAACCTTGTAAGTTGTACCACCAAAGTGGTCCAAGAATTCACGAATTCCACAAAGAAATGTTTGCCAAAACCACCTCGAAATTTGACGCAATGACAGTTGGTGAAGTGGGCCATTCTTCTCGTGAAGAATCATTAAAGTACGTCAGTGCTAAAGAGCAAGAAATGAACATGATGTTTTTGTTTGATTTGGTAGAAACCGGTAATTTACCAGAAGATAGATTCAGATACAATGGATTCAAGTTGCCCGACATGAAGAAAGCCATTAAATCACAATCTGAGTTTATTGAAGGTACTGACGCATGGTCGACAGTGTTTATTGAAAACCACGATCAACCAAGATCCATCTCTAGATTCGGAAACCCATCCAAACAATTCAGATTCCAATCG
>ERZ778017.2394-NODE-2394-length-15302-cov-5.703220_pt1 | contig 15302 bp, 9 predicted proteins | sample MGYA00375747_ERZ778017 | MGnify/ENA primary metagenome ERZ778017 (study PRJEB29350, sample SAMN05509838) | bioreactor metagenome | biome: bioreactor; material: wastewater | place: South Africa: University of Cape Town | collected 2014-03-17 ...
GAAAAAGAGTTGAGAAGACAAGCCAAGCTTGAGAAGTTGGCCAATCTCAAGAAACTAAAATCTGCATCTGTCAAAATGGGCCCTGTCAACGTCAAAGTCCAATCATTTAATAGTAAGAAAACTGTTCCCAAAGCAGAATCCAAAATCGTGAATTCTCGAGAGAAATGGCTCAAGAGAAAGTCCTTGAATAAGAAATAGTTGCTTATTCATACACCTTGCATGTAATATAGATTTTTCATTGAATTATTGTAGACTATTTATCGGGTAATGTTATTCCACAAGTCACCGAGTCTCCCATTTGTTGCGTCGATGTAATTCCAACAATGCTTGTGACTTTTTGTTTGGTTTTCCATAAAGATTGTTGGCAAGTTCACCATTTTCAACCCTTTCGGAGATGACTATGTCAGGTTCATCTTGACAAGAGTCGGGGTCCACATTTTCATCACTGACTGTGTTGACTTGGGGTTTCTCAATCATATCGTTATATCTTTGTTCGACTTCTTCCCATTGTTTGTATCCTCTCAAGATGTACAGGTGCAAATTGTTCCAATCGTCTTCATCAGGATCGAAATGTGACAGATAGTTTAACTTCGTGGGCTTGGCCCTGGTATTCTTCAAAAAAGATCGTGTCGAAGTACTGTTTCTGTTCATAGAAGAGAGACTTTCTCCAATGGAATCAAACATGCACTTCGAAGGTTGATATTTCTCAGAATTCAAATATGTTTGGTACTTTGCAAAGTCAAAATACTTGTTCTGTTTGAGAATGTCAGAGTGGAATTTTATTCTTGATTTTGAAGTTTTCGAGTCTTGGATGTTGGAGTTCGACTGGCAAGTACCTGACGAGGCTCTTCTTGGAATTGTATTTGTGTCCAAATTCAACCAAGATCGGGACTTTTTGACGTTGAACCTGACCTTTTTGGGTTGGGTTATTTCTGTGTCCCAGTTATTTGAGAATCTGACAGAACTCTTTCTAGGAAGTGTAGTTTGTTGAAACTCATTTGTATGGTACTCGTTGTTGACAAGATTGGTGGAATCCAACCCTTTGACACTCCATGCAGAAAGTTTGCGGACCAACAGTCTCAATGAAGGTTTTCTTGTGACTCTTTCACTGAATGACTCGAATGATGACTTCTTGGACAAGGTGGACATTTTTCGTTTAAGTCTCTTCAATGGTGATCCTCTGTATCGAATTTCGTATTCACGTTCATCTTCACTAAGAGTGGGTTCATGAAATACCTTGGAGTTATATGGATTAATAGAATTTGTCGAGTTATCTGCATTAGTAATGTCTCTTTTGTTTCTGGAGAAGGACCAGCTGCTTCCCGATAATCTCATGGTTAGTAAATGCTTAGTGTAATTTACTAGGTATACAAATTAATTTTTTTGCAGCCACAAACACATGAAAAAAATCAACACATTTATATTAACAAGGCTATCGCAATTTAAACGAATTTCGAATTATATAAGTCATTTGGACGTTTCCGAGATTAACCTGACTTGATATGTTACATTTGTGATGAAAGAAGTGTTTAGACGGTGGTGAACTTGCAGCCGCACTGGTTGCAAATTTATGCATTATAAAGCAGCAATTGATTTTTGGAAGAGTGTGCATTGTGAGCACGTTGATTTTATGTAATTGTGTCTTTATAGTGGTGTAGATATGTATTGAATCTAATTCATTGAATTGGTGTTTATAGATAGAGTCTCATTTTTTGTTTTTTTGACCAATAGTTGCAGAAGGTGACAAATATCAAAGACACCAAATAAGAAAAACAGATAATTCTTGAAAAAATGAATTAATAATGGGTTAGTAGAAACACCGTACAGAGTTTGTAACATGTCTTTACACTGTTCTACACCTTCCTAGTACGTTTGCAGCCAATGCCACTACTAAGTTTCTGGTTCCTGAAAAATAAACACGATAACGCAAGCACCAATATCCACTTTTGTATCAACCTGATCTTATTTGAGGGATTGTAAAAGACAGAACTCCATAATTGATGCTAGTTTGCCGGTTCTGTTTAGTTGTAATTGTAGGACCATCTGGTCTACCATCAAGTAATCATGTGCCTCTAATCATGTGACAAATACCTTAACCATTCATCTTGTTCCGTCTCCACAAAGCACTTTCAACAAAAAACGACTTCGTGGCCAAGTTGGCTAAGGCGTAAGACTGTTAATCTTAAGATCGTGAGTTCGACCCTCACCGAGGTCGTTTGTTTTCTTTTTTATTTTGTTGACGCAAGTTTTTTTTTTTCTGCGTGATACTTTGCATTGCATTTGATCTAGAATGTGTAAATGCATATATGGAAATGCCTGATTTCCACCCTACTGGTGATACATGGGAATGTGTTAATTATTATATAAATCTATAAACGCCAGAAATCAACACTATAATACAGATGGAGCGTCGCAGGTTAATGAGCCCCAAAAAAGATACGAAAAAAACAATGGAAAAGCCCAGAGCGAATCGAATTTTGCATATCACATATATCGAATCTAGACAACATAAGGAACTACCCTCTGGTACCATAGCAATATGGTGTAGGACCAGGGTGGCTAGTAGATTATTATTGGCACAAGTAGGCTACTAAGTAACTCTGATTGCACTACATCGACGGAATGGTACTTCTAACTTGGTGCCACCGGATTCTTGTCAAAGAGTTTTGTGTTGCAAGTCCTTTAAACGTAGTTTTAGGCAGTAAGGGCACATCATATGGTGGCATCGGTGGCATACAAATCGTGTAGGGATGTTAATTGTAATATTCTGAAAGTTGTGGGGATTGGGTAAACCGCAAGTGGGCGAATGATTCAAGGTGAGGCTGAGGGAGTCGGATGATTGTTCCACAGCGGGAGATTCTGTTTCCGTAGTCAGTTTGTCGTTAAAGGTGATTAAACCATAACATTGGCCGCAAGAACAACAGTACCACTGGCAAATTTTGTTCTTGTTAGGACTCAGAGCAAAGTTTGGTATAAACAACACATTAGACTCAACAGACATGGTCCCTACGAGTAAGTCATAAGAAAAAGTGCTATAGAAAAAGCGAATTTCCGCAACACCAAACTGGTGAGTTATTACCGGTTTCTTCCATATATATATATCATTTCCACAGTCGTCCTACAGTCTGTCGATTGGAATTCTAGATTCATGCTAGTATGACGGTGGTGCATTGTAAAAATACGGACGAAAATCACTATTGAGACTGTACTGGAGACGCACATGACCACTAGTTCCGTCAAGTTCCACGGCGGAGTTCGTTCCATCGTCTACTGATGTTGCGATCGGCCGCTGCCATGCTCTAGACCGCCACTGCAACCTCACGGTCTAGTCCAGTCCAACCGTCAATTTGTGAATTTGTTTTTTTTTCATGACCTGATTCAACTCCTAGAACAATGTGCTCCGCTCCGCTTTATCCCATCAGTTACCCCATGCTACCCTCCGCTACATTGGCCAATCCACCACAATGTAGGGGCTCTTCTGTGCTTGGCCGAGCTTGGCTTAAGGTTTGACGAAAACACTACCCATAACCATCGGTTTCTACTGGTGCATTTCTGCCGCACCCTGCCCGTGGCCCCACCGACGGTGTCTGTAAAAGGGACGTGATTGCCAGGGTGAAATTTGACTGAACCTTAATTGGTGGTTGCTGCCGCCAAGTTTCACCGGTATTTGTTCTATTATGTCGGCTGTACTAAACGGCTATATACGGCTATTTATGACTCTTGCTCAAGTAGTTTGTGATGTCGATTTCTTGTCCTGTCTTTGTGTCTACGACACGGTCAAATAACTCGTATCTGATGAACCCATTTTCATCGCCAGCAGACAAGATAACGTCGTTTTTGGACCTGAAAAACTCAATGTTGTGTTGTAGACATTTGTTCACGTCCAAGTAGATTAGGACATTGGCGGTTTTTCTGATGCCTGACACGTTCGATAACTCGGTCGACGTGAAGTGGATGTGATTTCTGTTCATCCTGCTAAGTCCTCCCGATTGGATAATGGCAGTGAGCTTCGTCCTGTACGTCCCATGAAACACTTCCTGCGGGATCGTTTCCTTCGTCAATGGTTCTAAGTTGCTATCATCTATCACTTTGAGTGAATGCCCTTGGTTGGCACATATATAATCTCCACTAATGGTAAACCGTTTCTTGTCGTTGTTGTCGACGATCCGTCTAATATCCTCTAATGTGGCCTTGTTGCACTTGATTCTATTGTGGTTGAGAATATCTTTCAACGCTACATACCCTTTCTCATCGATCGCTAGCTTCTCTCTCTCGGCCCCATGTCTCAACAAGTACGACAATGCTTTGGAAATCCGTACGTCTCGTTGATCGCTCATGGTGATGTTATGTATAACTACGCTGTGTGTGTTCAAACTGGCGTATTGTCCGGTGTGACGTTTGTGTCAGATTCGTGGGTTTCTCTGTTTCTTTTTTGGTAGGGCATCGGCCGTTATATATCTCCGTTCGCATTGTGCTGAATAGTCCAGTTGTGAAACCTGCCGTGCTCTACGTTGCTATTGGTCCGGTTACGAATATTTTCCTTTAAATATTTGTTACTATTTACATTATTGTACACTATTTCCTTACTTCTATCATTACTCACACAGTTATTAGTCATATCGCAGCGACGACGAGGCTCTGTACTGCGAGCCGTACTCTATTTGGCTGTCACTACTGGGAAACCTTACTTCTTAAGATCGCTGCACTTCTTTCCTGATAATGACCCTAATTTGTGCTGTTTGATTGACTCATTGTCTCCCAATTCGGTCTTTTCATGAAAGTTCAAAAAGTACTTCCCATCTGCTTGTCTTTCTCCTTGTACAATGTTCTTGACGAGAAACTTGCTGACGTCGTTCAAGTGGGTGATTTGCTCATCGATCTGGTTGGAATCGGTCAAGTCTTTGCTATCAAGAAACCCTTGTTTGATTTGACTTCTGGCTCCGGCCAAAACAGGAATATCGTTGGCAAAAGCGATTCTGGTTGCTCTTAAAGCGTTTCTGTAGGCTGAAAGCGCGGCGTTTCTTGTCGACATTGCGATTTTCTCTTGTTTCGTAAGCGATGAAAATTACGAGATTTTATTGCACCTTTTTTTATTAGTAGATTTCCATTCTAGTACTGCAGAAGAATTCATGGCCTACATTTTTATTAATGTTACGAATACATTAAGTATACACAAGATACTCAGATATCACCTGAGTCTATCTGACTAGCTAGAAGATCATCTAATCTATAAACTTGTGAAATTCTAGCATTGAAACTCCGAAATTATGCGGCTGCTCTTTACCTCTATTTCTATACTATGTGCTCTCATCTCATCTCAACGTTTCCAGTACGGCTGGTGGTATCAAACCAGCTATATCGTCAACTTTTCAATCGAGTAGGTAGGCACCTTCTTGGAAATTTCAATAGTTGAGTTCAAGTCTTTTGAGCTGGTGTTGTTCTTCATCGACAAAATCGAGTTCAATTGGGACTGTTGTGATGTAATGTCGGTGTTGATCGATTTCTTCTTAGATTTCTTCATCTTCTTTGGCTCACATAATAGTAATGCTTGGTTTGTCAAGGTCAAGTTGTAGCTGTTGTCCATCAAAGCGGAAATTTTGTTTTCAATGAACTCATTCAAGGTATCGACAGTGTTCATGGACCAGTTGAACAATCCACCAACATCGATCAAAATCTCCAAGAATAAAAGAGAATTGTTGTTCTTGCAAATCTTGAACAATCTAACCAATAAATCGTCCAAGTTGATGGTGATAGATCTTGATATAATTAATTGCTTGAACTGTTTGGTAATTTCACCTGATGAAAATTCAAGACATAATCTATTGATTATGTCCTCAAAGATCTCATCACTATTAGATGGGTCTACTAATTGAATTAATAACTCGGTAACGTTCAAAAATGGACACGTTATAATGCATTGTCTTAATAATGTGGTTTGCTGGGTGGTGTTGAATAACTTCAATAAGCCAAACGTAAGCTCGAATGGGAAAATAGGATTGGTTAAGAAATAAATCAAGGTGAATTCGGGAACAAAGTTTTCATTGATGAATTGTACTTCATTGTCAACTATCTTGAATACTAAAAGTAACACTTGCTTGATGAAATTGATATCAATGATTCTATCGGTATCAACGTCGAATTCTTTGAAATTGTATGTCTTTCCGTTGTTCTTGGGGCTACTCTTTGTTCTCTTATTTATTGATTTTTTGATAGATGGCCATGGTTCGTTTTTCATGTAAGGAACAAGGATTCTTTCCCATTTTTGTAAATCTTCGCTTTCAGATGCTGCTTTTAAACTCTCGTAAACTTGTTGCAATTCTTCACCAAATTGTTCAGATGCTGTGTCAAAGTCTTCTTCAATCAAGTTAACAACACCTCTGAACGAAGTTTCCGCTTGCTCAATAGATTTACCTAAACATTCGCTCAACTTGTTTGTACCAACATCAACATTTATAATGTTAACGTTGACGTTATTATCTTTTGGTTTCAAATTCAAGTAGATTGCAATGGTCTTGCTAGATTTGATTGAGTTTCCTTTAACCTGAACGGCTTGTTGTAATAGAATGCTATCGGTGCCAGGAGATGAGGACGACGATTTGGATTCAAAAGTTGATAACAAACTAGCAAATTTGAAGTTTATTAAATAAAGTTTGTTTGAGCATGATAATAAAATTCTATCCAAACTTGGGGAAATCATTCCAATGTAGTTTGCTTCAGTTAATAATGGAGCAACTGAAATGGATTTTTCAACTTGGAAGGAAACAATGGATAAAGAATCGATAGCTTTGGAAACAGGATCTAGCTGATAAAGGTAGCCTGAATTGTAGCTGAAAACCAAGCTTTTATAGTTTTTATGTGAGGTACTAACTGATTTCACTTCAAAGAAGTTTGCAAAGTCCAATGATACCAAGCTATAAATTAACTTGCTTTTCAAGTACCCGACTTGCAACAACAACTCTGAATCGTTAAAGTTGAGGAATTCGCTATAGACAGTGTTTGTGTTGGTATACTTCAACAAATTTTCACTAAGCTCAAGAGATTCACCGTTATTCTCGATGAGCTGAACAGATCCATTATCGTACACAACAACGATTTTAGTACCGTTTTGGAAGCTTTTGATGGCCACAATCCTTTTATCGACCTTTAAATCGTAAGATTCATGGCTTGTGCTCGATAACTTCTTTATCACTAACAACTTGTGTTTCTTACGGTCAGTTATACCAACAAAGTAAATCTTGTTGACAGCACCAGACTCAGATTGTTCAGCATCTTCCAACTCAACCACATCCATACAGTTGACAATCGTGGTAGGATTCAATGCAAACGACCACAAGAGCTTGGGAGTTGGCTTGATTATATAACTTGAAATAATCGATTTTGAGATCCCAACATCAATGATGGAAGATTGTGGTGATTTGACACTGGAAATGACAACTTTTTCAGATAAACCCAAATCTGGGATTCGAGGCAACGTGGCCACAGGATAAGAATCAGTCAAGCTGGGTATTATGCTAGCCATGCTTATACTTTCTCTTTGCTTCACAGCTGCTCTTCAGAAAAAAAATGGATTTTATTGTGTGTGTATAAAAGCGAGATGCCTTATGTAAGCGACTTTTGAAATGGCTGCAAAAAACAACCAAAACAAGCCACAGAGATTTGTCCCGTGAGGACGCAGCGAAATGCGTTCGACGATGATGTTTTGGGCTCGGAGTAGAGTGTTTTGGTGTGTGTTTGTTGACTTTTGAAACCTTGCTTGGGTATAAAATTGTGGTGTGTTTGTGCGATGAGATGCCGTCAGGATCAGACCTTGGAACACTTCCAAGACAGTTCAAGTAAATGGCCAGGTCTACTCAAATCATTGGTTAATCTATCCTTGGTAGTCGTCAGTTTCTACATTGTTTGTGTTTCTTAATATGTCTAATTGTCTATAAATATGTAATTCCTATAATTCTAATGTACAGCCGTTTGATTGAGGTATATTGCCTTAGAGAATAAATTCTTCGTTGGCGTAGTGGTAGTCTTTGACGGTAACTTTGAATTCGTCAGTTTCTGGGTCGTAAGACTCGATGTTGAACGAGGACAAGTCGTCAACGACGATGTCAGCACCAGCATTTCTAACCTTTTCTGGGTTGTATGTGGAACAGATACCGATGACAAAAGCGCCAGCACCTTTACCAGCGGAAATACCCGCAGGGGCATCTTCAAAGACAGCAACTTTGAAGTGGTTCTTGTTGTAACCTAAACGGTCTCTAGCAGATTGGTAACCCATAGGGTGAGGCTTACCTTTAGTGACCTTTTCGGCGGTGATAAACACTTCTGGTTTTTCAATGGTCAATAATTTCAACCATTTGGTGGCTAATGGCAAAGTACCACTGGTAACAATAGACCATCTTTGTTCTTTGGTACCGGTTTTCTTGGACCATTCGTCAAAAGATTTGACTAATTCAACGGCACCAGGAATAGGCTTGGCATGTTGACCAAATGTGTCAGGAATGGCACCTTCCCATTCGGTAACTTGTTCTGGAATAGCATCTTCAGGAGACCATTTAGCAATAACATCAAAGGTTCTGCACCCATGACTGGTTCTGATGATTTCTTCTGGGTTGACGTGAGGTCTGGTCTTACCAAACTCTTTCCAGAATTCAGAAATGGCACCAGTGGAGTTAACAAGGGTTCCGTCACAGTCGAATAAAGCAGCGTTAACGAAGAAAGTAGCAACAGGTTTAGAAATAGTCATTGTGTTAGTATTGTTTGTTTGTATTGTGAGAATCAAATCCAAATGGGAGGAATCTGCCGGTAATTTATAGTTAATTTTCAAGTGGTTGAATATTTCCCGAATGAAAACATTTTCATCACTACGTTACAAATTGAGGTATCAACAAAAGAAACTTCTGTATAATTACGTAGAACCGTTGATGTAGAAAAACGGTGTGAAATTTTTAGATTGTGTCCCAAAAGGGATACCCTGTACAAATCACCAAAGTGAAAACGGTGGTTTTTTGGTGGTTTTACGCCGCAAAAACGGGACAAGGGACAACGGGGGTGTCTAAGGGTGCTCCAGTTAATCCGAAAGCTTCACGCTGGCTTGTTCTGTCGTTACGGTGCTATCTACATTGGCCATCGTCGTATCTAATCACCTGCACCTGGAACAGCTATCTTTATTCCTATCACAGCGTTGGGTCATACGTAATCTGACGTCATTAAATATTGTTGGGTGTGCATAATATTACAAGAAATATGCACACCGGGAATTTTTTTTCACATCTGGACAACGAGTAATGTGGGAGGTGTATGGCAAGACAATGCAAATAATGGGTTTCGGAGTACAATGACGAGATAAATGAGGGATGTAGACGTAAACAAACAGAGTAGTTTACGGGTTGTAAACTAGCGCCGCGAAAAAAAACCACGACACCGTGCACACGGGCAAATACTGACACAAAACTCATCGACCCGATGGTATACAGTAGACATTACACAAAGACCCCTTGAGATGAGTCTGCTTCCAACCATCCAGGTGCCATTACAGAGGATCCGGAACAGTCCACAGATACTACACAGGTGAGAATAATATCGACTATTGTGGAACTAAAGTGCGGTTCTTCTACGTCATTATGACCTACTAGTGCTGTCACCCAAGTAACAAGGTGATCCAGGCAGGCTCAAAGTACCAAAAATGGACCGTAACCGTTTGATCGGCTCACACGTTGGGCACTAGACTTTCGTATACCAAAGCTAGGCACGGAACGTGGTTTGCTTCATCCGAACATTTCGGAAACGGTTGTTGCTAACTATTTCACCAATTGTGGTTTGTGTGGTGTGTATACAAACCTTGTTCAGATGAAATATCGTTATCGTGTTGAAATTTTGCCCATCGTGGTAATTTCTTTTTTCCAACACGGGAGTGTCATTGTTCACGTATTTCATGATACTCACCCTGTGGTGATAAAGCACGTTTTTGCGTTCAAACAACCACGATCATGCGCGACGCATCCTACATTTTTCACCCTGCGAAAAATGTCTAATGATCCTGATCATTGTGTAGGCCCATAGTGCGCATTGACCATACACTCTCCCATGGATAAGATTCTACTTTTCAGTATTTCCTTCAACCATCTTCTTCCCACATGGCTGCGCCCTATGTCATCTCCGTTCCTTCCGATGACGATGACGACAGTGATGATATCGAGATAGTCGAATTTAGAAAACAAACCCAGGATTTGATCAACAATCCAGAAGCACCGCATAATTCCACCAAGAAGCTATCCGACTTTCAATGTCCAATCTGCTTTGATGATGTTAAAGTCGCCACCACCACATCGTGCGGTCATATTTTTTGTTTGGAATGCATTTCGCAGTCGATCTCCGGTAGCCACGCACTAGGCCAAGTTAACGGAAGAAGGGGAACTGGTCTTTGTCCGTTGTGTAGAAAGTCGGTATCGTTCAAGGAATCCACTGTTCTCCGGTTGAAATTGGCTACGGCAGTGACAAAACCGGCATTGCCACCAGCTCCGGCTATCGATACTGTGTCGATGGACGAGATTTTGCACGAGGATGTAAATGGTGATTCAAATGGTGACAATCTGCCACCACAGAAACGGAAGAAGTTGAGCTGAACAAGGAAAAGTTGAGGTGCGGAAACAAAGGTGAACTGAAGATATTTCGGAAATTGTGTTTACAGGCGGAAAGTTTGAAGTGTGCTCAATATTTTCCGATAAAAAGGGCCTGAAAAAAGCTCTGATCTGGTCGTCATTAGGTGCAATGCTTATGTGTTAAATTGCTCTGGAAAGATGGGCAACCAAATAGGCAATTGTCCGATTTTCTGTTAGAATACACATGTATGGTGACGTGAAAAGTGTATTTCACTTTGATCCTCTCAAATGATCTATTAAGCTTTCCTAGCAACACTATTTAGGCTATACTTAATAACTAAACTAAGGTGGAAATATTTGATGTATGTGGTATTGATCTCTGTGTAATTTGTTTGATTCCGGTGCCACTTTAGTAGTCGATCAAGTACTACTGCTAGACAATTACTACTGCTACGACAATTACTACTGCTATTGCTGCTATAATTACAACCTAGTGCGTTTCTGCTACATTGGTCTGCTATATCTACTGCTTGTTTATCATAATATGCATTAAATGTATGATACAATCTACAAGTACAAACCTTCAAGGTTTTCTTCCACTTTGTTCTTGAGCACCCGTTCTTTAGCTTGTTTGAAATCCTCCATTGTAACTTGCATTCTTCTTTCTCTCAATGCCAATAACCCTGCCTCAGTACACATGGCCTTTATATCAGCACCAGATAAATCGTCCTTGGATGTGACCAACTCATCAAGATTCACGTCCTCACTCAAACTCATCTTGGATGTGTGAATAGATAAAATCTTTCTTTTGGTGTTTGAATCAGGGTTCTCAAACAAAATCTTTCTATCAATTCTACCAGGTCTGATCAAAGCTGGATCCAATGATTCGATTTTGTTGGTCGCCATAATGACTTTGATGTCACCTCTGTCGTCGAACCCATCCAACTGGTTCAACAATTCCAACATGGTTCTTTGAATTTCTCTTTCTCCTCCAGATGTAGATTCGTACCGTTTGGTCCCAATAGCGTCGATTTCATCAATAAACACAATCGAAGGGGCGTGTTCAGCCGCGATTTGGAAAATCTGTCTACACAATCTGGGACCATCACCTAGATACTTTTGAATTAATTCGGATCCCACGATTCTCAAGAATGTGGCACTTGTTTGATTTGCAACTGCCTTTGCAAGCAATGTTTTACCGGTACCTGGAGCACCATACAAGATCACCCCCTTAGGTGGTTTAATCCCCATTTCTTCGTATAGTTCAGGATGGGTCAATGGCAACTCTACTGCTTCTTTGATCTCTTGAATTTGTGACTCCAACCCCCCAATATCGGCATACGATTCCGTAGGAGACTTGTCCAATTTCATCACCGACACCATAGGATCAGTATCGTCTTGCAATACCCCAACAATCGACACGGTTTTGTGGTGCAATAATACAGAACATCCTGGTTCTAGTAAACCCTTGTCAACAAAAGACATAATCGAAACATAGTACTCTGACCCAGCAGTAGACGACACAATTGCGTGGTCATCATCAATAATCTCCTCCAAAGTACCAATTGACATAGGATATCCTCTCAACTCGTCGACCTTCTCCCTTTCTTCTGCCTGTCTGGCTTCAGTTGGTTGGAACGCTTCTTGGTTTGTAACAAACTCTTCCTCCAAAAGCAAATGATCCTTGATTCTCTCCAACTTCAACAACTTCAATTTACATCTTGTATTGGGATATACTGCTGGCAACTTGACAGCAGTGTCGGGGCCCTTTCTTCTCTTTTTTCCAAACTTGGATTCTACAGGAGGTTCGTACTTGGGCTTGTCTTTCTTTTTGTCATCTTTCTTCTTGTCAAACCCTTCGCCGGGCATTCCTGATGGATTCTGACCCATGCTGCTGTTGTTCTTTTTGTCGTTAGTGGTGGGTGGTAATGTCGATTTTCTTAGTGAGAGTTTAGTATTGCCACTGCGCAAAGTGTGTCACGTGACTAGATAATTCCACAAGATGTTTTGGGGGGCGCTGGGAAGAGCGGTGGGGGTGCTGGGAAGAGCAATGGGGGCTATTTTCAAATGTGTAGGGGTTTGGTGCTGGCGGGCAAAGTCTGGGTACAATTGCGTGGGTTCTGGCCCGTACAACGTGGTTGTTTTCGTCCAGGACTTTTCAAATGGTAGCGCCGCAAAACCGTTAAATAGCGTTATCAGGTAGGCTTTTGTGGGTGTGTAGCGGGCGGTGTTTGGATCGTGGTCGTGGTTGGTTGGCTGACTGGGCGTCCACTGTCGCTTGGATCGTTCTGAGTACACTTGCACGCGAGCTTAATGAGACTTTCAGGGACAGGCCAGTAATACGCAGGAGACATAATTGCTAGCAAAGGTGACTAACGAACAGGATGGACGCTAGCATTCGAATGGAGAACTGGTCTACAGAGTGGTGTCAATTATCCAACCTTGTTGTTGTGGTTTCGTGTGACTGTTTTTCTTTTTCTTTGTGTATTGTTCCACCTATGTGTTACGACCAGCGTTCTACTCTGTTTAGCCGCATACATATTAGCTCACTGTTTTCCAAGTGTACAATGGCTCTCCCTTCCATGCATTTGTACGGTTCTGCGTATTTGTGTACTCTAGTATTATGTGCAGCCAGACGTTGGTTTCCCTAGCTCATGTGTGCTAAGCAATGCACACCTTACCATGCCCTGCCACTCGGAGCTGTCAAATGTTCCATTATGTGTGTTTTTCAACTATGTGCTTATATTATATGGCAATACGCGACATCTTCTTCTTCTAATTGTGTGTGTTTATGTTGGAAATGACGGTCACAATGGCTAACGTTAATAAGTGGATTTGTACAAATTGATTTTTTGCAGCTATTCCATTTATGCACTAGTATGCATCAGGAACCAGATGCATTAAAAAGCCATGGTGCAAAACCGTGAGTTAAGATAGTCACCGATAGGGGTAGATGGTTTCGGACAGCTGTAACAGGGCATACCAAGTATTAGATGCACAGTTGGAGATTCTTGCTTCTGGTGCTGCGCCGCTAAGGTATGCATTTACGGCGTTGTTCTAAAAATGGATTTGCAACTCATAATTAGAAACAGGCGTAGAAATGTGACGACAATGAGGAAGAAACGAGAAAGGTTGTTGCTTTCTATTTTTGGCATCAGCTTAGCGCGTGAACTGCGTCTCTTGTGCTGTCTGTTTGCCTTGCCTTGCCTTTACGGTTGTTTGCTTTATGGCTTGTATGGTAGCGCTGATGTTAGTATTACAACTCAGTTGGTTCAAGCAATGATCTGCCCTGTGGGATCAAATTTGGTTTTAATGGGGCATTTTTTTTGGTTGGGTTCACTCTATCGTTTCTATGAAGTCACGATTTTGTAAGAGATGTGTAGCTAAATTGGGACAATCTTGTACGCTATTTATTAAATATTCGGTAGCCAAGGCTTACTCGTCGTGGTAGTGTCCACTGCGAACCGCCCAAATTACCACCAGATCTGAGTAATATACCGCCATATCGCGGTAGAACTTGGCGCCAGAGTTTCGCCCCAGAGCGACGGCTGCCTCCGAAAGGGTCTTTCGTAATACACAATACAAATCATCGCAGTGATTTATTAATCATTATTCGTGTTGCACAAGATTCCCACTACGTAAGAAGTTTTGTTTGTTGTTGTGTCCCTCGCGCTAGTCGGTTACAGTCGGTCAGGTGGTCTGTTTACGTTTATCATTTACATCACACATGGTAGCATTTTTTCATGGCCGATAATAAATTGACAAACAAGTTGAAGTATAAGAGCTTCAACTCGTTATTGCGAGGTGGAGGTGTTAGGCCGACCAACACCCTCACGAGCTTTGAAAAAATCTCACCAGAGAAGTACAATTCGTCATCATTAATTGCCAAGGCAGAATCTACTAGGAAACGTCTAGATAGCCTAGAGTCCAAAGTATCAGATCATAGTCACAAATCTGGGGCCAATTCATACAGTTCAAGTAGTTCTGCGTCTCCCAAACTTGCGCAATCATTACTACCATTGCTGGTGTCTCCGAAATCCCGATACGTTCCAGCAGTTTCGTTACATATAAGGTCCATTTGGTACGATAATCGCATCAAAAAATCATCAAATTCCTCGTTAGAGATCCACATAAGCAATGAGAACGATGTAGTTTATTTTACACAGAATTCGGTGCCGATTGAAGAGTTGGAGTTGAAAAAGTCCAAGATTAAGAGGTTGGGTTTATCAGAAAATTGCATTGTAATACAGCTAGATGGGAACAGAACTATTCTAGCAAATCATAGTGATCGTGATGCCAAATTGAGGGACTATTTCAGATCACACAGAAGTTGGAATGTCGATGTGAATCACAACATTTCTGAAGATTACGTTCACAAACTAAAAGCAAGTCTTCGTCTCAAACATGACCCTATATCAAACATCTCATTAAATACTTGTACTCGGTCTCGAACTCCAGAGAATTCGTATTTTAGGACAAGATCAAAAGCTCGAGAAGAAAGTGGAAATAACAGCTCTAGTCCTATAGATATAGGCGATTCTGAGTTCACTTTTGTACCGAGACAAGTCCCAGCAAAGTTTTCTCCAGATTTGAAATATAAATTCAGCGATAAAAAGTCGTTTACTATCTCGTTTTCTGATTTTAAAACCCTTTACAATAATGAATGGATTAATGATACGGTGATAGATTTTTTCATCCAGTACGAAATTA
>ERZ778017.2398-NODE-2398-length-15282-cov-4.618310_pt1 | contig 15282 bp, 10 predicted proteins | sample MGYA00375747_ERZ778017 | MGnify/ENA primary metagenome ERZ778017 (study PRJEB29350, sample SAMN05509838) | bioreactor metagenome | biome: bioreactor; material: wastewater | place: South Africa: University of Cape Town | collected 2014-03-17 ...
ACTGACCATAGTTCGGATAACAAAGGTGTATTTATCCCGATCGTCTTAAGAGCGTAAGGAAGGGAACCTATTAGCAGGCTGGAGACTGGGAACCGAAAATTTTGAAATTGCTTTATCCAGTCAACACCTTTTTCTGTCACCTAGATAGATGATTGTCTCCGGCACATACTGTTTGTAGGGAAAGTATAAGAGGTGGTGAATTGTTGAAGTATTGACTTTGTTAAAATAATAAATAATCGATTTTTCATTATTAACAAAACCGTTGGAGACTTCTTGATATTGGGAAATGATTATGAGATTGTGCACAAATGATAAAAACTAGATTAGTCAACCTCTGATTATATAAAGTCCAAGTCCAACAAAAATCAATTAACCTATCGGGTTAGTGTTGTATTAGTCATACATTCGACGAGCCAATGGTTAGACAACTAAACGTTGATTAGTGTGATCTAAATTACATTCAATATTATGTAATTTTATTTCAATAATTTGGACTTATGATTATAATACTCAAAGGAATATTGAATCTCCAATCTAACAGCCTCCATAATATTACATAATGATATGTGGGAGATATGTATTCCAACACGGCATTCGGCATTCGACATTCACTATATTTAGCAAACCACTGTCATTTATGGCATGTCAGCACCATCATGTATATCATTACAAGGTCCATCGATGCCTCCATACGTATTAAAGTACACTTCACCATGCATTGCGTTACCATAGGGTAGAGCGTTATAACTTGGCGGCTGTCCGTAGTTCGGTGATAAACAGTACTTCCAGGCTCCATATCTGCTCACAAAGTCAGCAATAGCATCTTGAGCAAATGGTTCAAACCCATCACCTTTCGTATCAGCTAAGAAATCTCTTGCAAGATCGCTATTCAGGTTGTCGAAATTGTAGCTTGACCAGCAAACTTCAAATGTGTTATCACGAATGTTGTTGTCCACTTTTCCAGCATTAATTGTTGAAGAACTATTCAGGACTCTCTTAACTGCTGCCCCAACACTACTAATATAATGATTCATCAGCATATTTTTAACGGGCGAAATAACAGTCGTTAAGTTACCCTTGTTTCTCCACATCATCAAAGGCAAATCTGACTCAATGCCTCTATTATCCCTTTTAATCAGTCCATCACCGTTTAACATTTTCCCATGTTGCTTCCTGACTTCTCCTGCTATGTTGAACTAAGTGACACCTTGTAAGCAATTGTTATTTAGAACATCTTTTAGTTCTTCATGTAAATCATACCTTATTTCTATATGCTCACTGGCGCCTAGCTCATAAAGAGTCGTAACATTACTAGGTACGCCAATATTCGCTTCTGTATTTGAATCAATCAGTAACCTGTCATATTCGTAATTACGTCTCACATTACCTGACTCCAGCCCAGCATTTTCGATATATGATGAAACGGCAGCAGCAGAAGCCCACACTGCCGATGCTACCGATAGACCAATCAGTAATGCAACACTACTGCCGCCGGTTGCAACTGCCATTCCCATCCATCCTGCTGTCGTTGCAACTAATATAGTAGTCCTTGGGCTTATTGTATAATCATCCCAGAATGCCCGTTTCGCTAAATGATATGTGTCGATTGATGAAGCTTCGGAATTATACCCATCTTTTAGACTCAATGATTTTCCCTCAACACTGTCATCATGTAAACATGTACCCATGGCTGCAATAAAACTTAAAGTGTATATACAAGGTAACCGTTGATTACCGTGAGGTGAATATTTTTCCTAGTAATCACTCACAGGTTCCTACGTTTGTCGGAATCGAACCGTTGCCCATGTAAAGGATCCGGAACCAATTTAAGTAAATGTGACAAGCACCTCTTGCCTCGAGTACTTTACTCTTAATAATTCGTATGTGTGTATCCAACTAGGATAGTTCACACTTATGTAACTTCTTTACTCTAAACAGATAAAGCCATAAATGCATTTTAGTTAAAAAAAAAATAGGCAATACAATTCGCAGCCTAAATTATATCCAACTTAATCTCTACTAAACTGTATACACTCTGAGTCACTCTTAGTACTTGGATCTTAGTACGTATTCCAAATCCCTTGGTATCTAACTCTCTAGTATGATCAAATACAGTATTTATATTCTTCCAGAATATAAATAGTTTAACTACTGTTTGCCTGCTGTTGATTCTAAGTACATATAGTCTACGTGGCTACGACGTGCTTATAGTAACATATATTAGGAAGGAAAACCACTGCGAAAAATATTGGGTATAAATGAAATAAACAACGAATACAAGACCAAGTCTTTCTTGATCTTAAAGAACTAGAAGAGTACAATTAGATACGCTTTAACAATTGTATCACCTTTCTAATATTCTTCCTCTTCCTCGGGGAAACTATCGGTACCGACCTCGATATAATCTCTTTCTAATGCGGCCAAATCTTCTCTAGCTTCGGTGAATTCACCTTCTTCCATACCTTCTCCCACATACCAGTGAACAAACGCTCTTTTAGAGTACATCAAGTCGAATTTTCTGTCAATTCTTCTCCAGGCTTCGGCAATTGCAGTGGTGTTGGATAACATACATACTGCTCTCTTAGCTGATGCCAATTCACTTCCTTCAATGGCAGTTGGTGGTTGGTAGCAAATACCAATCTTGAAACCAGTTGGACACCAATCAACTAATTGGACAGTCTTCTTTGCTTTGGCTTGTGCAACAGAGTTCTGAACGTCTCTGGTAACAACATCACCCCTATACAATAGACATGTGGCCATGTATTTCCCGGTTCTTGGGTCACATTTGACCATTTGGTTACCTGGTTCAAAACAGGACGCAGTGATTTCAGCGACAGAGTTTGATTCATGATTAGCTCTAGTCTTTGAGAAAACTGGTGCATATGAAACTAATGGGAAATGGATTCTTGGGTATGGAACTAAGTTAGTTTGGAATTCGTTCAAGTCAACATTTAATGATCCATCAAATCTTAATGATGCTGTGACCGAGGAGACAACTTGGGCAATTAACGAGTTCAATGAAGAAAATCCTGGTCTGGCAATATCTAAGTTTCTTCTACACATATCGTAGATGGCTTCATTATCAACCATAAAAGTACAGTCAGCATGTTCCAAAGTAGTATGCGTGGTCAAAACAGTATTGTATGGTTCAACAACTGAAGTTGATGTTTGTGGAGCTGGGTAAACTGCAAATTCCAACTTGGACTTCTTACCGTAATCGATGGATAATTGCTCTAATAATAAAGATCCCAAACCAGAACCAGTACCACCACCTAAGGAATGGGTGAAAAGGAACCCCTGTAAACCATCACATTGGTCGGACATTCTTCTCACTCTGTCTAAAACATCATCCAAAATTTCTCTACCAACAGTGTAATGACCCCTAGCATAGTTATTTGCAGCATCTTCTTTACCTGCAATCAATTGCTCTGGATGGAACAAGTCTTTATACATCCCAGTTCTAACTTCATCAATGACATTGGGTTCAAGATCCACGTAAAGCGCTCTTGGAACATACTTTCCTGATCCAGTTTCAGAGAAAAAGGTAGAAAATCCTTCCTCACCACCTTTTGGTCTATCTAACCCGTCTTGGAGGTAACCATCTGGTCTAATTCCATGCTCTTGAGAGTACAATTCCCAACAGGCATTTCCGATTTGACAACCTGCTTGACCAACTATACATGTTAGTACAAATCCAAAAATATAGCAACTTTCTCTTTAGAAAAAGTCTACAGATGATATGGAGACCGGTTTGGCATCGTTGAAATGTGATGGATCCACTTCAATAATTGTTATTGATTAGAAATGAACGTGTCGGCAAAATTTCAAAACAAACAAAAGAGAACTAGAACCAATCAATCAATCAACTAAAATGAGCTCAGTGGACAAGTCTATCGCAATACATACCGTTAATACTAATGACTTCTCTCATGTTGCTTACTTATATCAGTATATCAACAGTTTTGTTTGATTATGATATATTAGAAAACTCTTTAAATCACGAAATCCAATTTTAGTAAAATTCAAAACAAATCCTCGACTTCCAAATCTGGAAGTCTATGAAATAAAATTGATCCCTACGTTCATGAGCATAAATGCGAATTCTAAACTACAGGGATTCGATTTTACTACTGGGTACACATGGGTTTGGGGTTTGTATGGTACAAATATTTCTGCACTTACTGGCCGATGTAATTTTGTTTAGTATACCATTAACGGTGGTTCGAATTATTTTTTGCACAGTTCGTATTTGTTAATTCTTTTGTCGTATTCATTCATAATCCGACACCCACCACGAGGTCTAGGTTTACTTGAATTCTAAGTTTAACGAATGTTCTAGCTATGGTCTACATGATTGAGAAATATTCAAGATCATGCCACTGAATTTTGATCACCACGAGGGTGTACATGTACAATAGGGTAAGCAGACATCCTTATGAAGGGCCATACAATGGTGTGTGTCGTCACAGCCTATTGACAAAAGCAGCAACCAAAAACGTACATAAAAAACCAGGCGGAAAGAGACATAAGTCGGTTAACGAATTCAACAAAGCGGCAGTATAAGATGATTTACGAATCTCGCTAAACCAATTGTACACAGGCTTGCTCTCGGGAATCTGATGTAGCCAAGTCTCCAGGTTGGAGGCATTTCTAATCGGTTAGCCGTCAACGTATACGAGGGTTTCGCCTATTTATTTTATCGGTATGGAAGTGCTGTATTGGATGCCATTGGATAGTCACATTAGCATTGTCCCCACAACAAATTGTTGAGTGAATGGTATGATTTACAATGCATTATTCAAGAAACGAAAGCAACCAGGCGTCTTAAGACGTCTGATTAACACATAACACATATTCCAAGTTTTCCAGTTGGGTACTATACAATGCCGATTGGATTTTCCATCATGTCTTCCTAGCAAAATGAGATGACCCTGTGCAAAGTCTATAAAATCACCAAGAAAGAAGGCTACAACGAAACAGAACCTGCACATTTCCTACAGCCAAAATTAGCACAATTCAGTGTGTCTAGACAGTTAAATTGATTTGCAATATCGAGCTAGGAATTTGAATACTTGTACAGGAGACGTAGGTGAGCAACATGGAGTTACTACTTTCGGAGATACGAGAGAGAATAAATTGACCGCAGTACATGAGAGCAGTATCCATAGCAATCTGTGCATTTTTTCCGCAAAGAAACGCTTCCAGCTGCAATGTACAACTGTGTGATTTGATCATAGAGAAAATAGCAGAATATTCTCATGTAGACCGTTTTTCATATACCCCATTGGTAACAGGGTAGGCTTGAAAATATGACCGATGGCCGCGGTGGCCAGGACTCATTAAGTTTAGAACTGTGACCACAGTTGTTATCTTATTTTCTCAGTAGGTTTACGAACGCTCGGAAAAGATGGTCGACTTGGATTTCACTTTGACTCTAGCCTTTCATATTATTTGTGGATGATACATGATATTTAAGTATATTTCATATAAGACCTCATCGTCACTTCTAATTTTACGTTCGTTTTTACGATATATCTGAAATATGCAACCGATTTCGTTAACGACGTAGTCCTCGGTTTCCATGCTCTTCCACCTATTGTTTACCACCGTTGTATTTCAATATTTTCATGCAGTACGGCATATTTGCTCATCACAATTTCACCTTGGCTGCTGTAGTGCATCGTTTATAGGCGAGAAAAAATTTCAGATTGTCACATTCTTTAGTCCTATGAGAAGCTCGAAGACTAGCTTATTAATTCAAAAGTCGATATTCTTTGACAACCTATTTTTCTTGGTCATGGGCATTTTCGGATTTTAGCATTTCAGGTAAAGAAAATTTTTTTTGAAGCATTTTGATTGTAGCTCTATTTTGAGACTAACAAAGGAACATGCGTTGGAGATTACCATTTAAACTTTGTATACATCGAATTAGCTCTTGCTGTTCACTACAATGATACATTAAAGTCAGATTAAGTTTTCTGTTCCTTGCCGGGACCGCTGAGTCTTGATTTTCTGAGCAACTCGCTTCCATGCATACAACATACAGAACTCACAAAGTCGATCTCTGCCTGTTCCAAATTTAGAATCAGTATTGAAGTATACACGGTCTTGTCGTAGCATTCCTTTGGAATCAGGTACTAACATTTCTTATAGCTCCGAGAGTTATACGAAGCAAAGTTGATGAATATACTAGAGCATGTGGAACATTTTTTAGTAGTATCCCATGGAGCTACTGTGCATACGCTGAGAATATTTTTAACTCGGTGTCGATAGGTCGGAAACACACCTTGCATTGCAGAGAAAAATAATTTCGCAGCAAGACCGCTATAGCGAATATACAAGGTAATGAACTGAAAATAGCTCAGTTGTGAGCAAAGTATTTAAGAAGTAGAGTTTTTCAGATTTATTTTGCTTTTTCGGTTACCTAAGTCGCCTGAAGTCCTTTTGTTTCTAATGTTGCTTCAATCAGTCTTGCTTCTTTTTTCAACTGTTCTAGTAGTTGGGCAACATGTCAGTGGTGTATTTACGAAAATTGACAGTCTTGTCTACGAGGCAGGTGCTAACTACCCAACAAGAGCTCCATCTAACCCTAGTTGGATCGCAACTGTAAACTGGGTTATAGATGGCTCCAAATTTTCAGCAGGTGACACATTCACTTTAAATTTACCTTGTGTTTTCAAATTTACCACCAATGATCAAACTGTTGATTTAGTTGCAGGGTCAACTACCATGGCTTCTTGTTCGTTCAATCCCGGAGAATTAGTTGTAGACTACTCCGAATTAAGTTGTCGAATGTCAGATAATGTTGTCTCCACAACGAATGCTAAGGGTTCCATCAGATTTCCATTTGTTTTCAACATTGGTGGAAGTAGTAACCCCAACGACATTAAAGATGCCTCCTGTCTTACTGATGGTACTAACACTATTTCCTTTTTCGATGGTGATAACGAGCTTACGACAACTGCGAACTTCGAAGGTGGTAGTTTGATTAACGAAAACCCCCAAAGTATCGTTTACAGAAATAGAGTTGTTCCTTCTCTAGGACAGCAACAACATTACCTTTTAGCTGGAAACTGTCCTAACGGTTATTCCTCAGGTACATTAGGTTTTTCTTTTACTAACGGTGTTGCCGACTGCGGTTCGGCTCATCAAGCCATTTCAGACTCTTTCAATACTTGGTTCATGCCAGAATCAGCATCATCAGATTTTCAATATACAACTTCCTGTGACAGGAACGGGTTTTTTATTGATTACCAGAATATTCCTGCTGGTTTCAGGCCATTCATTGACATTTTAGGTTCTCCAACTGGAGGGTCTCTTAGAGTGAGGTATACAAATACATACGTCTGTGCGGGATCTTACCGTCCTATCGATTCAAGCAGAGTCGTTTCCTGGGGATCGTACCAAAATTCAGGAACTGGTTCTGGTGGTTCACAAGTAGTTGTGACTATTGAAACTAACACTTGGACTGGAACATATACTCAGGTTACCACATTACCTTATACATCTGGTGGTACTAAAACGATTGAAGTTAATGTTCCTGTTCCATCAACTACTATTACCATAACCGGTACTGACTCTATTACAGAAACTACCACCTTACCATTTACTACAGGTGGTACAAAAACTATTGAGGTGATCGTACCACCACCGGTAACTACTATCACTGTGACTGGTTCTGTTACTGAAACACAAACAACGACTTTACCTGTTGTGTCGGGTGAAACTGAAACTGTTGAAATCATTGTCCCAACTCCAGTTACCACCATTACCATTACTGGTTCTGTTACCGAAACACAAACCACAACTTTACCAATCGTGTCTGGTGAAACTGAAACTGTTGAAATCATCGTTCCAACTCCAGTTACCACCATTACCATTACTGGTTCTGTTACCGAGACACAAACCACAACTTTACCAATCGTTTCTGGTGAAACTGAAACTGTTGAAATCATTGTTCCAACTCCAGTAACTCCAGTTACTACTATCACTGTGACTGGTTCTGTTACCGAGACACAAACCACAACTTTACCAATCGTTTCTGGTGAAACTGAAACCGTTGAAATCATTGTCCCAACTCCAGTAACTCCAGTTACCACCATTACCATTACTGGTTCTGTTACTGAAACACAAACAACGACTTTACCAATCGTGTCTGGTGAAACTGAAACTGTTGAAATCATTGTTCCAACTCCAGTAACTCCAGTCACTACTATCACTGTGACTGGTTCTGTTACCAAAACCCAAACCACAACTTTACCTATTGTGTCTGGTGAAACTGAAACTGTTGAAATCATTGTTCCACCATCTAGTGTACCAAGTTCGACTTTTAGTTACTCTAGTTTAAGACCATCATGGAATTCTTCTAGTTCTTCTATCCAAGTACCAGATTATTCTACCACATTAACATCAAGCTCCTTGGAATCGTTTTCTACTTTAATTCCATCGAAGTCTTCTGCTGTCGTCCCAGATATCAGTAGCAGTGATGTTCCATCGGAATCTTCAGTAGCCGAGTCAATTGTTTCTTCCACTTACCAACCAACTGATGGTTCAGTTTCACCAACCAACCCTTCATCTTCGTTATTCAGCACAGCAGATACTAGTGGTCACGTTGAATCAAGTACTCCACTTATTTCCACCCCTTCATCTATTGGAATTACAAGCGCACTGTCTTCAAACAGTCAAATGCAATCTCAAGATTCAAATCAATCCAACAACAAACCTGTTCCTACTTCCATTAATACTACTGACAACACCATACCTGCAATCCCAACTACCCAAACGCCTGTTTCTGAACCAAACACTAGTGGTGGTAACATCAAGACAACCTCTCGTAACACTTCAACTGCCACAAACAATCCCGTTGTTCCAACTGGAGACAATGATGGAAACGGAAATCATGGTGGAAACGGTAGTGAAGGAAATACGAATACATCTGTTCATACTAAACCTGATAACAATGGAAACTCAAATCAACCAACTACCACCAGTAACCCTACTGAAACCTCGGAGACAGCTAAAGTGACCACATTAGTTGCATCAGCGGAACACCTGTCATCATTGAATCCAGCATCTCCTTCTAATCCAACATCAATTTCACAATATGTTGGTTCCGCATCCACCTCTAGCATTTCGAAACTTACTTTAATAGTTTTCCTCACATTCCAATTTTTCTTCTAGTTCATCCCGGCTTCGTTCACCATTATTACAATTGAAAATATTGTTTATTTCTAATTTCGGGATTTTTATACCTATACATATTTTTCGTGGTTGGTCTTCTTTTCGTATATTATATTCGGTTTCAAATACATTATTATAGATTACATAGATTTTTTGAAGGGTTATAAATATAACATCATTTCCATATCATTTCCATAATTTGATTGGTAAAGTTTTGAACCTTTCCCAATAGGATGGTTTTGCCAAACCAAGCCGATATTGTACGTTTCTTGAAGTGTCAGTTAAGAAATCCTTGAAGGACTTATCCCAAACTGGTTTTTCGCCGTAGAAAACTTTGGATTGTTCTTTGGCTAATATTTTTAATTCCCGACGATTCAATGTGACCAACCAGTCATGATCGAAACCAAATGATTGCAAATACGAGATCAAGTCAACATTTGTGAAAACATCTAGAAAATTATACCACCCCTTGGAAAATGAAGAGTAAATGTCATCTCCCTGTTCTGCTACATTGTTCCTTACCTGCTTGACTACCTTATCAGCAGTTTTCTTATATTGATCGTAAGATTTGCCTCCGGAATCAACCATCTCAGCAACATAAGATTGTGCATCTTCTTTCGCAGATTTAACTGCATCGGCACCGTCTTTTGCATTGCTTCTTACATTCCTATTAATCTCGGAATATTGGCTGCCAACATTGTCGAGAACATCAGCGGCGACCTCAGTTGCTGTATTGATCTTTTCCTTACCGTATCGTACACCTTTTTCCCCTTGAGATTTATGGTATGATATAACATCTTCCGCAGATTTCTTTTGATCTTCGTATCCTTGTTGCAAATGTGACGCATATTCTTCTAGTTTGTCATCAACAAATGCTTTGCGGTATAAGATGAAGTTTTTCACTTTTTGAAGGAAGCTCCAAAAACGAGAGTAGGCAGTTTTGGTTGTAGATATAACTGGTTCACTATTCTTTTCAATTTTATCATTGATAGTCGAGACAAACGAATCCGCCCATTCTAATGCAGCTGCTTTAGACATCTCTATTTGAGCATTCAAGTCATTTTTGTTCTTGTCATAGCCGTCTAGAAACTTATTCGAATATTCGAAAGCAGCATTTTGAATATCTTGTAGAGTGTCATCAATTGAGTCAACGGATTGGTCATATGCTGAACCAACTGATTTACTAGCCTCATCATAGTACTCTGCTGCTATTTTATAAGCCGATTCAACAGCTTGGTCATTCCACTTTTTCCATTCTCGATTGTTAATTTTTGCGTCGTTGGACAAATATCTCTTGAACTGTTCCAAGTCTGGTTTATATAACTTGGACTGTGATGCGTATGTTTCAGGACTTATTTGAGAAATATAATCTTGAATACTACTCACGAATTGTTGACCAGATCCTTGGATGTTTTGCCCTGTTTCCACGAACCAATTTTTAAGGGTATCCACTGATGGAGTACCCCCTAACCAACTAACCGAAAAATTCTTACTACCCAAAATAGGAGCATCTTTATTCTTCTCAACTAATTCAATTAGTTTACTCCTAGTTGCAAATTTTCCGAATTCTATGTCTCTAGCTTTCAAAAATTCTTGCAATCTTTGCTTGGACCAGCTTGATATACCCAGGGCAAAGTTTCCAGAGGCCGGGTCAAACTTGGAATTGCCTTTATTTATGAAAGAGTCTGCTTGCTTTCTTGCCGATTCTAACCAGCGTTTTATCCCAGCACTTAAACTGGATTCGTAGTTACTAACGTATTCTTTCAATTTCTCCAAAGTCAAATCTTCCCTATACTCATCTGGTTTCACACCTAAAATTCCGTTATAGAATAACAATTCTCTCAATTGTGGGTAAGACCAACTATCATAGAAGTCAGCCTTAAGCTGCCCGGCAGTATCAAAAACAGATTTTTCAAGTAAATGTAACGATTCAAATAAGGAATTTTTCGAATCAGTATAAAAAGATGAAGCAAAAAAGTTGACCTGTCTAACTTTGTCAATTAGCGATTCTTTTGATTCTTTGGGATCAAAATCAATGTCAAATGTTCTTAACCAGTTCTTAAGATCATCTACATTCCAACTGGAATAGAGCCAATCACCTGGATAGTTTCCCGAAACCTTATTGTGCTTACAGATCGATTCGAAATTAGACTTAATTTGTTTGATAATTTCATCTTTAGACAAGTCTTTGCCGTGCATTTTGACATGATTGTATTTTGCAAATTTCTTCAAAGCATCCATAGTCCAAGACTCAAAAACCCAATCTTGAATCTCAATTGGGTTGCCAGTTTTGTCTCGCAAAAACATGTAATCCCAATTGTGAAATGGGAGTTCATCCTGAAGACTGGCTCCTGGATCCACTGCTGTTTCCAACAAGTGTTGATTTTGTTTACCGTTCACGTCAATGACAATTTTATCATGGTCTTTCAACTTATCTAATTCCTTTTGAGCTAGAGTGACAAGCTCATCGTATTTATTGCTTTCATCATAGTCAACTTTTCGATCATTCAAAAACTGGGTAACGTCCTTATGGCTCCAGCTGCTGAGATCAATGCTATGACCTAAAATATTTGCAGCCAAAGAAAATACTATCAAACTAAACAATCTCATAGCTAGGTTTAACCAATAGTAATTTATTGCATCCCTTAAGTGATTGCCATCGTGGTTCTATTTAAATACCTACTGCAAACCATTCTTAAGGGGTAGGGAAAATATGGTAGCAACTGATGGGATTATTTTTGCCCAGTTTGAGTAGCAACCAAGTTATATGCAAATAGTTGCTGTTACGACAGACTGGTCGCATGAAACTGGGGGAATAGATGAACTTGGTAGTGCTTTGCTCCAAGTATTTCACGATCTTCTCTTACATTACTATTCGGGTGAAAGGTGGAGATTCTCCATAATTAATTAAAAGCTGTATTAAGTAAGGTACATAGCAACATATATATCTGTGCCGGAAATTTCAGATCCACCGATGAACGTTAGCTAGAATTAGTTCTTGACAGCATACTTTCTTCTATATTTATCATCAATTTCTTCTAAGTAGTAGGTACCATTTGGTAATGAATCGATGGAACCAGTTGGTTTGAATGATTTTTGTAAATGGGCTTTTTCTCTTAATTCAATTGCAGCCAAGTATTGTTCTGGTGATTCGATCTTTCTTCCTTCACCTAATTTGTAATCGAAATCAAGGTTTTTGATGATCTTGGAAATGTCTCCTTTGACGTCAACAGACAATAAGGTTGAGGCTAATCCAGAACCGTAGGAGAAAACCCCGATCTTCTTGCCTTGTAATTTTTCTGAGCCAACGTAGTACAATACTGATGCTAAAGATACCCATGCGGAGGCAGTGTACATGTTACCGGTGTTTGTTGGAACTTGCAAAGCTGGTTGAACTCTGGCTTTAGTTTGTTCTTTGGCTAATCCCAAGAATATTTTTTCTACGGTTCTGTCGACCAACGATTGTTCGTAAGTCAAAGAAGCAATGTGTTTCTTGGATTCATCATCGATTTGACCTTCGAATGATTCTGGGTTGGACAAGTAATCGTTGTATAACATTCTTGCATATGACTTGGTAACCAACTTACAAGTTGGAACGTGGAATGCATTATAATCGAAATGAGAGAATAACCCCACAGTCTTGTCAGACTTGGTGACCTTTTTAGAGTAGGCCTTGTAACAGTTATCGACAGCCTTGACGTAACAGGCTAACGAGAAGTGACCGTCAACAACAGGGTATTCTGAGGTGAAGTCTGGTTTGTAGAAATCGTAAGCGTGTTCCATGAACGAACCTCTTTCATTGTTGAAAACAATTGGCGCATCTGGACCGATCCATAAAGCAATAGCACCAACACCACCAGTTGGTCTGGCAGCACCCTTGTCGTAAATGGCAATATCACCAGCAACAACAACGGCATCTCTACCGTCCCACGACGAAGATTGCAACCAGTTGATAGAGTTTATAATAGCAGAGGTACCACCGTAACAAGCGTTGACGGTGTCGATACCTTCAATGTCGGAATTTCCTGGGAATAATTGCATCAACACTGATTTGACTGATTTGGATTTGTCCAATAAAGTTTCAGTACCAACCTCTAATCTTCCGATTTTGTTGGTGTCGATATCATAGTTGGAAATCAACTTGGACACAACTGTCAACCCAAGAGAGTAAATGTCTTCTCTGTCGTTAACGAACGCCATGTTGGTTTGACCTAACCCGATGGTGTACTTACCAGCAGGAATGCCATCGAACTTTTCTAATTCGACTTGACTGACAGCCTGACCTGGAATGTAGACTTCAATACCCTTAATACCAATATTTTGTGCCATGGTTTCTCTAAGTTCTCACCTGAATGCTATTACTACTGGATAACACCACGATACTAGAAAAGATATAATTTGACCATTTTGCAACTTTACAAAGTTATATACGTTGAGAAAATCTTCCCATAAACGATATGCAGGATAACACGTCGTTTAATCGACGGCCCACAATTACTGTGGTTTGCAGACCGTGGAACCAACTCCGGGCTTCTCTGGGTGGATTTGGAGCATTGCCTTCTCCACCATCCTCTGGTGCGGTATTGTCGCTGGTGGCACGTATTGCCGAGAAAATGATTTGTTTGACGGAGTCTTACCACCTTCGACGCGGAAGCCTGTCACTACTGCACCGTATGCTTGGAATTAGTACAATTGTTTTGGTGACTTCGATACTGGTGTTGTAGCGAAAAACAAGGGGAAGTGGCGGAGTAATACAGTGGAGTTTCCCGGCATGGTACTTCTGTGTACTTCCAGGGTGTTTAAGGTGTGGGTCTCGTACAGTGTCTTGTAAAGATGTCGCATTACTGATATAGGAAGTCACTGCATGAACAACCACAATGAAAGGAAATGGGTATGATGTCAGTCTGGGGATCTAAACGACAAATACCGTGGAAGCTAGAAGAGGTGACTGACCAGAGAAATAGAGTTGTTCAATCGAGAAAACCGTAAGAACAGCAAATTCTACATCTGCGATACTATGAATGTGTATCGTGGTGGGAAGCGTAGAAAAGAAGAAAAATAGAAAAGCAGTAGATGATGACCAGTGGTGTAATTCAAAGCTTTGCTGTTCTGCCAAATATGGTCAGAGATGGCTATGTAGATAGGAGAAACAACATAGCCATTTTGTCTTAAAATGGATAGTGGTAGATGTGGCACAATAGGTGTCGTATTGGATATCGTATAACGGATCGTTTGGAGTAGAAAAATGGAGACACGGTGGTGTACTGCGTGTCTATTGGTTTTGTATGATATCCATATAATCAACTCAGCAGTTGTTTGGCTGTAAGTTATTGCAAGTAACAGAATGGTTGAGCTTCAGTTCAACTATGTTGCATACACGGTCCAGTTCAATTCTGTCCACTAAACGTCGCGTAGAAATTGCTACATGGACGCAACGGTCCTGTTTCTAAAACATAGAACGTCTCGTACACTCACAAAGAACTAAACGAAAAACTGATCCGTGTCTCTTGTAACTCATAAAACCGAGGAACGGACCCTCGTTGCAAGAATAGTCGTCGGAACGATGAGATACGATGGAGATGAGATGGCCTGCAGAAACACAATAGTTTTTCCGACCTACCACTTACCGCGATGCGGCGGTGGTAACTATGCGCTTCTAGGCAGTAGTACGACCCTCGCGTGCACAGACAGTTCTTCCATACCCGTTCCATCACAGGATGCATTATTACTTGTCGCTTACAAATTAATCCTCTTCTCGGTGTTACTCCAATACCACAATGTCGATCCCAGAATCGTGTCGGTCGTTTGTGACAAACAAGATTGTACATCAAACATGGGCAGGAACCTTTTATTGTAAACCTCAAGCGATTTTCCAGCCTACTTGTATTGAGGAAATCCAAGAGTTAGTGAACCAAGCTAGAATCCATGGCAAAACTATCATGACGGTAGGCTCGGGCCACTCTCCAAGTGACCTTACTATGACTAAGGAATGGTTATGCAACTTGGACAAGTTCAATGCTGTTCTTCGCCAACAAGAATTTTATGGCCCCAGCGAGGACGGAGATCAAGAAATTAAGTTTGTTGATTTGACAGTTGAAGCTG